>ERZ777306.6-NODE-6-length-374156-cov-29.013090_pt1 | contig 374156 bp, 312 predicted proteins | sample MGYA00374966_ERZ777306 | MGnify/ENA primary metagenome ERZ777306 (study PRJEB29329, sample SAMN06343882) | mouse gut metagenome | isolation source: Mouse cecum | place: Austria: Vienna | collected 2014-11-15 ... | reverse complement strand
ATCAGCGGATAGAGAGAACTTTTTTTTCGGTGGGGACTTTTTAGTCAGCCCCTTTGTGAGACAGGAGATAGCAAGCAGAGTATGCGCAATCGCCTTTTTGAGTTTTGGTTTCATTCCTCGCCGCGTAAATCTGATTTCGCTTTCATGTCTGCGGACATCCGAGATGCGGATGGGATACAGAATTATGCGGCGATTATTATTCGACTCGATAATCCCAATTTGAAGTCTATAGTCGCGGAGTTTACTGAAACAATACAAATGCTTAGTCAAAAGCCGGAGTAAAATGTATGTATTTTCTCCGGCCCGGGGCATCATTGGGTGGATTAGTGATCGCCCTCTGTTTTTCTGCGGACATACACCCGGTGGCTTCCATAACCCGATAGGGTGATTCCACTCGTCGGGTCGCTACTGAGGCGTAGTAGCTCACGGTTTGCGCTACTACGTTTTAGTCCGGTGACAGCCATGTAGTCTTGTATGCGCAAGAATGGGTGTTCATCCAGGTAATCCAATGCCCGTGTCCGGCGTTCCTCTTCGGTGAAGGGCGATTTCCGGACACGGCTGATACCTCCCCGTCTTAAATCGCAACGCAGGTTAGTCTCCCGTATCAGTTCCTTGTCGGCCCGGTAGTTGATACCATTCACCTCGATGCTACGTGCGTTACGCTTCGGTTCGTCACCATCCAGCGAGTCGATCTCCTTGTCCTTCGCTACGCCTAGGCGGGGCGTGAACGTACCGATGCCATCCAACGTGACCGACTGCCCTTCCGCCATGCAATAGGCCAGATGTTCCGCTACTGTCGTCATCACCTGTATTACGCTACCCCTGCTCAAGCCCGATCCGGGGTAGGTGATCCGTTCCACGAAATCCTCCATGTCCATGTTCCGTTGTATCTTCATCCGATAATACACCGGCTTTTCCCCCGTCCCGTTCAGGTCGCACATCTCTTGCTTGATATATTCTGCCATAACTGCTACTAGGTATAATTGTTCGTATCTTCAAGTTAAAAACATTCTTCTTACTATATACAAATATACTTATTACTTGATCTATTTCCAAATTATCACCGTGGAATGTATAGACCACGTCGTGATTTGTATATTCCACGTCTTGATCTGTACAGACCACGTCGTGGTTTGTAGAATTATACAGTATGCGAACAAGAATCCATCTGCTACCGATAAGGTATTTATGCGGTATCGGAGCGTTATTTACTTAGGGAGAAGCGGGCAACCCTCACGTTTCCTCTGCCAAGTACGTCGGCCAACCCTGCGGGATTCTCTATCTTCCCTAAACGGGTATAGCTGTAAGACGAGGAAAAGGTCTCGTAGAAAAGGACTACCGTATTCGCTCCCCATAGAAGTAGGTCGCCTGTATGGATTATACCTGGACGGAACGTATTGGTCGCGATCAAGAGTATTATACTCGTTTTCCCTGCTCGTATGCTTGCCTCAAGGTCGGGTTCCCTTCGATCTCGCCCACGTGCCACACACCACCGCAGAATAGCGTTCCTTTCACGGTCGGGTTCTCCAGACAGTCGAGGAATCCCATAAAGTTGGCCACAATGCGATCCATGATGCCGTTATCTTCTTCAGCGGCCGTGGCGATGAAGTAAAACTCCTTGTTTTTCATTTCGGTATAAGGACCGCAGCAACGGTCTATCAGCGTCTTCATCTGTGCGCTCATGGCATAGAAATAGACCGGCGTAGCCATCACGATCACATCGGCGGCAAGCATCTTTCCGATAATCTCTGCCGCGTCATCTTTTTGTGGACAAGGCTTCTTGTATTGGCTGCACACGCCGCATCCCGTGCAGGGGTGAATGGTCTTGTCTCGCAGAAAAACCTTTTCCACACGATGACCGCTTTCGATCGCCCCTTGCATAAACTCATCGCATAGCGTATCGGAATTGCCTCCACGACGGGGGCTGGAAGATAAAATCAATACATTTTTCATGTTTACTGTTATTTATTAGGTTCTACATTCATTTTTAGGATACAAAAATAGCGAGATAATCCCTATCTTGCGGTAGACAAATTACGGATGTTATGACCCTAATTACATAATAATACGGAAGAATGATCACAACGGACTCCGGTGAGCAAGTCGAGGCACTTGCTCCCATCATCATTTCGGCCAGCCGGTCAACGGATATTCCGGCCTTTTATGTCAAGTGGTTCTTTAATCGTTTGGCCAAGGGGTATTGTGTTTGGTATAATCCGTTTAATCGGCGGAAGATGTATGTGTCGTTTGAGCGGTGTAAGGCAATCGTGTTTTGGACAAAGAACCCGAAGCCGATATTGCCTTATTTGCATGAGTTGGATAGGAGGGGTATCCATTATTATTTCCAGTTCACGTTGAATGACTATATGAGCGAAGGCTTTGAGCCGAATGTGCCGAGCGTTACGCAACGGGTGGAGACATTTCGGGAGTTGTCGGAAATGATAGGGAAGGAACGGGTGATCTGGCGATTCGACCCATTGATTATAACTCCATCTATCACGCCTCGTGTCCTGCTTAGCCGTATTTGGAAGATCGGCAATCAGTTGAAAGGATATACTGATAAGCTCGTGTTCAGTTTCGTAGATGTAAAGGCGTATCGTAAGGTACAGAACAATCTTATAAAAGAGACGAATTGCTTTACGAAAGAGGATGTGGAAACCGCTGAGATGAATGCGACGCAACGTCAAGAAACTGTAGAGGGATTGGTGAAGTTGAGGGAAATTTGGGCTTCTACTGGTTGGAATGTGACACTCGCTACTTGTGCCGAGGATATTGACCTTGCGGTTTATGGCATTGAGCATAACCGGTGTATCGACGGTGATTTAATGGAGCGTGTGTTTGGGGAGGATTATGAATTGGTTTATTATCTTCGAACAGGCCAATTACCCGAACCGGATCTTTTTGGTACGTTTCCCGCTTTACCCGACAAACGCAAAGACCTAAAAGACAAAGGCCAACGGAAAGCCTGTGGTTGCATGATAAGCAAAGATATCGGTAGGTATAACACTTGCTCCCATTTCTGTGTCTATTGTTATGCCAATACAAGTAGGGAATGCGTACAAAAGAATGTGGCTCAGTGTTCAGAACGCTCGGGTTCGGGCAATTGCTCCGGTGAGAGCAGGGAGAGATAACCGATTTTTCCAGTTCGTCACGAACTCGCAAGACCGTGTACCCGCAGTCTTTGTGCCGTAGGCGGAACAGGCGAAGCGGTCGCTACGGCTATTACGGAATATTCCACCAAACTTTCTATTGCATGCATTGACATAACTACAGTAATTTATTAAGGATTGTCTGATTCAATATGAGATTCATGGCAATTCGGAAAGATACTGCTTGATCGCTTTGTCTTTTACCACATCCGCTACATTCTTTTTGCCGACCTGTAAACCGGCTCCATGTTCCACTAAGTACTTCACTATTTCAAGCCCTCCTTTTTTGCAGGCATTCCCCAATGGGGTCTTGCCTTTCTTGTCTTTTGCGTTTAAATCTGCCCCTTTCTCTACCAGCAAAGGTATGATTTTCGGCTTGAGCAAATGGCAGGCATACAACAAAGGGGTGAAACCTTTATATCGTTCGCGAGCTTCTAGGTTAGCTCCGTTTTCTATCAACATTTGGGCAGCTTCGACATTATCGTGTGTGGCAGCATACAACAATGGGGTCATTCCCATCGTATCGACATTATTGACATCCGCGCCATGCTCAATTAACAGTTGCACAATCTCCGCGTTAGCCCAACGGGCGGCTTCTCCCAACACGCAACAGTTGTTTTCAGTTGTCCGTATCTTCACATCGGCACCTCGTTCTATGAGAAAACGTACCATTTCCGGGTCGTTTCTTGTTACCGCGTCCATCAGTACGGTTCGGTCGCCATCGTTCTTATCGTTGGCGTCCGCACCTTTATCTACCAAGTATCGGACATCGGCAAGGCTTCCTTTTATCACGGCATAGAACAGGACTGTGTATCCCCAGTTGGCTCTTGCATGAATATTTGCGCCTTTTTCAACCAAAAAACGCATCATGTCGAAATGTTTGAAAGAAGCGGAAGTCATCAAGGCAGTCCAACCTTCCTCGTCACACGCATCCAGCTCCGCCCCATTCTCCAGCAGGTATTCTGCAATGTCGATGACATTGTTTTTGGCCGCAGACATCAAGGGGGTCGCACCATCGGGCAACCTGTCATTCACGTCAAAGCCTTTTTCCACCAGTGTTTTGACCAGCTCCAGGCTTTTCCGATAAACGGCATGAAACAAGAGACTGCAATTGTATTGGTCCTTGTAAGACGGTTCCAGCATGTAGCCCGAACGAATCATAGACAAGGCTTTGTCAATGTCGTTTTCATCCCGTACGAGTCGAAAGAGTTCTTCCATAAGAAATATTTGTTGACAAATTAAATACCACTCTGTTACCGTAAGCAAAGTTACAGATATTTATTATTCCACCGATGATTTTCCCTAAGAATTTGCACCGGATGCTGTCTGCATTAAATTAAGCCGTCTTTTATAGTAATCGAGACCAATACTATCCTAGAATAGTGTTGTATAACATGCCGGATTTATCTATTTTTGCGCCCAATACGAAAGGTTAAGAATAGGAAGTTTTAGGTATGGCAAAAAAGAAAGGTAAGCCTCAACCCCGGAAAAGCAAGAAGAAGCGGGCATCATCATTCATGTCTTCTGTAAAGAAGATGCTTCTTGGCGCTTTTGCGGTAGTTGTTTGTTTTATCGGTGTATTATTCATATATAACTGGTTTTATCCGGTATCCAAGACACGGCCTGTAGAGAAGAAACAGGATCGGGCGGAGACAATAGTCCGTCCGAAGATCTCGGACAAGGGCGGTTCCGGAACATCGGGTAAGAAAGCCGCGCAAGCGACGAAAAACAAGCAAACGACGAACCCAAAGAAAGGGACCTCCGCTTATACTTTTCAAGAGGGAGCTGAGATACCGAGACTAAAGAATAAACAAAAAGAGCAGGTTATAAAGCATGAGGGCTATACGGTTTCTTATAATTCCGATTATAAGATCGCCAATTGGGTAGCCTATGAACTGACCTCGAAAGAGGCGACAAGTAAGAAGAACGAGCGGTCTAATAAGTTCGTCTCGGACCCCATGGTGAAAGGGGCTACCGCCACGAACGAGGACTATACCCGTTCCGGCTATGACCGAGGGCATATGGCGCCTGCTGGCGATATGAAATGGTCCGCCAAGGCCATGCGAGAATCATTCTACCTAAGTAATATCTGTCCGCAAAAGCCCGGCTTGAACCGGGGTATCTGGAAAGATCTGGAAGAACAGGCTCGTTTGTGGGCGAAAGAGAATGGCTCTTTGTTGATCGTGACCGGCCCGGTGATCACGGACGACCTGAAACGATTAGGTAAGAATCGGGTGGGAATCCCAAAGACCTTTTATAAGGTAATCTGTACGATAACGAACGGTAAACCGGAAGGGGTAGGTTTTCTGTTTGATAATAAAGACTATGGAAAGACTCCGTTGAAATCGATGATGATCCCTATCGATAGCGTTGAGAAGGTTACCGGAATTGACTTTTTCCCTTCTTTGCCTGATTCGATAGAAAATCCGATGGAAGCATACGTGAATGATGGTAGTTGGTCTTTTTAAGGCACGTTATGCTCAACAATCTCTAGGCGAGAATGTTTTATATTTACTGTGAAGAAAAAGAAATCATAATTAAATAACAAAATGCAAGTTATCATGAAAGGAAAATTAATCCCTGTGTTTGTTTTGGCAGCATTGGTTTCCTGTAGTCAACCACCCGTTAAGGAGCAAGGTCCTCGTCCAGTTAAATTGGCGGACGTTACTTCTCTGAACATGGTTGAGAAATCATTCAGTGGAGTGGTATCGCCCGATCAATTCAGTGATTTGGCGTTTAAGATGTCCGGCCCGCTGATCTCATTAAACGTGGACGAAGGCCAGAAGGTCCGTACGGGACAGATCGTGGCCGAGATCGATCCGCTGGACTTTAAATGGGAATATGAGGCGAAGAAAGCGTCTTTCCAGACCGCTGAGGCGCAATTGCAACGTGCGAAGAAGTTATTGTCCAAACAAGCTATCTCCAAGCAAGAGTATGAGTCTACGGAAGCCTCTTACTCAAATGCCAAGGCGGCTTTCGAGTATGCGCAAAATACATTGAACCAGACAAAGCTTCGTGCGCCGTTCGATGGATTTATCCAGAAGAAATATGTGGAGAATTACCAGAAGGTACAGGCCGGACAAGGAATCGTTTGCTTGATCAACCCGAATAAGTTACAGGTCGTGTTTACGATGCCGGAGAGTAATATCAATTACTTCTCTTCTCCTTATTCTGTTTATGTGGAATTCGATAATTACAAGGGCGTTCGCTTCAAGGCGAAGGTGAAAGAATACGTGGAAGCCTCTCCCGATGGCTCCGGCGTTCCCGTATATCTGTATATCGATGATCCGAACTTTAATTTAGAGAAATATAAGGTAGCCGTAGGTTTCTCTTGCCGTGTGATCTTGAACGTGGATAGCGAGAGTTTCACGCAAGGCGCCGTATTGGTTCCGCTAGCCGCTGTCGTGGCTGACGATGCCAATAGCGATAAGTATGTGTTTGTTTATAATGGGCAGTCTCAAAAGGTTGAGCGTCGCAAGATTACCGAGTCTATGCTGATCGGCAAGGATGGCGTGATCGTAACGGATGGCTTGCGACCCGGCGAACAGGTTGTCTCAGCCGGAGCCACTCGTTTGGTGGATGGACAACAGGTAAAAGTATTAACAGATTAAGAGATAAACAATGAATATTCCAAAATATTCCTTAGAGAATCAGAAGATTATATACTTTTTCCTAGCGGTCATGCTGATAGGAGGTATATATTCTTTCTTTAAATTGCCGAAGAAGGAAGATTCTCCCTTCGTAATCAAGCAAGCGGTTTTGGTTACCCAATATCCGGGAGCGACACCTCAGGAGGTGGAGAAGCTGGTGACTGAGCCGATCGAACGGGAGATTCAGGCTATGTCGGATGTGTTCCAGATCAAATCTGAGTCTTATTTCGGTATGTCCAAGATTTCTATTGAGTTGCAGCCTACCTTGTCTCCGGATTATATGCCGGTCAAGTGGGACGAGTTGCGTCGTAAGGTGGCGAATATACAGCCCCGCCTTCCGTCTGGCGCCTCCTCGATATCCGTTAGTGATGACTTCGGTGACGTATTCGGAATTTATTATGCCTTGACGGCCGATGAGGGATATACTTACGACGACCTGCGTAATTGGGCGCAAAAGATCAAGACGGAGCTATCTCCTGTACCGGGTGTACAGAAGGTCTACCTATTCGGTGAACAGACACAAGTTGTCAACGTAAAGATCTCTATCCCGAAACTGGCTAACCTAGGTATCGACCCGAACGCTATCCAGCAGGTGATGCAAACGCAGAACTTGTTGGTGAATACGGGAGATATCAATACCGGTAATTATCAATTGCGTTTGCGTGCGGAAGGTACGTATAAGGATATACAAGATATCCGGGACCAATTGATCGTGACGAAAAGTGGCGGTGAGGTTCGTTTGGGAGATATCGCTACGGTAGAGCGTGGTTATATGGACCCTCCCTCGAACCTGATGCGTGTGGACGGTAAGCGTGCCATCGGTATCGGTGTCGCTACCGGTTCGAAAGACGATGTGGTTGCCGTGGGTAACGCCGTGGCGGATCATTTAGCGGAGATGGAGCAGCTGTTCCCGGTGGGTATGGACCTGAAAACGATCTATCCGGAGAACAAGATCGCGGATGAGGCGAACAACGGTTTTATCTTGAACTTGATCGAATCGTTGTTGATCGTTATCGTGATTATCTTTATCGTGATGGGGTCCCGTGCCGGTATGTTGGTCGGTAGTTCGTTGTTGTTCTCGGTAGGTGGTACCTTATTGATCATGTTGATCTGGGGTGTCGGCTTGAACCGAACCTCGTTGGCGGCCTTTATTATCGCTATGGGTATGTTGGTGGATAACGCTATCGTGGTGACGGATAATGCCCAAGTCGGTATCAAGCGGGGACTTTCCCGTTATCAGGCGTTGATCGATGGCGCGACGAAACCGCAGTGGGCGTTGTTGGGCGCTACCTTTATCGCCGTATGTTCTTTCTTGCCGATGTACTTGGCACCGGCATCCGTGGCCGAAATCGTGAAACCGTTGTTTATCGTATTGGCGGTATCCTTGGGATTAAGCTGGGTCTTGGCCTTGACGCAAACGACTACCTTCGGTAATTTTATCTTGAAAGAGGCGAAACCGGGTGAGAGCAAAGACCCGTACGATACGAAGCTGTATCATAAATTTGAGTCGGTATTGGGCCGTTTGATCAAGCGTAGATATGTAACGATCTCTACCGTGGTAGCTACGTTATTCCTTTCCTTGTTCGTGATGAGCATCATGCCGCAGAGTTTCTTCCCGATCATGAGCAAGCCTTATTTCCGTGCGGACTTGATCTTCCCGGAAGGATATAGCATCTACGACGTGGAGACGAACGTGAAGAAGATAGAGGAGGAATATCTCAGCAAGAATGAGAATATCAAATCATACTCGTTTACCTTGGGAGGTTCGCCGGTACGTTATTACTTGGCCAGTTCTTCTATCGGTCCGAAGCCAAACTTCGCCAATGTGTTGATCGAGACACAAGATCCGGAGGATGCGCAAGCGGAAGAGGGTAAGTTCTACGATTATATGGTCGCTAACTATCCGAATATATTGACCCGTTCGGCTTTGTTCGCCTTGTCTCCGGTTCCGGATGCGGCGATCGAGATTGGTTTTATCGGCGATAACGTAGATACGTTGGTTGCCTTGACGCAAAGGGCGCAGGAGATCGCCCGGAATTATGATCAGGTGATGGAGGTTCGCAATAGTTGGGGTAACAAGGTTCCGGTATGGAAGCCGCTATATTCCCAAGAGAAAGGTTTGCGTCTGGGTATTACCCGTCAGCAGGTGGCTTATTCCTTGCGTTCGGCTACGAATGGCGTACCTTTGGGTGAGTATCGTGAGGGCGACGTGTTTATGCCGATCTTACTGAAAGATGCGGATAAGGATTCTATCAGTCTGAATGATATAAAGACTTTGCCGGTTTATAGCGCTAAAGGCCGTTCGGTAAAAGTGGAGCAGGTGATCGATGATTTCTCGCTGGATTATGAGTTTAACGTAGTGAGACGATTCAACCGTGAGCCGTGTATGCTTATGCAGTGTGAGCCGAAGCGTGGCGCCAATACGATGGCTGCTTTCAGTCATTTGTGGAAAGAGGTACAGGAGAAGATTCAGGTGCCGGAAGGATATAAGATGACGTATTTCGGTGAGCAATCCGAGCAAGATAAAGGTAATAAGGCGATCGCCGCTAATATCCCGTTGATGTTCGGTTTGATTTATGTCACCTTGTTATTCTTATTCCCGAAATATTACCGGAAACCGGTATTGATCATGGCGATGCTGCCGTTGATCTTCATTGGTGTGGTATTGGGATTGTTGGTGTTCGGTAAGTCTCTCGACTTCTTTGCTATGCTGGGTCTGTTGGGCTTGATCGGTATGAATATCAAGAATGCGATCGTACTGGTGGACGAGATCGGTTTACAATTGAATGCGGGCTTGTCTCCGGTGAATGCCGTGATAGAGGCAACGAAAACCCGTATCGTTCCGGTGACGATGGCTTCCGGTACGACGATCTTAGGTATGTTGCCGTTGTTGGGTGACGCTATGTTCGCCGGTATGGCGGCTACCATCATGGGTGGTCTGTTCGTATCTACGATCTTGACGATCTTCGTGCTTCCGGTTACTTATTGTGTTTTCTTTAAGATTAAATCAGAGTAAAAGGTATGAGAAATAAAATAATCATAGGTTGTTTATTGTTGGGTGCCTTGTCCGCTAAAGCGCAAGACACCCGGCTATCGGCTGTGGAATATAAGGAACGGGTCCTTGAATACAGCCGTCAGATCAAGCAAAGCTCTGAGGAGCGTATCGCTATGCAGCATGCGATCAAGGCCGCTAAGACCGGTTTCTTCCCTTCGGTGGACTTCTCCGGCAGTTATCAGTACCGTATCAATAAATATGATTTGGATTTCGGACCGGGCATGTCCGTAGAGATGGACCATAATACGTATAGCCTAGGCGCTACGGTGAGCCAGCCCATCTATGCCGGCGGACAGATCTATAATAACTATAAGGCAGCTCAGGTACAAGGCAAGATCACCGAGCAAGCGGAAGAATTGACAACGGATAATATCGTTTATTCCGCCGATTTGAACTATTGGACGGCCGCCGCACGTAAAGGTATGTACGATGTGATGTGCCAGTATGTAGACATTGTCGGGGAGTTGGCGAACGTGTTGACGATCCGTTTCAATGACGGCCAGATCAGCAAGACCGATTTATTGCAAGTGGAGTCCCGCTTGAAAGAAGCGGAATTGAATAAAAGCTCGGCTTATAAGGAATATCAGATCGCGTTACAGAACTTGAACTCATTGATGGGTGTGTCTCCGTTAGACCCGATCGAGGTGGAAGATTCCATTACGACCTATCTGGCCTTGCCGTTGCAAGTAGGAGAGGATGTAGCTCTTCGGAATCGTCCGGACTACGCTATTTCCGAGTTGAACATAGAGTATCAAAAGAGACAGATCAATTTGTCGAAGGCGAAATATAACCCGTCTTTGGCGATCGGTTTTCAAGGTACTTGGGGTACGCCGATGTTGAACGTGAAAGGTTCGGACCAGTTGTGGACTCCGGCCGTCTTCGCTTCCTTGAAGATACCTTTGTTCCGTTGGGGAGCCCGTTTCAAGGAGGTAAATTCCCAGAAGGCCATCCTTCGTAGTAAGGAATACGCCTTGGACAATACGCGTGATAAGATCGCTCAAGAGGTAGCGAACGCATGGACAAGCCTAACCGAGTATACGAAACAAATTACCGTCGCGGAAGAGGCTTGTAAGATTGCCGAGGAGAACCTTGATTTGAATACCTTCAGCTACAACGAGGGTAAACTACCGATCTTGGATGTGCTCTCCGCCCAATTGTCATGGATTCAGTCTTACAGTAGCTTGATCCAGACTTGGTATCAGCAAAAGGCTTCTTTAGCCCAATATAACAAGGCTATAGGTATTCGCCGTTTGCAGTAAAAGAAACATATTTATACTTAGAAGACAAGGTCCCTTATTTTGGAAACGAGATAAGGGACCTTCTTTATGAAATAAAACGTCCTTTATTCCGTTAGGTAAACTGAAGATTGCTACATTTGCATACAATCTTGTCTGTTTGGGATACTCGTCGGAATCCGGACTTTTTAAGTAGAATGATGAAATAATAAGATGTATACAAAGTTACTAGATAAACAAACAAAACTTGCCCTAATCGGACTAGGATATGTCGGGCTTCCTATCGCGATAGAATTCGCTAAACATGTTTCCGTTATCGGATTTGATATCAACGAGGATCGCTTGGACAAGCTTCGGAACGGTATAGATCCGTGTGGTGAGCTTTCCTCTGAGGTATTTGAACATAAGGACATCACATTTACTTCTTCTATAGAGAAGCTAAGGGAGGCTTCTTTTTACGTGATAGCTGTTCCTACCCCGATAGACAGCCATAACGAGCCGGATCTATCCCCTTTGTTGGGTGCGACTCGCACGGTAGGCAAAGTCCTTAAACGAGGCGATTATGTAGTATACGAATCTACCGTATATCCGGGATGTACGGAAGAGGATTGCATCCCGATCTTGGAGGAGGTTTCAGGGTTGAGAGTAGGAGAGGACTTTAAGGTTGGATATTCACCGGAACGAATCAATCCGGGTGATAAGGTACATACCTTGGTAAATACCGTGAAGATCGTTTCCGGCTGCGATGCCGAAGCTTTGGAAACGATATCGGACGTCTATAAGCTGGTCGTTCAAGCGGGGTTGCACCGTGCGCCTAGTATCAAGGTAGCCGAAGCCGCCAAGATTATCGAGAATACCCAGCGTGATGTGAATATAGCCCTTATGAACGAGCTTTCCATTATTTTCGATCGAATGGGGGTAAATACGTTTGATGTCTTGAAAGCCGCCGGAACGAAATGGAATTTCCTGCCTTTCTCTCCCGGATTGGTAGGTGGGCATTGTATAGGGGTAGATCCTTACTATCTGGTGCATAAAGCCAAAGAATTGCAATATCACACGAAGATGATCAACTCCGGTCGCTACGTGAACGATTCCATGGGACGGTATATCGGAAAGAGGGTCGTGAAAAAGATTATCTCGCAGGGGAAAAATATCCTAGGAGCGCATGTGTTGGTGATGGGTATGACTTTTAAGGAAAACGTATCGGATATACGTAACTCGAAAGTAGCCGATATTATCAATGAGTTTAAGGACTTCGGAGCCGAGGTCGATGTGATGGATCCGTTTGCTTCCCCTTTGGAAGTATTGCAAGAGTACGGTATCCGGTTAGTAGAGAGGCCCGGGAAGAAATATGATGCGGTAGTGGTAGCTGTCGCTCATACGACTTATTTGAAGCTGGATGAGTCCTACTTCATGTCGATCACGAACGAACATGCCGTGTTGGCGGACGTGAAAGGAGTCTATCGAGGTAGCATCCATCAGATGATCTATTGGAGTCTGTAATTGTTAAAAAGTAACACAAGCTGCAAAGAAATTTCGATAAACTTAAAAAAATGTGTTGTACAATATCTTTTTTTATTTGCTCAATTATATTAATTAGCCCATCTTTGCATGCAGATAACCTAAACAATCTTTTTGCCTTAAAGACTAATACCTATTAAAAACCTATAAAGAGAGCCTTTGCGAAAAGGCTCTCTTTATGATTTTTAGGGGATTAGTAGTTCGTTTCCTCTATCTTTGAGGTGATTCTGCTAATAGCCTCATTCAGTTTGTCTTCGGGTAATATTACGTTAAAATCTCCCCAGAAACCCTCGTCGTAGTTGAAGTGAGTATCCGAGAAAACCGTGCGGGTGGGAAGGGATTCAATGCGTGAGAAGCGGTTCACATTGGCTGTATCTATCTTACAGGTAACCATTTCGAACCAAGTATGTAAAATATTTGTGTTAAAAAGTTGTCTTCTTTTTTTAATTTTAAAATGCAGATCTCCCCGGATATGGTTAATGTAGTAGGTGTCATTCCATTGCTTGTAAGATACCGTATAGGCTACTTTCTGGGGCGTGATCCGTAAATTCCGGCTTTTTCTCTCGACGAACATGCCGGCCGCTTGCTCGATATATTGGGGATTGACCTCAAAGTCCACCCTTAATAAGGCATTATTTTCCATGTCGATATATATCTGTCCCCGATAAAGCGGTTCATTGATACTCTTTCGTTGCTCGAAAGAGATGACGTTAGCAAGTCGATCATCCACTACCGTGATGTCGGTATGGGCGTATGTATAGGGTGAATCCGGGCTAGGATCCAGAAACTCCGGTAACTGTTTCATCAAGTCCAAGACAAGGCAGGAGTAGATACCCGACTTCATTTTTGTGATCAATGTGTCCTTTTCCTGCTCGTTACTGATGCGGCGCATCTTTAGTAGTTTCACTTGATCGGCCAAGGCATTGCTGTGGTAAGATGCCTTATATACCTTAAAAACAGCCTCGGTCAGTCCTACGAGTCCTTTTTTACGTTCAACGCCTTCTCTGTAAAATGTGGTAAGGTAAATCGGGTGCTGGGAATAATTGCTTCTTCTCTCGTCCAGCATCTCCTGTAATAAGCGTTTCGGATTGGTTAGACGCACGATAACTTCTTGGATGGAGATTACTTTAGGCTCTAGGGATAAGACGGTATGTTTATCTATTAACTCCCGACCATCTATCTCTTGGGGAAGATAGCCGATATGAGAGAAACGTACCTTGGATAATCGGAGTGAGTCCGGTAATTTCAATCGGAACTCTCCATTCTGGTTGGTGATGGTGCCGATAGCGGCCTCGCCGATTCCTACCGATCCGAACGCGATTGGCTCATGGGTATATTGATCCTGTAAAGAACCTTCTATCGAGAAATAGGTTTGTATGGAATCGGGAGTTACGGATGCGCTTTTAGGAGCGGAGGGACTCTCTGGCAGATAAAGCAAGAGATGGTTCTCTATCGTACGGATCGCCAGATTTTTATTACCGGTAATAGCGTATATAGCTTCTTGTATCGTATAATCTCCACCTTTTATCGATGTTGTTTGTTCATTATCGATAATCTTACTGTCGTATATAAAAAGATAGCCGGAACGTTCCGTGACGAGTCCCAGCAATTGGTAGATATTTCCTTTTGATTTAGGCAATCGTATGACCTGTCCCAGTACGTTACCATTCTGGGCATTCATAGGGATGAGAGCTACGAATAACAGCAACCATCCTACGATCAACTGTCTCAAGGTTCGGAAATCATCCATATATTATTTTGTTGCGTACATTTTAGTTTTAACGCCGCGCAGATCAGTTCAGCCATCGTCGCGGGTGAGTTATTATAGAAACTAACGGTCAGCCGTCTATTCTCTAAATCAGCCGTTGTCTTCAATGGCATCTTCGGATACTCCAGATTAATTACATGCAAGATATCTCCTAAGCGCTCATCCTTAAACTGGATACGGCGGGTGTAATCGGAAAATTGTTCGTTATCTTGAGTCGGAGCTACTTGTAAACGGTTGGAGAATAAGGATACGGTTTGGCTGGCCTTTACAAGCGTTTGTTCTCCGTTCTTCTTGAGTGTCACTTTCACTAATCCCCGGCGAACGGCCAATTCAAAGGCGCTTTTATCCGAGCTTTTGATATTGAATGAGGTTCCCAATACCTCGATCCGGGCCTGCTCTGTCTCGATTAGGAAAGGACGTTCCTTATTCCCGCTTACATCAAAAAGGGCGTTTCCTAGTAGAGACACCTCTCTTTTTTCTCTTTGGAAATGTTCCGGATAGCTTAACTGGCTGTTATCGGCCAGATAAACGATAGACCCGTCTTCCAAAGTCGTGACCAAGGTGGTGGAAGCCTCGTTATTATGCAGGGTGAGCAGAGCGGTCTCCGGTGTCCGTTCTTGTCCAAGGAAAATAGCCGTAGCTACCGATACACAGAGTATAACGATAGCGGCGGCCCATTTCATAAGTCCGATCCGGTATGGGATTTGTGTACCGGAAATTGGCTTATCCAGCAGCCCGTCTTGCTCCAAGCGAGTGTATAATTGTGCCCATGCTTGGTCTGTCTTCGATTTATTTTTTTCTATTTGATTCATAACTGTTAGGTATAATTCTCGATTTCTTTTCTTAGTGTTTGTAGTGCCTTGGTCATTTCCGCTTCTACTGTCTTTATGGACAATGAGAGGCTGGAGGCTATCTCCGCGTATTTCATTCCTTCGAAACGGTGCATCCGAAAGATCCGGAGGCGTCGTTCGGGCAATTTACCTAATGCCCGGTTGACCAAGGATTGCAATTCTTTGTACTCAAGTTGATCTTGCGGGGTATACGATTCGGATTCCGGATTCTCTCCGGCTAAAACCGTATTCCGGTATCGGTATCGTACTTCCCGATGCTCCAGATATTGTAAGGACCGGTTCCGGGTAGCTCCATAAAGGTAGTTCTTGATGGAACGTAAGATTGGAAGAGATTCTCTTTCTTTCCAGAATACATAAAACAAGTCCTGAACGATCTCCTCCGCGACTTCCTGCTCTCCTGTTATACTGGTCGCGTACAGGCAAAGAGGGGTATAATAAAGCCTGAAAATACTTTCGAATGCTTTAATATCCCCTTCCTTGATCTTTTTGAGTACGAACAAATCCATAATAATTTGGTTTCAACAGATAATTGATAATGGACAAAGATAATGATTTGTCCATATCATTGTCGATAGTATATTTACACGGTCAATTTTTATGTTGCTTCTTTAATTTATATACCGCATTCTCCAAAGACTCGGTAGGCTCGATAATGTTGTAAGCTCCCCAGAAGTTCTCGTCGGCGAAGTCCGATACCTTGTCGGATAGAGACTGATCCGCTTTAAAAGACATCCGGTAGGGGATGGAGTTATTTTGTTCTTTACCATCGGTAACGACCATCTCGGATACGATCGTGTAGTTGGTAGAGAAGAGTTTTCGTTTCCAGTCGCATTTAAAGCGAACCTCATTGCGGATATAACTCAGATAGCTCATACCGTCACGTTCTTTGTAAGTTACGAGGAAAGCTACCTCCACGGGTTTAAATCGCAAGCCAAAAGGCTTTTTGCGGAGGATGGCCTCGGTAGCCTTATTCCGGTCATCCATGCTGAGGGCGAATTCCGCACGGCTGAAGGAAAGCCGTTCCTTATCGATATATAATTTGCCGTAATATAAAGCGTAAGGCAAGATCGCTTGAGGTTGGAAACTGATTACGTAATGCGGTCGGTCGTTTAACATCACGCTTTCTTCCATACGGAAGGCGTAATAAGGTAAGATATTCGGGTCGAGCAATAAATCCGGATTCTTCACTACATCCACGTAAACGGATAGGTTAGGGCCTCCCAATAATTTCACGGCTAATGTGTCGCTAGCCTTCTCGCTCAATAATTTACGTCCTTTATAGATCTGTACCCGATCCCGTTCCACGTTCCTGTCCTTATAGGGAGTTTTGTAAACATCGATAACCGCTTCAGAGATATTGATATAGCGACGGCCTTTTTGTGCGGTCTCCCGGTAGAACCCGGTAAGCATGCTACCTGTGGCGATGTAATTCTTATTTACTTTCTCAATCGCCTCCTCTACGATATATCGAGGATCTCCGGCCCGGATAATGACTTCGCTAAGCGTATTCATGTTCGGTTCGAGTAATACCGTACATTCTAATATGTCCTTATCGTTCACGGGGATCAAGCCATTCAAATATCCGATATGCGATACTTCTACTTGTCTGGCATGGAGGCCGTTTTTCACTTTGATAGAGAACTCACCGTCATTATTGGTGATCGTTCCCACGTTGGTTCCCGGAATAGAGATATTTACGTATTCCAGTTTTTTTCGTGTTTGCTTGTCTTTTACTACACCGCTGACAGTGATAAACTCATCGTCTGCGCTATCCTGTGCCTTTATAGAGGTTACACCGCAAGCCAACAGTATCATCAGGATAAATCCCATAGTTTGTTTACAGAGCGCTTTCATATTTGTATTGTTTTAATGGTAAATAATCACTTTGTACTTATAGGATCGCTCAGAAAAGAAATACCCTATGGGATTTATCGAAAAAATCACACAACCTTTTGTCCGGGCTGCAAAGTCAACATTTCTTTAGGTACCGCTTTCTTGATGCTCTCTATTAAGATACCCGCTACGGTATGCCGGATAAAATCTTTACGGGTGACAAAGACGATCTCCCGTGTCGGCTTGGGAATGGCGAACGGACGTACCAATTCTTTTTGCTCTTTACTTAATTGCAGGGTAGCCAATTCCGGGATGAACGTAATACCGTTACCGCTTTCCACCATACGCATAAATGTCTCTAGGCTACCTAAACGGTAAGCGGCTTGGCGAACCTTTACCTTCTCCATCTGGCAGAAACGCATCAGCTGGTCACGGAAGCAATGTCCCTCGTCCAGCAGCCACAACCGCTCGTCGTTGATATCGGCGGTACGGATCAAATCCTTTTTGAAGATAGATTCATTATGAGCCACGTATCCGAAGAATTGCTCATAATATAATATGTCTCCTTGTAAATAGGATTCTGTGGGTTGGTTCGCTATGATAGCGGCATCGATTTCCCCGTTTTGCAGGGCGGCCATAGTGGGAGCGGTTTTCATTTCCAGCATACGGATGTCAAGATCCGTATGCTTTTCCGATAATTGCTGGAAAAAGCGAGGTAGCAAATAAGGGGCGATAGTCGGTAGCACCGCTAAGCGGAACGTACCTTTCAATGACTGTTCCTCCTCGTTCACGATATCTTTGATAAGAGAAGCTTGATAGAGGACATTTCTCGCTTGCTCAATAACCTTACGTCCGGCAGGTGTGGGGCGAACGGGTTGCAGGTTTCGATCGAACAATTTAATACCTAGTTCGTCTTCCAGCTTTTGGATCATCATACTCAATGTCGGTTGTGTCACCCTACAATGCTCTGCTGCCTTTGCGAAATGACGATAAGTATCCACCGCTAGGATATATTCGAGTTGCTGTATATTCATAGTACTTAATTTTACAAGCGTTAGAAATTAATGAAGACAAACTTACGGAAAAACGCTGGAATAATCGAATAAAAGTGGAAGAATAAAGCAACTTAATTTGAGTATTAGGCATTTAGGGGGAAATCGGAGAAGTTGGGTGAAAAGCCAAAATACATTTGCTTATCATGGAACAGACGAATGGGCTAACTGGATGATAGATTTACACAGAAAAAATATGTAACTTTGGAGAGTAATTTACAAATGGTTTACAGTCGTATATATAATGAGCTAAAAATTAATTGATTAAAGTATATGTCAGACAGTATCGTCATTATTCCTACATACAACGAGAAGGAGAATATTGAGAATATCATTCGTGCCGTGTTCGGGCTGGAGAAAGTGTTTCATATCTTGGTGATCGATGATGGCTCTCCGGATGGGACGGCGGCTATCGTGAAGGGCTTGCAGAAGGAGTTCCCGGAGCGTCTTTTTATCGTGGAGCGTAAGGGGAAGCTGGGATTGGGTACCGCTTATATCCGGGGTTTTAAATGGGCTATCGAGCATAAATATGATTTTATTTTCGAGATGGACGCCGATTTCAGTCATAATCCCAATGACCTGCCGAAGCTATACGCCGCTTGTACCGCACAGGGTGCCGACGTAGCCATCGGGTCGAGGTATTGCAACGGGGTGAATGTGGTGAACTGGCCGTTGGGCCGTGTGTTGATGTCTTATTTCGCCTCGGTGTATGTCCGTATCGTCACGGGTATGAAGATACAGGATACGACGGCGGGCTTTAAATGTTACCGCCATGAGGTGCTGGAGACGATCGATCTGGACCGTGTCCATTTCAAGGGATACGCCTTTCAGGTGGAGATGAAGTTTACGGCTTATAAGTGCGGCTTCAAGCTCGTGGAGGTGCCGATCATCTTTATCAACCGTGCCTTGGGTGTCTCCAAGATGAACTCTTCGATATTCGGGGAGGCTTTATTCGGCGTCCTTCAGTTGAAATGGTGGAGTTTCTTCAGGAAGTATCCGAGGAAACATGCGAGCCATGCCTAATGAAAACAGAGTTTGACAATTTATAATAGAATAAGAAAGATGAATAAAATATTAATCCAAAATCCGAGAATCATCAACGAGGGCCGTTCTTTTATCGGCTCGGTGTTGGTGGAGGGGGATAAGATCGCGGCGGTGTTCGAGGGGGAGGTTCCCGGGAATGTGCGTGCCGAGGCGAACCAAGTGATCGACGCTACGGGGAAATGGTTGATACCGGGCGTCATCGATGATCAGGTGCATTTCCGGGACCCCGGGCTTACCCATAAGGGGGATATCGGGACCGAGAGCCGTGCGGCCGTGGCCGGTGGCGTGACGACCTTCATGGACATGCCGAACACGAAGCCACAGACCACGACGATCGCCGATCTGGAATGGAAATTCAACCGTGCCGCCGAGGTCTCCCGTGCGAATTATTCCTTCTTCTTCGGTGGGACAAACGATAATATGGACGAGATCCGCAGGCTGGATCGTAGCCGTGTGCCGGGACTGAAACTCTTCCTCGGCTCGTCTACGGGAAATATGCTGGTGGACAAGAAAGACTCGTTGGAGCGTATCTTCGGCGAGGCCGGTATGCTGATCGCCATCCATGCGGAGAAAGAGGAGGTGATCCGGCGTAATATCCAGTATTACACGAACCTGCATGGCGAGGATCTGGATATCTCTTTCCATAGCAAGATCCGTAGCGAGGAGGCCTGCTACCAATGCTCGGCCGAGGCGGTTGAACTGGCTACCCGCTTGGATTCCCGTTTGCATATCCTGCATCTCTCCACGGAGAAGGAATTATCGTTGCTCAGTAACCATCTTCCCTTGAGCGAGAAAAAGATAACCGGCGAGGTCTGCGTGCACCATCTATGGTTTCATGACGGCGATTACGCTAGGTTCGGTAATCGTATCAAGTGGAATCCTTCTATCAAGACGATCGAGGATCGCGCGGCGCTGCGTGAGGCGGTCAATAACAATACGATCGATATCGTGGCTACCGACCATGCCCCGCATCTACCGGAGGAGAAGCAAGGCTCTTGCTTGAAGGCGGCTTCCGGAGGACCGCTTATCCAGCACTCCTTGATCACGATGTTGGAGCTGGCGATGGAAGGCCGTTTCACGTACGAGAAGGTGGTCGAGAAGATGGCGCATATGCCGGCGGAGCTGTTTCGTATCGATAGGAGGGGATACATCCGTCCCGGATACTACGCCGATATCGTATTGATCGATCCGGAGCAGACTTGGACGGTATCGAAGGAGAATATCTTGTACAAATGCGGTTGGTCTCCTTTCGAGGGCTATACGTTTCACCATGGCGTATGGAAGACTTTCGTGAATGGCGAGTTGGTCTATGGCGATGGAGAGGTGAATGACGCCGTGAGAGGTAAAGAAGTCCGTTATCTATAGCAGTAGAGACGGGGCATGCCCCCGTCTCATCCTATCTATTGGATATCGATCAGTTTATGGGTTTGCAGACTTAGTCTCCACCGGGGATGCCGGAGGATGTAATCCACTACCTCTTTCGTATTTTGGCAGGAGCAGGGTTGCAGGAAATGGTACCGTGCGGGGATTTCGGCGTATGCGGACAGGTCTTGCCCGGTATAAACCACCTTTATCTCGTCGATCCTTTCCAATACCACCGGGGCGTTCTCCTTGGGCGAGCAAGTCACCCAGTCGATGCCGTCGGGCAGGGGGCGTGTGCCGTTGGTCTCGATACAGACCTGTTTCCCCGCCTCACGCAAGCGGGATATGAGCGACTTGTCGATCCAGAGGCTAGGTTCTCCTCCCGTCAGGATCACCATCCGTGCGGGAAAGGAAGATACCTTCTCCACGATCTCCTCGTCCGTCATCATCACGCCCTCCTCGTGGCGGGTGTCGCAGAAGCCACATCTCAGGTTGCAACCGGAGAAGCGGACGAATACGGCGGGAGTCCCCGTATGGAACCCTTCGCCTTGCAAGCTGTAGAATATCTCGTTAATCTTCCTCATAGATCGCCGTGTTACCCTCAGACTCTTTTACCTCTACCTTGAAACAAGACGGGATCTGCTCGTATACCCAAAAGGCTATGTTCTCCGCCGTCGGGTTGAAAGGCAGGATATCGTTCAAGTTCTGGTGGTCCAACAGGGATTTCACCGATCTCTTGATATGGCTGAAATCGACTACCATGCCATCGGCGTTTAATTCCTTGGAGCGGCAATAAACCGTGATCATCCAATTGTGACCATGTAGATTCTCACATTTGCTGGGGTAGGACAATCTCAAGCTATGGGAAGCGGAGATCTCCATACGTTTAATTACGGTATACATACGATAATAATGTTTATACGATAAATAATAATGTACCTAATGTCACCTCGGCACACAAAAAAATCCCGGATATTAATCCGGGATGCAAATATACGAAATATTTAGTTTGTTTGTACGACACTTGTCTACGATCGGTAGAGACAGGCGGTACGTCGATCGGCTATGCCTCTTGGTTCAGCGCCTTCATCGAGAACAGGAAGGTCGTTCCTTTGCCCTCGCCCTCGGACTCGAACCAAAGCTTTCCTCCATGAAGCTCCACGAAGTCCTTGCAAAGCATCAATCCCAGACCGGAGCCTTTCTCGTTCTTCGTCCCGTAAGTCGTGAAATGCGAGTCTTGTTTCAAGAGCTTGTCTTGATCCTCTTTCTTGATGCCCTTGCCGGTATCTTTCACGCTAACGGTTACGAAATCCCCCTCGGAGCGTGAGGATAAGGTGATCGTGCCCCCCTCGAAACTAAACTTCATGGCATTAGAGATCAGGTTACGGATAATCGTCTTGAGCATATCGATATCGACCAAGCCTACCAGCTCTTTATCCAGATTTTCTAGGATAATCTTCACGCCTTTTTGCGCCGCCATCGGGACATACATCTCGGCGGTACTATCGATGATACTGTTTATGTCGGTCTGTTGCTTATATACGTGCTGCTTGTTCAAGCGGTTCTTGGCCCATTTCAGCAGGTTGTCCAGCAAGAGGAAGATCTCCTCGGAGGTCTTGTTCATCATCTGGATCATCTCGTACACCTCGTCGCCTACCCGCTCCTTGTCCACCATCATCAAGATGGCGTTATTCATCATTTTCAACGAGCCTAGCGGGGAACGCAGGTCATGGGCGATAACGGAGTATAGCGTATCCCTAGACTCGATCGTGTTCTCCAGCTCGGCCTTGATGCGCTTGATGCTGTAAAGCTCGTAGCGGTGGGCCACCCTCTTCACCAGCTCCTCACGTTGGAAAGGCTTTGTGACGTATTCGGTGGCGCCCAATTGGTAACCTTTCACGATGCTTTGCATATCGCTTAGGGCGGACATGATAATCACGGGTATATCCGTAGTCTCGGGATTGCTTTTCAGATGCTGGAGGACCTCATATCCGTCCATCTCAGGCATCATGATATCGAGTAATATCAGATTTGGGTGTTTCTCGTTAGCTATGCGTAGCGCTTTTGTCCCGCTATCGCAAGTCAAAAGCGTATATCCCTCTTTCTTCAGTATGGCTTGTACTAGCATGACGTTTGTAGGGACATCATCTACGATAAGAACTTTATACTCTGAGGCCAATTTATCCATTGTATCTAAATTGTGTTCTAGTTTTCTTGATATTCAAATAGTATCAATAGCGCAAAAGTATTAATTAAAGTCGACATATAACGACTATTTATCCATCTATTTTTTTATTTTTTTATCCCGCGCCTCGTTTGGCTTTTTCCCAAGCGCCTGTGCCTTTATGCTTAGCGAGATAGCTATACCCTCGTATGACATTGATATTCATGAATAAAAAGTAATAAGGAATGAATAATAGCTTGTTCCGGATGTTCCGTTTTTCCATTTTATACCCCAAGTATCCCAGCAGGTAAAACGCTAATTGCAGGGCAAGGATGACCGTGTAAAGGGTATGCCCAGTACAGGCAAGGAGAAGGTTGAGGGGCAGGAGGGCGAAGAGCACGACCGGCGTCAGCGTCCAGCGCAGTACCCGGTGGCTGATGTATTGGAAGCTCAGTATCCCATACCGGAACATATTCAATAATCCCCGTAGCCGCCATACCGATTGCAATCCTCCGGCCGATATGCGTACTTTACGTTTCTCCTCCTCCCGCATGTTCAGGGAGGCGCTCTCGAGGGCGTACGCCTCTTTGCTGTAGGCGATCTTGTAGCCTCTCATCGCTATGCGCAGGGAGAGGATGAAATCGTCCAGCAGGGTATCCGGGGGCATCTGCTCGAAGAGGGAGGTACGGATGGCGAAGAGCTCGCCTGCCGCTCCGACGGCGGAGTATAGGCGGTAGTCCAGTCGCTTGAGGGCGGACTCGTATTTCCAGTATATGCCTTCTCCGGCGGTGGCTCCCTGCTCGGCTTGTATCTCTACCCGTTTCTCTCCGGCCACGCAGCCTACCCGTGGGTCGCTGAACTGGCGTATGATCTCCTTGATGGCGCCCTTGTTCAGCATCGTGTTGGCGTCGGTGAAGATGACGTAGGGGGTATTGACGTAGGGGAGGGCTCGGTTCAAGGCGGCGGTCTTTCCTTGTCGCCGCGGTTGGTACAGTACGGTGACCTCCGGGTACTCTTTCAGTCTCTCATTCGTGTTGTCATTGCTTCCATCGGTGATCCAGACCAGTCTCAGCTTATCCGCCGGATAATCCAGTTGTCTGCAATTCACCATCTTGCTCGCCACGATCGCCTCCTCGTTGTAGGCGGCTATCAGCAACGTGGCCTCCGGTAGTGTCTCGGGAAGGCGGGGGAGCCGGGGTTTAACGAACAGCTCCTTGATCTTTACCATAAGGTATAATACGATCCCATACCCCAGATAGGTATAGAAAACGATCCCGATGCCGATCCAGAAGAGGATCTCAATGACTTGACAGCTCTTTTCCATAATTCATATCCTTGTTGATTGCGATTAATCCGTTTATTAATCCCTTGCCTAGCGCCCCGATCAGCCGGAATTTCCCTTTTACGAGATAGATCGAGAGGCGTTTCGGGAAAGCCACTAGGGTTTGGTAGATGTATGCGTAAATCCTTTCATCCCTTTTATCGATCGATCGTTTGGCGAATAAAAGGCGGTTGCGGGTATGATAATAGACCTGAAGCGGACTTTGTTTCCCTACGCTCATGCTCTCCTTATGATAGACGGTGGAGGTAGCCTCGTACCAGATTTTCAGCCCGGCCCGCCTTATTTGCACGCACCAGTCCAGCTCCTCGTAATAAAGGAAATAAAATTCCGGCATCCGGCCGAATTTCGTGAGATCGGTGGTGCGGATCATCATGGCGGCACCATGGGTAAAGGCCGTCTCGCCAGACTTGTTGAATTGTCCTTGGTCGATTTGTCCATGCCCTATATTGCTATTACGGAGGGTGACTGGACTCATTGGCGTGGAGCCTGCGTATTGTAACCTCTGTTTCTCTGGCCAACAAGTTATTTTCGGGGATACGGCCCCGATTTGCGGATCGCTATCCAGTGCGTTCACCAAGTTTTCCAATATGGGACAAGTAATGATCGTATCATTATTAAGAAACAATAAGTACTCACCTTTAGCCTGTGATATCCCGAGGTTATTGCCACCGGCGAATCCAAGGTTTTTCTCACTCCGTATAACCTGTATGTCTGGAAACTTGGATTGGAGAAGCTTATGTTCCAGAGGATCGGTGGAAGCGTTGTCTATGATAATAATCTCATGAAGATAAGTCTCATGGATAGCCAAGGATTCGATCATCTCGACGGTATCTTTCAATCCGTTATAATTGATAGTGATAATGGAGACTTTTTTAAGCATGGCTTTCTTCTTTTTTTGTCGTTATGTCATGAGGAGTGTTCTGGAAGCTCGTGTCCTTGTTTTTTATCCGGATGAATGAGGCTATATATCCTTTTGTCAATATGAAAAAAAGGAAGGGAAGCTTCGATAAGTTCCTGTAGAGCTTCCGTGTATGCATCTTGCGGGGAATGGCCAGCCAATAGGTGAGGGCCCCTCCTGTAATCAGTGCGAGCCATTTATAGGCGAGGTGGATATCTTGTATGCTCCAGATCAGCATGAAGATGACAGGGATAAGGATTTTCAGTATCCGTGGAAAAGGAATCCATTGAAAGAGCTTATCCATGTAATTCCTGTTTAGCGAATGCTTGTTGAAATGCTTCAAGATAAGGCCGAACGCTACCAATTGGGCGTGGAACCAGCGGGAGCGTTGGCGGGCCATCACCTCCTGCCGGGAGGTTTTCTCGTCGTATACATATATGTTGTCCGCATAGTCGACGAAGATATTTTGTGCGGCCAAGAATATCTCCAGTTCCTTATCCTCGGCGAATGTCTCGCATTTCCTCATGTGTGTCTTGAGCCATCCGAGATCGAATACCATACCGGAACCGATCAAGGAGGAAGATATCCCCACATTGACACGTCCTTTCCTGAAAATCGTGTTGTTGATTTCCTCCGAAAGTCCATCCCAGATCGCTATAGACGTATTCTCGTTCTTGAGGGTCCGATGTGCTTGAAGGACGATGCTATCTTGGGTGATCGTGTTTATGCGGGTCAGGAAATCGGTATCCGTCATATTATCAGCATCCATGATTACGACCTTGTCTGCGCTATCGCCTATATATTCCAATGCGTACGTGACGGATTTATGCTTCATGCTATGGTCGAAGTCGGGCGTAAGCAGCTCGATCGGTAATTCGGCCAATGCCTTGTTCGTCTCCGGGAGCATATGATCGGATACTACGATCACCCGGTATTTATCCTTTGGGTAATCTTGCTTGATAAAACTCTTGGCAGATTCGAGTATGACGGCGTCTTCCTTATAGGCGGCGAATATCACGGCAAAAGTCTGGAATTGGATATATTGGGTTTTCCTGCGCTTCCTCTTTAGAAAGGAGGCGAGCGTGAAGAATAGGTCATAGCCGGTGAGAAGGGCCGTAAGAGTAAAGAAGAATATATCGATATAGATTAACAATCGCATTCGTTTTTTCGCAAAAGTAATATAATTTTCAACAAGTCTTTAGTGGCGACTGCTTTTTTGTCATATTTTTTTGGAAAGTAGGATACCGATACTTGTTAAATAGGTCGTACCCCGATAGATTTGTTGAATTTCTAAGAAAGTTTTCTGTTTTTCCGGTTTTAATTTATTATTTTTGTCAAAAATTATGATTGGTCAAATGTGGTGTTTAATGCTGGTTAAATGGATGCGGTCATGAATGAAAGCCCTTTGATATCGGTTATCGTTCCAGTCTACAAGGTGGAATCCTATCTGCCCAAATGCCTTGATAGTATTTTAGCGCAGACTTTTGAGGATTTCGAGTTGCTTCTGATAGATGATGGCAGCCCGGATCGTTGCGGAGAGATTTGTGACGAATGCGCCGGGAGGGACGAGCGGGTAAGGGTCTTTCATCAAGAGAACGCAGGATTGAGTTGCGCCCGGAATACGGGATTACGGCATGCTAGGGGTACTTATATAGCTTTTGTCGATTCGGATGACTACATAACCGCGGATTATTTGGAGAGCTTATGTGAAATGCTGCCGGCGAATAAAGAATGTATAGGTGTTGTTGTAGGGGGATTTGACAAGCTATTACCTGATGGTAGCTTGGAAAGGATCCATGTCCCGGAGAGGGATCTATCTCCTGAAATGTATGGTTGCTTCCTCACGGAACTAATGGGCAAGCATGTGATGTACGCTTGCATGAAGCTCTACGATAATCGGCTTATCCGGAAATGGAAACTTCAGTTCGTCCCTTCCATATCTGGTTTGGAAGATATGCTTTTCATGCTGGACTATCTTGCCTATGCGGATTTTGTATCGATCCGCGACTGTTCCGGCTATGTATATCGGGTAGGTTATTCCATGGATACGCTCTCAAGATGTATTAAGGATTTCCCGAGCGAGTACGGCGCTTTCTCTCAATTTTTGAGCAGGGTTTGCCTTTTTAAGGAAAGATATCGTCTGGAGGATCGCTCCTTGAGTAAAACATGGGACTCTTTGACCGTATTTTTCCATAAGATATTGCTGGCGATTTACAAAGAGGAGAATGCCTATACGCAAGAGGAACGCTTGTTCTTCTTGCGGCAATTGCTTTTTTCCGATGGAAGCTGGATTAGGGAGTATTTCTTACCTCAATATAAGGCAGACCGACTCGGTAAGTTCTTGCTGGTGCATGTTGGGGCTGGTGCTTTCGATGCTTGGATGAGCTTGTTGACTGGTATAAGGTTTAAATATATGTTTGGAGCGAGAAAATGAAAAAAGAATCAGTTTTGCCGGAGATCGTGCCTGCCAATAAGGAGGAGATCGTATATTCGATAATCATCCCTCATAAAAATATCCCGGACTTGCTACGGCGCTGCTTGGATTCCATCCCTCAAAGGCCGGATATACAGATCATCGTAGTGGATGACAATAGTTGTTCCGATAAGGTAGACTTCGCTCATTTCCCGGGCCGGGAAAGAGAGGGAGTAGAGATTGTCTATACCCGTGAAGGGCTAGGCGCCGGATATGCCCGCAACGTGGGGCTGAGGCATGCGAAAGGGCGTTGGCTGTTGTTTGCGGATGCTGACGATTATTTTTTGCCCGATTTCCTTGAGATGGCGGATCGATATAAAGACTCGGACTTGGATCTTATCGTGTTCCGGGCGGAAAGTGCGGACTCGGAATCTCTTGAACCCATGAGGCCTCGACAGAGATGTCATGATGACTTGTCGGAGAACGTGGATTGGGAGCGGATCCGCTTCAGGATATATGCACCTTGGGCAAAGATGATATCACGGCGTTTTCAGGTGGATCGTCAATTATCGTTTGAGGAAATCCCCGTGGCGAATGACATGATGTTCTCGGTTTACACGGATTATTATGCCTGTCGGGTTGCCGTATGCTCAGGTAGCATCTATTGCGCTACGGTTCGTCAGGGCTCCTTGGAATATGGTTTAGTGCTGGATCATTTGCTGCTGCGTGTCTCTAAGTCATGCCGGTTGAATCATTTCTTGCGTAAACAGGGGGTGGTAGACAGGTATAGCGGAAGCTTTACTTACGTACATGCTTGCAAGACCGGTTTCGGGAGAAAGGAGTATTACAAGGCGCTGTGGATTTATGTGCGGGAGGAGCGCCCGGAGCTTGTCTTGAGGACTTTCAAGAATTTGCTGAGAGATAAGGTAAAACAGATTTTTAAATGAAAACACGGTATCATTGATGTCTGAATCTCGGGTAAAGAAAAGTTTCCAGAACGCCAAGGTGAATGTCTTTTTTTATCTCATCACCTTGTTTTTGTCCTTTTTCTCACGGAAGATATTCCTGGAGCGATTAGGAGCTGATTTCATCGGGTTGACGGGTACGTTGCAGAACCTGTTGGGTTTCTTGAATCTGGCGGACTTGGGTATCGGGGCCTCTATGGGGTATATTCTCTATAAACCTTTGTTTGAGAAAAATCAAGAGAAATTGCGTGAGATTATCTCGGTCTTGGGGTATTTGTATCGTTATGTAGGTTTGTTTATTTTGATAGCCGGTGGAATATTAGCGCTTTTCTTACCACTTATATTTGAGGATACGAGTATAGGAATAGGTGTTGTTTATTTCGCTTATTTCTCTTTTCTGGCCTCTTCCTTGATTGGTTATTTTATCAATTATCGTCAGTTTCTTTTGGGTGCGGACCAGCGGAATTACGTGGTTACGGCTTACTCGCAGACGGCGAATCTGGTGAAGACCTTGTTGCAGATGGCATTGGTCTGTTATGTCGGCAGCTATTATCTGTGGATAGCGGTCGAATTGGCTTTTGGTATCCTATATTCGGTCATATTGAATTGGAAGATCAATCAAGTATATCCGTGGTTGAAGTGCAGTGTCGCTCTCGGGAAGGAGAAATACCCTGAGAACAAGATTATCATGCAAAAATCACGCCAGTTATTCGTGCATGTCTTGGCAGGGACAGGTCGTACGCAATTGCTCCCGTTCTTGATTTACGCCTTTACTTCCTTGAAGCTGGTGGCTTATTATGGGAATTATATGTTGCTGATCACGAAACTCAGCCAATTGGTGAATAACTTTCTGGGCAGTACTGGCGCCGGCGTGGGCAATTTAATCGCCGAGGGTGACCGGAAGCGGATCCTGCAGGTCTTTTGGGAGCTCAACTCGTTGCGTTTCGTGATAGCCGGATTCTTTGCTTTTGCTCTTTATCACTTGATTGATCCGTTCATTACGGTTTGGCTGGGAGCCGAGTATGTATTGCCACGTTCCGTGTTGATTATTATCTTGGCCAACTTTTTCGTGAGCCAGTATCGGGGAACTATCGACCAGTTTATCAACGGCTATGGCTTGTTTCATGATACGTGGGCACCTGTCACTACGCTTGCCATTACGGTGATCGTGGCCTTGATAGGGGGTAGCCTGTGGGGGTTGTCGGGGGTTTTACTGGGTGATATAGCCAGTTCGCTGACGATCATTTGCGTATGGAAAGCCTATTTCCTGTACAAGGAAGGTTTCCGGATGCCGGTATTCCTGTATTGGAAGAATGTAGGGAAATATACGGCCTTGTTCTTGTTGTCTTGGGCGGGGGCAGACGGCATATTGCGTCTCTTTCCGCTATTCGATCCTTTTGGTGGATACGTAGCATGGACGCTTTATGCCATCTATTCGTCAACCATCTTCCTTGCGATATTCATTCCCCTGTTCTACTTGTTTTCCGATGGGATACGGCATCTGCTACGGCGGATACAATCCCGCATATCTTCCTAGGCTACTCAGTGCCGCCGAGAGTATCAGCCCCCAGCCCAGCAGGTTCAAGGGGCCGGGCGAGGGGTGGACGAGAGCGAGAGTATCGCCCCGATAGCCGCCAGCGCCGCCTCCCGCATGTCTAGCAGGAGGGAGAGTGCCGCCAGCAGGAAGAGGCTGGCCAAGGCGAGCAGGCGGAAGTGGGGGAAAGGGGGGCGTGGGTTCCGTGGGAGTGTCGGTCGTGTCATGGGGCGGTTGTTTTTGGGGCGTGTGAGATCCTAGGTTTAGCAAGAAATCCAGCAGGCTGCGGACGAAGGCTAGTATTTGTCGTATCTTATTCATATCAATTGTTGTTTTTTAGGGATGAGTAAATCGGTTCGATCTCGTGGCAGAGCTGTACCAGCGTCTCCCGGTAGCGCTCCCGGTTGTCGCCGTTCAGCTCGCTGATGTAGGGGCTGTAGGCGATGGCCTTGGCGTAGTCGGCGGGGAAACGGCTCATGGCGGCGGCCTGCGGGTAGGAGCAGACGAGGAGGCGGGCGAAGTCGAGGTAGGAGTTGCGTGCCGAGTCGTAGCGGCGGAACAGCAACTCGCCCCGCTTGTATCGGGCGGTGACGCGGCCCCCGTGCCAGAAGGCGTTGCTCGCCCCGTAGCCAGTGATGCCGAAATGGTTGTTGGCCTCCCGGGCTAGGCGGGAGGTGCCCCAGCCGCTTTCTAGGGCGGCTTGGGCAAGGAGGATGATGGGGTTTAGGTGGAAGCGGTCGCCGGCGGACTGGGCGTCGGCAAGGTGGGTGGAGATATAGGCTTGTTTCATGATATATACGATGAATTATGGTTTGATTTTTCTTGGAAAATTAATCTTAAATTACTATCTTTGAATAAGTTAATAAATAAACAGCATCAGTATGGAAAAGCGGGAGACCGGTGTCGGCGCCTATTATTTTTGTGATATAGCGATGAGTTATTTTCCCTTATTGTCGAAGAAGAAAGCCTCGGATAAGCTGTCCCGGTGGATACGTGTCAGCGGAAAGTTGATGGAGCGGCTGGAGGAGTGCGGATGGCATCCCCGCCAACGGATCTTATCGCCCCGTCAGCGGGAGTGCATCGTTTCTCATCTAGGGGAGCCTTGAGTCAGATTTCGTCGGGGGATTCGCTGTCGCCTCCTCCCGGGGCGGGTGCGTCGGGCACGATCTTCTCGAACTTGGCGAGGCCGGTGACGCTCTTTAGCGTCACGCTCGGACGGAAGACGATCCGGGGACGTTTGATAAGGGAGGCGTTGAAGTCGGACTCCAGCTTGGTGCCCTTGCTGCCGATCACGGCTTGGAAGTGGCCGAGATCGCCCAGCTGGACGGTCTCCCCTTTCTGGAGGCGTTGCTTGAGGATGTAGAGAAGGCCGTCTACCACGACCTGCACGTCGCCCCGTGAGGCGGTGCTGCGGTCGGCGATCTGGTCGCACAGCTCCTCGAAATCGCAGGTGCCGGTGGACTTGTTCACGGCGTAATACAACTTGGAGCCGGCGGCGGCTCCCTTGGTCATGTCTTTTCGTAAGACTAATCGGTACTTGATCGGCATAATGTCTGGTGTTTTTTTGATTACGTTGTAAAGGTACGACATGCCGCCGGTGGGATTCCGGTCAACGGGGACGAAGGGGGGCGAGGTCGGGTGAATGGGGGTAAAGAGGTGATTTTAGGGGGGAGAATGCTTGTTTGTCAAGAAAAATAAGCGTATGTTTGCCTTATCAAAATTCGATTGACATGAAAAATTTACGGTATGAAAGAGAAAGACAAGCGGCGAGACGTGAGAGGTGAGTCCCGTGAACGGGCGAAGTGCCAGCGTGAGACGTTGGGCAAATATTTTTATGATTTGTCAAAACTGACGTTCACGGCGTTGGTGCTGGGTGGAATAGCTATGTTATTCCAATCGGAAAAGATAGAGATAAGTATGATTGGAATGTTCATGGTAGGGATCTTGTTCTCTGTCGGGTTAGCTTTCTGTGGTAATAAAATCTTGAAATAATAAAGAGCTATGAATCCATTGACATTTCTTTTCGGGGTAATGCTATTGATACTTGTGGTGTTTATCGTTTGGATGTACACGCCATCCGGCAAGCGTTGGTTGGATAGCATGAAATAAAAGGACTATCGTGTTTCCGGTCCGAACACTACTGTGTTTGGCTTCGGATACTACTGTGTTGGCTTCCCAACGCAATAGTGTTCGGCGCCAAACACGGTAGTGTTTTTTTTGTCTCCCCCCTATATCCCCTCCGGCAGGATACTTTGGCTTTGCAATTCCTTGGCGATACGGTCGCTTAGGGCGAAGTGATTCTCGAGCGTGGCTTGTAGGCGCAGGCGCTCTTCGGGTGTCGCCGCCGTGCGGACGGACTCCAAGGTCCGGGCTAGCTTCCGGCGTGCGAAGGACTCGCCGTAGAGGAGCACTTGGAAGCGGGTCTCGCCGGGAAGCCGTTCGTCCGGTACCGGCCCGGTATCTTGCGGCGCGGAGGCCCGGAGGGAGAGGACAAGGGCGGAGAGCCGTTCGTCCGCTATCCCGTCCGGATGCTTGCCCTCGGCGAGGAGGTGGAGCAAGCGGGCGTGCTCCGGGTCTTCTAGGGGAAGCTCGTTGTCCGCCAGTTCGCCGGAGACCCATGCGGGCAGGGAAATCCCGTTTCCGTCGGGGTCGTAGAACATCCGGTCATGGTGCGTGAGGCAAAAACGCAGTAACGTCCTTTCTCGTGGCAGGGTGGGCGTGAGGCCTGCGGCTTCCTTCTTCGGCACCGGTACCGGTACGTTTTTCGGGCCTGTGGCGACGGAGATTTCCTGCCGTAGTACCTCTATCGGTATTCCCGTCGCTCCGGATAGCTCTCCGATCCTTCGGTACACGGCCAGCGGGGAGGAGAGGAGGCCGATCTCGCCCAACGTCCCGTTGATGGCGGCGGTGTCCGTGTGAGGGCGGGAAGCCGCTTGGCGGATGCGGTAGGAGAGGTAATCGAGGGTACCCTCCCGTGCTAGGCGTGCCAGCTCGTCGCTCCCTTTCCGGCGGTACACCTCGTCCGGGTCCATGCCGTCGGGCAGGGGAAGCAGGCTGACGGCGCATCCCTCGGACAGGAGCATATGGGCGCACCGGACCGTGTTCTGCCGTCCCGCCGGATCGGGATCGAGAGAGAGCGTCACCTGCCCGGCCAGCCTCCGTATCGCCCGGATATGCTCCTCGGTGAGCGCCGTGCCGCATAGCCCCACGGCGTACCGTATGCCGGAGGCGTGGAAGGCGAGCACGTCCTTGTATCCCTCGCAAAGCAGGATGCGTCCCTCGGAGCGTATGGCTTTCACCGCCTTGTGCAGGCCGTAGAGGATATGCCCCTTGTGGTAGGCGGGACTGTCGGGGGAGTTGACGTATTTCCGCCCCTTCTCCGACGGGGTAAGACTCCGTCCGGCGAACCCGGCCACCTGTCCCCCGGTGGTGTGTATCGGGAAGATGAGCCGGCCTAGGAAGGGGCGGAACACTTGGGGGACGTCGGGCGGGCAAAGTCCCACGCCGAAGCTGCGGTAGGTCTCTTCCAGCCCTTGGCGATCCGCCTCCGTACGTGCCGTCCCCGCGAGGTCGCCCGGCAGCAAGCCGCCGGCGAACGAGGCGTTCGCCAGCAACAACGCTTCCCGCTCGTCCCGCCGCCGCTCACGACCAGCGGCGGCGGTCTCTTCCACCTCGATATTGTATTTGCGTGCCAGTAGGCGTACCGCCTCCTCGAAGCCGCATCCCTCCATGTGGCACACGAGCCGTATCGGGTCCGCCGCCTCGCCGCAACTGAAGCACTTCCCGATGTTCCTCGCCGGAGAGACGCGGAAGGAGGGATGTCGCTCGTCGTGGAACGGGCACAGCGCCACGAAGTCCTTCCCCGAGCGATGTAGCGTGAGGTAGTCGGAGGCTACCTCGTCGATGCGGGCCGTCTCCCGCACCTTGCGCAGCGTATCGTCCGTCAGCATTCGAAGAGGCCCTTTCCCTTCGGTTTAGGCTCCGCCGCCCAGGCCTTGCGGACACACGCCGGCTGGGTATCGTCCCAGAAGGAGGTCACGCCCTCGTTGTGCATGAAGCGCACGTGCCCCAGCTCGCCTTGGCGGTTCTTGGCCAGCAGGATCGTGCCCCTCCCCCGGGTAGGCAGGTGCGTATCCGGGTCCTCGTGTATGTTCACCACGAAGAGGCGGCTGATGAAGGCCACCGTATCGGCGTCCTGCTCGATAGACCCGGAGTCCCGGAGGTCGGATAGCTGATGCTTGAAGGAGTACGTCCCCCTCGTCTCACAGTTGCGGTTCAGCTGGCAAAGCAGCACGATCGGTATCTCCTCGTCCATCGCCGTTATCTTGGCCTTGCGGGTGATGTTCGAGATGGCCTCGTTCGGGGTTTGCCCCTTGTCGTCCCGGTTTACCAGCTGCAAGTAATCGATGATGGCGAGGGAACACTTCCCTTGTCGCCTTCTGAGGGAGATATCGCAGCGTATCTCGTCTATTTGGATGTCCGAGCGTTGGTTGATACATATCGGCAATTCTTTCAAGAGGAGGCTCGCCTCCTCCAAGGCCCTCATCTCCTCCTCGGTGGCGGTTCCCTTGTCGATCTTCGAAGGCTCCACGTTGGCTATCTGGCCCAGCATCCTGAAGATCAGCTGTTCCCTCGACATCTCCAGACTGTAGACGCAAACCGGTACCCCTTGCTTAGCGGCGTTCACCGCCATGAAAAGAGCGAAAGCCGTCTTTCCCATGCCCGGGCGGGCGGCGAACACGTGGAGCGAGCCTGTCCGCAACCCTCCCATAAGCCGGTCTAGTCCCCCCAGCCCGGTATGGATACCCGCCGTACCGCCCCGGGCTACCCGCTCGCGTATCTCCCGTACCCGTGCCATGGCCTCGGCGGTGGCGGTAGGCATGTCCGGTATCTCGTGGGTGAGGGAGAGCTGCTCGCCCAGCTCGTCGGCCACCGTTCCCAGCTCCGATATCAGCTTTTGCGTATCCCGGTCGTCGGCCGACGCCTTATGCGCCAGCTCGTGGCACCTCAGGATAAGCCGCCTTGCCACGAAGGCCTCCCTTATGTACTGGCAATGCTGCCGTACGAACTCTCCGCCTACCTCCATGTAGCCGTCTTGCCGGGCCAGCTCGAAGAGGTCGGGCAACTGCCCGGCCCTCTCCGGCGAGAGCCTCCGTATCTCTTTCTCCACCGAGAGTATATCCGTTCCTTCCCCCTTCTCGTGAAGGTTGAGGTAGGCCTCTATCGCCAAGGCGATATCCGGGTGGGTGAACATCTCGGGCCTTATCCTGAAGGCGATCTCGGGAAGGCTCTTGCGTGAGGCCAGCAGCCCGAAAAGCAGGGCTTTCTCCGCTTTCCGCTCTTGTGGCAGCGTGAGGCTGGCGGGGATTTGTTTGAATGAGGTGTTATTCATGTCGATCGATAAATAAGTTTGTATAATTGATGATCTCCACGGCAAGTCCGCAGGTGAATTTCTTCTTGGTGATCACTTTCTTTTCCGCCAAGTCGTTCAGGTTCTTGCGCAAGGCGTAGACCGAGCAGTTCAAGAAGGCTGCCATCTCGGGTATCTTTACGATGCATTGTCCCTCCTTGATGGCATACTGCTCTCCATTCCACATATACGAGTACCCGCTATAGCTGGCCTTGCTGTACAGGTAGAGCATGATACCGGTCTTCACCGAGGATTTCTTGTCCTTGCAATAATCCTTGATAAGGATACTCAGGAACTGTCTGGGGTATCGGGTGTAGCCATTCCGACGCAAATCGTCAGGGCTAAATAGTTTAGACATAGGTCGATAGGATTATACCCAAGGGGCGTTGTCTGGTTCCTTTTCTATTTTCGCACCGCATTTCGCACTACGTTTCGCATGACCAACCGTTTGATTTGTAGCGTATTGGATAAAAATGGTTATCTTTTTTCGCACTGCGTTTCGCACGACTATATATAAGTATATTAGTAAAGATAAGAAAAGAGAAGAGGCGACGCTACGCCGCCATTCTTTTTTTAAACAAAATTCCATGATGTTCAGATAGCTTTTTCACAATGGACGTAAATCGTAACGGAATGAATGTTCCACTCTTTTTATGTAGATCGTGATGGTTAAATAAATAGTAAATTCATTCCACAAAGATCGGTATAATATTTAATAAATACAAAGTATTTTATGCTTTAAATATATGTTTATAAATATGCTTATTTGTTCTTTATAGTTTGAATAAATTACTAAATTCCGGAAGGGATAGTGTATTGTGTACTGAATGTTCATGTATATTATTTTCTATGAATTTTTTTTATATTCCCCCCTGTTAGAATTGCCAATAAGGTTGGGTGGAATTTATTCAGATAATAGAATAATAGATAGTAAGTCACGATTATGAGGCTAGGAATAAAGAAGTATAATAATATCATGGAAAAATTGCTATCTTTAAGAACCAAAATTGTCCTACGAACATGCTCGTGTTGAAAAGACCTGAATATGCGCTGATAAGGTCTTTCCATTTGTAATCTTCGATAAGTAAATTATTACCTGAGAAAAGGCTGGCAGTATAAGGTATTTTCTGGGCAATGTAATATTTGCCTATAAAAGATCGATCGCTTTCAATACCCTTTCCATTTGTGTTTTCCAAGATAAATCTTGAATTGAATGCCGGATCTCTTCTGGGCTATATTTTTGTTGCTTATAGAAGGAAATGATCCGGGGGATATCGATGGGAGTCTCGTCTGCACTTACCTTGAGGATATAAGGCTTGTCCTCAAAGTCATTATCGATCTCGGAGTAGATGAAGGGGAGTCCCCGTGCGGCGTATTCCCTGTTTTTTAGTGTCTTGATACGGGTGATTTTACTTCGGTGGCGGGCGAGGCTGCCAATTCCCATGTCTGCGTTCTCAAACAGGGCATCCAGCTCTTCTCCATGCTTGGCTCCATGGAGGATAACGTATTGGCTTAACCGGGTGTCGTGCCGTAAAAGAGGGAGGATGGAGTTCTCTTCCTGTTGCCCGAAAAAGTCTCCGACCAAATGAAAATAGACCTTGTATTCCGGATCGTTCGCGTAATAATTTAGCAATCCGAGTATCAGGCGGTCGAATCCATGATATAGATGGATCTCCGCTACACCGATCAGATGAAGCTCGTGGATCGTATCATTCCGGTGCTGTTTCAGTTTGATACGGGAGAAATCTATCCCATTTGATATCCGTATCGTATCTATTCCGAATATTTGCTCGTATTCGGTAAAAGTAACGATACGGTGTAACTGCTTGGCTAGTTGCCGGCGAAAACATTTATCGATTAGCAATTCCATGTTCTTGAGGGGTATGTTATCCTCGTGATCGTATGGATAGGTCGGTATCTCCATGACGATCCGGATATTCGCTTCCTTCATTTTCCGTGCCATGCGGATGGTGAACGGGTTGGCGTTATGATCCGATCGCATGTAAACAAACTCTATCCTATTCTGTATAGCGTATTGGGCGATGGAGTCGAACTCGATACGTTTTAATATCTTTCCCTTTAGTCCGTTCCCATATTTACGTATAGGCATATCATCCACCCAACGTGTCTTGTAGCCATTCTCGTCTGACGAAAAGTGGCACAAATGTACCTCATGCCCCAGCTCTCTCAGTGCGTCTATCTGATAAGATATTTTCTTGCTGATGCCGTTCGCTGGATTGAAACCATGGAAGACAAGGAATAGGATATTCATGCTCGTTTTTTATTAAGCTTTGATGAGACGTTTGAAAAGCAATATTAGTAAATTCTTTGTCGAGACATATTCCCTGTATTTCCGGATGTATTGGCTAGCCACGTACAACCGGTCTTTCAAGGGGAGGCGATAGGATAGCCAGGCCGCTGCGTCGAGCATCTGGAAAAGGTATTTATCTATGGTCGCCTTTGTTATCGGATGATCGTTGGCGTAAGCTAGGAGATGATCGCTAACGATAAAATAGCAATCCATGTTTCTTCGGGAGAATCGCCGGGTCATGATTGAGTCTTCCCTGAGCCTCCTCTTGAAAAAGCGGTCGTTTATACGCATTATGCGTCTTGCCTCCAAGTACAATATGCAGGTGAATAATTGATCCTCATGGATGATTCCCGAGAGGAACAGGTTCTTTGTCTGCCTCAAATGGTTCAAGTTTATGAAGTTAAGGCAGGCGGAAGGGGTATAGCATTTGTTATCCAACAGGATATTTAATAGGTCGATGCCGTTGTATAGCTCATTCTCGTCCGTATAGTCGTCACGGTCGTACGTTAGGTTAATCGAGAAGTCATGTTCCTTATTTAGGATATCCGCATCGAAGAAAACAAAATCAAGGTTGTTCTTCTCGCATTTATCGAGACAGGTCTCCAAGGCCTTCGGCTCAAGATAGTCATCGCTGTCCATAAAATAGATATAGCGTCCGGACGCGAGCGCAATCCCCCGGTTCCGGGTGGCCGATAGGCCTTGGTTCTCTTGCGAGTATATTTGGATCCGTGTATCTTCTTCCGATAGTTTTTGAATGATATCAAGGCTGGTATCGGTAGATCCGTCATTGATGATGATGATCTCCGTGTCCCGCAAGGTTTGATCCATGATGGAGCGCACGGCTTCCTCCACGAATACCTCTGTATTATAAACGGGTATGACGATACTTACTTTTGGGTTTGACATGGCGTGTTCAATGTATGTATTTAAAAAGTTTCATAAAGCTGTAATAAGGCCTTCGCGGTCTTTTCCCATGAGAATTCCTTCACTCTCTCCAGCCCGGAGGCTACTTGCCGGTTGTAGTAATTCGCTTCCTCTTCCAGCCGGAGCAGGGCATTGGCGATTTCCTCTTCCTCAAGAGGGTCTACGAGTATTCCGCTATCCCCGGCGATCTCGGGCATCGCGGACGTGTTGCCGGCTATTACCGGCGTACCACAAGCCATGGCCTCTAGCATCGGTATGCCAAAGCTTTCCCTAAGCGAGGTGTACAGGAAGGCGAAAGCGCCATTGTACAAATAGGCCAGATCTGTATTGGGTATGTAGCCGGGATAGGAGAGATAGGGCTTGATCTCTTCGATCGCTTGCTCCTTTAGTGTCTCGTCCAGCCTTTCTTCCGAAAGGTCGGCTATTAGGAGGGGGCGTTTTATGTGGGATCTACGTAGATATATACTGTATGCCTTTAATGTACGGGGTACGTTTTTCTTGGGGTCAGTATTACCCAGGAAGAAGAGGTAATTGTCTGTTTGTATGTATTTCCGGGTGATAGGCCATAGGGGAGCGGATATCGGGCAGAAATGCTGGCTATAGCCGTTATAAATGGCCATGACTTGATCATCGGGCAAACATAATGCTTTCCGGATACGGTCTCGCTCAAAACGGGATACCGTAATGACTTTCTTACAAAGCGGCAATATGCGGGGAACAACCATGCGGCGGTAATACCAACCCATATTCTGATACCATGACTTATTCCCGCTTTGGCGGGGTTCCAGAAATATGATATCATGCAAGGTCAGTATCAATGGCACGGGGCAATGGATGGGAGCCGTATTGCTGGTACAATGCAACAGGTCTGGCTTTACCTTGATTAAGGCACGGGGTAAGGCCACTTGTTCCCATAGGGGATAGGTCGGGCATTTTACCTCTATGATACGCATGTTGGCAGACTCTTTCAAGCAATGGTCTTCTCCCGGACTGACAAATATGTAATATTCATTGTTCGTATCCATCTTCTGTAGCTCCCGGATACATTCCAGTGCTACGAAGTCCATTCCGTGCTTGTTCTTTCGGAAGATACGTTGGGCTTCAATCGCTATTCTCATTTTTATTAGAGTGTTTCGTGTGAATGAATCTTTTGGAACCTCCCTTCAGCCTGAAAAGATTAAAGAACATCAAAAGAAAAAGTATCGGTAGACTGGCGATCGCTTTCTTGAAACGCTTATCCACTAGGTAATCCGGTACGGCCAAACTGAAAGTAATACCTAAAAGGATCAATAGCCCCCACCACTTTATCGATAAGGAGAGATCTATCATCGTGAGGAAGCAAGCGAATAACGTGATGAAACCTAGTAGGAGGACCCGGGGAGGCATCATCCATTGGAATAATTTGTCACAATAATCCCAATATCCCTTGAATAGGGCGGAAGGAAGCTGCGAGAGTCCCATGAACAGGTTGTTGGTCTGGGTCGCCAGCCAACGGCGGCGTTGGTTGTAAAAGTCCTTGTTCTTCCTTACTTTCTCATCGTACGTATAAACGTCTTGTAGGTATTCGATATATATGTTTCGTAAGAGTAATTTACGTTCCATGTATTTATCCTCACCGGTATCGTCGATACCTTGGATAAGCTCCTTGAATATGTCATATTCGAATGCCATGCCTGACCCGCTCAAGGCGGATGAGAAGCCTAGTCGTGTATGGCCTTTGCGGAAAATGGAATTGTTGATCTCCTCGCTTACGGCATCGAGTACGGCTGTGTTTGTGTCTCTGTTTTTTGCGACCCGATGTGTCTGTATGACAGAGCAACCGGCATAAAATGCGTCGTTTATCTTATTGATATAATCGTTTTCCACCACATTGTCCGCATCTAATATGATTATATTGTCGTAGACCAAAGAATTGCCCTCTATATATTCGGTGGCTTTTTGTAAGGCTTGTATCTTGGTGCTTTTCTTCATCTCTATTTCAATGACCTTTACGGACATCTCCCGTAAGGTTTTGTTCGTTTCTTCGGTCATGAGGTTCGAGACTACTATTATATCGTATAGCTCTCTTGGATAATCTTGCTTCTGGAAGTTCTGGACTGAATCTATAATGACTTCATCTTCCATATATGCGGGATATAGTACGGCAAAACGGTATTTCCTACTGGCTGTAGGGTAGCTGTAAAGAGGTTTTCGCACCGAGTAGAGTGCGAATATGAACAAATATAAGACCGCAATTAAGAAAAGTAAATACAAGATGGCATCTGTCATCTGGAAAATATATTCTTGCTTTTCCAACCAATCATTCCCTATGTTAATAATCTGTTCTATCATTTTTCTGTTTGTTTGTCGCTTGTGTTTATTGAAATCTGTTTATCCTGATGTATTTCTTTATCAAAATATTCTCCGTTCAGCACGAATGTCATACCCATAAAAGATATAATCATGGTGGGAAATTGTCCCCAGAATGAATTACCATAGGCACTGACAAACATGCCGAATATACCGCATAGCAATCCTGTCAGCAGGCCTTTTAGCTCAGGGTCTCGTATCCTGAACATCAGGATCCATGCTCCACGTCCAATCGTGATCAGGATCATTCCCATATAGAGCACTAAGCCTACGACTCCGGTTTCTACCCATATCTTTACGTACCATGAGTCGGTAGGGATGGAGGTGGTGAACCGCTTGGACACTTTTACACCCAATCCATCTCCTGACAGGCCAAGACCTTCTCCGAAAGGCCTGTATTTCAAGTATTCGCCCAGCTTTCTCTGGTTTTCTTTACGGACGTTGAGCGAGGCATCCTTAGAGGGGCTAAAGGCGGTACGCATACGCCGGATCATGGAATTATTTTGCCCGATCATCGTAAATGCGAAAAATATGTATACGCTGATAAGCATCAATCCTCCGGCAACCATGGTCTTTGCCTGCTTGCTGATGATGGTATAGAGTGCCAGACCTGCCAAAGGCACGATTATGGCCCCTCGGGTACCCGTGAGAAATAGCGTATAGGTAGCTATAAAGGCAACTATTATGTAATAGGTGCTCAACGCTCTATTCCTCAAATGCAGAGCCGATATCCCAAAGATAAGGATTGCGGCCCCCATATTGGATCCTAGGTTGCTCGCATCCGTGAAAAATGAGAAATAGCGTATGCCGGAATGAATAATGTGGGTGGTATTTCCCTTTAGCCATTCAAGCTCGTATGAGTCGAATCCCCTGTATTTTTGAATGAGGGCTTTCCCGAACGCCAGAAGGGTGAGAACAGACAATAGAAACAATAACGTCTTTAAGGTTTTATATCGTGTACATAATAAAGCGGCGATGACAGAGATAATGAGACCATTGATGATAAGTCCCCTGGATAGTATCCAACCTTCGAGCACCCCGGTTGGGTTGGCTAATTGGGCCACACAATATATCGCCCAGATGAAAGAGGTGATTGTTAATGTATTGATCGCTCTTTTCCATTCGATGTTATGAAACAATATCCCGTGGAGGCATATCATTAACAAGGAAAGCGCATAAAGAAGATCCATAAGGACGCTGATACCTTCTAGGGGAAGATAGCGGGTAATCCCCATAATGAAATAATTGATGATGAATATGACGTATAGGAGCGTTACGGGCATGCGCAATATATAAACACCTAGGATGAAGGCGAATGGCAAGATCGCTATAACCCCACTGATAATGAGGTTGCCTCCCATCAATGAGCCGCAAATAGCCCCTAGTCCTATAAACAAGAGTAAATAGAATAAATTGGGGGCGGACAACCTGCTTGTCTGTATGTCATTATATGCCTTCATCATGCGATATCTTATTTTTTCACGGCGGCATCTCTCGCTGTAAGTCCCATATACATCATCTGGTTAGAGATGGTTTTCATGGAACTTATAGGTGGTAATTGCCCTGTGAAATCTTCTACGGCCTCACGAGATGCGTTGTTCAAGTAGATGTATAATAATGAATGCCGTGCCATTTCACGCAGATGTTTCACGTATTCGTCATCACTATATTTCCATACCCGTCGAGCGTTCGCTATCAGAATATTTACATCGGCTTCACTTAACAAATTGGCCGGTAAACTTTCTTTCTGTACGGCCGGGTATTCTAAAAGTAGTATATCAGGTCTCTCTTTTTGTTCCCAGAAAACCTCCGGACTCTTGGCCATCAAGTAAGTTGGGCTTAATGGGAAATCAGTTCCTGCCACAAGGCATTGAACACGTAATCCTTGTTCTTCCCAATGCCTTACCATGTATTTGGCGATAAAGCTCTTGCCCTCCTTTTGCTCTATGCTAAGCAGACTTATGACTAAGGTCTTGTCCTTTCTCAGGTATTGGCTCAGCCGGTTGCACACAAAGGAGGCGGAGATACGGTTGCAGATCTTGATAAATCCCCTGTATCGTAACTGGGCGTTTCCATTAAATGCGCCTAATACCGGCAGCTTGGTGAGGCGGCGGGTACGTTCCGCATCCCGAAGCGTACGGTCGAGAAGCTCTACCGCCAGGTTGAAGCCCAGAATGAAAATTATGCTGGCTAGAAATGCCGCTATGACGATCAGCATTCGTTTGCTTTTATCACTGAGGAAAGGAAATACCGGCTCGGAGATCGTGGTCAGATTAGTGCTTGTCAGTTGCAAGTCTTTCTGTTTCATCTTGGCCATATTCAATGCGTGTAATACTTGCAGGTAGGATTGCTCCACGATGTTTATCTCACGTTCTTTCCGTTTTATCTGGGTACCTACAGGAGAGTATATCTTGTATTGTTCCTTGAATTTTTCCTCTCTCTGGTTCATTACTTTTAGATTGGCTTCCGCCTTGGTATGGATAAGGGTTTGCCTTAGCCATTCATCCACGAGACCATTGATCGATATACCTTCCTTGCTTTCCTTGTAGCTGTTGATCTGGTTGGTTAGTAATTCAATCTTTTTCTCGGCTTTCTTCAGCTCTTCCCTATATTCTAGTAATTGTTCATCACTTACCTGTTTGTCTTCCGTAGTGAAAATCTCTATTTCCGTGATCTTTCCGTTAATGGTAGAGATTTGATCCAGCGTCTTGATGAATTCATCATTCACGGTCACTAGCTTTGTGCGGGTGTCCATGTATTTATCCAGTTCCTTCAGTATCTTAGCGGAACTCTCAAGGTCTCGCATGTTGGTCTCATAGCGGTTCTCGAAATCTGCGTATGAGCTAGCTATGGCCTTGGTTTGGTCCGTATAGTTGATAACGCTGTTGGCTATATTATATTCGGTGAGATTATCTTCTAATCCCGTTAGCTGAGCGCGTAATTTCTTTAATTCATCCTCATAGTATTTTACGATATCGTTCACTGTTTTATAACGTAATATGTTATAGGAGTTACGTAGTTCCTCGCTGGTCAGCTTGACCGTATTTAGCGCTATTCCGGGATCGGATGATTTATAGGATATCTCGATCAGGTCACTATTGCCTAGTCGTTTGATCAATACTTTGGATAATGCGTCATGGCTATAGAAGGGGTTGAAACCGTTTAACAACTCATAGAAGAATCCTCTGGAATTCTCATTTTGGTATTGGGTGAAATTCTCTACCGTTTTGTCTAAAGACTCTTTATCGACAATATCTAGAATCTCCTTGGGAACCATGGCTAATAGAGCCATGTAATTTTTAGCCGTGATGTATGAGTTATCCTCTAGGGGATTCCCATGAATCAGATTCAGGGCGAGTAATTTAAAGGATACTTTTTCTTGGCTACCCTTGGATTGAGTTAAGTTTACGATGTTACTGAATGTGTTATTGATCGATTGCCAATCTTGTCTGGCGTCATCGCTTAAACCTGTCTGGGAGGTAATGCCTGTATAAATACTGGTGGTAACCGTGTAAGTCTTACCTAAAAACTGGGTGAAGTAGATTACCAAGGCCGTAATAATGAATGTCCCAAATATCAATTGATACCGGATTCTATATAAAAAACGTGATATATATAAGGTTATATCCATTATTTCATTGATTTATGATCTTTACATTTGTTAGCATCTCTAGTAATGTCACGGCATTGTGTAATGTCACTCGTCCGTCTTGATAGGTTATATTTGCGCTCGACCGTCTGCTTCGTTCCAAGGATAGGGATATAATGTCTATTTTCCCATTGATGAAATCTTGCTCGGATATTTTCATCTGGGCATTATATAAGGCTGCGGCATCCGATTTGGCCTTTAAGGTAGCCAAAGCTTGCAGTACTTTATTATAAGCTTCCAGTATTTTCAGTTTCCGTTCTTCAATAGACATTTCATATTCATAATCCAATTGACGGAAACGAGCTTTCTTCATCCGTACTTTCTGGCCTCGACTGAACAAGTCTCCGAATGGGATAGATACAGAAATACCAACACTATAGGTCTGTTGATTACTACCTAGACTGGTAAGAAACGAAGGATCTTCAATGGTTTCCCTGGTAGATAATTGTATAATTCTACCATATTGGTATTGACCGTATGTCCTGAAATAATTCAGCCACTCTCTTCTTGTAACCTTCATGTCGGCATTAGCCTCGTCTCTTTTGGCCTCATAAATTTTTACGGAAGGGTGATCATATACGGATTCAAGGAATACGGATAGAGGGGGTAATTGTATTCGTTCGTAATCGTCTAACATTGCTTGTATAGAATCCGATCCCGAAGTTACCTCTATCGTCGTAGCTTTATCGAAATATGTATTTTTCTTTTGAGCTAGAATAAAGATTGAGTTTGTTGTTATAAATAAAAAAATAAATAACTTCTTCATTCAATAATTTTTTGTCATTATACGTCCTCTTTCTGCACGAACGCCGTGAATGTCTTGAATATAATCTTTGCGTCCAGCCAGAAAGAAAATGTATGAGCATATTTGATGTCTAATTGTTTACGTTCCTCGGCGGACATACTACCAGAATTGCCACGTTTCTCTACTTGCCAAAGACCTGTAAGGCCGGCAGGAGCCATGAAGCGTTGTATGTATTCGTCGCTGGTCAATAATTCCGCCTCGTATACGGGAAGAGGACGGTTACCAACTATTGACATGTCTCCATTTAATATATTGAATAGCTGGGGGAGTTCGTCAATGCTATATTTCCGGATAATATGGCCGATCTTTGTTATACGGGGATCATTCTCTAATTTGATGAAAGCGTTGGAGCGTTCGTGACGTTTTACTTTTAGATAGTCGTTTTCGGGAGTAGAGTCATTATCGGAATATAAAATGATATTTTGATCATCGTCTTTAAAAAAAGAAACTTGGTTCTGTGAATTCACAGAAGTTGCTGAAGAGGCTACAGCCTCTTCAGCAATAGATTCCGTATACTGATTAAGCTTTTTATACTCTGTTATGCGCTTGTCCGCGTCCATATACATAGAGCGGAACTTATAAAAATCGAAAACCTTGTAATTGCTGCCTACTCGTTTCGACTTGTAGAAAGCGGGGCCTTTGTCCTCCAGCTTGATCCAGATCGCCGTGATGATAAAGATAGGGGAGAGGCAGAGGAGCGCCATGGATGAGAATAGGATGTCGAAGGCTCTTTTCCATAAAGGCAGCGTGAAAATAGCGAGATCGGACTCTTTCATTTGAGGCTTACGCGCTTTTTCCATTCTCTTGCATTTCTCGGCGATAATCAGTAGTTTCACTAAATCTTCCTTGGAGGTAGACTCGGAGATGACACAGTCCGTTCCGGCTTGCAAATAGGATATTTTCTCCTCCCGGGTCATTTCCGGGGCGATTAATACGATATAGATATTTTGAAACGTCTTATGCAAATGCGTGATGGCGGGAATGTTTAACGTAGGATCTGTTTTCTCGATGAATACACAATAATCCATTTCCTCGGCAGGAAGAAGCGTGTTTTTCATCTGCAGAAGCGTTATACATTCTATGACCCCGGTACCTAATGCCTTACGTAAACGTTCGGCCAACGGCACGTCATTACCGAAAAAGACATAATTCATTATCTTAATATTCGTTTTACCCTTACCCTTAATTCCTCTGGATTGAAAGGCTTCAAGATAAAGTCTTCCGCCCCTTCCTCAAACAAACGTATTCTATTTGAGCTGCTCTCTACGCTCGATAGGATCAAGACCGGTATATGGCTGAACATATCGTTCGCTTTTAAATAAACCAAGAATTCCTCTCCGGACATTTCTGGCATATTCAAGTCAGAGATGATCAAATCCGGTAAATTGCCTTCTTGAAGCCAAGCGATCGCTTTCAAAGGATTTTCTTTATAGGATACCTTGTAAGTACTTGATAAATAAAGCATGATTATCTTTGCGATTTCTTGCTTGTCATCCACTAAAAGAACAGATTTCTCCATAGAGTCGTATAATATTGTCGTCTTTTGTTTTATCTATTATGCAAATTTAGGATATTAAATTGAAAAAATCTATGTTTTTCAATTGTTTTTTTGAAAAAACAGTTCGGACTTTGAAAATAGGGGAAACTGCGATTTTTTGATTAAGTTTGTACGCACATAAATGAGATGAGTATTCGAAGATGCGTTGGAGGAAATATATAGATTTTGATGTTATTCATTTATTGGTTGGCGCTATTGTCGGGATGGGCTTGTCCTCTTGCCAGCCGGAGATGCCGGTGATCTCTACGATAACCGTGGAGGCGGATGGCCTGACGGTTCCCGTGAACCCGGATCTGTATGGTTTGACCATTGAGGAGATCAACCACGGGATCGATGGGGGGCTGTACGCCGAGCTGATCCAGAACCGGAGCTTCGAGGATGGCGTGCCACCCTTGAACTGCCCTTACGACGCCGCCCGGAACGTCTTGATTACCCCGAATGGATGGACGATCCCTTTCATGCGGGGAGATTCCGTACCGGGATGGAGGCGGATCGTCCCTAATACACAGATATACCCGGATATGAAGGAGCTGGTGAATGATAAGAACCGGCGGTCGTTGCTCGTGGCCGTATCGACTTCCGGGGAGTCGGGGCGCGGAGGCGTGATAGCCGAGGGATACCGGGGGATACCGATCCGGAAAGGGGAACGATACGATCTCTCGTTTTTCGCCAAGGGGGCGAATATGGTGCCCCGTACCATCCGGGTGGCCTTGGAGGACTCGATGGCTAATACGGTCTTGAGCGATGTGTTTCAGGTAGCGCCGCTATACGAGTGGAAACGATACAGGCATACGTTTACGGCTACGGAGGACGCGCCGAACGCGGTCTTGACGATCACGGCCGATACCTCCGCCGTGTTTTGGCTGGATGTGGTATCGCTCTTCCCGGAGGATACGTGGAAGGGACGGAAGAACGGGCTGAGACCGGACTTGGCGGCGCTGGTCGATTCCTTGGCCCCTCGTTTTATCCGTTTCCCCGGAGGCAGTTTCGTGGAGGGGTATACGGCGGGTACGTACCCTATCTGGAGGGAGACGCTGGGCGATATCTCGGAGCGTAAGCATTTCTGGAACGTATGGGCCTATGGTACGACGAACGGCATGGGCTACCACGAGTACTTGCAAATGTGCGAGGATATGGGGGCGGAGCCTATCTACGTTATTAATAGCGGGATCACGAGCCAAAGCCGTCGGCCCCGCTACGAGGATATCACGGCGATGGATAAGCTCACGGGAGATGCCTTGGACGCTATCGCCTACGCGAACGCCCCGGCGGATTCCCTGCCGGGCGCCCTGCGTGCGAGGAACGGGCATCCGGAACCTTTCAACTTGAAGTATGTCGAGATCGGCAGCGAGAACTATGGTGGGGAGTATTTCAGGCGCTTTGAGCTTTTCCGCAAGGCGATCAAGGAGGCCTATCCGGAGATTACCGTTATCAGCAGTTCGCCCCTCACGAAGCGAGGCCGTAGCGAGTGGGTGGATTCCCATTATTACGCCGGGGAGAATTTCTTCCTATCGAACTCCGGCCGGTTTAATAGCGACCGGTATTCCCGACGTTCGTCGGCGGTGTTTATCGGGGAGTTCGGGACGACGGAGCGGCCCTTGGCCGGTACGCTCCGGGCGGCGGTGGCCGAGGCCTGTTTCTTGGTCGGGGCGGAGGAGAATCCGGATATGGTACGCCGCTTGGCGTATGCCCCGGTATTGGGCAACGCCGGGTTCGAGAACCAGCGCCATCCGTTGATCTCTTTCAACACCCATCAGGCGGTGGTCTCTCCTTCCTACCATTTATTAAAGATGTTTACCCGCCATCGGGGGGATGAGGTGCTGAAGACGATCGTGGATACCTACGAGAAGCCACAGGTACGTACGGGCCGGGCGGGCGTAGAGATGTTTGATAATAGCTATGAGTTCAAGGACGTGCGGATCGACGGCGTGCCCGTATCGGATATATCCGTGATGAGCGGGGGGTGGAAGGTCCCGGAGGCTGGTACGTTGGTGCCGGAGGCCAATCGGTGGAATCATGTATTGTTCGGCGACTCTACGAGCTACGCCTATGAATATACGGCTACCGTCCGGCGTACGAAAGGTAGCGGGCAGATACAGCTTCGCCTCCGCGACAACGGGCGGACGGGCGAGCAGGCGGATTATATCGCCTTTACGATCGGGGCGGGAACGAGCGAGCTGTACCATCAGGTAGGTGGCGTGAAGGATAGCTTGGTCTCTCCCGTGCGCTTCCCTTTTGAGAGTAACCGGTGGTATACGGTTCGCATGACGTGCGAGTACGAGCGTGTCCGTTGTTATGTGGACGGCGTATTGCTGCATGAGGTGGATATGCGTCCGATCCCGTCGTTGGTATCCGTCGCTACCCTCGACAAGGAGAACCGGGTGATTTACTTGAAGGTCGTGAATACGACCCGCCACGAGGAGAAGACCTCTTTGCGTATCGAGGGAGTGAATATCCGTAACGAGGCGGAGCTGATCCAATTGAGAGGGGAGCCGGAGGCTCGTAATACGTTTGAGAACCCGGGGGCCGTAACGCCTGTCACCGAGCCTATCGTATTCCCGATGAGCGGCCCGTTTATCTATAATTTCCCGCCTAATTCAGTGACGATCTTGAAATTATACATGGAGTAGGTCAGATAGGGCAGGAGGGCCGGTACACTTTATCTGTATTTATCCTAACTTCGCGGCGACTTTAACAAAAAAATGTGTTATGGAACCAATGCATAAGATAAACAAGGTAGAGCTCCGAAGTTTGCAGCTTGAGGACTATACGCAGTTGTCGCAATCTTTCAAGAGGGTGTACGCCGACAAGGATGTTTTCTGGACCCGCAAGCAGATCGAGACGTTGATACGGATATTTCCCGAGGGACAGGTCGTGACGCTGGTGGATGACCGGATCGTAGGATGCGCCCTCTCCATCATCGTGGATTATGACATGGTGAAAGGGGATCATACCTACGCCAAGGTAACGGGCAACGAGACGTTCAGCACACATAACCCGAACGGGAATATATTATATGGTATAGAGGTGTTCATCCATCCGGACTACCGGGGCCTCCGGCTGGCCCGCCGTATGTACGAGTACCGGAAGGAGCTGTGCGAGAAGTTGAACCTGAAGGCGATCATGTTCGGCGGACGTATCCCGAACTATTATAAATACGCCGATCATATGCGTCCGAAGGAATACATCGAGAAGGTGCGCTCACGCCAGATCTACGACCCGGTGCTCACCTTCCAGCTCTCCAACGATTTCCACGTGCGGAAAGTGATGATGAACTACTTGCCGAACGACGAGGAGTCGAAGCATTGCGCTACCCTGCTGCAATGGGATAATATCTATTACCAGCCGCCTACGACGGATTACGTGGATAAGAAGACAACCGTGCGTGTCGGTCTGGTACAATGGCAGATGCGGCCTTATAAGACACTGGACGACGTGTTCGAGCAGGTGGAGTTCTTCGTCGACGCCGTGTCCGATTACAAGAGCGACTTCGTCCTTTTCCCCGAGTATTTCAACGCTCCGCTGATGGCCAAGTTCAACCATCTGGGGGAGGCGCAGAGCATCCGTGGGCTGGCACAGTACACCGAGGAGATCCGTGAGCGATTCGTGAACCTCGCCATCAGTTACAATATCAATATCATCACCGGTAGCATGCCTTTGCTGAAGGAGGACGGGGCGCTGTATAACGTGGGATACCTGATCCGTCGTGACGGCTCCTACGAGATGTACGAGAAGGTACATGTCACCCCGGACGAGCAGAAGAGCTGGGGACTCTCGGGCGGGAAGATGGTGAAGACGTTTGATACGGATTGCGCCCGGATCGGCGTGCTGATCTGCTATGACGTGGAATTCCCGGAGCTTTCCCGTATCATGGCCGACCAAGGGATGCAGATACTCTTCGTGCCTTTCCTTACGGATACGCAGAACGGTTACTCTCGGGTTCGTGTGTGTGCTCAAGCCCGGGCGATCGAGAATGAGTGCTTCGTGGTGATAGCGGGCAGCGTGGGCAACCTGCCTCGTGTGCATAATATGGATATACAGTACGCCCAGTCGGGTGTGTTCACGCCTTGCGATTTCGCTTTCCCGACCGATGGCAAGCGTGCGGAGGCAACCCCGAATACGGAGATGATCCTTGTATCGGACGTGGACCTTGATTTGCTCAACGAGTTGCATACGTATGGTAGCGTGCGTAACCTTCGGGACCGTCGCCACGACTTGTATGAGTTGAGGGTAAAAAAACAGTAGTGTTTGCGGTTGAACACAATAGTATTCATGGCTGAACCCAGTAGTGTTCGCTATTAAACACAATTATATTCGCCGGAAGAATGCAGTAGGGGCGGGATCTGTCCGCCCTCCCGTGCCGTGTATGCGTGGGAGGGCGGACGAATCCCGCCCCTGCGGTTTATATATCGGGGGGAGGATCGCTCGCTTCCCCCCTTCGGAAATGATCTTAATGACTTAGCATCTCAGCCGTGATCGGCGTGAATTTCTCGGCATCCGATTTACGGAGTTGTACGCTACCGTCGTTCCAGTTGGAAGGCCAACCTCCGATGATGTGTCCGAGGAATACCAGCTTGATCTCGTGCAAGCCTTTTGCCAAGGCCACGGAGGTGTCATGACGGGAGAAGCGTTTTACCTCGCCACCGTTGTTAACCATCAGCTTGCCGTCGATCCATACCTCCTCTAAATCGGAAGAGATGTAATAAACGCCATCCTCCGGGATATTCACGTAGCCGGTAGCGATAGCGGCGTATTGCTTCACGCCTCGCATGGATTCGGGGGCGGGCACTTGGTTGGTCAGCTCACGGGTCGTCTTGATGACCTGTTTCTTGCCGGTCTTCTGAGCGGCCTCCAGATTATTTACGCTTAGGTACATGCCATCGAATACCTCCATGTCGAGGCCCGGAGCCGTCTTGGCTACCTCCTTGGCGGGAGCCAGCGTTTGTTTCTCCACGAGGATCGTGCGAGGCTTGCCCATCTTGCCGGAAGGCAATACGGAAGCGATCTTCACGGTCGTAGTCTCGGTGATGTCGAAAGGAGCCGTATATACGGTAGATTCCGGGGTAGGCTCGGTGCCATCCAGCGTGTAGACCATCTTCATCGGACGGTTCGTGGTGAATGTCATGGTAGCCTTGTCCGTGAAAGCCACGAAGTTGCAAGAACCGTTCGGTTGCTCGGGCTGCGGGATGTAGTAGTTGATACCGTGTCCGTCCAGGCGGACCTGAGCGTTGTCCAGACGGCGTTCGAAGTCCTTGTAATCCTTCCGGTCCAGCGGGCTCCAAGCGATCTCGGAGAGGGCTAGGATACGAGGATAGATACGGTACTCCATGATGTCCGTGTTATAAAGGTACTCGCTCCATACGTTGCATTGCACGCCCTTGATGAAATGCCCTTTGCCGGCGGCCGCCAGCGTGTCGGGCACGGGGTTGTACTTGTAGACCCGCTCCGCCGTGGTGAGTCCTCCGATAGATACCGGGCTGATCTTGTAGTCGCCTTGGAACTGGTCGATATACATGCCCTCGCTGCTGGGGGTCATGATTACCTCGTGGTTCATGCTAGCGGCGGCGATACCGCCTTCCTCACCTCGCCAAGACATTACCGTGGCCGATGGAGCCAGACCTCCCTCGAGGATCTCGTCCCATCCGATCATCTTCTTGCCGTGCTTGTTTACGACCTTCTCCATGCGTTGTACGAAATAGCTCTGCAATTTCTCCTCGGCCGTATGTTCCTTGTCGCCTTTCAAGCCTTCCTTACGGATACGGGCCTGACAAAGCGGGCATTTCTCCCAGCTCGTCTTCGGGCACTCATCGCCTCCGATATGGAAATACTCGCCCGGGAATAGGGGAGCTACCTCGGCGATCACGTCCTCGAAGAACTGGAAGGGCTCTTCCTTCCCGGCGCATAATACGATGTCTTCCACGCCCCAGATGATACGGGGAGTACCCTGCTTACCCTCGCAAGACAGCTCCGGATAGGCGGCGATAGCGGCCATCTCGTGTCCCGGAAGCTCTATCTCGGGAACGATCGTGATGAAACGATCCGCCGCGTATTTAACGATATCCTTCACCTCCTCTTGGGTATAGAAGCCTCCGTACTCGGTACCCTCGCCATCGATGCGCTTAGAGCCGATCTCGGTCAGTTTCGGGTACTTCTTGATCTCGATACGCCATCCTTGGTCGTCGGTCAGGTGCCAATGCATGCGGTTGATCTTGAACAAGGCCAATACATCCAGCTGCTTCTTGATATTCTCTACCGGGATGAAATGGCGGCAGGGGTCTAGCATGATACCACGGTAGCCGAAACGAGGCTCGTCCTTGATAGATACGGCCGGAGCGGTCCATGCGATACCTTTCACGGCGGAAGGGCTCTCGATCTCGGCGGGTAGCAATTGCAAGAACGATTGCATACCGTAGAAAAGACCTTGAGGGGTCTTGGCCTTGATACGGACGCCGCTGTCGGCTACGTCTAACGTGTATCCCTCGTCGTTTACGTCCAGAGAGCCGTCGATAACCAACGAGATACCGTCGGAGGTCTCTTTGTCGGCGGTAGCTATCTGGTAGCCTGTCGCCGTGTTCATTTTAGCCGCGAAGAACTCGGCTACGGTTTTCGCCTCCGGGGTGGAAGCGTAGATCTTCGTGTTTTTGTTTAGCTTGAAGTTTCCCTCGTTCTGCGTAAGGCTGACCGGTGTCGGGATGATGTTGATACCTTGGTTGTAAGCTTTCGCTTTACCGGGAGCATCATCACACGAGGCCATCAGGCCCAAGACAGTGCCGGCGCAGATTGTAGCAAGGAGCTTTTTCATAGAATTAAAAATTGAAAGTTGAAAATTGAATATTGTTTAGATGTTTTTGAGAGTTTAAAAAGAGAATTGAGAGTTGAAGATAAGATGCCGTTTGGCATCCTTTTCAATTCTCAATTCTCAATTTCCTATTTACCATGCGAAGATAGGATATTCCTTCATGATACCGTTCACCTTCTCACGAACGGCGCCGATGGTCTTATCGCATTCGGGAGCGGCCAATACGGTGTCGATCAGTTCCACGATCTCGCCCATAAGCGGCTCTTTAGCGCCACGGGTCGTGATAGCGGGCGTACCCACACGGATACCGGAGGTCTGGAAGGCCGAGCGGCTGTCGAACGGAACCATGTTCTTGTTCACCGTGATGTCGGCGGCTACCAAGGCTTTCTCGGCCACCTTACCGGTCAGGTCGGGGAACTTCGTGCGCAGGTCGATCAGCATGCTGTGGTTGTCCGTACCGCCGGAGATGATCTTGTACCCTTTGTCCGTGAAGGCCTTGGCCATAGCGGCGGCGTTCGCTTTCACCTGTGCTTGGTACGTCTTGTATTCCGGCTCCAAAGCCTCTCCGAAGGCTACGGCCTTGGCTGCGATCACATGCTCCAGCGGACCACCCTGGATACCCGGGAATACGGCGGAGTCCAACAACTGAGACATCTTCTTGATCTCGCCTTTCGGTGTCTTCTTGCCCCAAGGATTCTCGAAATCCTTACCCAGCAGGATGATACCGCCACGAGGACCCCGCAGGGTCTTATGCGTCGTAGACGTTACGATGTGAGCGTACTCCAGCGGGTTGTTCAGTAAACCGGCGGCGATCAGGCCTGCCGGGTGAGCCATATCGATCATCAATAAGGCGCCTACCTTGTCGGCTATCTCACGCATACGTTTGTAATCCCAGTCACGGGAATAAGCGGAACCGCCGCCAACGATCAATTTCGGTTTCTCACGAAGGGCTACTTCCTCCATTTGGTCGTAGTCCACCCGTCCGGTATCTTCCTTTACATTATATTCGGTAGCGTGATAGAGAACGCCGGAGCTATTTACTGGTGAACCGTGGGACAGGTGTCCGCCATGCGACAGGTTCAACCCGAGGAACGTGTCGCCCGGATTCAATACGGCGAAAAATACGGCTGCGTTGGCCTGCGCCCCGGAGTGAGGCTGCACGTTGGCCCATTCGGCGTTGAATAGCTTTTTCAACCGTTCGATAGCGATCGTCTCACTTTGGTCTACTACCTCGCAACCCCCATAATAACGCTTGCCGGGATATCCCTCGGCGTATTTGTTGGTCAGACAGCTTCCCATGGCCTGCATGACCTGGTCGCTGACAAAGTTCTCGGAAGCGATCAACTCAATGCCTTTCAATTGGCGTTGGTGCTCCTTCTCGATAATGTCAAAAATGATGTTGTCTCTTTTCATTACCTCTTAAATTGGTTATTGCAATGATATGTTCCTCATTGAAAAGGAATCCTCGCGAATGTACTATATTATTTTAATACTATTTAAAAGATTCCGTTTAATTATTACAGATGCGCCGGAAACGGCTCCGCTTACCACTTGGTGAGGGTTACGTTTCTGAACTCAACCTCCTTACCCTCGCTCTGTAGCCCGATATGGCCTTCCTTCACCTTGTTGGTTCCGGTGTTCTGGTATACGCCGTTGATGTAAACGGTGATGACGCCGTCTTTCACGAAGATGTTCGCCTCGTTCCACTCTCCGGCGGGCTTCTCGCTGGACGGGTTCACGTTCTTTACGACAGGGAAGAAGGGACGTTCCTCTCCCGGGCGTTGCTGGTACTCGACAAGGTCGGAGCCTCCCAGCAATACGAACAATCCGGCCCTCCCGGCTTGCAGATTACACTCGATCCCGTTCGGGAAGGGGTTCTTTAGGTCTGCGATATGCAGGAAGATGCCGCTGTTCGCGTTGGAATCCCCATTCGGCCAACGCCATTCCACGTGCAATTTATAGTCGCTGTATTTCTCCTTGGTGTACATATAGCCGAAAGGCTGGCCGGTGATGAAGATCTTACCGTCGCGTACGGAATAGACCTGATCGGCGGGGACGGAGTTTTTGTCGACTACGAAATTCCAGTTAGACAGGTCTTTCCCGTTGAACAGTTTCTCGGTCTTCTGTGCGTTCGCCCCATTGGAGAAACAGAAGAGCGAGGCGGCTAATACAGCCAAAGATAGCATTCTTTTTTTCATGGCATTAAACTCTATTTATAGTATGATTAATCAACGATTAGTTTGCGATAGCGTACCCGTTTCGGCTCGGCGTCGCCCAAGGTCTTACGTTTGTATTCCTCGTATTCGGAATAGGTCCCTTCGTAGAAGACCACGTTGGAATCGCCCTCGAACGACAGGATATGGGTACAGATACGGTCCAAGAACCAACGGTCGTGAGAGACGACGACGGCGCAACCGGCGAAGTTCTCCAGCCCCTCCTCCAAGGCACGTAGCGTGTTCACGTCGATATCGTTGGTCGGCTCGTCGAGCAGCAATACGTTCGCGTCCGCTTTCAGCGTCAGCGCCAGATGCAGGCGGTTACGCTCTCCTCCGGAGAGTACGCCGCATAGCTTCTCTTGATCCGCTCCTGCGAAATTGAATTTAGACAGGTAAGCCCTTGCGTTCACCTCCTTGCCGCCCATACGGATGAATTCTTGTCCGCCGGATACGACTTGGTAAACGGTCTTTTTCGGGTCTATATCCTTATGGGTCTGGTCGGCGTAACCTACTTGTACGGTCTCGCCCACCTCGAAGGTCCCCTTGTCGATGCTTTCCATGCCCATGATCATCTTAAATAAGGTAGTCTTACCGGCACCGTTTGGCCCGATGACTCCCACGATACCGTTCGGGGGAAGCATGAAGTTCAAATCATCGAACAGCAGCTTATCGCCGAACGCCTTCGCCACATGCTGTGCCTCGATCACCTTATTGCCCAAGCGAGGGCCGTTCGGGATGAAGATCTCCAGCTTAGCCTCACGCTCCTTCTGGTCCTCGTTCAAGAGGGCCTCGTACGAGTTCAGACGGGCCTTACCCTTGGCGTGACGGGCCTTCGGCGCCATATTGATCCATTCCAGCTCACGCTCCAAGGTCTTACGGCGTTTGCTGACTTGCTTCTCTTCTTGAGCCATACGCTTCGTCTTCTGGTCTAGCCAAGAGGAGTAATTACCCTTCCAAGGGATACCCTCGCCACGATCCAGCTCAAGGATCCATCCGGCCACGTGGTCTAGGAAGTAACGGTCGTGCGTGATGCAGATAACGGTACCGGCATATTGTTGCAGATGTTGCTCCAGCCAGTCGATCGACTCGGCGTCCAAGTGGTTGGTCGGCTCATCCAACAGCAATACGTCCGGCTGCTGGAGCAGCAATCGGCAAAGGGCCACCCGACGACGCTCGCCTCCGGACAACGTATCCACCACCTGATCCTCCGGCGGACAACGCAAAGCGTCCATGGCACGTTCCAGACGGCTGTCGAGGTTCCATGCGTCCGTAGCGTCGATCTTGTCCTGCAACTCCGCCTGACGGTTGATCAAGGCATCCATCTTATCCGGATCTTCCAGCACCTCCGGATCGCCGAATCGCTCGTTCACCTCCTCATATTCTTTCAAGGTGTCCACGATCTCCTGCACGCCTTCCTGCACGATCTCCTTCACGGTCTTGCCCGGCTCCAACTTAGGGTCCTGCTCCAGATACCCTACGGAATACCCGGGGGAGAAGACCACCTCTCCCTGATAATCCTTATCGATACCGGCGATAATCTTCAGCAACGTAGATTTACCGGAACCATTCAATCCGATGATTCCGATCTTCGCCCCATAGAAAAAGGACAGATATATATTCTTTAAAACCTGTTTTTGAGGCGGAAAGATCTTGTTCACGCCTACCATCGAGAAAATAATCTTCTTATCGTCTGCCATATAATTTTTTGTGTGTTAATTGGTTCCTTAACTTAAAATAATGGTGTACAAATCTACGTAAATATCTTTTATTTTACAAATGAACAAAGATCATAGGTATCAGATATCTACCGATTGCCAAGTTTGGCGTGTGGAGATTACTCGGTTCAATTCTCTTGTGCAAGAAGCCGGTAGATATGCTATGCCTCGGAAGTTGAGCTTTAGCGTTATCATAAATGAGGGTAGGAGAGGTTGTGCGGCGTTGTGGTTAGGACTGTGCGATCTTGTGGCTTTAGGTTGTGTGATCCTAACGATTTAGGATTGTGGTTCGTCTTCGTCTTGTGAAGATATGTAACCGGTTTATGCATGATTGTAATACGTGATGTAAAGTGCTTATATCTTGTTTCTTGCGTTTGCTCCCCATGAAAAAACTAAAATTTACCCCTCTTGAAATTTGTATAATAAAATAAAACCCCCTATCTTTGCACTCGCATTACAAAAGTAACGCACAGGATGATTCGCTAGCTCAGCTGGTAGAGCACAACACTTTTAATGTTGGGGTCCTGGGTTCGAGCCCCAGGCGGATCACATAAGAACAAAGCCAAACGGCGACAAAAAAGAGACAAGTCCTACAATATCAATGTATTGTAGGACTTTTTTTATTGTTTCAGTCTTGCTTAAAAGACAAAAAAGGGGCACGAAAAGACACGGTTGAGTATCCAAATCGTACCCCCTTCCCCCAAAAACGATTAGGGGGTACGATTGTCGGAAATCACTATCCATGCAGAAGGTTTCAATCTCTGTATTGATTTTAGATATTATCATCTGAAACCTGTTTTACTGTGATTTTTTTATTAATGGTGTTTAAATTCAGTTGTTTACTCGAATACCTTTCTTTCATTTAAGAATAGCAAAGCAATACAAAAGTCATTCTGTAAAAGTAATTCAAAGTCCAAAACAGATACAGACACGATTTTTGTATATTTGCAGGATACAGATAACACCTGACAAGTATGAAAAAAGAAATCCTATATCAAGAAATAGCGAGAACTATTGCCTGTCAAATTAAGAAAGGCGTGTGGAAAGCTGGTGAGAAACTACCTTCTTTACGCACTATTAGCAATGAAAATGGTGTAAGTCTTAATACTGCAATTCAGGCATATTATGAATTGGAAAAAGACGGATTTATAATATCACGCCCAAAATCAGGGTATATTGTCAATTACAAACCCATACGCCTATCTGTTCCAGCGACAACACAACCGTCTGTAAAGCCTGAGAGCAAAGAGGTGATAGATTTGATTGCTGACGTATACAGCTCGTTAGAAATAGGAGATAAATCGATCACTCGATTTTCATTAGGAATGCCCGAAGATACTTTATTACCAATTGCAAAACTTAATAAAGAACTTATAAGAGCTATGCAGGCACTTCCGGGTAATGGAACCCGGTATGATGAAACACAGGGAAATATGCGATTACGTAAATCTATAGCTCGTTTTACGTATAGTTGGAAGGGAAACTTGACAGAAGATGATATAGTGACAACTGCTGGAGTTACTAATGCGGTTGCTTTAGCTTTATCTGTAATTACTAAGGTAGGAGATACTATTGCGGTTGAAAGTCCGGTCTATTTTGGAATGTTACAATTAGCCAATAGTATGGGGTTGCGTATATTGGAATTACCTACCAATCCAGTAACAGGGATTGATCCAGATGCGCTGAAAAAAGTTTTACCACAAATTAAAGCTTGCCTGCTTATAAGCAACTTTAATAACCCATTGGGAAGTTGTATGCCTGATGAACATAAAAGGGTAGTTGTTGATATGCTGGCCGGATATGATATACCTTTGATCGAGGATGATTTATATGGTGATTTATTTTTTGGAAATTCACGTCCTAAGCCCTGCAAGGCTTTTGACAAGAAGGGGCTTGTTTTATGGTGTGGTGCGGTATCTAAAACATTAGCGCCGGGGTATCGGGTAGGATGGATTGCTCCCGGCAAATTTAAACATGCTATTATTCGCCAAAAGAATATTCACCTTATTTCTACGCCTGCGCTTAATCAAGAAGCGGTTGCCAATTTCATGGAGAATGACAGATACGAAAACCATTTACGTAAACTGCGACAAGAATTATACGCAAACAGTATTCATTTTGCCCATTCCATCATGGATTACTTCCCCGAGAATACAAAAATTGTTACTCCACAGGGAGGATTTATGCTTTGGGTGGAATTAGACAAACAGATTGATACAACAGAACTTTATTATCGGGCTATGCAGCGAAAAATAAGCATAGCCCCCGGACGTATGTTTACATTACAAGAGCAATATACCAATTGTATGCGTTTAAGCTATGGACAACGATGGACTCCACTTCTTGAAGAACGTTTAAAACAATTGGGGGATATAATTAAAAATCACTTTAACTGATGTATGTATTCCTTTAGTACTTCCCTTATTACTTGAAGTCCTTTCATGATTCTATCTTCTGGCATATTAGAGTAATTTATTCTAAATGTATTTTCTTTGTGCTCAACAGGATAAAATGAACCGCCGGGTACAAAGGCTATTTTCTGTTCAATGCATTTTTGCAGGATGTCACGCGCTGAAATATTTTCGGGTAATTCAATCCAAGTAAATAACCCGCCTTGAGGATGAGTATATTTTATGTCATTAGGAAAATAGCGTTCAATACATTCTAATGCTATATCTCTGCGTTTTCTGTAGACTTCTACTATTTTGCTAATATGCTCATCAATATCATATCGTTTTAGATATTCGGCAATAGTCATTTGAGCTATTGTGTTACACTGCAAATCAGTGCCCTGCTTAACTAACACATACTTGCGGATAATATCTTTATCACCTGCAATCCACCCAATCCGAAAGCCCGGACAAAAGATTTTAGAAAAACTACCAGTACATAAGATATTACCTACCTTATCAAAAGACTTTATAGAGGGTAAAGACTCTCCTTCAAACCTTAATTCTCCATAAGGGTTATCTTCAATAACAGGAATATCATATAAAGCAGATAGTTCAGCCAGTTTTTTTCGTCTTTCCAAACTCCATGTTTTTCCAGTGGGATTTTGAAAGGTTGGTATTACATATATTAGTTTTATATTTTGAGTATTATTCAGTACCTCTTCCAAAGTAGCCATATCCATGCCTTCTTCATCTGTTGGAATTTCAATGAAGCTACTCCCATATGATTTGAATGCGCTAATTGCTGCTAAATAGGTGGGGCTTTCACACAATACGATATCACCATCGTCCAGAAATACTTTTCCGGATAAATCTAATCCTTGTTGCGAACCGTGAGTTATAAGAATATTATCCTTATCAAACGATGTCCCTAAGCGTTCATTCATTCGTTTGGCAATCCATTCACGTAAAGGATAATACCCTTCAGTAGTCGTATATTGAAGAGCTTTTGCTCCTGCTTCTTGCAAAACGACCTGATTCATTTTGTTAATTTCATCTATGGGGAATAGCTCAGGGGCAGGTAGTCCACCAGCAAATGAAATAACATCTTCCCGTTCTGTAACTTTGAGTATTTCTCTTATTTCCGAAGCCTTTATATAAGACATTCTCTTGGCAAATTTCAACTTCATAATCATTAAATATATTTGAAAACTAAAATAATGCAAAGTAAAGCATAATAGATAAATGAGAACAGATACAATTTGCACAATATCAGCGGGTACAGATTTTCGGAACCAAGTATTATCCCGATTGTATCGCCTACCGAAAGAATTAAACGGACAGTTATCAATAGAAAGACAGGACTGATACTTGCGTCGACAGTTATTCTAGCCGAACCTCAATTAACCAAGCGTGAGAAAGAAATACTAATATTAATTCGGCAAGGTTTTCTGAGCAAAGAGATCGCTTATAAGCTAAATCTTAGTATTTATACGGTAAATAATCACCGAAAGAATATATTGGCAAAGCTAAATGTAGATAATGCGATCGAAGCTATCAATAAGGCGGAAAATTTCGGTATTCTCTATTGATTACGATATCCAATCCAAACCACTAGCTAATATTGATATGATTGCGGTTATATTTCATCCTTTGGGGCTGAATCCATTTGTGCGATGCGCTATGAGTGAATTATACAATCATTTTTCTGCGGAAAAAGTAGTGCGGGTATCGTATGTAAAGAATACCCGCACTTTCTATTTATTTTGAAAAACGTAATTTTATAGTTCAAGATTCACTTCATTCATATTGATTTCAAGAGAGCGCCGCTATACCTGTTCCTATCAAGTTTGCGTTATTCATATTGTTGATATGGATTTCGACATCCGCTAATGCGGATTCATTAAGGAGTTCTTGTAATTTCTCCAGAACAAGAATGTTATAGTTTTTATCTTTTCTATTCTCGCTCCAAAATAGACTGCCTTCGGCTACTAGACAGATTTTTTGTATATCTTTATTATATGATCTCAGTAACTGAATAAGGCCCAGTAGCGATGCGGCGACTAATTGTGCTGATCTGTTGTAGATCCAATGAGCTACATCTACATATACGTCCTTGTGAATATCCGGATAGTTCATGATAGCGGTCAATTTTTGGGCATCGAATTTATTCTCAAACTCATCCAAAGGGAAAGCCGCTTTCAATATATCGCCTAGATACATACCCGAAACCGCTTTCTCAAATCGCTGTTTTCCAAGGCTGCCTGAAATGGCGTCAACCGTATCATCGACTGTCGTGAGGAATGGAGGATGGAAGTTACCCGACTCTAGGTTGACAGGGACTAAGCCTTGTATATTATAGCTCGGATCTAATTTCTTTATTTTATCTGCCGGAATGAAAGTGGCCATGTTGGTGCCTGTTCCTACGATCAGACCGATATAGGCGTCATAGCTATTGTCGGTTAGGCCGGCAAACAAGCTGGCGATAGTATCATTTAATACTTTAATACCTGTAAATTTGATTTTACAATGTTCGTTTAGGTAGTCGAGAAGTGGTTTACCTACTAATTGCCCTACCATTTCTTTAATGTCGACTCCTTTTGTCCAGCGTAACAATTTGGCGTCTCCACTGAGTACGGATTCTGCTGGATAAGAAAAACAATAGCCGATTGGCATTTCCTCATCCCGTTTTATCCCGACAATCATATCGGCTAATTCTTTAAATAGCTCCTCACGAGTATATCCCGGTGATTTCATGATCGACATGTCTTTTTTCCACCCATTGTTGGGATGGATGGTTGGTGATCCTTGTCCAAGATCAACGGTCGCTACTCTATAGTTGGTTCCTCCTAAATCGAGAACCAATGCTTTTCCATTAATATCAGAGGTTTTGGGAGAGATAAAAGTCGGTATGCATTGTATCTCCGCATTTTCATGTTTTAATCCCTCTTCAACTTTTTCCCGAAATGAATTGGCTATCTCTTTGAGTTGGTCATTTTCTAACCAGAAAATATTTTTTTCCATAAGATTGATTTTTTGATTTTGAAATATCCTTGTTAGTGAATAACAATTTAGAAAGGAATTTGACTATCCTTATTGGTTGATTAAGTTAAGGAGATAAATTTCGGATACTGTAAAATTTGTTGTGTTAAATTTAAATTTTGTATAAACAAAAGGGTGACGATGTCTGTTTAAAACACCAAACAGATGATTTTATTTATTAATCTAAATTAAGATATATGATACCGAAAGTGGAGATAGAAGCAGGCAAGGCGGATTTAATCCGTGAGATTTTAGGCGTTAATGATTTGCGGGACATTAACTTGCTTGATGAGTACCGTGATATATTTATAAAATCACAAAAGTCTGCGTATGAGAATGAATCTGTTAATGATATTAATTGCACGGATTGAATTTTGCGAGAAGAATGTCTTATATACAGGGCATAGGATGAGAATATATTATTCAATATTCTGTTTACTAGCATATTACAGTTTCTTTGTATTTCTTTCTTAGGAAACTACAGTTTCCCGCTAGGATAGAAACTGCAGTTTCTTCTAGGGGAAACCGGAGTGTCTTTTAGGCTCGGTTTGTGTAAACGATAAGGAAAATCTACTACTTATCATTTACGGTCTTCCCATATTCCTCATCACTTACCGGCTCAAGCCAAGTGTTTTTATTGGTTTGGGGATTACATTCTACGGCGATATGCGAAAACCAACTGTCCGGTGAGGCGCCGTGCCAATGCTCTATGTTTGGTGCGATTTCGACAACATCCCCGGGTAGTAAACGACGGGCGCTTTTACCTCGTTCTTGATAATAACCCACACCACCTACGGCGATGAGTATCTGCCCTCCTGTATGCGTGTGCCAGTTGTTTCGGCAGTTAGGTTCAAACGTTACGTTAAACATTGGTACGTTTAAATCCTTATTGCTTGTTAATGGCGCTAGCCAAGACTTCCCCGAGAAATATTGTTCAAACCCGGTGTTTTCATTTCCTGTAAGGAATTCACTAATTTTTGGAATTTCAGTTTTCATTTCTTGTGCGTTTATATTGCCAATAGAGATTAATGTGATCAACATGGCAATGGTTATTTTCTTTATATTCATATTTGTTTTCTTGATTTTATCCATATCACAAAATTATTTAAGATATTCCATTACTTTTGTATACCAATTACTGATAAGTGTAACAGAATTACTGATTTTACAATCTATAGAATCTTGAAGTTGATGGCTTTTAAACAAATATAGGGGATATCTCAAATTGGCGAGATTGGACAATTGTCAGTCTGTTGGGATTATGTATTTTTGTCATCATAAGAATCTATAGGATGAAGCCTGATACGGAAAACATATATCAACGGAAAATTAATCAAGTAATTGATTATATCAATGCGAATTTGCATCTCCCTTTACGACTGGATATAATAGCCGGGCAGGTAAACGTGTCCGAGCGGCAGCTACTACGTATTATGAAAGGAGCCTTGAATGAGTCATTATATGCTTATGTGGCGAGGCAACGTGTAGAGCGAGCGGTTCTATATATGCATACGGAAGATATGAGTCTGGCAGATCTAGCGAGTCGGGTAGGCTATGATAACCCCCAATCTTTCTCGAAAGCGTTCAAGAAACAATTCAGCGTATCTCCGAAAGCTTATATGGATAAGTTGCGAGCACGTCTGAGAGAAGATACCGAGAAGTGGAGTAATGCTTCGGTCGGGAAGGAGATTATTCCATCAGGGATGTTCGGTACGATTCGTTTGCAGAAAGGAAAATATGCGGTTTATACCTTAAAAGGTAGTTATGCGGGATTACAAGAACTATATAATACTATAAATATAGATTTCAATTATACCAAACGGCATGGAATGGCGTTTGAGGAATATGTGAGTTATTCGGAAGAGGATGACGATACGCAAGTGACAAAGATTTATATACCAATAAAATAAATTAGTATGGAAACAAAATTTTGCCAAAGCTGCGGTATGCCGCTGCAAAAGAATGAGGAGTTAGGAACGAACCATGACGGAAGCAAGAATGAGGAATATTGTTGCTATTGTTATAAGGACGGGGCCTTCACGATGGACTGTACGATGGATCAGATGATCGATCATTGTGCCCAGTTTGTCGATGAGTTCAATAAAGATGCGGACTTTCATTATACGAAAGAGGAGGCCGTAGCGAATATGAAATTATTTTTCCCGACATTGAAGCGCTGGGCGGTACAATAAGCCTCTATAAAAAGCGTCTATCTGCGCTTCGGCTTGCTGGATTAGTTTCACTGGAATGCGGGGCTTCTTCTCGAAAAAGTCCATTTCTATTTGAATGGTGTTTTTTTTAATGGAGCGGCTCCAATTACCTATTATCTTTCCGTTATACAAGATAACCGGGTAGAAGGTGCCGAATCGGTTGAACGCTTTTGGATGATGTTCTAGCGGCAATACGTCCGTGCGGTTTTTGTAACTGATCAAGTATTCATCGAAGGCGGGGAGGAGACGCAGTACAGGTTCGCTCTCATTTTTTCCTTTCCATGATTGGTGGATGAAATATTCACGGGAATCGAACGTCTCGGTCATTAACTCCGCCTTGATCAGATTGATAGCGAGCCTACACTCGGTAGCGGTTAGCCCGGACCACCAAACAAAATCTTGTAACTGGGCAGGGGAGTGGCTTTGAAAATATCTGGATGCCAATCTCGCCAGAGCCTCTTCCCTGCAAAGTTCACGAGTAGGAGGGACACGTTCGTCCAATAAGGCGTAAGTCGTTTTCTTTCCTTTATCGATCCCGCTACAGACGATGCCTTCCACCTCACCCCATGTAAGGAAAAGGTTTACGTGATCTATGGTGGGCAAAATCCCGGATTTTTGCAATTCCGCCGTTACTTCTTGTTTGGTCAGGCTTTTGTATCCTTCCAGTATCTTTCCGATCTGATCTAGGCATCTTGTGAACAGCGTTTTTTCTATCTTCCCGAAATGTCCCTTGGCGTACGACATAACGGCAGCCTTGATACGCTCGGAAGATAGCATAAGCATCCAACGGATATCCTCGGCGGCCACGAAATGCCAAGTAGGACGCATCACATGGGTACGTAGAATATCACCTTTGTACAAAGCCTCATTTACCGTTTCAAGGGAAGAGGATCTCAAGCGAATACCGATCGCCCATTTGGCCATCTCATACTCCTGCGCCTGGATAGCGCCCATCCAAGAGACCAACTCTTTCGGGGACTCGAATCGGGGTTGTTCCAATTGTTGGCTAGCTACTCGTATATGTGTTATCATAATATATGAATATAAACGCAAATGTACGAAATAAAGCGTTAAACATCCCATAATCTTGAAGATATACTCATTCTTTTTGTACCTTCACGCTAGAAACAATTAGTGAAATTTATGACGATAGCGTATTTAAATGTGGCTACAGACCGGCAACACTTGGATATTCAAAGGGAAGAGATCTCTTCTTTTGCCGCGGCCAAAGATATCCATGTGGATAAATGGGTCATGGAAGTATCCGGAGAGAAAGCGAAACAGCCGGGACCAAAGTTAAAACTTGTTCTCGAACGCTTGAAGAAAGGGGATGCCTTGATCGTATCGGATATTACCCGTTTGTGTCTTACCTTATATGAGTTGATGGGGATACTTACCGTTTGCATGGAGAAGGACGTGACGGTCTATTGTATAAACGACCGTTATATATTCGATGACCGGATGGATCGCCAATTGATGATTAATGTCTTCAAGCAAGTAGACGAGATTGATCACAGTCTGGTTTCCATACGTACAAAAGACGCCTTGGAACAGGTGAAAAGTACGGGAAAGCGGTTGGGACGTCCTAAAGGCTCGGAATCCAAGTTGTTCTTCTTAGACGCCCATAAGGGGGAGATCATGAACATGTTGGAGCGGGGAGAATCGGTAGGATCGATTTGCGAGCATTTCAACGTCTCTAAGAATACTTTTTATAAGTATAGGAAGAAATTCTTCAGATCGTAAGGATTGGTTTTAATACCAATCCTTTCGTTTCATATATAGCCAAGTCAATACTCCGGTAGCTATCATGACGGCCCAAGCTATGAAATAACCGTAACGCCAATCCAATTCCGGCATTATCTTGAAGTTCATACCCCATACGCCCACCAAGAATGTCAAAGGGATGAAAAGGGTGGAGACAATCGTCAGCCGTTTCATGATGGCGTTCATCCTAAGATCGTTATTGGATATATAAAGATCGACAAGGGAAGAGGTGATTTCCCGGCAGCTTTCCGTTGTTTGGATAACGAATTGGAGTTGGTCTTGCAGGTCATTATAGATCGGCAGGATATCCGGGGTGATAATCCCGTTCTCTGTTCGTAATAGTTTTGAGAATTGATCTTTCAGCGGTAGGCTATTCTTACGGATAGTCATGTACTCATGGCGGTGTTGTTGGATTAGGGAACCCATATTACCCTGATCGTTCTTAGGATCGAGCAAAGTCTCTTCTATATCCTCTAGTATCTCTTCTACCTTTGAGGCGGATTCTACTAAATTCGCTATGATGGTGTTTAGAAGGAAAGCGAGCAGCAATCCACTGCCTTTTTTCCGGATGTTCAGCATGTTGGATAGTAGCGCTTTATGAGCGGCCTCGAATACGGGGTTGTTGCTTTCCGTAAAAGAGATAACCGTATTGTTCGCTACCAGTATACTGATGTGCTCAGACCGCATCTCGTTATTGACATCGTAATAGCAGGAGTTTAATACGATAAGCATTCGTCCTTTGTATTCCTCTACCTTGACCACGTGTTGGGGAGTCAAGATATCCTTAGCGTCCAGATTATGCAGTCCGAAATCTTTTACGATACGGGTAATGGCATCCGCGTTGGTCAATCCGCTAACCTCGAACCAATTGATCTGATCCGGGTCGGATAGTTTGCTGAAAGAGGTGTCGGTTATCCGCACCTCTTTCGTATGCAAAGATTGTTCGTTGTATTGCGTGAGACGGATGCCGGTTGCTGTCTCATGTTCGCCGGCGTAATAATACTTGTCCGATAAATGCCGGTTGGATATATGTCTTCTCCTGTGTGTATATTCATTCCGTCTCATAATAAGGATCTCTTTTTAATCAAACTCAACAACGGTGATACCGGCGCCTCCGAACTGCACATGCTCGTCTTGAAAGCGACGGACACCGGGAACCGTGCGCAGATAATCCCGGATTAGCTGACGTAAGATACCCGTACCGGTTCCATGTAAGATGCGAACCTTGCCTGCCCCGACTTGAATGGCGTCGTCGATAAAATAAGTCACGCTTTGCAATGCCTCATCGCCCCTCATTCCTCTCACATCGATTTCTTGCTTAAAGTTTATCTTCTTCTCATGCATATTGTCAGTGGTCTGGGAGCTGACGAACGTGCTTTTCTGGATTTCCCGTTTGATCTGGCCTTTGCTTACCTTTTCCAACTGCTCCAGCTTAACCGTGCTTTTGATCATCCCGAATGCTACTACGGCCTGCTTTCCTTGTAGTTCCATAACGGTTCCGGCGGAAACCTGCCCTTTAAGGCGTACATTGTCACCGACTTCTATCACCTCTTTATTAAATATTGGCTGGGCCGTCACTTTTTGTTTCTGTTTCTTCCGTTCATTCCGTTCCTTGAGCTTCGCCATCTTGCGTGCGATCTTATCGTCTTCTTCTTCGGTCGCCATTACGGAGTTCTTGAACTCTTCCAAGGCTTTGCGGGCCAGTTTGGTCTGTTCTTTTTCCGCTTGGGCCTCCTTGATCTCACGGACGGTATTCTCGATCTTGGCGTTAGCCTCCGCTAGAATACGTTGGGCCTCGGCCTTTGCCTCCCGGATGATCTCTTTCCGTTGCTTGTTTACGGCTTCCAAGTCTTGTTCATAACGAGAAGTGACATCTTCCAGTTTTTTCTCCTGCTGACGGATATTCTGCCGTTTGCTTTCCCAGTACCGTTTATCGCGTACGATATCTTGCAGGTATTTGTCCATATTGATATAATCCGCTCCGACGTTTGCGGAAGCGTCGGCTATCACGTCCTCGGGCAGACCGATCTTGCGTGCGATCTCTACGGCGAACGAGCTACCCGGGTTTCCGATAGAAAGCTTGAACAAGGGCTGCATCAAATGGCGGTCGTACAACATGGCACCGTTTACGATACCCTCCGTATCCTCGGCGAAATGCTTCAAATTCTGGTAGTGGGTCGTGATTACCCCAAAGCTATGATTCCGGTTGAAGCGATCCAATAAAGCCTCGGCGATAGCGCCGCCAATCTGGGGTTCCGTACCGCTACCGAACTCATCGATTAGGATAATGGTCCGCTCGTTACAATTCTTCACGAAATACTTCATGTTGGTAAGGTGGGAACTGTAGGTACTCAAATCGTTCTCGATGCTTTGCTCATCGCCTATATCGATGAATATATGCTCGAAGATCCCGGTTCTTGATCGCTCATGCAAAGGAATCAATAAACCACATTGCAACATGTATTGAAGTAATCCGACCGTTTTCAGGCAAACGGATTTACCACCGGCGTTCGGACCGGATATGATCAAGATCCGTTTTCCCTCGGTCAGCTCGATATCGAGGGGAACTACCTGCTTGCCCTGTTTCTGTAAAGACAGGAATAAGAGCGGATGCACGGCACGTACCCAATCCATTTGTCGCTTATCCTCCACGATCGGCTTGATCGCCTTGACTTGCTCCGCGAATAACGCTTTCGCACGAATGAAGTCAATGTCGGCAAGAAACTCGTAAGATTGTAGGATATCCGGAGCTAAAGGACGGATCACGTTCGTGAATTCCGTCAGTATCTTAATGATTTCCCGGCGTTCTTCCCCTTCCAGTTCCCGGATGCGGTTATTCGCTTCCACGACCACCTCTGGCTCTATAAAGACCGTCTTGCCACTGGCGGACTCATCATGTACGATACCTTTTATCTTTCGTTTGAAGGCCGGGGCTACCGGGATCATCAAACGACCGTCGCGCATGGTCGGTGTCACGTCCTTATCGACAACCCCGTCTGATTGTGCCGCACGGAGGATGGATTGCAGGCTGCGGGATATACCGCTCATCGTGATCGTTATCTCCCTGCGGATTTGCGATAGGGTGGAGGAAGCACTGTCCTTGACCTTGCCGAATTTATCAAGGATACTATCGATCTTTCCAATCAATTGGGGGAAGACAAAGATATCTCCCGCCAATTCAGTCAAGGCCGGATACTTGATTTCCTCATCGTCCATGGGCTTGAAGAAGCGTACGATGTCATTGATCGTTTGCAAGGAACGTTTGAGGTCGAACAACTCCCGTTCATCCAGCCAAGTACCTTCCGGCCGAATCCGTTTCAAGGAATAGCGCACGTCGAAGAAATAACTGGCGGGGAATTCCGTGTCTCCGTGTAGGATACGGATAAACTCATCGGTTTGTTCCAATCGCTTGGATACGACCTCGAAATCGGCGGAGAATCCCATCTCCGCTACCCGCTCTTCCCCGAGCGGGCTTAAACATTTTTCTGTGATTAAGTGACGGATCTTATCAAAGCCCGTCTTTTGTTCAAAATTTTGTGGATATATCACGTGTTTGTAAAATCTTTATTTGATCTCTACCGTCACTTCAGAGCGAATGGTAGGACGGATAATTACTTCTAATTTTGTCTTGCCACGCTTTATATTAAATGTACAGGCGTTGTTGCCGGACGGATTAATATAAGGGGCGAAATAGTATAAATAAGAGAACGCCGGCAAGTAATCGGAGCTTTGCGACGCATCCGCTATTTGGGGATATTTGAATACGTCCCAAAACATGCAATATTTGAAACCGTTCGCGTCCGTAAACATCGTCTTCGGATCACGATATTGCATCGTGTTCGTGATAAAGCGTTTGTAGGCGGATGAGAACTCCTCTGCCGAATGATCCATCTTATGGCGGCCGATCTTTTCTATAATGTCACGAGGACGGATGCCTGCCGCATAAGCGGGAGAGTTACGATCTACGTCAACCACTTGATCCAATTTGTCGATATCGTAGCTGATCCCCGTATAATTATAGGTCTTCTTGCTCACCTTGAACGGTACGTTACGTCCGTATTTCGTGTATGGGTATTGCATACACATCAACGGGACATGCACCCGGGCGTATTCGTCTAAACGATAAGAGTCTTCCAGCAACTCGTTCGCCTCACATTCCCAGAGTACACGTCCGGGGATATCTTTTTGATCGATGATACGGATACCGAATTGCAACAGATATTCGGCTTCCGCTTCGGCGGCGGCGTAATTCAAGAACGGGAATTTCTCCATCTTACTGTGCGAGAAGTTGTACCGGTAAGTCGGTTCTTTTTCTACCAATACTTTATTCGCTCCCAGATAGTTCGGGTTCTTATCGAAAAAATAGAAAGTCTGTATCAATAAATCCGGCTTTGCGATATCAACCGTAAGTCCTTTTTTGGTCAACTCGTTCTCGATGCATTCGTTGATGACCGTTTCCAGTTTACGGTTATTCTCGTCGATGGTCGAGAAGGCGAATGTCTTGAAGTTACCGAAATCTACGCCGTCGGATGTGACGGTAGTCTTGAACGGGCATACGAATTCTTGCTCATTGGTTGTCTCCAAGCTATACATCGCATAGGCGGACGCCAGCTGGTCTTCCGTGATGGCGTTACTTTTCTTGCAGTCCTTCTTTACCAATACTTGTTTAGAAGGAGAGGAAAGGTTGCTGATGGTCAATAGGACATCGTTTCTTCCGGCGGGATTCAGCAGTTGAGGGATCTCATCGACAGATATTTCCGTCACAGGTACACCGTTGATCTCCTCGATCACGTCGTATTTCTTAATACCTGCTTGCTCGGCGGATGAATAAGGGATGACGCTTTTAATGACCGGCTTGTTGTTTCCCCAGTTCTTGCTCTGGCTGATATCGTATGTGAAGCCTAGTCGGCAGATGGATGTATTCCTGTTTTGGGCGGAAACCGTACAGACCGCCAATACTAATAGTAACGTTGATAAAATCACACTTCTCATCATATTCTGGAATTTTATTTACTCTAAAAATACCTGTTTCGTTTAAAACATAGGCAAAGGTAAAGATATTTTTGATGTGGTGGAATAGTTGGCAATATATTTGCTGCTATAATAGTGTATGAACTTGATATGGATGCTGTGTATATACTTTTTAAGGGTATTTATGTGGTACCGTATTTCGCTTACAATTAGTTAGTAATGAAAAAAATCAGATAGATTATGAGCAAGATGAATCCAAACGAGAAAAAAGAAAACGCTTCAAAAAACGAAAACGTGAATAATGAGGAAGCGACAAATTTGCAGGAAGAACAGTCAAATGCGGCAGATGAAACTGCCGGCTCTGACAATGTGTCGGGCGAGGTGGAAGCCTTGCAAAAGAAATATAACGAATTGAACGATTCCCACCTGCGCTTGATGGCGGAGTTTGACAATTACCGTAAACGTACGATGCGTGAGAAGGCTGATTTGATCAAGACTGGCGGTGAGGGTGCGTTAAAGAACCTTCTTCCTATTATCGACGATTTCGAGCGTGCTTTGCAGAACGTCCGCACGGCTGAGGATGTAGAGGCCGTTAAAGAAGGCGTGGACTTGATTTTCGGTAAGTTCATGGGCTATCTGTCTCAGCAGGGCGTAAAGCCGATCGAGGCCATAGGCAAGCCGTTCAACACGGAGGAGTTTGAGGCTATCGCTACGATTCCCGCTCCGGAACCGGACATGAAGGGCAAGGTATTGGATTGCGTACAAACTGGATATACCTTATTTGACAAGGTAATACGTCACGCTAAAGTAGTAGTGGGAGAATAATCGGAAAATCGGCAAATAACAAATACAAGGATGGCTAAAAGGGATTACTATGAAGTGCTGGGCGTTGAGAAGAATGCTTCGGCGGATGAGATAAAGAAAGCGTACCGTAAGAAGGCGATACAATTCCACCCGGATAAGAACCCGGGCGATAAGCAAGCAGAGGAGAACTTTAAGGAGGCGGCTGAGGCATACGACGTGTTGAGCGATCCGCAAAAGCGTCAGCGTTATGACCAATTCGGCCATGCGGGTGTCGGCGGGGCTTCACAAGGTGGCGGCTTCGGTGGTGGTATGTCCATGGAGGATATCTTCTCACAGTTCGGCGACATCTTTGGTGGACATTTTGGCGGTTTCGGAGGCTTCGGTGGTTTCGGCGGTTCTCGTGGAGGACGCCGGGTGAACCGTGGATCGGACTTGCGTGTGAAGGTGAAGCTGAACCTGAAAGAGATCGCTAACGGCGTGGAAAAGAAGATCAAGGTAAAGAAGTATGTGCCTTGTTCGCATTGTCACGGTAGCGGGGCGGAAGGCTCGGAGGGTGTGAAGACGTGTGATACGTGTAAAGGTAGTGGTGTCGTTACCCGTATCGCCAACACGATCCTAGGGCAGATGCAGACGCAGACGACTTGTCCTACTTGTGGTGGCGAGGGCAAGATCGTTGTCAAGAAATGTACGGAGTGTAACGGTGAGGGCGTCGTTCGCGACGATGAGATTATCACGATCAATATCCCTGCCGGTGTAGCCGAGGGCATGCAGCTCTCCATGAATGGTAAAGGCAACGCCGCACGACATGGTGGAATCAACGGTGACTTATTGATCCTTATCGAGGAGGAACCTCATTCGGAGTTGATTCGTGATGAGAACGATCTGTTATACAACCTCCTGCTGAGTGTTCCGCAAGCAGCCTTGGGAGCCACGGTAGAGGTCCCGACCATCGACGGAAAGGCGAAATTGAAGATCGAGCCGGGTACACAGCCGGGTAAGGTGCTTCGTTTGCGTAATAAAGGACTTCCTTCCATCAATAGTTATGGTACGGGCGATTTGTTGGTGAACGTGAGTGTATATATCCCCGAGACTTTGTCGTCTACGGAGAAAGAGACGCTGAACGGATTGGAGAATTCACCGAACTTCCAGCCTAATAAGACGATGAAAGAGAAAATCTTCAGTAAGTTTAAGCACTTCTTTGATTAACGAATAGAAAAGACTACTGTGTTCGTGTGAGAACACTATAGTATTCGTGGATAAACACAGTAGTGTTTGAAGATGAATACTATAGTGTTTATCACCGGAATACGGTAGTCTTTTTTCATAAGTCCTAAAATGAGTATCCTATGAGAATATATACCCGTGGAGGAGATAAAGGAAAAACCGGCATACATGGCGGTGAGCGTGTCGATAAGGATGACATCCGTATCGAGGCGAATGGGACGTTGGATGAGTTGAACGCCGAGATCGGCATTGTCCGTACGTTGCTGCCTCCCGATCATGAATGGCAGGTGTTGCTGGGTAGGATACAGCGTGAGATGATGGCCGTGATGTCTCATGTGGCGACACCATCGGCGATCCGTGATCAGAATCCGAATCCGCTTCCCGATGATTTGACCGTCTTTTGTGAGTCCCATATCGATGATCTATCCGCCCAGATGGAGGATAACGGGTATTTTATCCTTCCGGGAGGCACACCTGTTTCGGCGCACCTCCAATTGGCCCGTACGATCACCCGCAGGGCCGAACGCCGCTTGTGGACATTGAATCGGAAAGACCCGGTTCCTGCCGGGATCATGGCGTTCGTGAATCGTTTATCGGATCTGTTCTTTACGATGGCACGTTATGACATGTTTCGTCAAGGGAACGCCGAGGAACGTTGGCAATCCTTCCTGTATAAGCGGAAAAATAAATCCTAGAGGGCGATATCTTGCCATTTGCCTTTCACGAGCTCACGGGTAGACTTGAAGCCGGCTTGCTTTAGCAACTCAAAAACCTCCTTGCGACCGTCGTTCACCAAATCCGGATAATGGCAATCGGAGTTCACCATGACAGGGATATTCATTTCCCGCATCCGTGAGAGATATTCCACACGGGGGTAAAGCTCTTTTTTCTTGGTCCAGTTCTTGGTGTTGACCTCTACCATCAACCCTTTCTCCTGAACCAGATCCAGACAAGCCTCAAAAGGCTTCCGATACCAATCCTCCTCAAAATTGAAGATCTCGTACTTCTGTCCGTTCATATAGATCTTGTCCATATGCCCGACGATATCGATGCCTCCGGCCTCTATCATTTTCATCGTGGTATCGAAGAAACGCTTGACAAGCAACCGGACATCTCCCCCGAAATGCCGCTCCACGGAGTGGGCGTATTCCCTGAATGAGCCGTCTATACAGACCATGTTCTCTTCGACCAGACGCTCTGATACGGGCAGGAAATGGATGGAACCGATCCGGTAGTCCAAAGGCAACTCTTGGAAATAGGGGATCGAGGCGTTATAGGTCTCGTCCAGATAATCAATCTCCAGACCGGCATATATTTCCAGTTGATCGCTGTATTTCTGTTTCAGTCGTTTTATCTCTTGCAGATACTCCGGCATATCGTCTTTAGACATATTCCAGAAAGTCTCGAACGGAAGCGGCGAGTGGGAGGAAAAACCGTACGCACGGAACCCGTGTGTTATGGCGAATCTCACGAAATCCTCCGGAATACTTCTTCCATCACAAAAAGTACAATGACTATGGTAGTTACTGAGTTGCATGATTGTTCTTAGTGATTAAAAAGCCACATCCAGATCATCTTGCCCGGATGTGGCCTTGTATGATGAATGAGAGAGGTGTTATTTGATAACGCCTAGCTCTTTTCCTACCTTGATAAACGCTGCGATAGCCTTGTCCAGATGCTCAGTCTCGTGGCCGGCGGACAATTGTACACGGATACGAGCTTGTCCCTTCGGTACTACCGGGTAATAGAAACCGGTTACGTAAATACCCTCTTCCTGCATCTTGGCGGCGAAATCTTGAGACAACTTAGCGTCGTACAACATAACGGCGCAGATAGCGGATTGAGTCGGCTTGATATCGAAACCGGCTGCCAGCATCTTGTCGCGGAAGTAGCTTACGTTGTTCATTAATTTCGTATGTAAAGCGTCGCTCTCCTTCAACATCTTGAACATCTCCAAGCTTGCGCCTACGATGGCCGGAGCCACGGAGTTGGAGAACAAGTAGGGGCGAGAACGTTGGCGTAACATATCGATAATCTCCTTCTTTCCGGTCGTGAAGCCACCCATGGCACCACCGAACGCCTTACCCAGCGTACCCGTGAAGATATCTACACGTCCGTAAACATCAAACTGCTCGGCTACGCCATGACCCGTCGGGCCTACGACACCGGCAGAGTGAGACTCGTCCACCATAACCAATGCGTCATATTTCTCGGCAAGCTCGCAAATCTTGTCCATCGGAGCGACATTGCCGTCCATGGAGAACACGCCGTCCGTGGCGATGATACGGTGACGTTGGGCCTGCGCCTCTTGTAGGCAACGCTCCAAGTCCGCCATATCGGCGTTAGCGTAGCGATAACGTTTCGCCTTGCATAAACGAACACCGTCGATGATAGAGGCGTGGTTCAAGGCATCCGAGATGATAGCGTCTTCCTCGCCGAACAATGGCTCGAACAAACCACCGTTAGCGTCGAAACATGCGGCGTAAAGGATCGTGTCCTCAGTCTTGAAATAGTCGGAGATGGCTGCTTCCAATTGCTTGTGCAAATCCTGCGTTCCACAGATGAAACGAACGGACGACATGCCATAACCGTGTGTATCCATGGCTTCTTTCGCGGCCTTGATCAGTCGTTGGTTATCGGACAGGCCAAGATAGTTGTTGGCGCAGAAGTTCAAAACATCACTTCCGGCATTTACTTTGATGTCGGCTCTCTGTGGCGTAGTAATGATACGCTCGTTCTTGTATAAACCAGCGGCTTTGATGCCTTCAAGTTCATTTGTCAAGAATTCTTTAAGTTTTCCGTACATAAAAACTTCGTTTTTTATTAGTATTTAGATGTGAGTAGTAGCTTCGTTGTCAAAGCGACAGACAAAGGTCTGTTTTTTTTTTGAATTTTAATACTAAAAAAGAGAAGAAATTCATGTCTAAACTGTTTTATTCTCTATACCTTTGCCGACGGAAAAAAACTTAAATCTCATTAAACGCGATGAAGAATGTATTAGTAATTGGTTCTACCGGTCAGATCGGATCAGAGTTAACCATGAAATTAAGAAGTATCTACGGTGGGAACATAGTAGCGGGTTATATCCCGGGTGCGGAACCTAAAGGCGAGTTGTTAGAATCGGGACCTTCCGCTATCGTAGATATCACGAACGAGCAGCAGATCGCTGAGACGGTATCAAAATATAATATTGATACGATCTACAACTTGGCGGCTCTTTTGTCGGCTGTAGCCGAGGCTAAACCTCAGTTGGCATGGAAGATCGGTATGGGAGGCTTGTTCAATGTGCTTGAGGTGGCCCGTGAGATGCACTGCGCCGTATTTACGCCGAGCTCTATTGGCGTTTTCGGTAACAATACCCCGAAAGACAAGACTCCTCAAGATACGATCCGTAATCCTCGTACGATGTACGGCGTGACGAAGGTATCCGGCGAGTTGTTAAGCGATTATTATAATATCCGTTTCGGCGTGGACACACGTTCGGTTCGTTTCCCCGGATTGATCTCTTACGTAACACCTCCGGGTGGTGGTACGACGGATTACGCTGTCGATATTTACTATTCGGCCGCTAAGGGCGAGAAATTCGTTTGCCCGATCGCAGCCGGTACTTTCATGGATATGATGTACATGCCGGACGGCTTGCGTGCCGCTATCGAGATTATGGAGGCGGATTCTACGAAGTTCGTTCATCGCAACTCTTTCAACATTGCGTCGATGAGTTTCGATCCGGAGATCATCTTTAATAATATCAAGAAATATATGCCTGAATTCCAGATGGAGTATGAGGTAGATCCTTTGCGTCAGGCTATCGCCGAGTCGTGGCCGAACTCCTTGGATGATACTTGCGCCCGCCAAGAGTGGGGCTGGAAGCCGGAGTATGATTTGGATGCCATGACAAAAGACATGTTAGCTAAATTGAAAGAACGTTTCAATAAATAAGAGTGATGTTGTAGCCATGATTGTTTGTGGATAGAGGGGCCGGGGTATCATCGGGGGGGATGATCCCCGGCCTTGTTTTTTAACGCTGCTATTTCAATAAATCCGGCCGGAGGCGTGCCGTACGCTCTTGTGCTTGTTGCAAGCGCCATTCTTCGATCTTGCGCTGGTGCCCGGATAATAGTACCTCGGGTACTTTCCAACCTTTGTAATCGGCGGGACGTGTATAAACAGGCGGGGCCAGTAAGTCATCTTGGAAGGAGTCGGAGAGGGCGCTTTGCTCGTCGCCGATCGCTCCCGGTATCAAGCGTACCACGGCGTCGGTTATGATAGCGGCGGCCAGCTCTCCTCCGGTAAGGACATAGTCTCCTACGGATATCTCTTTCGTTATCAAATGCTCACGGATACGATAGTCGATCCCTTTATAGTGCCCGCAGAGGATAATCATATTATTTAGTAAAGACATGCTGTTGGCCATGGGCTGGTTGAGTGTCTCGCCATCCGGGGAGGTATAGATTACCTCGTCATATTCCCGTTCGCTTTTCAACGCTGAGATCGCCCGGTCTATCGGTTCGATCTGCATCACCATTCCGGCCTCTCCTCCGAACGGATAATCATCCACCCGCCTCCATTTATTAGTGGTGTAATCCCGTAGGTTATGTAAATGAATCTCCGCTAATCCTTTATCTTGCGCCCTCTTGACGATAGAGCAATTAATCATCCCCTCGATCATCTCGGGAAGTACGGTAAGTATATCTATACGCATAAAAATAGTTGTAACGTTAAAACCTCCCGCAAAGGTACATCTTTATTCTGACTCATCGTAAAGTGAGTCTCTATTATCTATGATTCGTGATAGAAAATTAAGAATGAATGAAACGCATGCGTTGGCGCAGTTAAGAGTTCGTAGAAGTTCATGAGGATATTTTTGTATCGTTTGAATTATTATTCGTACTTTTGTCCGTCAATTCGGCGGCTATCAATAGAGGCCGTCTCTTTAGAGAATAAATTTTATAGCGATGAATATATCTTACAATTGGCTGAAAGAGTATCTTGATTTCGATCTGGAGCCAGAAGAAGTTGCTGCGGCGCTTACCTCTATCGGTTTGGAAACCGGTGGAGTAGAGGAAGTTCAAACCATTAAGGGCGGACTTGAGGGACTGGTTATCGGTGAAGTGTTAACTTGTGAGGAACACCCGAATTCTGACCATTTACATATTACGACCGTAAATGTAGGTGGCGAGGCTCCTTTACAAATCGTATGCGGCGCCCCGAACGTGGCTGCCGGACAGAAAGTGGTCGTAGCCGTGAACGGCACGAAACTGTACGACGGTGATGAATGCTTTACCATCAAGAGATCCAAGATCCGTGGCGTTGAGTCCAACGGTATGATTTGCGCCGAGGACGAGATCGGTATCGGTACCGACCATAACGGTATTATCGTACTTCCCGCCGATGCTGTTGTAGGTACGTTAGCTAAAGATTATTATAATGTAAAGAGCGACTACGTGCTGGAGGTGGATATCACCCCGAACCGTGTAGACGCTACTTCCCATTTCGGTGTCGCCCGTGACTTGGCCGCTTATTTGAAGCAAAACGGCAAGCCCGCCGAATTGAGACGTCCTTCGGTAGACGCTTTCAAGATCGACGACGAGACACCGGGCGTAGAGGTCGTGGTAGAGAATACGGAGGCTTGTCCCCGTTATTCCGGTGTTACGATCAAGGGCGTTACGGTGAAGGAGAGCCCGGAGTGGTTACAAAACCGCTTGCGTGTGATCGGCCTTCGTCCCATCAATAACGTAGTGGATATAACGAACTTTATCCTGCATGAGTTAGGGCAGCCTTTACACTCTTTTGATGCGGGTAAGATCAAAGGAAATAAAGTGATTGTCAAGGCGGCCGAGGCTGGTACGAAATTCGTCACGTTGGATGGCGTGGAGCGTACGTTGACCGATCGTGACTTGATGATTTGTAACGTCGAGGAACCGATGTGTATCGGTGGCGTGTTCGGCGGTTTGGATTCCGGCGTGACGGAGGAGACCACCGACGTATTCTTGGAATCCGCTTGTTTCCATCCGACGTGGATTCGCAAGACCGCCCGTCGTTTTGGCTTGAATACGGACGCTTCTTTCCGCTTCGAGCGTGGTTTGGATCCGAACAATACGATGTATGTATTGAAACGTGCCGCCTTGTTGATACAAGAGTTGGCGGGAGGTAAGATCACGGGTGCCGTACAGGATGTTTATCCTGCCGTGGCGGAACCGTATACGGTTGAGGTGACTTACGAGAAGATCAATACGTTGATCGGTAAGGATATTCCGGTAGAAACCGTGAAAAGTATCTTGGCAAGCCTTGAGATGGAGATCGTATCCGAGACTGCCGAGGGCTTGACTTTGCATGTTCCCGTATATCGTATCGATGTGCAGCGTGATGTAGACGTGATCGAGGACATTCTTCGTATCTACGGATATAATAACGTGGAGTTCAGCGATAACGTGAAGTCCAATTTAAGTTACCAGACTCCTACGGATCGTAGCTGGAAATTGCAGAACTTGATCTCGGAGCAACTTTGCGGTTGTGGTTTCAACGAGATCATGAACAACTCCTTGACACGCTCCGCTTATTATACGGATCTGTCTGTTTATCCGGAAGCGCATTGTGTCATGTTGATGAACCCGTTAAGCGCTGATTTAAACTGCATGCGTCAGACCTTGTTGTTTGGCGGCTTGGAGAGCATCGAGTATAACATGAAACGTAAGAAAGGCAATATCCGTTTCTATGAGTTCGGTAATTGCTATGATTATAATATTGATAATAAGAAGGAAGATGAGACCTTGGCGCAGTTCAGTGAGGATTACCGTCTAGGCATCTGGGTAGCCGGCAACCGAGTGGAGAACAACTGGGCGCATCCGGACGAGAAATCTTCCGTTTATGAGTTGAAGGCTTACGTAGAGAATATCTTGGTCCGCTTGGGCGTGGATATGAAACGGGTTATTTTCGGTAACTTGACGAATGATATCTATTCTTCGGGCCTAAGCATCACGACCGGTTCCGGACGTCAATTGGGTACGATGGGTATCGTAAGCAAGAAACTTCGTAAGATGTTGGATATCGATATGGAGGTTTATTACGCTGAGTTGTCGTGGACCCAATTGATGAAGGAGATCAAGAAGGCGAAAGTAACCTTCTCCGAGATTTCCAAGTTCCCGGCCGTTAAACGTGACTTGGCGTTGTTGCTTGATAAGAGCGTACAGTTTAGCGAGGTCGAGAAAATCGCTAAGGATAGCGATCGCAAGCTATTGAAGGAAGTATCTCTGTTTGACGTTTACGAGGGCAAGAATCTTCCGGCGGGCAAGAAGTCGTATGCCGTAAGCTTCTTCATGCAAGATGAGAGCAAGACTTTGAACGATAAGCAGATCGACGCTATCATGAAGAAGATCCAGACGAATCTGGAACAAAAGCTAGGTGCTCAATTGAGATAAGAATTTAATTACATAAAATAAAGATAAACTGATAAACATATGGGAAGAGCGTTTGAGTTTCGTAAAGCGAGAAAGTTTAAGCGTTGGGGCAATATGGCCCGTGTATTCACGAAGTTAGGTAAGGAAATCACGATTGCGGCAAAACAAGGTGGGCCGGAGCCCGAGAATAATCCTCGTTTACGTGTGTTGATGCAGAACGCCAAAAAGGAGAATATGCCGAAGGAGAACGTGGAGCGTGCCATTAAACGTGCTGTATCCAAAGATTTCACGGATTATAAGGAGATGAACTATGAGGGATATGGTCCTTTCGGTATCGCTATCTTCGTTGAGACCGCTACGGATAATACGACTCGTACGGTAGCCAACGTTCGTAGTTATTTCAATAAGAACGGTGGTTCTCTGGGAACATCCGGTAGCTTGGAGTTCTTGTTCGACCATAAATGCGTATTCCATATCGCCAAAAAAGAGGATCTTTCTTTAGAAGACCTAGAGTTGGAGTTGATCGACTTCGGTGTAGATGAGGTTGAGGAAGACGAGGACGAGGTTGTTCTTTATGGTGAGTTCGCGCAGAATTCGGCGATCCAGAAATATTTGGAGGAGAATGGTTTTGAGATCTTGAGTAGTGAGTTCGTACGTATCCCGAACGATTTGAAGGAGGTTACTCCGGAACAGCGTGAGTCTATCGAGAAGATTATCGAGAAATTAGAGGAAGACGAAGACGTTCAAAACGTATTCCATAATATGAAGGAAGACGATTCTGAGGAGGAATAACGTACGCTTATACGTAAAATAGTATACTTTATCCGTAAAAAAGCGACATCGAGGCAAATTCGATGTCGCTTTTTCTTTTTTACAACGAATGTTTCATGTTTTTTATTTATTTTTGTGAGTCTAGGGTGAATAACAATTTAACTTATATGGTGAAAATGAAAAGACTATTTCTTCTTTGTGCGTTCGTGAGCATGTTTGCGACGTGTAATTTTATCTCAGCTCAAAAGGAGTTAGGGATTTTCAATTCTGTTTCGGCAGGAGTGGGTGTTGGTTTGACGGGTGTAGATGTGGAAGTCGCTACTCCTATTACGCCTTATCTGGCGTTGAGAGGTGGTCTTACCTTTATGCCGGGTTTCAGCATTAATACGGACGTGGATGTAGATGTTAACGATCCGCGAGCGGGTGTGTATAATGATACATACTCCATGGATGTCAAAGGTAGCTTGAAACGTACTTCTGGACAGTTGTTGGTGAATGTTTACCCGTTTCCTCACGCTTCTTCGTTCTTCGTTGCGGCCGGCGCCTATTTCGGTGGTTCTTCCTTGGTGAAGATAGAAGGACATAGTGATAAGCTGAAAGACCTGATCGCCCAAGGAGAAAGTGCGGGCATAGTTATCGGTGATTATACGATTCCGGTGGATAATAACGGTAATGTATCCGGTGGATTGAAAGTGTCCGGTTTTCGTCCTTATCTAGGTCTTGGATTCGGTCGTGCGGTTCCTAAGAAACGGGTTGGCGTGATGTTTGAGCTGGGTGTGCAATTCCATGGCAAACCGGAGGTGTATACGGATTCAGGGGATGTAAAGGACTTGTTGAATGAGATAGACGAGGATGATACCTTTACGAAGATCATGGACAAGCTAACGGTTTATCCGGTCATGAAGATTCGTATTTGCGGAAGAATATTTTGATTGTCAAAGATAGTATAAGCTAAGAGTGGCGTTAATAATACGATGCCACTCTTTTTTTATGGCTAAACTTTCATTTATTTTGTTTATTTTTATGCGCTGTTAGGGTCATAATTTTGATAAAAATAACTTTATATGAAAAACAAACATTTGGTGATGCTATTGCTATCATCTTGCTGTTTAGCGGCATGTGTGGATAGTAAGTATGATTTAAGCGATGTCAATACGGACGATGCGGTAATGGGTGAGTCTTGGGTAGCTCCCCTCGGTATGGGTTATGTAACGTCGGATGACGTTGTGAATGTAGAGAAAGTCCCTTCCATTCGGGAAGTCGACGGGGCTTACGTCATGATCTATGATGGAGAGATGAAGATTAAGGGGAAAAGCTTACGGGCCGCCTCTGATAAAGTGGAGATCGCCTCGGAAGATATAACGACTGGGGATATCGATGGCTTGTTCGATGGCGATTTCGTTTTGGCGTTAACGAACCCCCACATTACGTTAAAGTCGAATGTAAAGAATGCCTCTTTGGATTGTAGCTTGTCTATCGAGGCTGAGAACACAAGTAAAAAGGAGGCTACTTCCTCTGATTTTACCTTGTCAACGGTGTCTCCTAATATTTGGATCGGCCCTCTTGATCCGAAGACGGATGCTTTTAAGTTTGTCAAGAACGAGAAGTTACCGGGAATCGTACAGATTGTTCCTCAAAAAATACATTTGTCTTTGTCCGCTGATAGCAAACAATGGACGAACGCTCCTGCGGATGCCTTGAGTGAGTTACGTTATGCGGTAGAGCTTCCGTTGACTCCGGCACCGGAATTTAGCGCCGTATCCGTCGAGCGGATCGAGGACGCTTTTGATGAGGATTTCGTAGACTATATTTTCTCGGACGGAAGCGCGAGGATCTATGGAGAGGTTACGAACGAGATGCCGTTCGATATGTCTATCGAGATGGTGATCATGGATGAGAACAATGTACCGGTAGATATCCAATTCCCGGCACAAGAGGTAAAAGGACAATCTGGAGAGGTTATCTTCGAGATCACGAAGGAGGATATGCCGAAAATGAAGGATGCACGTCATATAGACCTAAATTTACATTTAACGGGTAGAGATCAAGGCGAGGCTTTGAAGAAAGGCCAGAAAACGACCTTCAACTTGAAACTTAAGAAAGAAGGTGGTATCTCCATTTGATCCCAGTACTAACCATTTAAATTACGAAAAAGAAAGATGAATACTATATATAATATGTATAAGAGAGGTCTGTGTGCTTTATGTTTATTGACCACTGTGGGAATGTCGGTATCCGCCCAGCAAATACGAACTTCTTACTTCATGCAATCTTCTACGGCACGCACGACGATGAATCCGGCGTATCGTCCCGAGAGAGGCTATGTTTCCATTCCGGTATTAGGTGCGGTTGGCGCTTCGTATGGTACGAACGGAATAGCTGTGGATAATTTTATTTATCCGAAGAATGGTGAGACCGTTACGTTCATGGATAACTCCGTGAATACCGAGTCTTTCCTGAATGGCTTGAAGGATGAGAATCAGGTAAACATGGATTTTGGTACGCAGGTTCTATCCGGTGGCTGGTACGCCGGCAAGGGATTCTGGACGGTTGATGTTTCTATCAAGGGATTGGCGAATATTCGTGCTCCGAAGACATTGTTCGAGTTCATGAAAAAGGGTAATGGATCTCAGAGCACGTATGATATCCGTAATATCAGGGCGTATGCCGAGGCTTATTTGGAGACAGGTGTAGGATATTCTCGTCCTATCACGGATAAGTTGACAGTCGGAGGTAAGGTTAAATTGTTATGGGGCGTAGGTTCTATGGACGCTACGATCGATCAGATGCATGCAGAGATGGGAGAGACTAGCTGGAAAGTTACCTCTACCGGCACCTTGCAGACGAATATGAAAGGCTTGGTCCCGGAAATGGAAGTAGACGAGCAAGGCCGTGATTATTATAATAGCTTTGATTTCGATTCTCCGGGTCTTAGCGGTTTCGGTATGGGAGTGGACTTGGGTGCTACGTACCAATTGACCGAGAATATCATGTTATCCGCCGCTGTCCTTGATTTAGGTTTTATCAGCTGGAGCAAGGGAGGTAGCACGCTAGGTAAGTTGGATGGAACTTTCGACTTTAACGGCTTTGATCTGGCTATTGGCGAGAATAACGGTGATATACCGAGCATGGGCGATCAGTTTGACGCTATCAAGGAAGATTTCGAGAACTTGCTTCATTTCAAGAAAGAGGGTGAGTCCGGAAGCACTACCCGTCTTCGTTCGACAATCAATATCGGTGGCGAGTACCGTTTGCTGGAAAACAAGTTAGGTATCGGTTTATTGTCGAGCACTCGTCTTTATTCCCCAAAAGCCTATACGGAACTGACATTGTCCGGTAATTACCGTCCGGTGAAATGGTTTGAGGCTACGCTGAGCTACTCATTTATCCATAGTAAGTTCAAGACGTATGGTATCGCCTTGAATTTCTCACCGTCTTGGATCAATTTCTTTATTGGATCGGATTATATGTTGACAAAGGTAACTCCACAATGCTTACCGATAAGCGGTAACGCCATGAATCTTTACATGGGAGTAAGTGTTCCTTTGAAATCATTCGCTAATTAATAGGGAATACTCAGAATAGAGTCTGTATCATAAAGGAAAAGGCTGTCCGGGTTATATACCCAGACAGTCTTTTCTTTTTTATTAGGCTCGTTTTATTAGGTTTTTTATCTTTGTGGACTGATTGAAAGGAAGAAATTGGATATGAGATTAAAGACTTTAGCCACCCATCCGGTATGGAGAGAGCCCCGGACTGTATTCGGGGTATGGATGCTAACCGGTGTTATTTTTGCTATTGTCAAGTTGTTGATTGGAAAATATAATAATTATAAGATATTTGAAGGAGTCTATTGGCATGCTATCGAGGGGTTAACCTTATATGGGGATCATTATCCGGAATATTATGATTCAAATCATTATGGAATCTTATTTAGTCTTATCATAGCTCCTTTCGCCCTGTTACCGGAATGGTTGGGTATAATCTTATGGATAGCGGGTAATACCGCCCTATTGTTTTATGCGATTAGCCGATTGCCATTGTCGAGTACCCAAAAAATCATTATTTATTGGTATTCGTATTGTGAGTTGATGACGGCTCAAGGAGTACAGCAATTCAATATATCAGTAGCGGCCTTTATCTTATTATCGTTTGTCTTGATACTGGAGAAAAAGGATTTCTGGGCGGCAGGCATTATTATGCTCGGAACATTTATCAAGATCTATCCGATCGTGGGATTGGCGTTCTTTTTCTTCTCAAGGCAGAAAGTGAGGTTATTAGCCTCTTGTCTTTTCTGGGGATTGGTTTGCTTTGTGATCCCGGTGCTTTATACACCGGGGGTTGAGTATGTGATCTCTCAGTATATAGATTGGTTTGAGCGATTGAAGGTGAAAAATATGTTGAATATGTTCGCTGATCCACAAAATATATCATTATTAGGAGTGGTTCGAAAGATATCCGGGAATGCGGAGTATAGCGATATGTGGCTTATCATACCGGGCTTGATTTTATTCTGCATTCCATATTTAAGGATCTCTCAATATAAATATCCGGCTTTTCGCTTTATGTTGTTGGCTAATGTTTTATTATTTGTCGTATTATTCAGTACGGGAAGCGAGGCGAGTGGATATATCATAGCGATGATAGGAGTCGCTATCTGGTATATATGCAGTGTATCGCCCCATAAGAAATATACTTATTGGCTTTGGATGGCTACCTTGGTGATTGTTGGCTTATCCACTACAGAGCTGGTTCCATCGATTGTCCGGAATGGACTGATCCGTCCGTATGTGATAAAAGCTTGGCCTTGCATTGTGGTGTGGCTGACCATTTGCTATGAGATGTGTTTCTTGGATTTTAGTCATTCTCCCTATAAGCATATCACGACTTAGGCAGAGTGAATATCGCCTGTTTTTTAATAGAAGGTTACATAATAAAACGAGACTACTCCCGACAAGCGATGAGAGTAGTCTCGTTTTAAACTACTTTTTATCGATCTCTTTCAGTAATTCTTGTACCGCTGTTCTCAATTGCGTATCTTCCCCTTTGACAACAGTTTCCGGAGAATTAGCGACTTTAACATCCGGTTCCAGCTGTGTGTTCTCTAAGTAACTACCGTCCGACAGGCGATAACCGGTAATAGGTGTGCCGAATATTAGCGTCGGATCTTGCAGGGTTTCCCAAGAGACGGTAGTCATTGTTCCCGGTACGGGCATACCAACTAAACGTCCGATGTGTTGATGCTTATAAACCCACGGGGTTCCATGTGCGTTACTATAATTAGCCTCGCATTGGAGCATGATGGAAGGTTTATTCCAGCGGCGGCTAGGCATATCGCAAGCCTCCCGGCCACGTGTCACTTGGGTGAGGTATTTCTCTCCGCTGAACAAGATCTCGATATCCTCATGCAAACGTCCACCACCATTAAAGCGGGTATCAATGACGATGCCCTCCCGGTCGTTATATTTACCTAGGATATCGGAGTAGACAGAGCGGAAACTAGGGTCTCCCATGGATTGGATATGGACGTATCCCAATCGTCCGTTCGACCATTTATCCACGTCGGCGGCACGTTGTTTCACCCAGCGAGTATAAAGCAAGTTATTTAACTCACCGTTACTGATAGGCAAGACTACCTCTTCCCAGCGTTCCTTGGTTTGTGGATCGTAGAGGGAAACCAAGGTCTTCTTTTTGGCCTTATTGTTTAATAGCTTGGAGTAATCCATATCCGGGGTTATTTCTTGCCCGTCTATTTTCTCCATGACGGTACCGGCTTTTACCTTGGAACGTGCGTGATCGAACGGGCCTTTTTCCACTACCTCAGCGATTAATAAACCTTTGCCGCTATGGTTCCAATCGAAAAGTAGGCCTAGGTTGGCGGTAATATTGCCGCTTGTTTGCGGACGGAAGCGGCCTCCAGTATGAGATACGTTGAGTTCTCCTAAATATTCGCTTAGCAACTCTGCGAAGTCATAGTTGTTATTGATATGTGGCAGAAACTTACGGTAGGCAGCGGTCATGGCTTCCCAATTTACGCCGTGCATGTTCACGTTGTAGAACCGTTTTTGCTCTTGTTTATAGACATGGTCGAACATATACTCACGTTCGGCGGCCAAGTCCATTTTTAAGTTCGCTTGGTAATGAATCGGTGTTAGTTTCTCCGATCCCATATCCATTTTTTGCATGGAATTGCTACCCAACAAGAACAGGTTCTTACCTTCCTTATCCATTTCCATGTTCGCCCATCCGGTATTCATCTTGTGGAGTAGCTTGGTCTCTTTCTTGCGCAAGTCCATTTTCCACAGGTCGTATTTGTCTTCGAAAGCCGAGAAATAATATAAGGTCTCGCCATTCTTCGAGATGACGGCACTACCCATTTCGGAGGAATTAGGAGTAAGGCGTAGGATACGATCTTGGATGCCTTTCAGTTCCACTACGATATCCTTGGGCTTTTCGTCTTTCTTTTCATCGGCTTTATCTTCTTTTTTCTTGTCGTCGGTTTTGTCCCCGGTTACCTCTTTCTGCTCCTTTTCCAGTTCCTTTTGCAACTCATAATCCTCTTTGCTCAAGCGGAATTTATCATAAGCGTCTTGATTCATGAATACCAGCATGGCATCATTCAAGGAGCCCCATGAGGCATGCGCACGCATTCCGTAACGCTCGGTGGTGAATAAGATGGCGTTTCCATCCAGTACCCATTGTGGGGAGGTGCTGGTGTAACCGCTATTGGTCAGGTTGGTAATCTCCCCGCCTTGCGCGCTAACCAAGCCGATATCCGAATAAGGATCGTGCTTGTTTCCGATAAACCGGAGCGTGAACCATTTACCGTCCGGCGACCATGAGTAATCGAAACCGCCGGCTGTGCTATACCATGTGGAGCCATCCGTGACTTGGCGTACTTTCTTCGTCTCAAGGTTGACTACCATCAGCCGCATACGATCTTCTATGAAAGCGAGTTCCTTACCATCCGGTGAGAATTGAGGATAATTACGCTCTACGGTCTTAGAAGGCAGGAGAACTTCCTCTTCGATAATCGTTGCGTTCGGGAAATTAGCTTCTTCCTTACGGGCGATCTTAGCCAAGTAAAGTTGCCAATTACCACCACGCTCGCTGGCGTAAGCCAAGGTACGGTTATCCGGCGAGAAGCATACGCCTGTTTCGGCGGCCGGGGTATTGGTGATTTGTTTGGTCGTGTTGTAATTGGCCGAGGTGACGAATACCTCGCCTCTTAGGGTTAAGGCGATCTGCTTGCCATCGGGGGATACGGTGGCGGAGGTAGCTCCCTTGCTGGAATTCAGATCGGTGATTTGCTCTTGATCGTCACGTATCAAGTCGATCCGCACTTTCTGCGGATTGCTTCCCGGACGTTGTGTATAGATCTCGCCGTCGTATGTGTAGCATAATGTATTGTCGCTACTTGTAGAGAGGAAACGTACGGGATGCGTCTTGAACTTAGTAACCGCCGTTATAGATTGTGGGGTGTTGAGAGGGAATGAATATACATTGAAAGACCCTCCGTTGCGTTCGCTCAGAAAGTAAACCGTCTGTCCATCCGGGGTAAATACGGCGTTGCGGTCTTCTCCCGCATGGTCGGTCAAATTGGTATGTTTTCCAGTTTGCGTATCGTACATCCATATATCCCGGGTGACGGACGAGGTATGATGTTTACGCCATTCATCCTCGAAGCCCTTACGGTCTTGGTATAAGAATGTCTTTCCGGATTTATCGAAGCAAACCATCTCGGCGGGTGTTCCCAATACTTGCTCCGTACGTCCGCCACCGATCGGCACTTTATAAAGTTCCGTCATGGCCGAGGTCGGGAATAAGGCACTCTGGGCGGGATCTTGTATGGATGCGGAGAAGAGTACGTATTTACCGTCGGGAGTAAAGGCCGATGGAATCTCGGAGGCGGAATGAGTGGTGAGGCACTGTGCCGTTCCACCGTTGGAGGGCATTACGAATAAATCGAAATTGCCGTTACGATCGCTGGCGAAAGCGATTTGTTTTCCGTCCGGAGACCAGATTGGCGTGCATTCATACGATGCTTGGGTGGTAAGTTGTGTCGCTGTTCCTCCTTTGGCCGGTACTTTATAGATATCTCCTTTGTAACAAAATGCGATCTCTGTTCCATCAGGAGAAATTTGTACATCACGCATCCACAAAGGGGTTACAGCGTAGCTGGTAGTCGCAAAGCCCAAGGCAATGCAGGTTAAAAGTTTTTTCATGTACTTAATGCTTTTTTAGAATGGTACGAAGATACATATTATTTTGTACCCATCAGTCTGCTCTCTATTGAAATATTAACTGGATTTACCCTTTCAATTTCACGATAAATAACACGAGGCTTTCCCCTTGGGCCTGTGCGGGGAAAGTATTTCGCAGATCCTCTCCGGATTTGCTGAAACAATAGGAATGGCAATAGGGATCGATAGGGTCCATTCGTCGCACATTACCGGTTTGATAAAAATTATCTTTTAATCCTTCTTTTACCTGCCAGTATTCTTCCTTCTCCGTATCATAACAGAAGGTGTAATTTCTGGACTCATCCTCTGCGTTATAGTAAGTAGATACCCAGAAACGGCTACCCATGCGGATCGGTAGCAAAGGAAGTGTATTCTTTCCGGCAAGGTTCTCCAAGGCTTGGCTTTGCCGCTTTTGCTTAATATATAAAGTGTCCCGTAATAAGTTCCCGGGTTGATAGGAGGGGGCGTAGGCATAAACCGTTCCGCTTCCGGGCTCCACGGCTACTTCCGGGGCGAGACAACCGATCGGGCATGCGGAACGTTCCAGATCGACCGGACGGATCGTATGAGATTGTAATTTATGGAAAGAGGAATCGTATTCAACGATCTGTTTCTCAATCGTAGCGGTTTGCCCTGCTGTATCCCCATGAACACATTCCTCGGTGGTAAATATCCGGTTATTGTGCATGGATATGGATAGCATATGCCTATTCTCCGGAAGGTCGCATTTCAGTTTCTTGCGGGTAAGGAGATCACCATTGAATGAGTAATAGAAAATATCGTCCGTGTTTCCAAGTACGATCAGCTGCTGGTTGGCCGGGTTCACTACATACCCCGCTACCCGTATGTCATCCGGATGGGTGATGCGACAGATAAATTCTCCCTTGCGATTGAAACGGTAAAGCGTCTCATTGCTGATAAGGAATAGGTTGTCTCCCTCTTGACGGATATACTTTGCCTCCTTGATCGAATGCGTCCCTGAGTCCTGTAATGGAATGGCGATTACTTCATCTGCGATGTCGGACAAGGCTCCGGTAAGGTTGCTCCGGATCGGTTCATTCGAGATTAACAGGTTATAGGCTTGCTTTCCGCAAACCAATAGAACAAGTAGTAATAAATATGTAAAGGTTCTTTTCATATCGTCGTTAATTTAGAAAATAGAGATCCCCGTATGACCTGAAAAAATCATAACTATGATATTTTCAATTCATAACTATGAATTTTTATAGGGTCTTATAGTATAACGATGTTTCCTGGGTTTTATTGAGTAAGGCCTTTTTTATTCTTGCAAAAACACCCAGTTATCACCTTCCGACATACTTTCCTTATAGGTGAAACCTTCCCATGAGAACGCCTTTAGTGCCTCCGGATCGGAAATCCGGTTCTTTATGAGATAGCGGCTCATTTGTCCCCGGCACATCTTGGCGTAGATCACGATCGTCTCCGCTTTGCCGTTCTTCCAGATCTTGAACTCGGGTGTGATGATCCGGACGGATCGCTCCACCTCCTTCCACTGGAAAGAGGGTTGGATATCCAAGCTGGCTAGATTCAGTAGGATTCTGTCTCCCTGTCGGACGTCATGGATTAATGTATTTGTTTGCCTGTCCTTCCAGAAGGCGTACATATTCCCGTCGCCTAGTTCCGGGATTTTTACGTCGAACTCCATCCGGTAAGGCTTGATAAGGTCTAATGGGCGAAGTAACCCGTAGCATCCCGATACGAAACGCATATGTTTTTGCGAGAAAAGAAAATCCTCCTCCGTGAAGTCTTTCGGGCTGATATTCTTGAATACGACACCGGTATAGGCGAGTATCGCTTGCAAGGGCTGTTTGTCTTCCGCATGAAAATCTTGGTATCTGCGGTAACATTCCGCCGCCAGTTTCGGGCTGAGCTTGAGGATACGACTTAATTCGTCAATGGGAAATTGGGTCATATGCAGGGCGATCTCGTTCGCCTCTTGCTGGAAACGTGGAGTCGTGCCTTGCGGCGCTTTTATCTTGGATGTCCCGGTCATTGTCTTAGCCGGAGATAATAATATCAACATATCTATATTGGATTTGGATTGATCGCATAAAGGTAATCCATATTAAGATTCAAATAGGGTATAAGCATCCCAATAAATCTTAAAGTATCTCGACTCGAATGGGGGTTTTAATGGAGGAATGAGTCTTGGTGATAGAAATGTAATGAGGATTATGAAGATGAGAGACGTGAAGATGCGACCTATATTCCTTTTGATAGTATTCATCCTACCTACGATGGCCCATGCGCAGTGGACGGAACAGGATTCTTTGCGCCTGCAAGAATTTTTATCCGGCAAGGAGGAGATACGTTTGAATCCTGAGTTTCAGAAGGCGATAGAAAGCGGGACTTTTCTACGACCCGATCAACCGGGAACCCATATGTTATCCTCACCAAGTGAGTTGCCGATTACGAAAGACTTCTCGGAATATGTACAGTTAGATACTTTACGTAGGTTGACCAATTATGATTCGATTACCCCAGTCCTATTCATGCTGCTGAATTTTAAGTCACCTTCCCGTTCATTGGCCATACAGAAGCAAGCGCACACGATTAGGCTCCCTAAGAATCAGGATTGGAAAGAGTTTAAGGTAGGTAAGGTTCCTATGGCTGCCAACGTAAAACTGACTAATATATACTCGGATGTCGTGAAGGATGGCCAGCGAAGGGGAGGGGTACTTGCTACCATAAGAGTCTATTTCGACGCAGAGGATTTACTTGAGACTATTTTCTGGAAAAGTGCCCGTGACAAGAAGAGAAACAGGAAACGGGAGAATACGTGGAAGTATTATAATGACTATCCGTAAATTGTTGGATTTATAGGATATAACCACTCGAAAAAAACACGTACGTGAATTTCAAAAAACATGTACGTGTTTCCGGAAAAACTCGTACGTGTTTTTTTGAGAACATTGACTGTTTTTACCTAGATACTGTGCGTTTACTATCAAAACCTTTTTCTCTCTCTTTTGTTCTTTCTGAAAAGATACGTCCTAATGACATCCGAAATGGACGGTTTGACGGGGAGTTCTCTATTCTGTTTTATAATATTAAGACAAAATGTCATATTTTCGTTTTGGTATTTCTTTTGTAAGGATATAAGTGTAAAATAAATTAGAAAAGAATATAAGAAAGGAGCTTAAATATATGAATTTAAACAATTTTACAATCAAGGCGCAGGAGGCTGTTCAACAAGCCGTACAGTTGGTTACCAAAAATAACCAACAGGTTATCGAACCGGTTCACTTGTTGAAAGCTGTCATTATGACGGGTGAGAGTGTTACTAATTTTATCTTTCAGAAATTAGGGGTAAACGCTCAAAACCTGAATATGGTACTGGATCGCCAAATCGAATCTTATCCTAAGGTTTCGGGAGGCGAACCCTATCTCTCTAGCGAGTCGAACGCTGTCTTACAGAAGGCGATCGATTATTCCTCTAAAATGGGGGATCAATATGTATCGTTGGAGCCGATCATCTTGGCGTTGTTCACGGAAAAGAGCACCGCTTCACAGATATTGAAAGACGCCGGCGTGACAGAGAAAGAGTTACGTCAAGCGATCGAGGAGTTGCGTAAAGGAAATAAGGTGACAAGCCAATCTGCCGAGGAGACGTACGATGCCTTAGGAAAATACGCCATCAATTTGAACGAGCGTGCCCGTAGCGGTAAGCTAGACCCCGTGATCGGACGTGACGAGGAGATCCGCCGTGTCTTGCAGATCTTGAGCCGCCGTACGAAGAACAATCCGATCTTGATCGGTGAGCCGGGTGTAGGTAAGACTGCTATCGCTGAGGGGTTGGCCCATCGTATCGTTCGGGGTGACGTTCCCGAGAACTTGAAGTCTAAACAGATCTTCTCGTTGGATATGGGCGCGTTGATCGCCGGAGCTAAATATAAAGGCGAGTTCGAGGAACGTTTGAAAGCGGTGGTGAACGAGGTTACGAAATCCGAGGGTGAGATCATCCTCTTTATCGATGAGATCCATACCTTGGTAGGAGCCGGTAAAGGCGAAGGCGCCATGGATGCCGCTAACATCTTGAAACCGGCCTTGGCTCGTGGTGAGCTACGTTCGATCGGTGCCACGACGTTGGATGAGTATCAGAAGTATTTTGAGAAGGATAAGGCGCTTGAGCGTCGGTTCCAGACCGTTATCGTAGACGAGCCGAGTGAGTTGGATACGATCTCCATCCTTCGTGGTCTGAAGGAGAAATACGAGAATCACCATAAGGTACGTATCAAGGATGATGCGATTATCTCTTCCGTGCAGTTGTCTACCCGTTATATCACGGATCGTTTCTTGCCGGATAAGGCGATCGATTTGATGGATGAGGCCGCCGCCCGTCTGCGTTTGCAGATCGATTCCGTACCGGAGTCGTTGGATGAGGTTTCCCGGCGTATCAAACAGTTGGAGATCGAGCGTGAGGCGATCAAGCGTGAGAACGACAAGTCGAAATTAGAGCTACTGAACAAGGAGATCGCCGACTTGAAGGAGGAGGAGACCAAGCAAAAGGCTCAGTGGCAGAGCGAGAAGGAGCAGATCAATAAGATCCAGCAAAATAAGATCGATATCGAGAACCTGAAGTTTGAGGCTGACAAGGCGGAGCGTGAGGGTGATTACGGCAAGGTCGCTGAGATCCGTTACGGTAAGATCAAGCAAAAGGAAGAGGAGATCAGGGAGGTACAGGCTAAGTTGAAGACGATGCAAGGTGCCGCGGCTATGATCAAGGAGGAAGTGGATAGCGACGATATCGCCGATGTGGTATCCCGTTGGACTGGAATTCCAGTCAGCAAGATGATGCAGAGCGAGAAAGATAAGTTATTACGTCTGGAGTCCGAGCTTCATACCCGTGTGATTGGTCAGGAAGAGGCGATCAACGCTATCGCCGATGCGGTTCGTCGTAGTCGTGCCGGCTTGCAGGATCCGAAACGACCGATCGGTTCTTTCATCTTCCTCGGTACTACCGGTGTGGGTAAGACGGAATTGGCCAAGGCGTTGGCCGAGTATCTGTTCGATGACGAGAATATGATGACCCGTATCGATATGAGTGAGTATCAAGAGAAATTCAGCGCGACTCGTTTGATCGGTGCGCCTCCGGGATATGTGGGTTACGATGAGGGTGGACAGTTGACGGAGGCGATTCGCCGGAAACCTTACTCGGTTGTCTTGTTCGATGAGATCGAAAAGGCGCATCCGGATGTATTCAACATTTTGTTGCAAGTCTTGGATGATGGACGGTTGACGGATAACAAAGGCCGTGTTGTCAACTTCAAGAACACGATCATTATCATGACAAGTAACCTAGGTTCTTCCTTGATTCGTGAGAACTTCGAGAAGATGACACCCGCCACGCATGACAAGGTGGTAGACGAGACGAAGATCCAAGTACTGGAACTGTTGAAGAAGACGATCCGTCCGGAGTTCTTGAACCGTATCGACGATATCATCATGTTTACTCCGCTGAACGAGGAGGAGATTCGCAAGATCGTATCCTTGCAGTTGAACAGCGTGAAGAAGATGTTGGCTACGAACGGTGTCGCCTTGGACTTCACGAACGAGGCCGTGGACTTTATCGCCGACAAGGGCTTCGATCCTCAATTCGGTGCCCGTCCGGTAAAACGTGTCATTCAGAAGTATGTCTTGAACGAGTTGTCAAAGGCTTTGCTGGGTGGAACGGTAGACCGTAACCGCCCGATCGTGATCGATAGGAAAGACGATGGTCTGGAATTTAAGAACTAAAGTAGACTTGAACGCTTGACGTTAAGTGGGGTGTTTCTATAAAATAATGAAGGTGGAATGATCCTATGTGAATCATTCCGCCTTTTTATTTTTCACTAATAGGTAGATACGGCTTGGTGCGATTATTTCCGGGTGGGAACCGTGCACCAAAATGTAGATCCTTTTCCAACGCTTGACTCCACGCCGATCTCTCCACCTAAATGTTTAATGATTAATTCACAGATAGACAGCCCGAGCCCCGTACCTTGGGTGAAGGAATCTAATTTAGCGAATCGATCGAAAACACGGGAGATATTTTCTTCCGCTATCCCTTTTCCCGTATCGGTAACAAAGAAATAAATATCGTCTTTCCTTATTTCATATCCGATCGTTATCATTCCCTCGAAAGTGTATTTGCAAGCATTATTGATGAAATTAGCCAGTACTTGGGATAAACGGTTTCTCTCAGTATGGATAATGTAGCTTTCCGCAGGCAGTTCCGTGCGGAATTCTACTCCTTCCTTGATCTTGAATCGGTAACTCCGCCATAGGGTTTGTATAAGCTCGTTAATCTCTACTTCCGTATAAAGGAAATCCAATATACCGGCTTCTATTTTTGACATATCGAGTATGTCATTGATTAAATTAAGGAGTAGCTCATTGTTTGCGTGAATGATTTTAGCGAATTCTTTGATCTCCTCTTTATCCTCACTTTCGCTGATAAGGGTCGAGAAACCTACGATCGCATTCAATGGGGTCCGTATCTCATGGCTCATATTGGCGAGGAAAGCACTTGTCAACCGGTTTGATTCTTCCGCCTTCTCACGTAAGCGGATCACTTCTTCGGCCATATTTCGTTCGGTGTCAAGAATGTCTTTCTTATGCCGATGTTCCCTCATCGAAAGGAGGATAAGTAGAAAGGCGATAAGAGCTATCGCCACTACCTCGAATGGGGACTCTATCATGAAACTCGGGACTACTACGAGGCTCATTTGCTTAAAGGTAGAAATAGGGTAAAGTTTGGGGTTGATTGTTGACGTGGAATGGCCGTATGCTTGATCGGTTTTAGACAGGAATGATTTGTAGGCACCTTTCATGGAATGTTTAAGATCGCTTGGCGTGATTGGACTGATTACATATGAGGTCTTGAATAAGTAAGCCTTGATAGGCCCGATTTTGCTCCGGAGAGCTCGGGTACTTGTGGTACTTTGTATTTTAGGTTCCATTGTAATCATAATTTAATACATTTACTGAGTTCTAAAAGAACTTGAGTATCAAATGACTATATGTAAATAAATGATGGGGTGTATTTTGATTTTAACACAAATAAGACTGGCTTTAGTGTTTTTTGTGATCCATAAAGATATTGGAAGTCTCTTTGGGGTACTCGGTTGGAAATATATTCTTTCAAAGAAAATATCATGCGGAACAGTAAATTGCCCGGAAGCTATAAAAAATAATAGGTCTATATGATAATCAAGTATTTTTATTACCTTTGCTTCCTATAAAACCTAAGCTCTTTTAGAACTATGTTCAAGTAAGGGCATTTGCTTTTGTTAAGTCACGTCCGTAAATAAGCTTAATTGTTTTTGGGATATAAAATCAAAATATTTCCGTACATTTGCCGTTATTCAAACCAATTAAACAAGATTAATTATGAGCACGAACAATGACGAGCTACTTTACGACGAGGATGATTCCGTAAAATTTATCCAGAATTATCTTCCCCAAGAACTGAAAGGAAAGTTCAGTAATGACGATATCAACTATATCGTAGACTTGATCTACGACTTCTATGAATCTAATGGCATGCTAGATGATGATGGCGACGATGAGATCGAGATCGATGAGGAAGAGGTTGTAAATTATGTAATTAAGAACGCCCAGAAAGACGGCGTAGGCAAATTCGAACCGGAGGAAATCACTTTTATAGTACAAGGAGAACTTGAATATTGCGATTCGATCAACATGTTTGATTGATATTTGTTATATATATAAAGTTGTTTAAGTGAAATTGTAGAAGATGATGAGGAACATTAAATTATTATCTGTTTTACTGCTATGTATGGCAGTGGTGTTTACGAGTTGCGGAACGTGGAATAACACGGCGAAGGGTACGGCGATCGGTGTAGGCGGTGGTGCCGCTGTCGGAGCTGGTGTTGGTGCCTTGGCCGGAAATACCGCATTGGGTGCCGTGATCGGTGCGGCCGTAGGTGGTACAGCCGGTGCGTTAATCGGTAAGAAAATGGATAAGCAGAAGAAGGAGCTGGAAGCTACCCTGCCTGAGGACACGAAGATCGAGAGCGTGAACAATGGTGAGGCCTTGAAGGTTACTTTTGACTCCGGTATCTTGTTTGCCACGAACTCGAGTACGTTGAGCGACGCTTCCAAGAGTGCCTTGCGTAACTTCGCTACCAGTTTGAAGGCCAATCCGGATACGGATATCCGAATCATCGGCTTTACGGATAACACCGGTAAGGTGGATTATAACCAGACCTTGTCCGAGAAACGTGCGAAGAGCGTTTACGATTACCTGATGATGCAGGGGGTAAGCACGGATCGTATGGTTTATGAAGGCAAAGGTATACATGATCCTGTGGCTAGCAATGACACTCCCGAGGGTCGTTCGTTGAACCGTCGTGTTGAGATCGTGATCTTGGCTAATCAGAAGATGATCCAAGAGGCTCAACAAGGAACGCTTCGATAAGTTTTTTAAGCTATCCCTGCCGGAAGCGGACAGGTTATAGTGTATGAATTGGGGGACTGTCTTTTCCGGATAGTCCCTTTTTTGTTTAAATCGCAGGATAGGAAGGATGAAGAAGTTGATATATATTTTATTTGTGTTGATTACGATCGCTTTTGCCGTGGCAGCCATAGCCGGATTCGCTACCGGACGTATGAATCCGGAAGGGAAGGAGTGGATCTCGTTTCCCGGATTGGTGTTATTACCGGTATTGGCGGTCAATCTATGTCTTTTCTTGATGTGGTGTGTCTTTAGGAGTCATTGGTGCTGGGTACCTTTGGTGGCGTTATTGTTGAACTGGGAGTTTTTGATATCGATGTTCCAGATACGGGTCTTCCCTAAAGAGATTCCGATAGGGAAAGAAGCGGTTAAGGTGATTACCTATAACGTGAATAATTTCAATACGGACGGAAAGAAACAGCTTCCTAATATAGCGGATTGGCTGAGAAAGGAGGACCCGGATATCGTTTGCCTCCAAGAATGCCCTGTTGAATCGGCCCTGCGGATGGATTCTGTCGCCAAGACCTTATCGTTCCTACCGTATTATTGCTCTACCCGTTCGGCTACGAAAGCGGCGGGCAACGTTATTTTCAGTAAATATCCGATCCTTCGTTTTGAGTCTATCCTATACCCGGAGTCTAGCAATAAATCCTTGTTTGCCGTCATGGATATCCAAGGGGATAGTGTTCGTGTATTTAATAACCATTTCCAAACGACTAGCGTGAATGCCGTAAAGCCTCGTCTTTACCAAGCCCATGCCGAGGGTAAACAATTGGAGGAAACCGAGGCCGCCTTCCATATGGCTTTTCAGATGAAGAAGAATTTCGTGAAACGGGCTACTCAGGCGGATTATATCCGTCAGATGTTGGATGCCGGGGAGGGGCCCGTGATTCTTTGCGGTGATTTTAATGATACACCGGCCTCTTATACGTACCGTACCGTGAAAGGTGATTTAACGGATGGGTTCCGTGACTGTGGCTCCGGTTTCGGGTACACCTTTCGTCAATTAAAGCGTATATTTCGAATTGATTACATAATTTATTCTCCTGATTTTAAGGGTGTAACTTATGATTCTCCTAATTTAGACTACAGTGACCATAAGCCCGTCGTATGGTTAGGATATGTTAATTAACACACCCAAAAGGATAGTTTTAGAACCTTTTTCAACTCATGCTGTTTTAATAGTGACTTATATATAAGCACAAATAATAGTATAAACTGTTTTAAACGTTAAAATGAGATGAAAAAGATTTTTCCTTTTTTTCTGTTAGTTCTTCTGCTGGCTTCTTGCCAAAAGGACCCGGACATGTCGAAATTGGACAATGATTTTCTGGTGTTCACGAATCATGATAAGGACGCGAAATTCGAATCGTTCACTACGTTCTACATTCCGGATAGTGTATTGGTTATCGGCACAAGCGAGAAACCTCAGTTCTGGACAGCCAATGAAGCAGACGATATTATCACTACGTTGGTGAATAATATGGAAAGCCGCGGTTTCAAACGCACGCTAGACAAAGATAACGCCGACTTAGGTCTGCAAGTTTCTTACGTACAAAGTACTCAATATTTCGCTGACTACAACGATGGCTACAACTACCCGTACTGGTGGTGGAACTATCCGGGATATTGGAGTCCGGGTTACTGGGGACCGGGTTGGGGTAATTGGTATTACCCGTATCCTGTAGTGTATAGCTATAGTGTAGGTTCCTTGTTGACTGAGTTAGTGGATTTGGATGCTCCTGCCGCTTCTAAGGCAGATGCTAAACTTCCGGTTCTTTGGACCGCTTACATGAGTGGCTTGTTGTCTGGTTCTGATAAATTCGACACTCAGCTAGCTGTTCGTGCTATCGAGCAAGCATTTGTACAATCTCCGTACGTAAAGAAATAATAATTCGAATGATTAAAAGTTTGAGGTTCTATGAAAAAGATAAATAAATTAATCGCTTTACTCATCGTTTGTATGGCGATGCCTGCTCTGGCTGGCGCCCAGGTTTTGAAAAACGCGTATTTTAATGTAGACTGGCAGATCAACTCTCCGTTCGGTCAAGACTTCTCAAAGAAGACTAGCGGTTGGGGTGCTCACGCTGAGGGTGGTTACTATGTGATTCCTAATTTCGCTATAGGTGCGTTCATCTCTTATCATACAAATAATGAGTATGTGGACCGCCAGACGATTCCGGTAAACTCAACATCCGTAATCACTTCCGATCAACAGCATTCTATCTTCCAGTTGCCTTTTGGCGCGGCTTTCCGTTATAACTTCGCTCCGGAAGGACAATTCCAGCCGTATGTTGGCGCTCAGTTAGGTGCTAGCTATAGTGAGATGTCTACCTACATGAACGTGTTGAAGGTTTACGATCGTAACTGGGGATTCTATGTAGCTCCCGAGATCGGTATGACCGTGTACTTCACACCTCAGAAACAGATCGGCGTACATATGGCCGCTTATTATAACTACGCTACCAACAAGGGGGATGTCCTCAGCTATCATATCGATGGTTTGAATAACTGGGGTATCCGCTTAGGTCTAGCGTTCTGATAGACAACGTTTGTTCTTTTAAGTGTTTTATGTAGTTTAGGGAAACGGAGGGCAGTGAATGTCTTCCGTTTCTTGCTTTTATAGGATCTGTAGTTTCACCCCGAATGAAAGGCTTAAATAATCTTTTGGCTTCAAGTAGCTGTTGCCGATAGCGTTTATTATATACAAATCGCAAGTGCTCAACTCATAGAAGAAGCTGATGGATTTATGCCAGCTACTATTTGGATTCAGTTTGAGCGTGATCCGCTCCCCGATAAAGATATGGTTACGGATGCGGGTGGAGAACCAATAATATCCCGGGGGATACTTATTCGGTTGCTTGGCCCAGAAATCCCGGTCAAATAGGAAATTTACGTAGATACCGCAACAAAGAGGCTCGAAAGATACTTTTTCTCCCAGATCGATATTCCAAGGAAAATAGTTTTGTTTCAAGGTGAAAGTCACGTTTGCGTGATCATTCGCATTGCGGGGGACGATACCCAGCAACATATCCGTTTCCCAATGATTCCGGTAATAATTCCAACCGGTACCCACGGATAGCATCGCCATGGAACCTGCGAATTGTACTTTCGTATAGCGGGGGATGACCCGTTGCCATGCGTTCTCGTACCGTTGCACTCGTTTCGTGTATTTATCCTCTTGCGCATGGAGTGTAAGGGAAAAGACACAAGTTAAGAGGAGAAGCTTAAAAATTGACCACTTCATACATATAATCGTCAGGGGTTAAGGTAAAAAGAAGATAACTTCGTTTGGCGATATTGGCGCAACCGTAGTAGATAATGCCATCCTCAAACAAATCAGCTGCCGATACGCAATGGTTATGTGCATGCAAGCAGAACATTAAAGATGGTAATGTCTTGATATAAAGTTGGAACACGTCTTTCACGTTATTGTCGAACTGTTCGTTCCCGGGAGGGGCGTGCATGACTACGATCGTGCGTTTATTACGGGTACTATCCGCTATCTCATTCTTTAGGAAATTAAAATCGGGTACCGGATGGGAATAATCATACTCGATAGCGTTCGTATTGAGGCATACGAATTTCACGTCGCTCACGACAAACGAGAAGTTCTCATTCCCAAAGATTTTACGAAATACTTGGTCGCCATTACCGATCACGTCGTGATTACCGATCAACCCTACGTAAGGCACTTTTAGTTTGGACAAGATATCATCGTTCCACTCGAATTCCTTCTTTAAGCCGAACTCCGTATAATCTCCTCCATGGATAATGAAATCGATGCTATCTAATTGATTAACGTACTTGACGAAATCTTCCGTCTCGTTATAACTCCGCTGGGTATCGCCGATAAAAATAAAACGGATCGTGTCCTTCCCTTCGCAGACTTTCTCGATACGCTCGATATTGGTCGGGTTGATCTCCTGCGAAGTATCGGAATCCAGACGGCCGTCATACGGATGATAGTCGATTAAGTCGCAAGCCGTGAGGAGTGTAGCGGCAGAAAGCCATATGTATTTCTTTAAAAACATAGCATCCTAACTTTTTTATATGCAAAGTTAGGATGCTATCAGTACCAAAAAAGGTCATTTCTGAGCTTATACTGGTCTAAAATGTATATTCTATAAAGCGAATACTTGCTTTATTTCCGTGAAGTCGGATAATACGATATCGGCAGTCTCATTTCCTTTATAAGCGCTCCAACCAATACTTTTTAGCCAGATTGTCTGGCATCCGATCCGGGTGGCGGGGACGATATCCTTATCATAGGAATCACCTACGACAACAATCTCGTCGGCGGGAAATCCCAGTTTATCCACTCCTAATCGGAAGATCGCCGGGTCCGGCTTACGGATACCTACGACCGCCGATTCCACGATAGCGCCGAATAAATGATCCAAACCGAAATCTTTCAACACGGATTCTATGTTCCCATAGAAGTTCGATACCAATACCAATGGGTAACGTTCCGCTAATTGCTCCAGAATGGGGCGGGCGCTATCGATTGCCTTCCGGGCGTATTCGTAACACCAATCCGCCAATTGTTCCGGTAACTCCGGGGTAATCGCCTCGGCGGATAAATGCCCGTTCTCTTTCAGCCATTGGATTTGTAAATCGCTTTTCAAGCGCAACATATCCAGAAACGTATGATGAGGCTTCACGATCGGATTCTTTCCAAGCGTTCTTTCTCCATGTACATAGGCATCACGGAAAACCGCTTTGGATACGGGAACCTTCAAGGCCTCATACGCCATCCAGATCACCTCTGCCCAGTGCATGCCGTTACTGTCTATCGTTCCGCCGTAATCAAAGAGGATTCCTTTTACTTTGTCTAAATTGAACATAATCGAATGGGGTAAAAAACGTTATAACTGTTTGCTGAAATCTTCACAAATATGCTCATGCTTTTTGATCATATAGAGCAACATCGAGTTTAATACGGTCAGCTCGAATACGAAATACAGCCAAGGCATGTCGATGAAAAGGCTGACAAACAAAGCGATCACCCGGGTATTGAATGATAGCATATTCGTATATTTCATTAATGGCAGGCTCTTTGTTCGAAAAGCCTTACGGAACCATTCCGGCGCTTGTCCGTTGTATTTCTCACGGATGATGTTCATCATGTGTTGGAATTTAGGTGTCCATGCTTCTTGACCTACCGTATAATTAATGTAGAAGGTCTCGAACAATTTATAGATAAAGTCATGTTTCCAACTCATCTTCTTATAATTCTCCTTCAATTGGGGAGAGTGGGAGAGCTCGCTACCCGATTTACCTTTCAAGAACAACAAGTGAATATTGCGATAATAATCCGCCATGGCTGCTTGCTTGCTATGGAAGAATCCCGTCGTAGCCGCCAATAACCAGATCCATATTCCCCATTCCGGCGTGAGGCGTAAGCAGATAGCTGCGTAGATAGCGATAAACCAGAAATCGCCGGCGGCACCGTCCAAAATACGTCCCAAGGCACTTTTCTGTCCGGTCATACGGGCCAATTGTCCGTCTGCGCTATCATATGAGTTTGCCCAGATTAACAGTAACATGCCGATCACGTTGATAGCGAGGCTCTGGAAATAGAAACAGATACCTGCCGCTATGCCGATAAAGATGCTGGCGATCGTGATGCTATTGGGCGATACTCCCAATTTATTAAAGAACAAAGCCCATTGGTAACCAATGGGACGATAGAAATGAATATCGATAAACTCCTCGGTGTCCAGAGATTTTAAGGTTGACTCCAGACTGGGAGTAGACTTAGTCTTACTCATGATTGATTTTGTTAAAACGATTTTAGATGTGTTCTCGCATAAGATCCCAGATGCGACGTGCGATGTTTGGCGCCGCTTCTTCCCGGCAAGGGGCGAAACTGGGCCAATCGTTGAAATCGATAATTCGCATGACACCATCCTCGGAGACGATACAATCTCCCCCGTATATATGCACGTTCAATACCTCCGCAGCCTTGTGACAGAGCAGACGAAGCTGCGCTTCGTCGAAGGGGATCCCCTTCGCTGTACCATTGATAACTTCTAAGCCAAATTTACTATGATGCATGTTCGATGGATAGAACCAATAAAAGAAATCGGTTCCAGCTACCCCGTAAAATTTCACCAAATCGCCTACCAGATGCTCATTGATTACCGCCGACGGGATACCACGGATAGCGTATTCCTTCAATATGCTTTTCGCCTCTTCCGGGTTTCTTACGTAGGTGACGTCTTCCCGGTGGATGGCGTGGAAATCTCCCCGTTTGATCCAGCAATTAAAGAAACCGGCTTTCTCAAGGGCTTCTGTCGGATCCTCATCTGTCCGTAAGATTAAACTTTCCGGATGGGAGATATGATTGGATAATAGGAGGCGGGTCATTTTCTCACGGGTACAATTCTCGATCCCGTAACCCGAGTTCACCACGAAATAATTTTTATCCTCTAGTTCTTGCAGCTTATGGATGGACTTCCAGTCTCTTACCATATTAAAGATACCCTTTTCCTTCGGGTCTTGTAGCAGCAGATCCGATTCGATATATTCGTTTACATCGCATCCCAATTTTCGTAAATGCTGGGCTGTCAAGGCGAAGATCGCCGCATCGTTGCCGATATGATTGGGGGAGAATTGATTTCCTCTGCGGATACCTGCTAAAGTTAATTTACTCATTGTTAGACAGTATTCTTTATGACTTTAAAAATGATTCGGCTTTCAAAATGTCATCGGCGTGATCCACGTCGATGATCTTGCTGAAAGGATAGGCCTTTAGCCTCAACCCCTCGGCGATGAGCTGCCGTTGATAATTGCGCATTCTCGACATTCCCTGCGAAATGGCGTTGTTCAATACACCCAGAGCCGGACGCCTCAAGCAATAGATACCTCCCGATATGTAACGGCAATCACCGTCTGCCTGATCTAGGAAATTCCGGATGTAAAGTTCGTTGTCTGTTTCTACATATAAGGGTTTCTCGTCATCAATAAAATCAGTGACGGCCATCAATCCGTCCAGTTTATCCTCTTGGATGAACTGTTGGATATAGCCGCTGAACTCTTCTTCCTTGAAGATCGTGTCTACAGTAGTTAAACAAATCTTATCACCATCCAGATAATGACTCAGCTCGTAGAAGCTGTGCATAGAGCTGGGGGTGGATTTTACCAACAGGTAAAAGGGTATAGGTAGTCGCAGGGCCTTCAGGTAATCCTGTACCTCGGTCATCTCCTCGTTTACGATGATACTGATAGAGGTAGCGTTATTTTTCAAAAAAACGTCTATCAACCGGTCTATCAGAGCGACACCGTTGAGTCTAACCAGAGGCTTTGGCCACTTAACACCTTCTTGCGCCAAGCGGGAGCCTTCGCCGGCGGCAATGATCGCGTAATCCATAACTTTTATTAGTTCAAATAATAATTTCGCAAAGTTACGAGATTTCTGAGATAGTTTTAGGCTATATCGCTGATATAATTGGTCAAAATTTCTATAAATTAGGACTATTTGACTAGAACAACAAAGACGTTATAAAGAGCTTGAATGTTTTTTTGAAAATAATTATCGTTTTATAGTTGCTAATTCAAATAGAATGCTTTCCTTTGTGCCATGAACAAAAGATAGTTTGTATAGCTCTTTTATCTTTTAGCATTTATTCATCAGCGATGATAATACTTTCTTTTAGAGATTGACTTCACCAACCATCCTTGTTTTATTATTAATTTTTATTTTTTTATATCATTTTCGTATGAATATTTACATTGGAAACCTGAATTATCGGGTAAGAGAATCAGACTTACAACAGATTCTGGAAGAGTATGGTGTTGTAGACTCAGTTAAAATCATTGTTGACCGTGACACAAAACGTTCTAAGGGCTTCGCTTTCGCTGAGATGCCTAACGCTGCAGAGGCTCAAAAAGCTATCGAGGAGTTGAACCAAGCTGAGTACGAAGGTCGTCAGATGGTTGTTAAAGAAGCTATCCCTAGACGTTAAATTTTAGAAGAAAGAAATTTTTAAAATAAGACGAAAAAGCGGGGAAACGAGGTGAAAACTTCCGTTTCCCCGCTTTCTTTTTTCAGTGTATTTTGTTTATGTTTGCGAGAAATTTTAAGAGTGATGAAGAATATAGGTGTTAGGAGTCTCATTGTGGGTCTTTGCTTGATGGGATTGGGGAGTTGGTCTCCCTCGCTGAAGGCGCAGATCGCGGATCGTGTCTATAAGACGGATTATCATATCGACCCGGAGAAGGCCCGGGAGTTGTCCGTGGAGTTGGATAATATTAGCTTCTTCAAGGATAACGAGTATACGGGTAAATTTACCAAAGGGTATTCGTTGCCGGGGCTTTGGGTACAAGGCAAAGCGGTTTATTATCCCTTGCGGAATATCAAGTTGGAGGCGGGTGTCCATATGTTGATCTATCATGGGGCGAATAAATATCCGAGCATGGCTTATCAGGATATCGCTTATTGGAAGGGAGACCAATACCAAAAAGGGGTACATGTGTTGCCCTATTTCCGGGCGCAGATGGCCCTCTCGGATCATGTGAACATCGTGCTGGGAAATATTTACGGCGCTTCCAACCATAATTTGATAGAGCCTCTTTATAATCCGGAGTTGAATTTGACCTGCGATCCCGAGGCGGGCTTGCAGTTGTTGTATGACTCGAAGGCTTTCGACTTGGATGTGTGGGTGAACTGGCAGAGCTTTATTTTCCGGGAGGATGTGCATCAAGAGGCGTTTACCGTCGGGATCTCTTCGCGGGTAAAGTACAACGACCCGGCTTCCCGTTTCCATTTCTATACGCCGGTGCAAGGATTGGTACAGCATAGGGGAGGCGAGATCGACACGATCTTCAACAATTCCGTGCAAACCTTGATGAATGGCGCGATCGGTGTCGGAGGTGTATGGAATACCGGACATCGTATTTTCAAGAACTTGAACGTGGAACTGGATGCTACCGGTTATTATCAGCAAGCGGGAGAGATATGGCCTTTTGACAGCGGATATGGCTTGTATGCCCGTGCTTCCGCCGATATCTATGATTTTCGGGTGAAAACGTCGTATTGGACCTGCAAGGATTTCATCTCTATGTTTGGTAGCCCGTTTTTCGGGGCGGCCTCGATGATTGATGAGGGGGTTACGTTCGACCGTCCGCAAATGATCTATCTGGGGGTGGAATATTCCCGGCAACTAGCGAAGGGTTTCTCGATAGGGGTAGATGTGGACGTTTTTCATCATCTCTCCGGAGATATGAATGATGCGGATGGAGTAAAACAACCGATGGGAAGCGCCACGAGTTTTACGGCAGGGGTTTACATGCGTATCAATCCGTCTTTCTTGATTAAAAAATTCTGATCATTACCTTCATACATAAACACAGTAGTATTCGATTGTGAATACTACTGTGTTTTTCTATGAATACTATTGTGTTCAGCCGTGAATACAATAGTGTTTTTATTCAATTACTAAATCAATCTTTTTCAGTGTCTTATCGTCCGAGGAACCTCCATATAGGATTTGGTATTTACCCGGGCGAACCTCCATGGTCTGCGTATTGTCATTGAAGGATTGGAAAGCTTTCGGTTCCAATTGGATGCTAACCGGTTGTTCGCTGCCAGCCTTCACGTTCACACGTTTGAATGCTTTCATCGCTTTTAGCGGTCCGGCAGGATCGTTCGGGTTCTTGATGTAGATCTGAGCGACCTCGTCACCATCCATCTTGCCTGTATTGGCGATATCGAAGGAGAGGGTAACCGATTCGTTGGAAGCGATCTTATCCTTTGATAACTTGGCGTTCTTATAATCGAATGTCGTATAGCTCAAGCCATAACCGAACGGATAAAGCGGAGTCTGCGTCATGTAACGATAGGTACGGCCTTTCATGCTGTAATCTTGGAAGTCCGGAAGCTGGTCTACGGATTTATAGAACGTGATCGGCAAGCGTCCGGCCGGGTTATAGTCTCCGAATAAAACGTCGGCCACGGCTGTTCCACCTTCTTGTCCGCCATACCAAGCGTTCAAGATAGCGTTTACATGATCGTTCTCCCAGTTCAATGCCAATGCGCTACCCGTACATACCACGTATACTACAGGCTTTCCGGTGGCTACCAAGGCTTTGACCATTTCCTTCTGTACGGCCGGGATCTCGATATTCGTGCGGTCGCCTTTCCGGAAACCTTCAGCGTCTACCGGCATTTCCTCACCTTCCAGACGTGGAGAGATACCACCTACGAATACGATGACATCAGCGTCTTTAACCTTGCTGGCCGTAGCTTGGAAATCTACGGGTGTGCGTACGCCTACCGTAAAGTTCAGGTCAGCGCTACCCGTGCGTTGCATATATTCGATCTTTATGGGATATTTCTCACCTTTCTTAGCGTTTAGCGTATAGAGTTTTTCCGCTCCATATTCGTTTTCCCATACCTCGGCGACTTTAGCCGTATCGATATACAGGCGGAATGCGTCGTTTCCGGATAGTTTGAACTCGACAGGACCATCTATCGGAGACTCGAATTCACCCGTAAAGCGAGCCGTGAAATTTGTCAAGTTCACGTTCGGGGCGAATTGGGTGTTACCTCCAGTGGTATAATGAAGCTCTTTCGCTAATCCCTTGTAGGCGGGGGTACCCTCGAACTCGGTATTGTTGAAGAATTCGGAGGCGAAACCCTGTCCCGCCGTGGAAGATACGTGGCTACCTAGGTCTGTCACGACAAAATCGGCGGTATGGTTGCAACCCAACTCGTAGATAACCTCTGCGTTCGGGACTTTATTGCGGATACCTTCCACGATCGTGACGGTCTTGCTAGGGAAGCCATTGTAGTTGGCCCATAGCATGGTAGAGTCCGCCGCGTTCGGTCCGACTACGGCGATCTTCTTGATATTCTTGTCCAGTGGAAGCATATTATTCTTGTTCTTCAACAAAACGATACTTTTACGTGCCATATCCAGTGCCTTGGCGATATGCTCCGGGCTCTCGACTACGCTGTAAGGTATCTTAGAATAAGGAACCCGCTCGTCCGGATCGAACATACCTAGCTCGAAGCGGCCTTTCAGTAGGCGGCGTAAGGATACGTCCAGATCTTTCTCCGAGATCTTACCGTCGGCCAAGGCTTTGTTTAGCGCACGGTAGCTACCGCCACATTCTAGGTCGGTACCGTTCAATACGGCGTCGGCGGATGCGCTCTCAGCGTCCGGGTGCGTCTCATGGCGAGGCGTATTCTTGTCTTTCCTCCAGAAATCATCGATAGCACCGCAGTCGGAGAGGATGATATTGTCGTATCCCCAGCTATTACGCAAGATATCGATCAATAATTTGTCGCTGCTACAGCAAGGTTTGCCCTCAAAACGGTTATAGGCGCACATTACCTCTTGTACATCGCCCTCCTTAACCAATGCCTCGAAAGCTGGAAGATACGTCTCGTACAGATCACGAGGAGTAGCCTCTACGTCAAACTCATGACGGTTCCATTCCGGACCGCTGTGTACGGCGTAATGCTTGGCGCAAGCGTGTGTCTTGTAATAATTCGGATCATCACCTTGCAATCCACGGGTTACGGCTACACCCATCTTCTCGGTCAAGTAAGGGTCCTCTCCATAAGTTTCCATACCCCGTCCCCAGCGAGGGTCACGAAAGATATTGATATTCGGGGTCCAGAAAGTAAGACCTTTGTAACGGTCGTACTCCTTGTCCTTTTGGTATTGATGGTATTTGGCACGGGCCTCATCGCTGACCATCGTGAAGGTCTCGTGAACGGCGTTATCATCGAAGGTAGCCGCCATGGCGATCGCTTGCGGGAATACGGTCGCACGTCCGGCACGAGCCACGCCGTGAAGAGCCTCGTTCCACCAGTCGTAAGTCGGGATTCCCAAACGCTCGATGGCGGGGGTTACGTTCATCATTTGGCCGATTTTCTCCTCCGGTGTCAGCCGGGATAGTAAGTCGTCGATACGTTCCTCCAAGGGAAGTTCCGGATTCCGGAAAGGGTAATCTTGTTGTTTTTCACTACAAGAGGCGGTGAGTAGGAGGGTGATCATCGCTACTGTCAGTTGTTTCATTTTCATGTTATTAAATTTTAGATATTGTTTATCTTACATTATTACTTATTGTAAACTATTTTAAGATAGATCGTTATCTTTGATATTGATGATGCAAAACTACGATTTTAGAAGCATTTTTTCAAACAGGAATACTTAAAATAGGTTACTTTCGTGGTTATTCATTTAAAAGCCCTACTTTTGCCGTAACAGATTAAAACACGAAAGAATGATGAAGAAGTATCTATTTTTGTTACTAATAGGGGCCGCTAGCCTGACGGCCTGCAGAGACGATGACGATCCCGTTGTTCCGGAATTGAATAAGCTAACGAAAGTTTCTTGTTATAAAGACGGATCTTCAAGCCCGCTTTTTACCGCTGATATCAATTATACAAGCGATGGCAAGATCTCAAATATAAATTTGGGAGTGGATAAGTTATTGTTCATTTATTCGGATGGTAAATTCTCTGTCACAGGCATTCATTCCGGTGAGGTTATAGAGGAATATACGTTAAGCGGAAATGTAATTACAAGTAAGAAGATCTCTCAAGAGAATCCATACGCCAGCAACGAGATCTATGTAAGCGATGAATATTCCTATCGTTATTCAGGCTCGAATTGGGTGTTGACTTCTTGGAATGCCCGTTGGCCGAAAGAGCTTGGGACGGGATACGAGGAGAGAAGTTATCCGGAGTACGAGAAATATACATGGGAGAACGGCAACGTGGTTCTATATGCCCAGTCATTGGATAGCCGGGAGATGAGGTACGAGTATAGCGTGGCGGAGGCTCCTAAGAACTTCCCTCTGCGAGTGATCGGTTCTTTCTCGCCGGTTGGCTTTGAGTCTGTAACTCCTCTGAACTTGTTATATGGTATCCAGAACCGGAATCTTCCGATCCGTGCCTACACCTATACGATCCCTAACCAGAGCGAGGTGAAAGCTGAGTACAAATACACCTATACCACCGTGGGAGATTATATAACGGGTATGACTATCGATGAGAATGACGGAGGAACCGCAAGCTCTTATAAGTATACTTTCGAGTATAATTTCGCCGTGAAATAAGGAACCATGCCTTGTTTGGTTTAATTAACATACGCATATGCAGCATTTCCGCCCTAAAACGCATTTCTAATTTTATAGAATTAAAAGGTTGATTAGTTTAATTGATAAACTTAGAAAGGAAGTATTATGAACGGATTCTTTAATTTTAGGAAATTAGTTGTAGGTGTAATGGCGGCTACTTGTTTTATGGGATTTCAATCTTGCTTGGACGATGATGATGATTATCCTTACAGTAAAGTGTTGCCGAATGCGTTGGTGACGGTTAAGCCGGTCGATGATGGTTCATATTTTCTTCAATTGGATGATAGCACGACCTTGTTGCCTGTCAATATGACCTCTTCTCCCTTCGGGCAGAAGGAGGTGAGAGCGTTGGTGAATTTTGACGAGACGAACGAGTCTAGCGGAATTTACAGCAAGGCCGTAAATATTAATTGGATCGACAGTATCCTTACAAAACCAATCGCTCCGGATTTGGGGGTGACTAGCAACGATTCGATCTATGGCTCCGACCCTGTGGAGATCGTGAACGATTGGGTTACCATCGCCGAGGACGGATATCTGACACTCCGTTTCAGGACGATCTGGGGAGACCGCAATAAGGCTCATTTTGTAAACCTACTGACAGGCAAGGACCCGGAGAATCCTTATGAGGTAGAGTTCCGCCATAACGCTTATGGCGATGTATATGGCGCATATGCGGATGGACTGGTCGCTTTTAAATTGGATAGCCTTCCGGATACGAATGGTAAGACGGTTAAGTTGAAATTAAAATGGAAGTCATTCGATGGCGATAAGTCTGTGGAATTCAATTATTGTTCCCGCAAGTCTACTCCGGCAAAAGCATCTATAGCTGCCGAGAGAAGCGCCTTAAATTTGAAATAGGTCGGTTTGATCGTTTAAATAGATGGGGATTTGGCAGGGAGTGAATCTCCCTTGCTTTTTGAAAGTTCTTTCCTAGTGATAGGGAAGGACTTTTTTTATGGATAGAAACAAAAAAGGACTCTAAGAAGAGTCCTTTTTATTCGTGGGCAGTGATGGATTCGAACCACCGAAGGCGAAAGCCAGCTGAGTTACAGTCAGCCCCATTTGGCCACTCTGGTAACTGCCCATTCCAATATGTTTTCTTGAGCCTCTTGTCGGATTCGAACCAACGACCCCGAGATTACAAATCACGTGCTCTGGCCAACTGAGCTAAAGAGGCATCTGTTATTCGTTTGCGGGTGCAAAGGTAGTAATAATATCTTACGATGCAATAGCTGGAGGCATTTTTTTCAAAAGGGAACGAAAAAAACCGTCCGGGAAAACTCTCGGGCGGCTCTTCTCTACACGTAACTTACATCAAATTAAATCAATATCTCTTACCAACGGTTTCCCAGTCGATAATCCTCCACAATGCGTTCAAATGATCCGCACGGCGGTTCTGGTAATCCAGATAGTAAGAATGCTCCCATACATCGAATCCCATGATCGGAGTCAATCCCTTAACGACCGGGTTACTACCGTTGGGTTCTTTGGTAATTGAAAGTTTGCCGTCTTTATCTTTAGCCAACCATACCCATCCTGAGCCGAACAAGCCTGTACCGGCGGCCACGAACTCTTTCTGGAAGTTCTCGAACGATCCCCACGTAGACTTGATAGCCTCGGCTAGCTTACCCGTAGGTTCGCCACCTCCGTTCGGGGAGAATTGGGTAAAATATAGATTGTGATTCAATACTTGGCCGGCATTGTTGAAAATGGCTCCGTCAGACTCACGAACGATCTGCTCCAGCGGAGCGTTCTCGAATTTCGTGCCCTCAATCAGCTTATTAAGGGTATTTACATAGTTCAATAAATGTTTTCCGTAATGGAAATCAATTGTTTGTTTGCTGATAACTGGTTCTAAACCGTCGTTTGCGTACGGTAACTGGATTAACTCGAATTTCATAACTTCTTCTTTTTTATCTGTTATTTGACTATTTGTGATCATTAATAATAAACTTAAACATAATGTAAGCATTGTCTTCTAGTTTTTTATGTTGATTTACTATATAAACAGAGCTGAGGGGATGAAAGTTCTGGGTTCGGTGATGATTTTTTAGTGAAAATATGTTTGCGGCTAAAGTTTTATAGGGAAAACTATGCGTTATATATCGCGAAAGTTTCTATTTTTGTGCGCTCTTAAGCTTTTATTAATTAGTAAAACATATTTGTAGATGGTAAAGAAAGTTGGGAATTTAATTCCAAACACCTTTTTTATTACAAAAGGAAGTGGCGAATCAGACTTGGAGAAACACGCTGGTTCTTACCACATGGCTCTTTATGACGCCGGTATCTCTGATTTCAATATCATGACGTATTCGTCAGTGATACCCGCTACGGCACATCTGGCAACCATGGATGAACTAGACCTTCCTCCATTTGGTTCGGAAATGAAAACGATCATGGCTGTATCCCATGGATATCAGGATGAGTTCGTGTCTGCTGGTGTGGTTTACGCATGGATGTATAAGGATGAGAACTTTGATGAGAAGGTTGGTGGCCTTGTGTGTGAGGTCAGCGGACGTTACCGTATCGAGGAGCTTGAGTCTCGTCTGATCCGTGTTATCAACGATCTTCATCAGAAGACGTATGGGAAGTACTATCTTGGAGAGCTTAACTTTATCACCGAGGGAATTACGATCGAGAAACGCTATGGAACGGCGTTGGCCGCCCTTTGCTTCGTGGATTTCCTTCAACCGGAGGTCGAGGAATAAGTCGTGTTGAGTATTTTTTGTGATATTTATAGAGCCGGTTCCTTTCAAGAGCCGGCTTTTTTGTTAACTTTGAGCAACAAAAAACATATAAATATTGTTTTCGTGATATGAAAAAGATAATTAATCCGTGGGAAGGGCTGGACGGTTATATGTGTTTCGGTTGCGCTCCGAACAATCCGCTGGGGCTGCATATGGAGTTTTTTGAGGATGGTGACGATATCGTGGCGTTCTGGAAGCCTCAAGGTACTTACCAAGGATGGCTGCGTACGTTGCACGGAGGTATACAGACTACGCTGATGGATGAGTTGGCCGGCTGGGTGGTCTTGCGGAAGTTGCAGACCTCCGGGGTGACTTCACGCCTCGACGCCAAGTTTATGAAGAGTATCTCTACGGACGAGCCCCAGCTGACGATACGGGGACGGATGACAGACCGGAAACGGAACGCCATCTTCATAGAGACCGAGATCTATAACTCGGCGAATGAGTTGTGTACCCGTGCCGAGATGGTTTATTTCATCACCCCGCAAGAACGTGCGATGGAGGAGTTTGGTTTTTGCGGGTGTAAGACTGAGGATGAACATTAGTATAAATAAAAAGAAAAGTTAGGTTATTATGAAGTATGTTGGGGCTCACGTGAGTGCGGTCGGTGGGGTTGAGAATGCCCCCGTTAATGCCCATGAGATCGGTGCGAAGGCTTTTGCCCTTTTCACCCGGAATCAGAGGCAATGGAAGTCGCAGCCGTTGAAGGCGGACAGTATCCATTTATTTAAGGAGCGGTGTGAAGCGTACGGTTACGATCCGGGATGTATCTTGCCGCACGATAGCTATTTGATCAATCTGGGGAACCCGGACGCCGAGGGATTGCAGAAATCCCGTGACGCTTTTCTGGACGAGATGACACGCTGCGAGCAACTGGGACTGAAAATGTTGAATTTCCATCCCGGAAGCCATTTGGGGAAGATGGAGGTGGATGCCTGCCTGTCTCGCATCGCCGAGTCGATCAATATCACGTTGGCTCAGACGAGTGGCGTATGTGCCGTGATAGAGAATACGGCGGGGCAAGGCTCGAACTTGGGATATACCTTCGAGCAGATCGCCTATATTATAAACGAGGTAGAGGATAAGAGCCGGGTGGGAGTATGCCTCGATACGGCGCACACGCTTGCCGCCGGTTACGATATAAAGACACCGGAGGGATTTTCCGAGACATTCCGTCATTTCGACGAGGTGGTCGGCTTTTCTTATTTAAGGGGTATGCACTTGAACGATTCTAAAAAGGAGCTGGGATCACGTGTGGACCGGCACGAGAGTATCGGTAAAGGCTTGATGGGCCTTGATACCTTCCGCATGATCATGGCGGACCCCCGTTTCGACAATATGCCCTTAATCCTAGAGACCCCGGACGAGGCGCTTTGGCCGGAGGAGATACAGCTTCTATATAAACAATTAAAATCTTGATTATATGTTCATTTTAATGCCTGTCATTTTTGTCTTAGGAATCCTCGCTATTGCCTTGGAGGATAAGATCAAAATAAATAAAGCGGCCATAGCGTTGTTCATGGCCATCTCTATGTGGATGATATTGATGTTCGATGCCTACAATATTTTCGTCGAACGCTCTAGTACGATCTTTCAAGAGTTCTTGACCCAGAACCCGGAGATGGCCAGCTTGCCCCCGCATGAGCAATTTATTAATTTTATATCGAACCGTGCGATTGTTTATCATTTAGGAAACGTCTCTGAGACGCTTTTCTTCGTGATGTGTTCCATGTTGATCGTGGATATCGTGGATAAGCATGGTGGTTTTAGGGCCGTGACCGGGTATATCCGTACGCCGAATAAACGTAAGCTGTTGTGGTATATAAGTTTCGCTACTTTTTTCTTCTCCGCCTTGTTGGATAACTTGGCAGCCGCTATCGTGATCATGGCGGTGTTGCGTAAGCTGGTACCGGATCGTACGGATCGTTTGAAATATGCCTGTATGGTGATTATAGCGGCGAACGCCGGTGGCTCATGGTCGCCGATTGGTGATGTGACGACCATCTTGCTTTGGGTCGGAAAGAATATCTCGGCGATGCACCAGATCTCTCACGTATTTATCCCTGCTTTGGTTAATATGTTGGTGCCGTTGACGATCGCCCATTTCTGGTTGTTCAAGAAAGGATCTACCTTGCGTGTGTTGAGCGAGGAGGAGCAAGGCGACGAGTACATACCAGAGATACCGAATCGCTCACGTCGGATGATCTTTGTGATCGGCGTGCTTTCCTTGGCGTTGGTGCCTGTCTTCCAGATGGTGACGAACTTGCCGCCGTTCTTGGGCGTCTTGCTGGGATTGGTGATCCTTTGGTTCTATACGGATTTGATGTATAGCAAGCTGCACATGCATGAGTCCCAGAAACTCCGTATTTCCCAATTGTTGCCGAATATCGATTTAGCTACGATCTTCTTTTTCTTGGGGATCTTGATGGCCGTGGGAGCGCTGGAGACCTCCGGGCAGTTGGGTATCATGTCCGCTTTCTTGGATAAGCATGTGCATGAACCGTATCTGATCAGCTTCGTGATCGGCGCCTTGTCCTCCTGCGTGGATAACGTAGCCTTGGTAGCTGCTACGATGGGTATGTACCCGATCGTGGAGCAGGCGGCCGACTTATCGCCTTATGCCCAGTTCTTCGTATCGGACGGTGGTTTCTGGACCTTCTTGGCTTATTGCGCCGTGACGGGTGGTAGCATCTTGATCATCGGATCGGCTACGGGCGTTACGGTAATGGGATTGGAGAAGATCGATTTTATGTATTATACGAAACGGTTCTCTATCTTGGCGTTGATCGGCTATTGTTGCGGCGCCGGTGTATATATGCTTTTATTTGCTTAAAACTTTATTTATATGAAGAAGAGTTGGATTTTATTAACCGCTTGCGCCGCCCTGTTATCCGGGGTGGAGGCTATCGCCTGTACCGGTTTGCTGGTGGGCAAGAAGGCTTCGACAGACGGTTCGGTAATGATTAGTTATGCGGCGGACTCGCATTTCCTGTATGGGGAGATGTATCGTTGGCCCGCCGCTACATGGCCGAAGGGCGCCATGTTGGAAGTGAAGGAATGGGATACGGGGAAACCGCTGGGCAAGATCGCCCAAGTGGAGAAGACCTATTCCGTAGTGGGTAACATGAACGAGCATCAGGTGGCTATCACGGAGAGTACGTTCGGCGGACGCCATGAATTGGTGGATACGACGGGTATCATGGATTACGGTAGCTTGATCTACATCGCTTTGCAACGTTCCAAGTCGGCCCGTGAGGCGATCAAGGTCATGACGGACTTAGTAAAGGAATATGGCTATTACAGCAGTGGCGAGACGTTCTCTATCGCCGATAAGAACGAGGCTTGGGTGATGGAGATGATCGGTAAGGGACCGGGTAACAAAGGTGCCGTTTGGGTAGCGATCCGCATCCCGGACGATTGTATCTCGGCGCATGCCAACCAGTCCCGTATCCAGCAGATACCGTTTGACGATAAGGAGAATTGCATGTACTCGCCGGATGTGGTTTCTTTCGCCCGTGAGAAAGGATATTTCAAGGGAAAGGACGCTGATTTCAGTTTCGCCAAGGCTTATTGCCCGTATGATTTCAGCGCCTTGCGTGGATGCGAGGCTCGTGTATGGTCTTTCTTCCGTAAATATGATACCACGATGGATCAGTATACGGATTTTATCAAGGGTGATCCTTCCAAGGAGCCGATGCCTCTGTATGTGAAGCCGAATCGTAAGCTTTCCGTTCAAGACGTACAGAATGGCATGCGCGACCATTACGAGGGAACGGATCTGGATATGACGAAAGATGCCGGTGCCGGCTCGTATAAGGTTCCTTACCGCTGGCGGCCGATGACGTTCGAGGTAGACGGGCAGGAATATACGAATGAACGTGCCATAGCGACGCAACAAACGGGCTTCGTGATTGTTCCACAAATGCGTAACTGGTTGCCGGACGCTATCGGTGGTATCTTGTGGTTTGCCGTGGACGACGCTGATATGGCAGTCTTCACTCCTGTATATGCGTCGGTAACGGATGTTCCGGAGTGCTATCGGGTGGGAAACGGCGATTTGCTGAACTTCTCTTGGACTTCCGCTTTCTGGATTCATAACTGGGTGGCTAATATGGCTTACCATAAATATAGCTTCATGATTCAGGATATCCGTAAGGTACAGCAGGAGTTGGAGAATGGTTATCAAGAGACCGTACCGGCTATCGATAAGGCGGCTCAGGAGTTGTATGCCAAGGACCCGGCGGAGGCTGTCAAGTTCTTAACGTGGTATAGCACGACTAATTCAGACTCCGCTACCGCCCGCTGGAAGCAATTGGGTGAGTATTTGCTGGTAAAATACATCGATGGAAACGTGAAGAAAGAGGTGAACGGACAGTTCAAGCGTAATCCGTACGGCCAGCCCGCGTCTCCCGATTTTCCCGGATATGACGAGGACTATTACCGTAGCATCGTGAAGAGTGCCGGCGATCGACTGAAAGTAAAATAAATACCAATAATAATCTAATGTTGAACTAAACGAAAGAAAGCGTATGAAAAAGTTTGTAATGATGCTGATGTTAGCAGTCTTTAGTCTGGGAGCTTATGCGCAGACGCAGCAAGGACAATCTGCCGTGGGATTTAACATCGGTTATGGATTCGATTCGAAGAATGCCACGTTAGGAGTTGATTACCGCTATTGTATCACGGATGCGGTACGTTTGAGCCCCTCTCTTACTTATTTCGTAAAGAATGACAATCACAGCACTTGGGCGATCGACTTGAATGCTCATTATGTAGTGAAGTTAAGTGAGATGTTCGGTTTTTATCCATTAGCGGGGCTTAGTCTGTCCTTTTGGAATTGGGATGCGGGTCATGGCCTTTCTCATAACGAGACTCGTCTGGGAGCCAATATCGGTTTAGGCGGTGAGGTTTATGCTACCGACAATCTTTCGATAGGATTGGAGGTGAAGTATAATATCATCAAGGATTTCGATCAGGCCATGCTGGGTGTTCGCGTAGGATATAGTTTCTGATCCCAATATAGTCACAGCCCCACGGCAGTACTGCCGTGGGGTTACACCAGTACTGCTTCCGGCTCTCGCCGATACTGGTGTAGCCCATTGCCGGTACAGGCGTTTCCTTTATTCCTTCATTCCTTCACCGGCTCCTACACACACACGCGCACGTATACGCATACGCGTATTATTAATGTACGCATACATGTGTGTGGGTGTGTGTAAAGGGGTAGGTGAAGGAATGAAGGAAATAATCATTTCCTTTTTCTCGATTGCTTACCATCTCAAATAATCCTCGAACGTGACTTTCTCGAAATTGGGGATTACCTCATATACTTTATCTCTTAAAGATTCCGCCGGGTTCGTCGTACTTAACCCGATGACACGCATCCCTGCGTCCTTCCCGGACTGTATGCCGTTGAAAGAATCCTCGAATACGATACAATCCTCGGGAGATACGTTCAAGTCTTTCGCCGCCAATAGATAACACATCGGATCGGGCTTACCTTGCGTGATGCGGTCGGCGGTCACTAGGGTATCAAATAGATTGTCCAGATGTAGAAGCCCGAAAGCCCGTTTCACCTTCGCGTTATCCGAGCTGGTAACCAAGCCTATCTGTACGCCGTGCTCCTTCAGCATACGGATGAACTCGATGGAGCCGGGCATGGGAGGCAAGGGCATCGTCTTCTCATACTCTGTAGATTCTTTGGTCACCATTTGGCGGAACTCCTCCGTATATCCGGAAAAATACTTCTCCAGAATATACGGTAGGGTCGTACCCTTTATAATATCAGCGAAATTATCGATACCTAAGCCATAACGTTTAGCGGCATCGTTCCAGAATAAATCGTAAATAGGTTCCGTATCTACTACTACGCCGTCAAAATCGAACAAGGCGGTCTTTAGTTGTTTCATATAAATAATCATTTAATATTTATATCGCGAAGATACGTCTATTTTTTATGAAATCGATTATCTTTGTGGACGCACACATTGCTTGATTATATACATTAAAAATAAATAAGACATGAAGACACTAGTAATTTGTACCGCCATGAGCGCTATGATCTTTTGCGCCTGCGGTGGAAAAAACACGCAAAGTACGGAAGAGACAGCTAAGGTAGTACCGATGGCCGTAATTACACCGGCGATCAATCAATTGACCGACCAAGAGAAAGCCGAGGGTTGGGCGCTCCTTTTTGACGGTAAGACAACGAAAGGTTGGCGTGGAGCGCACAAAGACGCTTTCCCGGATCACGGATGGATGGTGAAAGATGGCGAATTGATCGTGCAGAAATCCGACGGTAGCGAGTCTACGAACGGAGGCGATATCGTTACGGAGGATGAATATTCCGCCTTTGAGTTCAGTGTGGATTTTAAGATCACCGAAGGGGCCAACAGCGGTATTAAATATTTCGTGACCGAGCAAGAGAAGCAAAAAGGCTCCGCTTACGGCTTGGAGTTCCAGCTATTGGATGACGCTAAGCACCCGGATGCCAAGCTTTACACGACTTTCCCCGGTAGTCGTACCCTTGGAAGCTTGTATGATCTGAAGAAAAGCGAGAACGTCCATTTCAACGGCGTAGGAGAGTGGAATACGGCCGTGGTGAAGGTATTCCCGAACAACCACGTAGAGCACTGGCTGAATGGTGTGAAGGTATTGGAGTACGAGCGTGGCAGCAAGGAGTTCCGTGATTTGGTGAAGGGCAGTAAATACGCTGATCCATCTTATAATGCGGGTGGTCCTTTCGGCGAGGCTCCGAAAGGACACATCCTTTTGCAGGATCATGGGGATGAGGTAGCGTTCCGCAATATCAAGGTGAAGGGGTTGAAATGATCGCCTCGTGACTAATTTTTCGTAACAAAAGAGTACCGATTTAAAAAAAGTTGTTACTTTGCGGCGAATTTAGACTACTAACTTTAAAAGATAACAGACAAATACCATGATTTGGAACGAAACTATTGAATGTATGGACCGTGAGGAAATGCGGAAACTACAGAGCCTACGGTTGAAAAGAGTTGTTGAACACGCTTACCATAACTCCCCGTTTTATCGTAAGAAAATGCAGGAGATGGGCATTACTCCCGACGATGTACAGACAATAGATGATATAACGAAATTACCGTTCACGGTAAAACAAGACTTGCGTGATAATTATCCTTTCGGCTTGATGGCCGTGCCGATGTCCGAGATTGTCCGTCTGCATGCCTCTTCCGGTACGACAGGTAAGCCTATCGTCGTGGGATATACCCGTAAGGACTTGGGTATCTGGGCCGAGGTGGTGGCTCGCTGCCTGACCGCCTACGGTTTGACAAAGAACGACTCCGTGCAAGTATCCTACGGCTACGGAATGTTCACCGGAGGCTTGGGTGCCCATGCCGGAGTGGAGAATATCGGTGGTACGGTGATCCCGATGAGTAGCGGTAATACCCAGAAACAAATCCAGTTGATGCACGACTTCGGGGCGAAGGGCTTGGCTTGTACGCCCTCGTACGCCTTGTATCTGGCGGAGACCATCCACCAGTCCGGCATACCCTTGGAGGAGTTCCAACTGCGTGTCGGGGCATTCGGTGCCGAGCCTTGGACGGAGAATATGCGTAAGGAATTAGAGACGAAACTAAATATCAAGGCTTACGATATCTATGGCTTGACGGAAATCTGCGGTCCGGGCGTTGGAGGCGAGTGTGAGTGCCAGAACGGTACCCACCTGTGGGAAGACCATTTCTTCCCGGAGATCGTGGACCCGAATACCTTACAACCTGTGGAACCGGGACAAGTAGGAGAGTTGGTCTTCACCACGCTTACGAAGGAGGGTATGCCGATGCTTCGTTACCGTACACGTGATTTGACCTCGCTGACTTACGAGAAGTGCGCCTGTGGACGTACGGCGGTTCGTATGGGACGTATTTTAGGTAGAAGTGACGATATGTTGATTATTCGTGGCGTAAATGTTTTCCCGTCTCAGGTAGAATCCGTAATTTTGGAGCTGCCGGAGTTCGAGGCGCATTACCTGATCGTGGTGGATCGTATGAACAATACCGATACTTTCCAGATACAGGTGGAGGTTCGCCAAGAATACTACTCGGACGAGATGAACAAGATGATCGCCTTGAAAAAGAAGATCGCCGCCCGCATGCAGAGCGTGATCGGTTTGCAACCGGACATCAAGATCGTGGAGCCGCGTAGTATCGAACGTAGTATGGGTAAGGCAAAACACGTGATCGATAAACGTAAGTTAGTATAACCTCTAAAAGATTAAGTACTATGTTAATAAAACAATTATCAATCTTTCTGGAAAACAAGAAAGGCCGTTTTACGGAAGTCGCCAAGATATTAGGGGAGGCAGGGGTCAATATGTCCGCTTTCACGGTAGCCGAGAATTCCGATTTCGGTATCCTTCGCCTAATCGTATCCGATACGGAGAAAGCGATATCCGTGCTTCGTGAAAAGTTATACGCTGTAAGCGTGGCCGACGTGGTATGCTTGCATTGTCCCAACCAGCCGGGAGCCTTGGCAAAGGCGATGGATATCATTACCTCGGCCGGGATCTTCATTGAATATATGTACGCTTTTTCTCAAGGCGACGCTGCTAACGTGATCATCCGTCCGGACGATGTCAATAAGTGCGCGGAGGTTTTGAAAGCGAATAAATTGGAATTGATCGCTGCCAGCGATTTATATAAGTTGTAAATATTAACGTTTTGGGTTTCATTTATTCGCCTAAAAGCACTAATTTTGCACGCTAAAAGTATGTGAATGAAAAAGGTTGTATTTTTACTGATGATGATGACAGTACTATTATCCTCTTGTGGAGAGTATAATAAGATACTGAAGAGCACGGATTACGAATTGAAATATTCGTACGCGAAGAAATACTTCAACGCGAAGCAATACTCGAAATCCGCTACTCTGCTGGATGAACTGGTTACAATCTTTAAAGGAACAGCTTATGCCGAGGAGTCCTTGTACTTGTTGGCGCAAAGCTATTACGGTCAGAAAGATTATCAGACGGCTTCGCAATACTTCGAGACCTATTATACGACCTATCCGAAAGGGGAGTTTACGGAATTATCCCGTTTCTATTCCGGTTATGGTTTGTATCTGGACTCTCCGGATCCCCGGTTAGACCAGTCGCAGACGTATAAGGCGATCGAGCAGTTGCAACTTTATTTGGAGTATTATCCGCAAAGTGAACGGGCCGAGGAAGCGCAGAACATCATGTTCGAGCTTCAGGAGAAGTTGGCTTACAAGGAATTGATGGCCACTCGCTTGTATTTCAATCTAGGTACCTATATGGGGAATAACTTCCAGTCTTGCGTGATCACGGCGCAGAACGCCTTGAAGAATTACCCGTATTCCAAGTATCGTGAGGAATTCATGTTCCTTATCATCCGTGCGAAGTACGAGTTGGCGCTAGTATCCGTAGAGGAGAAGTTGCAGGGCCGTTACCGGGATGTGGTTGACGAATATTACAACTACATGAACGAGTATCCGGAAGGTAACTACGTAAAGCAGGTAACGAAGTTCTACGACTATGCCAGCAAGCGAATTACAGATGCATATTAAGCGAATTTAATCAATAAAACGAAAATGGATTACAGAAAATCAAACGCTCCTACCAATACGGTAACCCGTGACATGATGAAGTTAAGTGAAGAAACGGGTAACGTATATGAGACAGTCGCTATCATTTCAAAACGGGCGAATCAGATTAGTGTTGAGATGAAACAAGATCTGGAAAAGAAACTTCAAGAGTTCGCTTCTTACAATGACAACTTGGAGGAAGTCTTTGAAAACCGTGAGCAGATCGAGATTTCACGCTACTATGAGAAACTTCCGAAATCAACGTTGATCGCCGCTCAAGAGTACGAGGATGGCAAGGTTTATTACAAGAATCCTGCTAAAGAGAAGAATAACTTCTAAGAAGAAATATTTTTGAACATCGGAAAGGCTGACCCTCAAATGAGTCGGCCTTTCCATTTAAAACGAACTAATTACCATGTTACAAAGAATACAAACTGTTTACCTGCTAATTATCGTGGCGCTTACGGTCGCTACCTTATTCTTGCCGTTGGCCGTGTTGCAACAAGGAGACGCCCTCTTCTCGTTCGATGCTAGCGGGTTGAGCACGATGATCGGTGAGCCGGAATTACTATACCCGGCGTGGGGCTTATTTGCCTTGACTGCTATCATCGCTATCATTGCCTTGGTGACGATCTTCTTATATAAGAAAAGAATCCTGCAAATCCGTCTTTGCGTGTTCAACGCATTGCTGATATTGGGCTTTTATGGTTTCTTCGCCTTCTTGATCTATTCCTTGAAGGGGGATATGGAAGGTGCCAGCGTAAGTGTTAAGATCGCTCTTTCCTTCCCGTTGGTCAATCTGATCTTGGATTATCTGGCGATCCGTAATATCGGGGCCGATGAGGCGCTGGTACGTTCTTTGGATCGTTTGCGTTAAGGCTTTCCAGATAAATCATTGGGTATAAGATATTAGGTAAGGGACTCTTTTTGTCAAGGGCCCCTTATTTTATGTCCGGAAAAGTATAATACATAAGACAATATTATTTTGTATATGAAACAATATTGTTTTTCGGTGAAATATATCTACTTTCGTAGAATACAAATATCCGTTACCAATCATGAAGAAGACTCAGCTTATCCCCATCGCTTTATTGTCGGTATCGGCGGTAGCGAACGCCCAGAATACCAGTTGTCCCCCGAATATTATCCTGTTCTTGGTGGATGATATGGGATGGGAGGATACGTCCTTGCCTTTCTGGACTCAAAAGACGCATTATAATGAGGTATATGAGACCCCGAACATGGAACGATTGGCGAAAGAGGGCATGATGTTTACCCAAGCCTACGCTAGCAGTATCAGCTCGCCTACCCGTTGCAGCTTGATCACGGGGACGAACGCCGCCCGTCACCGGGTTACGAACTGGACACTTTTTAAGGATAAGACGACCGACCGGGAGAGTGATGTGCTTACCCTGCCGGATTGGAATTATAACGGCGTGGCCCAAGTGGGCGGGACGAATAATACGTTTGTGGGTACTTCATTCGTGCAGATATTGAAGAATAACGGATATCATACGATCCATTGCGGCAAGGCGCATTTCGGGGCGATCGATACCCCGGGGGAGGACCCGCATCATTGGGGATTCGAGGTCAATATAGCCGGGCATGCCGCTGGAGGTCTCGCCAGTTACCTCGGCGAGAATAATTACGGGCATACCAAGGATGGTAAACCTTACGCTCCGAACGCTATCCCCGGATTGGAAAAGTATTGGGGAAGCGACACCTTCGCTACGGAGGCCCTAACGCAGGAGGCGATCAAGGCGTTGGACAAGGCTAAGAAATATAACCAGCCGTTTTACCTATATATGTCACATTATGCGATCCATATCCCGATTGATAAGGACAAGCGTTTCTACCAGAAATATATCGATAAGGGGTTAACGGCTAAAGAGGCGGCTTACGCTGCCTTGATAGAGGGTATGGATAAGAGTCTGGGCGATTTGATGGACTGGTTGGAGAAGAATGGCAAGGCGGATAACACGATCGTGATCTTCATGAGCGATAACGGTGGTCTTTCCAGCGAGCCCGGATGGCGTGACGGCGAGATCCATACGCAAAACTATCCCTTGAACAGTGGTAAAGGCTCCGCCTATGAGGGAGGAGTCCGTGAGCCGATGATCGTGCGTTGGCCGGGGGTGGTGAAGCCGGGAAGCAAATGTGATAAATACTTGATTATCGACGATTTCTATCCTACTATCTTGGAGATGGCAGGCATAAAGGGGTATAAGACCGTACAGCCGATAGATGGCGTCAGTTTCATGCCTTTATTAAAAGGTACGGGAGATCCTTCCGTGGGACGTAGCTTATTCTGGAACTGCCCGAATATATGGGGTAATGACGGGCCGGGAATCGGTCCGACTTGCTCGGTTCGTAATGGAGACTGGAAACTGATCTATTATTACGAGACGGGGAAGAAGGAATTGTTTAATATCACGGAGGATATAGGGGAACATAATGACGTGGCAAGGCAGCATCCCGATATCGTAAAGCGTCTGTCCGGGGAATTGGGTACGTATTTACGGAAAGTGGACGGACAACGTCCGTCGTTTAAGGCGACAGGTAAACCGGTTCCTTGGCCGGATGAGATATAATAATTAAAAAAAGAAAGAGCATATGGAGTTTTACAAAGCGGAAGAGAATCGCTATGCGGATATGATATATCGGCGGTGCGGACGGAGCGGTATCTTATTGCCGGCCGTTTCCTTGGGATTGTGGCACAACTTTGGTAGTGTGGATGTGTTCAGTAATTTTATCCAGATCGCTCACGCCGCATTCGATCATGGCGTGACTCATTTCGACTTGGCAAATAACTATGGCCCGGCCTACGGATCGGCGGAGGAGAATTTCGGCCGGATATTGAAGAAGGGCTTGGGCGCTTATCGGGATGAGATGATTATTTCTACGAAGGCGGGCTACGATATGTGGCCGGGACCGTATGGGAACTGGGGAAGCCGTAAATATTTAATGGCTAGCTTGGATCAGAGCTTGAAACGGATGGGACTGGAATACGTGGATATCTTTTACTCCCATCGTCCGGACCCGGAGACTCCGATCGAGGAGACGATGGGGGCCTTGGCTGATATCGTCCGGCAAGGAAAGGCTTTGTATGTAGGTATCTCCAACTATGACGCGGATCAGACCCGTAAGGCCTTGGCCGTACTGAAAGAACATAAGGTGCCTTGCCTGATTCACCAAGCCCGCTATTCGATGTTCGATCGTTGGACGGAACCGGATTTATTGCCTGTATTGAAGGAAGAGGGTGTGGGTATGATAGCGTTCTCGCCGCTGGCGCAAGGCTTGCTTACGGATAAGTATTTGCGTGGAATCCCGGAGAATTCTCGTGCGGCGAAATCGACCGGCCATTTGCAGACCTCTCAAGTTACCCCGGAGGCCGTGGAAAAGGCCCGTAAGCTAAACGAGGTAGCCGCCCGCCGTGGACAGACCTTGGCGGAGATGGCGCTCGCTTGGTTATTAAAGGACGAACGGGTAACTAGCGTATTAATTGGCGCTAGCTCTGTCGCCCAATTAATGGATAACCTGAAAGCGTTAGATAATATCTCTTTCTCCGGGGAAGAATTGCAGGAGATAGAGAACATCTTAATATAATGTGAATCGTATCCGATTGTAGAGACGGGGCGTGCCCCGTCTCCGCAGCCTGTACAAATTTTAGAATAAATGAAACCGTTCTTATATCAAGTAGCGTCTCTTTTTTACGAGAAATGGGGAGCGGAGGTCAGTCGTCTGGCCTTTGTTTTCCCAAACCGGCGTACGGGACTTTTCTTCCAAAAATATCTCTCGGAGGTAGCCGATATCCCCCTTTTCTCTCCGACAATCCTTACGATCAACGATCTCTTTATCCAGTTGAGCGGAAAACAATCCGCCGACCGGATCAGTATGCTTTTTACCCTGTACGATATCTACATCCGCCAAAGCGGTTCCACCGAGACTTTCGATGAATTCCTGTATTGGGGCGAGATGTTGCTCAACGACTTCGACGATATCGATAAGTACATGGCAAATGCCCGCATGCTATTCAGTAACGTGACGGACCTACGGGAGATAGAGAATGATTTCGATTTCTTAAGTGATGAGCAGATCGCCGCTATCCGTAGTTTCTGGTCCAGTTTTTATCCCCGGGGCGATACGCCGAACCAGCAACAGTTCTTGGCGGTCTGGCAAGTGCTATACGATCTCTATGAGGAATTCCGTGCGACCTTGGCCGCCGGGGGAAAAGGCTACGAGGGCATGATCTTCCGGGAGGTCGTGGAAAGCATGGAACGGGGCGAGTCTCCGGATTTACCTTACGAGCGAATTGTCTTCGTCGGTTTGAACGCCTTGTCCGTATCGGAAGAACGTTTCTTAGCCCAGTTGCAGAAGCGGGAGATAGCGGATTTCTATTGGGATTATGTATCCGATAAGGTAACCGATCCGGATAATAAGGCTTCTTACTTCGTCTCCCGTAACCTGGAGAGCTTCCCTTCCTTGATGAAATTACCCTCTGAGGAGAAGATAAAGACCGAGATCGAGGTGATCGGCATCCCTTCCGGTATCGGGCAGGCCAAGCACGTCTACACCCTGTTGAGCGATTGGTGCAAGGAAGTGGAGATGAGCTCGGAAGAAGCCCTGCGTACGGCGGTGATCTTGCCCGATGAACATCTGCTGATCCCGGTGCTGAACGCTATTCCGGAGCAAATCCGGCGTATCAACGTCACGATGGGTTATCCCTTGGCGGGAACCCCGGTCGCCTCGTTGATCGAGTATATCTTGGCGTTGCAGAAGAACGTACGCTACATAGACCGGAATCCGCTGTTCTATTTCCGTGACGTGCTGCCGGTATTGAACCATCGCTACATCCTCTCCACCTCGCCGGAGATTATTTCCTCCTTGGTGAAAGAGATCACGGAGAACAACAAGATCTATATCTCGCATACGGAGTTAGGGAAAACGCCTTTGCTAGAAATCCTGTTCACGCCGGTGACCGGGGTGGAGGCCTTCTCGGATTATCTGATCAAGGTGTTGGAAGAGCTGAACAAGGTTATGTCCGCCCTTTCCGATGAGGAAGAGGAGGACGCACCCCAGCGGACGAACGATTTGGAGCAAGAGTTCATCTTCCATTATTTCACCACGGTAAACCGCATGAAAGAGGTAATGAGAGACGCTTGTGTAGAGATGAAAATAGATACCTTCTTCCGCCTATTGAAGCGGGTAACCGATACGATCACGATCCCTTTCCACGGCGAGCCGCTTTCCGGCCTCCAGATTATGGGTGTGCTCGAGACCCGTGCCTTGGATTTCGACCGTCTGATTATCTTATCCATGAACGAGGGTATTTTCCCGCAGCGGAAAGCGGCGAACTCCTTTATCCCTTATAACCTACGCAGAGGTTTCGGGTTGCCTACCTACGAGCATCAAGATAGCGTATGGGCCTACCATTTCTATCGTTTGATAGAGCGTGCCAGCCACGTGAGCCTTTTATACGATACCCGCAGCAACGGATTGCAGACGGGAGAGGTAAGTCGCTTTGTCCACCAGCTGCATTATCATTATGAGGTTCCGATGCGAGATAAATTGGTGGTCTATAACGTATCTTCCTCCAAGACCCCGCCATTGGCCGTGCCGAAAAGGGAGGATATCATGCGCCGTTTAGACGCTTACCGGAAAGGGGGGAGCAAGGCGATCTCGGCGAGCGCTATCAATACGTATCTGGATTGCCCGTTGAAATTCTATTTTTCCGTCGTGGAAGGCATTCGAGAGGAAGAGGAGGTGAGCGAGACGATCGAGAGCGATGTATTCGGAAGCATCTTACATAAAGTGATGGAGGAGCTTTACAAGCCGTTCCAAGGGAAGATGGTTACCGTGGATTTGCTGAAAGCGATCCGTAAGGATACGGCCTTGCTTACCGGAGCTATCGCCCGGGCTTTCGCCAGCGAGTTTTTCAAGACAGAGGTGGTTCGCTCCCTTACCGGACAAAACTACCTGATCGGCGAGATGATCCGCAAATACGTGGAGAAAATCTTGGAGCGTGACGGCAAGCTGACCCCTTTCGTTTACATCGAGTCCGAGCGTAAGATAAACGGCTTGATCAGCCTTTCCGACCATTCCGAGATCCGGTTGAAAGGCTTTATCGATCGTGTGGACGAGGTTCTCGACGCTATCCGTATCATCGATTACAAGAGCGGTAGCGGAACTACGACTTTCAGTAGTATCGAGAGCCTATTCAACAAGGAGGAGAAAGATCGTGCGAAAGCCGTGATGCAGGTATTCATGTATTGCTGGATGTACGCCCATCTCGCCGAGAACAAGGGAAAGACGATACAACCGGGCATTTATTACGTCCGTTCCCTCTTTGCCGATCCGTTCGATCCATCTGTCTACCACCGTATCGAACGGGGGAAGTCGGAGAAGGTAGAGGATTTCTCCGGTTATGCCCAAGCGTTCGAGGAGGGGTTGCGAGGCTGCTTGGACGAGATCTTCAATCCAGAAATTCCCTTTACGCAAACCCCTACGGGGAAGGCTTGTTCTTATTGTCCATTTAAGGGTATTTGCGGTAAGTAGCATTTGTCTCGGTACTTCAGGGAGAGTACCGGAGTACTCCTTGCGAAGTACTGTGGTATTTCTTCGGAGAGTACTGGAGTACTCCTTACAAAGTACTGCAGTACCTCTTAGGCAGTACTACAGTACTTCTTGGGAAGTACTGAGGCGAGGCTTACTGATGAGGAAGCAATTCCACTATCTTTTCCAAAAAGATCTGATCAGTCTCATCGAAACTATCCGGTTGATCACTGTCTATATCAAGGACAGCGATTACCTTATCCGCCCATATCACGGGAACTACGATCTCAGAGCGTGACGCCGAGCTACAAGCGATATGTCCCGGGAAAGCGTCTACGTCTGGTACGATGATCGTACGGGCCTCCTTCCAGGCCGTGCCGCATACCCCTTTTCCGTATTTGATACGTGTACAGGCGATAGGACCTTGAAAAGGCGCTAACACCAACTGATTGTCTATGACCCGGTAGAAACCTACCCAAAAGAAACCGAAAGTCTGCTTGAGTGCCGCGGCGATGTTCGCCATGTTAGCGATTAGGTCGGTCTCGTTACCTACCAATGAGGCGATTTGGGGTATCAATGTCTCGTACATGTCTTGTTTATCGCCACTTTTAATCCGTAATTCCTCTGCCATATTTAAATTATTATAAGGTCGCGAATATAAAGAATAAATCGAAATATCCGTATCTTCGCGGCATGACAAAACAAAATTCTCCATTGGTATTAGGGACCGAGCCTATCGGTAAATTACTTACGCAATATGCGATTCCTGCGATTATCGCAATGACAGCTTCTTCTTTATATAATATGGCCGATAGTATTTTTATTGGCCATGGAGTGGGGGCGTTAGCGATTTCCGGCCTAGCCTTGACCTTTCCGTTGATGAACTTGGCGGCCGCCTTCGGTTCGTTGGTGGGAGTCGGCGCCTCTACGTTGGTTGCCGTGAAGCTGGGGCAGAAAGATTATGAGGGGGCGAATAAGGTGTTGGGGAATGTGTTGATCTTGAATGTGGTTCTGGGTGTCGCTTTCACGATCGCTTTCCTGTTCTTGCTTGATCCCGTGCTGTACTTTTTCGGCGCTAGTGAGAACACGATCTCATATGCCCGTGATTATATGCGGATTATTCTGTATGGCAATGTGGTTACGCATATGTATCTGGGATTAAATGCGGTCTTGCGCTCCTCGGGTTTTCCGAGGATGGCGATGTATGCTACGTTAGCGTCGGTCGTTATCAATTGCGCCTTGAATCCGTTGTTTATCTTTGGATTTGGATGGGGTATCAAAGGGTCGGCTTGGGCGACGGTGATCTCGCAGGTGATCTCGCTTACCGGACAGTTGATCCATTTCTCGAGACCAAAGCAACTCCTTCATTTCAAGAAAGGTATTTATAGGCTGCGCTCGGAGATCGTGAAAGGTATCTTGTCGATCGGTTTATCTCCGTTCTTGATGAACCTTTGTTCCTGCTTGATCGTGATCCTTATCAATCGGGGATTGAAAGAGCATGGGGGAGATATGGCGATTGGCGCTTATGGTATCGTGAACCGTATCGCTTTTCTTTTCGTGATGATTATCATGGGATTTAATCAGGGTATGCAACCGATAGCCGGTTATAATTATGGTGCCCGACTCTATTCCCGGGTGACGGACGTGACCCGGCTGACGATGCGCTGGGCGGTAGGAGTGGCTACGCTGGGGTTCTTGCTTTGCCAGTTGGTGCCGTCGTGGATCGTCCGTATGTTTACGAGTGACGGGGAGTTGATCAGTGCCGCCTCTTATGGCCTGCACATCGTCTTCGCCGTATTCCCGATCGTGGGCTTCCAGATGGTGGCGACTAACTTCTTCCTTTCCATCGGCATGTCTAAGAAAGCGATCTTTCTCTCCTTGACCCGGCAGATGCTTTTCTTGATACCCTGTTTAATCATCCTCCCCCCGTTATTCGGAACTCTCGGTGTCTGGATCAGTATGCCTATCGCCGACACGGTGGCGGCGATCGTGACGGCGATCGTGCTTGTGAAACAATTTAAACAATTCAAATATGGAACATAACGTGATATTACCTGCGGAATGGTATCCGCAAAGTGCCGTGCAGCTTACGTGGCCGCATGAGAATACGGATTGGGCCCCGATATTGGACGAGGTGATTCCTTGCTTCGTGGCTATCGCCAAGGAAGTGATCAAGCGAGAGAAGTTATTGATTGTCTGTCCGGACGAGACCGCCGTACGTGAGCAATTGGGTGAGGTTGATTACGACCGTATCATTTTCCGTGAGATGGATACAAACGATACGTGGGCACGGGATCACGGGGGAATTTCCGTCTTCGATGAGGGAACGCCCATGCTTTATGATTTCGTGTTCAATGGCTGGGGAATGAAGTTCGCCGCCAATCATGATAATCTGATTACCCGTAACCTTTGTCATATGAAGACCTTCTCCGGTGAGGTGGTGCCCGCTAATATGCAACCTTTCGTGCTGGAAGGCGGTAGTATCGAATCGGATGGGAAAGGTACGTTGATGACTACCGTTGAGTGTCTGGCATCCGTAAACCGTAATGAGTATTTGCAACAGGAGGAATTGGAACGTTATTTGAAAGACGTATTTGGCTTGGATCGTATCCTTTGGATTACCAGCGGTTATTTAGCCGGGGACGATACGGATAGCCACGTGGATACGCTCGCCCGTTTCTGTAGCGAGGATACGATTGCTTATGTCCGTTGCGAGGATGAGGAAGACGAGCATTATGAGGAATTGAAGGCGATGGAGGAGGAGATCAAGGAGTTTACTAGGGCGAATGGGGAACCTTATCGTCTGATTCCGCTACCGATGGCGGATCAGGTGGAATGGGAAGGGGAGCGCTTGCCCGCTACTTACGCTAATTTCCTGATCATGAATGGGGCCGTATTGGTTCCGTTCTATGACTCACCGAAGGATGAGATCGCTAAAGCGGCTTTGCGGGAGGCGTTCTCGGACCGTGAGATCATAGGCATCAACTGTCTTCCGCTTATCAAACAACACGGTTCCCTGCATTGCGTAACGATGCAGTATCCGGAAGGTTTTATCAAATAAATAACATAGTCTATGATAATACCTAGTTGTAGAGACGGGGCGTGCCCCGTCTCTACAACTGGATATTAATCAATGTAAATATTAAATATGAAAGTAGGATTAATACAACAAAAGAATACCGCTGATAGAGCGGCGAATATAGAGAAGCTAAATGTAAATATCCGTAAAGCTGCCCGGGAGGGAGCGGAATTGGTCGTCTTGCAAGAACTGCATAACGGCCTGTATTTCTGCCAGACGGAAGATACGAGTATGTTTGACTTGGCAGAGACGATCCCCGGCCCATCGACGGAAACCTTCGGTGCCTTGGCGAAAGAATTGGGTATCGTCTTGGTGCTTTCCCTTTTCGAGAAGCGTGCCCCGGGCCTGTACCATAACACGGCTGTCGTCTTGGAGAAAGACGGTACGATCGCCGGAAAATACCGCAAGATGCATATCCCGGATGACCCCGCTTATTACGAGAAGTTCTATTTTACCCCCGGTGATTTAGGCTTTGAGCCTATCGATACCTCTGTGGGGCGTCTTGGTGTGTTGGTTTGCTGGGATCAATGGTATCCGGAAGCAGCCCGTTTGATGGCTATGCGTGGCGCCGAGATGTTGATCTATCCGACCGCTATCGGCTGGGAAAGTAGCGATACGCAGGAAGAGAAGGACCGTCAGTTGGGTGCGTGGGTGACCATACAGCGGGGACATGCCGTGGCGAACGGGCTCCCGGTCATTTCCGTAAATCGTACCGGGCATGAGCCGGACCCTTCGGGACAAACGGGCGGTATCCGGTTTTGGGGAAACAGTTTTGTGGCCGGTCCCCAAGGTGAGCTATTAACCGTATTCCCGAATGACGAGGAGGAGGTACGTGTGATAGAGATCGACAAGACTCGCGGTGAGAACGTGCGTCGTTGGTGGCCTTTCTTCCGGGATCGCCGTATCGATGCGTTTGGTGGTTTGACAGAACGATTTTTAGTATAATGACCGAATACACGCAAGAAGAGGCCGTCTTCCGCATGAACGAAATGGGGAAAGCGGGACGGCCTTTCCTTTTTATCATTGATTATAAACGAGAGCGGATCTACGTGGAGAGGCCGGAAGAGATCGCTCCCTCCGAGTTATTGTACGATTTGAACGGCTTTACGAATACAAATCATGAATGTAACTTGCGGGATTCCTCTCATCTTATATCCGGAGAACCTGTTGAATGGCAACCCTCGTATGTTTCTTTCGAGGAGTATGCCCATTCATTCGAGACCGTTTCCCGGCATATCCATGCGGGTAATTCTTATTTGGTAAACTTGACATGCGCTACTCCGGTATATACGAACCTCTCCTTGAAAGATATCTTTTACCATTCCAAGGCGATGTATAAGCTTTGGATGCGGGATCGTTTCGTGGTATTCTCGCCCGAGATATTCGTGCGGACGCGGGATGGTCTCATCTATTCGTATCCCATGAAAGGTACGATCGACGCTACGCTGCCCGATGCCCGGAGACGTATCCTTGATGATCCCAAGGAAGCGGCGGAGCATGCCACGATCGTGGATTTGATCCGGAATGACTTGAGTATCGTAGCCTCCGAGGTTTGTGTTCCCCGGTATCGTTATATCGATGAATTGCGTACGCATAACGGAAGTTTGTTGCAGGTCAGTTCTGAGATAAGAGGCCGGTTGCCGGAGGGATGGAACGGCCATGTCGGGGAGATTTTGTTCAGCCTCTTGCCTGCCGGCTCCATCACGGGCGCTCCCAAGAAAAAGACCTTGGAGATCATCGCCGAGGCGGAGACCTATGAGCGGGGCTTCTATACGGGGGTGATGGGGTATTTTGACGGCCAAGATTTAGACAGCGCCGTGATGATCCGTTTTATGGAACAAGTCTCTCCCCGTTCGTTTATTTTCAAGAGCGGTGGGGGAATCACCTCTAAAAGTGAGGTGAGATCGGAGTATAACGAGATGAAACAAAAAGTATATGTGCCCATCTATTGAGACCTTATCTGGGAGTCCGTTTGTGGAGACGATCCGTATCGAGAAGGGACGGATACATAACCTTCCGTACCATAATGCCCGGATGAACCGTACCCGCAGGGAGCTATTCGGAGCGAGGGAAGAAATTGATCTCGCGGGTTATATTCATCCGGGGCCTCATCAAGAACGTACCAAATGCCGGGTGGAATATACCCGCGAGGTCTTAAAGGTAGAATACGTTCCTTACCGTATGCGTCCGGTTCATTCCTTGCGATTGGTTACATGCGATGAGATCGATTATTCCTATAAGAGTACGGATCGTCAATGCCTAAATGATTTATTCGCCCAACGAGCGGGACATGACGATATCTTGATAATCCGTGACGGTTTGCTGACCGATACTTCCATTTGTAATGTCGCCCTTTGGAATGGCACCTCTTGGATCACTCCCGCACGCCCTTTGTTATGTGGTACGATGCGTGCTTACTTATTGGATAAAGGCTTGGTACAGGCCGAGGATATCCCAGTAGAGGATCTGCCTAAGTATACCCGGATCCGTCTGTTTAACGCCTTGATCGAGTTCGGTGAAATCGATGAGATCACACGAATATACGTATGACCCTACGCGAGTATCGGCGTGGCCCTGTGCCTATATAGGTAAGGGGTTACGCCGATATCCGTGTGGCCTCTTACCTATATAGGCATGAATCAAGGTGTTTCCTAGAACAATATATCCACCTCCATATTGCTGATCCATTCTACCGGACGGCCGGCCACCTTATTGCAAGTGACGGCGAATTTCAAGGGGAGGATAATTCCCAATGGGATGCGTAACCATCCCGGCATATTGAAATTATGGACACCGATCAGGGAACCTAGCTGGATACCGACCGAGGGAGCTACCAAGAAACGGGTCTCGTCATTACGGCGGTCTATACCCATCTCGAAATAACTATACAGGCCGAGGAAACGTTTCGGGGAAACGAATATATCCATGTTATAATTGGCGCCCGCCTTCACGTTCCAGTTCTTGATCGTGTAGGAGGAGGAAGGGGCGTGCATATAATAACCGGAGATCGTAGGGGATACCCAATGAGCGATGTCGCCCGGCTCCATGATCATGCCTTTCCCTTTCCCGAACTTATGCCAATTGATCATGCTGACGTTCAAGCGACCGCCATACGTCATGACACCATCCCGGTTGCTATGGATCGGCGTGCCGATCAGGAACATGAAGGAGTTGGCTACCCTCGACCGGATAAAGTTGCGGGTAAAAGGCTCTTGTACGATCAGCTGTAGCTCATCCTTGCGGTCGGCGACGGAAGCTTCCAAGGGGATGTTATCCAAATTCGTTCCGAAGGGGATCGGGAAATCCTTGATTACCGGGAAACGATCGTAGACGAACTGAGGTAGGTCGTCTCGTTCGGAAGGGATCTCGTTCAAGATATTCTCGTCTGATCCTTCCAAGGCATTCTGGTAGGCTTTCCAGACTTCTACGATAGACTCGCAGGTGGCGGTCACGACTTGGTAGAATACCTTCGTCTCCCGCTCGTAGCTATCGCCTTTCTCCAAGGAATAAGGATGTTTCTCTGTTACCCGGATATGCCGGTAATCATCGGCCTCGTTGTACTCCATCATGTTTTGGTTCAGACGTTTATCGCCGTAAGCACTCCATGTCTCGCCTTTTAGGTTAGCGGTCTGTACGGGGATGGTATTGTAGAAATCGTGCAGGCTCTTATTGTTGGATACGGCGGAGGCGGAGAAGCCCCTACGTACCATTTGGTGTCCGGAGGCGAAGGAGTCTTGTAGGAAATGCTCGGCGAAAGCCTCGTACATCGTGGCGTAGAACATAAGGTTGCTCGCCGTTTGCGTATCTCCTTTACACATCTCTTTGCCTGCCTCTTGTGCTAGATAGATGGCGAAGATGTGGATGCAGAAATACTTGCTCATGGAGGGCAACTGATTTAATTTATCGAAGACCTTGTTTACTTCCGAGGGGCGTTGAAGGCGGCGGATCAGCTCGGGGTCGATCATCTTCAGATGCTCGTTCAATCCCTTGCCATAGGCGTAGAAGTGGGAGAGATCCTTGATCGCCAGGATACCGTAAGCCAGATTGATGTCGAGCAGCTCCTTGCTGTTGGCTCCGGTGAGGAACTCGTTCATGGCTTGTGTCTCCAAAGCCAGCGTACGGTTCGTCTTGGAGAAATGGGTCTGCAGGTCTGTCTCCAAGAGCATGGGATTTTCCACATGGTCGCCGGCCAATCCGCAAAGCGTACCGTAGGTCACGATATTCGGCAACTGCGTCAGCTCATTCATGGCGTAGGCGTTCGAGCCGGGCATATGCGACATGTTGAGGATCTGCAGCAAGGCGCTATCGGCGACGGCCTCGTTGGGGAAGATCCCGTTTTCCACCAGATAACGTGGGAGAAGGCTCATGGCACGGTCGCCGATCTTACGATGCTCGGCGAAATCCCATGCGAAGGCCGAACTTGTTATTGCGCTGATACCCATAAGTAGGCATCCGCGGTGAAGAAGTTGTTTAATAGTGTTTCTCTTGTTCATATCTATACTTGTTTATAATTATCTGAATAACTCAAGCGCGAACTTCAATCCGACGCTTTGATACTTGAACTTCTCGAAGCCTAGGAAAAGCGCTATATGAAAAAGGTCGCTACCGATACCATACCCGAGCTCGCTGTAATTCGGCAATACGGGAGTCCATAGCTGGCTGAGGTAGAAACGTTCGGACACGAGGTATTTATGCGCCTTGGGATTGGGCTTGAGGAATCGCAATAGAATGAATGGGCTCTCGTACATGAGGTGCCCTTGAATATATTTGTCGGAGGCATTGCACCAATCCCCACCTAGATTATGAAAGATCCCGCCAAACCGGTCGCCCCAAGGCTCGGGGAAATAACGTTTGGCGAAATAGCTGAAATCGGCGAAGTACATGTTATGCTGGTTAAAAAAGAGTCCACCGCTTAGATTGTAACTCAGTCGTTCGGATAAGCCCAGCCGTACGGTCTGGTTCATGCCGGCCTCCATCCGCCAATAATTTCCCGTACAGCCGAGCAGGTCCGGTATGCTTCGTGCCAGCTCGATCCGGAAGGTCGGGTAATGGGAATGCAGGTACTCTTTCCGGTAACCGTCCATCCAGTAATATTGCCGGGGCGTGTAGGTAAGGCCGATAACCGGGGTGAACTCATTATGATCCTTTAGATCCAATCCGGTATCCTTATTCTTTTTCACGGGCGTACGATAGTGGTATGCGAGTCCGGCCGAGAGCCGGAAGCCGTTCATCAGTTCTATCTGGTTCATCAGCTTGGCATAGTAGTGCTGGAAATACTTCAAGTTGAGATCTTCGAAACGGATTGGGGTATCTTTTAGTATCTCGTTGATCTGGTGGATCACTTCGGAGGAATAGCTTTGGTTGTCATTGGCTATCGTGAGGTTGAGGATGCCTTGACGCTCGGAGTGATACTCCCAGTCGGTTGTTAGCCGTAGGCGTAGCTCTTTCTCCTTGAATAGGAAACCGATCTCGGGGTGGAAGCGTAGCTGACGGTCATGCTCGAATGTCTTACTGATACGTGCTTCTTGCTTATAGGTGATCCCGTTGCTTCCGAAAGATAGCTGGAACGGGTTGAGAAGGCCGGAATACTTCACACGAGTACTCTTGTAATCCTTGTTGACCGTGCTGGTGAGCCGCTCGCCGAGTTGGAGGTAGCGGGTGAGAACGCTGCTGTCCGCTTCTGTCCTCACCACGTTCGTTCCGGTGGTGTACAAGGCTTTCTCGTTGGTAGTGAGCGGCTTGTCCCTCCGGCTGTTCCAATAAGCGCTGTCTTGGGTAAAGGAGAGTGTGTCGGAGGTGATCGTATAGTATTGGGTTTGATCGAGCGAGTATAATTTCCTGCTCTCATGGTCTTCCTCTACCCAAGAGATCGATTTATAGCGGAAAGCGGCGTGGATGTCGCTCTCTATCCGGTTGCCTAGGGCATGGTAGCAGACTTGCAGGTCAGCCTCTTCCGGGAGGATGAAATGCTTCTCGTCACGGTTGAAACGTATGTTTAGGTTGAACTCGGAGAAAGAGGAGTGCCCTTGTATCTCGATACGGTCGATGGTCCAGAGTTCGTCGGTTACGTACAGGTTTCCGGATAGTAGTTTCTGGCTCCATTGGCGAGGGGTGAAACGGATGTTATACACAGGGATGCCGGAGATCGTGTCCGTGCCTTCCTGCCGAAACGTGTAATATTTGAAAGCATCGGGCGAGAGTGGCATGATCATTCCCTTATTGTAGATCGTGGGGGAGTAGACGTTCAAGTTGACGAACGAGGCTATCTCCTTGTAATGCCTTCCGGCGGCGAGATGGCTGCTGTTGATGGCTACAATCTCGTTGCGATAATGGTTGGGAGCGTCGTAGCGGGTGAGGCCACTCATCTCGAAGAAGGCATCGCGGGGATGACGCTCTATCGGGAAGACCAGATAGGCGTATCGTAGCAGCTTGTTCTTCCGGGGAACGTGCGTACGGCCTTTCACGTAGGTCTCCGCTTCATAGCTCTCGAGGACGTGCTCGTAGATGGGGGCTTGATGGATTACCTGCCGCATGATGGAGTCGGCTCGTGTGACGGGTGTCTTCTCTTGTGCCCGCAGGTCTGAATGGACTAGCGGGCACAGAAGAAGTATGGATAGTAGAATAAGGTGTCCCGTCTCGATCCTCATCCTGTCAATGTATGGCGAAGGTTGGGCATACTAATGCGCAAAGATGGCAGCCGACACATTTTTGCTCGTCTATCACCGGTTTGCGCATAGAGGTGAAACGGATAGCTTGATGTCCACCGTCGTTACAGGAAACGAAACAGCGTCCGCAGCCGAGGCATAGGCTGTTATCTACTGTCGGGCGGTGTATCTGCGTACGTTCCAGTTTCTCGGGGGGTACGATGTTCGGTAAAGCGATACCTATGAGGTCGGATAGGGTTTTATATCCATTCTCTTGCATGAACAGTCGTAACCCTTCGCATAGATCGTCGATGATCCGGAAGCCGTATTGCATCACGGCGGTACATATCTGTAGGTTCGTGCAGCCTAGTAGCAGGAAATCGAGGGCATCCCGCCAAGTCTCTATACCGCCTATCCCGCTGATAGGCATCTTGCCGGCGGAAGGATCGCTCGCCAGCTCATGTATGAACCGGAGAGCGATAGGGCGCACGGCTTTCCCCGAATAGCCGGACACGCTGCTCAGTCCGCAGACAACGGGCCGGGCCGTAAGTGCTTTCTCATCGATACGGGTGATACATTTGATGGTGTTGATGGCGGCTATCCCGGTGGCTCCTCCTTCGTGGGCGGCGAGCGCCACGGGTGTCATCTGCCCGATATTCGGTGTCATCTTCGCTAGTATCGGCAGATGGGCACCCCGGCGTGTGGCGGCGGTGAACCGGCGTACCAGTTCCGGGCTTTGTCCTACGTCGCTGCCCATCCCTTCTTGCGTCATTTGTGGGCAAGAGAAGTTGCACTCAATGATATCGGCCCCAGCCTGCGTGGAATATTGGGCAAGCCGTGTCCACTCATCGTCTGTCCGTCCCATAATGGAGGAGATGATTAATTTGTCAGGATAGCGTTGCTTGAGGTGATAGAGAGTATCGAAATTCTCTTCGACAGAGGCTTCCGACAATTGTTCCATGTTCTTGAATCCGATGAAAGGCACGCCATCCACCTCCATTTGGTCGAAGCGGGGGGATACCTCATGGCTCGGATAGAATGATATCGTCTTGAAGCAGATACCGGCCCAACCGGCTTCGAGGGCCCGGACGCACATCTCGTAATTATGGGCTACGGGCGAGGAGGCCAGTATAAAGGGGTTGGCGCAGCGGACACCACAAAAGTCGATCGCCAAGTCCGGAGACGAAGTGAGGGGAGAACTATCCGTCGGGTTTGGCATATCTTGTAATTGCCGTACGATCTGGGTGATGGATATCGCCCGGTCGGTTCGTCCGCGGAGGCAGGCCTTCTCGCAAGGATGCCCGTCGCAATCCTTGCAGGCTTCCATCCGGTAGGCCCGGAGGATAGCTCCCGCTAGGTTGTCCATTTTACAGGCCTGCAGCAAGCGGCCCGGATCTAGTCCGGGCTTGCATGCCTTCGTGCAGACAGGGTCATCGCACAGATAACAGCGATTCGATTCTTCCGTTAGGAGGCGTTTTCTCTGGAGGAGGTTTGTCTTCATGGCTTCTAACTGTATTATCTTACTACTTTCTGTACTTTCCGGTAACGTTCGGTCACTACCTCCACGGTGTACAGGTGTCCGGGCAGGCTGAAGATTGCTTTTCCGGATACCGCTTGCTGGTGACCGGTTAACGTGCCGTTCATGCTGTAGACGTTGACGGTGGCTCCCGGCAGGCAATCTACCGTAAGCATGCCGTCGAGGAAGCGGATAGACAGGGGCTCGTCGGTCGTTACCTCCTCATTGCCAGTGGCGCTCACGTCACCTCGTACATAGGTGATGTTGTTGATGTCCCACGCCAATACGAAGGGTTTGTCGCTGTTTACCATGAAGGGAAAGGTGTCGGTGCCGAAGCTGATCTTCCGTTCGAGTAGCTTGGGGTAGTACTGGTCACGGAGCGTGTTCGACTTCTCGGCAGTGAGCAGATAGAGGGTGGATGAGAAGGACTCGGCTGTCTCTTCCGGCCTGACGTGCTTGTCCGTGCGTCGTATCTTCGAATAGGATGCGCTGATACCCTGCGAGGTTGTCGCCGTGGTCTGGTCTGTCCATTCCCAAGAACTTTGGTTCTCCAGTTGGAAGAAGGGGAATTTCAAATCCATAAGGCTGATGGCACCTTTGGTCTGACTGTCGGAGATTGTGCCGCTGGTTTCCAGCGTCATGTCGATCCGTTCGGAGTTGAGGCTGAAGTTGACGGACTTGCTGACATTTGGCTCGCTGGCGGTCATGGTGAGGATCTCACGGGCCTCCCAGTCTCCAAGTTTGCTTGGATTGTCTATGCGGAAAGGCTCTAGGTCGAGAGGCACTTCTACTTGTTTGATACTCTGCCGTGTCATGTAAGTATAGCTGAATATGGGCATTCGTACACTCTGTCTCCGGGTGGGGGAGAGGTATTCTAGGTCGCAACGGGTCAGAATGGGTACAGAGTAGAGGGCGATGGCCCGGTAGTCTGCTGTGTCGTTTGCTTCGAAGGTAACGGTGATGGACTCGGACTGGCTTGTTACTTCCTCGTGTTGTTTCTGGAAGGAGTATCCGCCGCCGAATGCTGCCGTGAGTTTATCCGTATGCGGTCCGAAGGAGCATTTTAGGTCACTTTTATAGAGTCGGCTCACGGAGTTGCTGGTGCCCGATCCCATGGTGAAGGCAAGGCTTGAGGCTACGCCGAGGTCGCCGAACCACTCGTTATTATCCACTACCGTTGGAGGTGGTCCTTCGATGATGCCGACGAGGCGCACGAGATTGCGTAGCTCGCTGTTGCCGAACAGGGCCTTCTCGTCGTTGAAGGAACTGCGTCTCTCCACGATTTCGTTGGAGCGGATGGAGGCGATGTAGGCGTGCTTGTACCAATGGTATGGAGTCTGGTTACCTCGCAGCAGGTAGATATATTGCTTGTAGTAGAGCCCTCCGCCGGGAGCTGTCTCGGTGGTAGGATCTGCCGCGGTGGCTACGACCGTGTAGCCGTAGGGCAGGTCGGTGTAGATGGGTGCGTCGGTGGCGAAGCTGTTGCTGCCGGGGTAGAATTTCTTTAGGAAGTGTTCGCCCGTTCCCTTGCCATCATAGGTACAGTAGCTGAAGATCAGGGGATTTGAGGAAGCTTTGTAGCCGCTGGTATTGTCGGCTGCGTAGCCTTCTATATCGGCTTGGATGAGCTTGAGCGAGAAGGTCTTCGAGCGTCCTATGTCGTGATGCGCGTATTCTTCCCAGTTGGAGGGCCATATGTTATCCTTGCCATACTCGCCGCTGTAGCTGAATGCCTCGAAGGTACCGCTCTTGAGTCGGCCTATGATGAGTTTCTCCACGTTCTTTTTCTCGGTGTCGTCGTAGCCGTACCACGAGGTGGCGTCCCAGTGGTCGTCGGGATCGTATTCCATTGATATGCCTGTTGAGCCTTTTAGCTCGATATTATCGTGTCCGGCGTTGCGCACGGTGCCGCACCAGTCCCAGCCGCTGTTCAGCTCGGGGTCGCCGTATTGGTAGACTTGCAGTTTCTTGTTGGTGCGGCGGTGTAGGATGACGCAGATCTTGTCACGGTAGATGGTGGCGGCGAAGTTGGCGTAAGTTTTCCCGTCATCGAGCATACGAGTTTTCTTGTATTCTCCCTTTTTCATATCCACCTCGCCGATCCATATCTGGCCATTGGTATTATTCTTCCAGAGCACATAGAAGCGATTACGGTATACGATGATCTCGGCATCTTGGTATACGCCGAAATCATTGAGAAAGATCATTTTCTTACCGGTGTCGCCAACGGTGGATTGTTCCATTGTCCGGGTCTCGCCGTTCACCTCGAAAGCGATGAGGCGTATGGATGAGGGGCCGTTATTATCTATGTAGACCCCGTAGAGCTTCCCTTGGTAGTATTGTGCGTCGGTGAAGCAGTAATAGGCACCTCCGTCTTTATCCATATTGTGGAATTCTTTCACCTTATACAGTTCGGGATGTTGGCTGATCTGTGCCTTGACGGTGGTGGTAGAGGCACAGATAAGCAAAAATATGGCGATCAGCCGTATCGCTTGTGCTTTGAGTGTCGTTCTCATGTATATATCTGTTTAAGAGGTTTAGAAACTGATATTGAATTGTAACTGTACGGACTGCCTCTTGCCGAAGCTTCCGTTTACTCCGAGCGAGATGTTGTCAGCGAGGAAATAGTTCACCCCGGCCAAAGCGTACAGCTTGTGACGGGCGTGGAAGGTCTCGTCGATACGAACGGTATAGTCCTCGCCGGCATATGTCTTGGTGAACTCGTACCGGTCTTTCATCGTGTAGTCCTTGTAGAGGATCCCGGCATAGGGCACGAAATTGCCCAGTGCGTATCCGGCCACCACGGGCACGGCCCACTCTAGGTAACGGCGGTTGAGGCTGAGGTCTCGCAAGGGGATGGTCTTGCCTTGGTAATACACCTCGGTGGTCATGTTATCGCTGTTGGCATAGCGCACGCCGGGTTGGGTAGACATGAAAAAGCGGTCGGTGAAGGCATGGCCGTAACCTAGCCCTCCGCTGTAGATGGGTACCATGTTCTTGCTGAAGATGGTACTGCTTAGGTCGTCATCATCTCGGAAAGTCTCCTCGTGGGTGAAGTTGGTGGTACCGATGCCTGCCCACAGGCTGAGATTGTCCCATACACGATAGGAGAGGCGCAGGGAAATACTGTTCATGATGAGTCGGTGACTTACCGAGTGATTGTCCTCGTCGATTTGTTCGGATGTCCAATTCTCCGGGTTTCCCATCTGCCCATCTTCATCCACGCCAAATGACGTGGTGGAGAGCCAAGGGGTACTGGTATCGTGACTTCCGTTGATCTGTAAGTTGAAACGTTTTTCCCCCGTAGGATATTTGTCTAAGGGGATCAATATATCCGCCTTGGCTTGATAGACAGTAAAAACGGATAAGAGTAGGAGTGTAAAATGTCTCATATCGCTATTTATTTAGTTGAATCATTTACGTTGTTATAATATAGGTTGGCGAAATACTCGATGGGAGTGTTGCCCGTCACCTCCTTGAATTGGCGGTAGAAAGAGGTACGGGAGGTAAACCCAGCCGTCTTGTATAACTCCTGCGGCTCTTGTGTGAGGCACTTGGAAAATTCCCGTATGAGGTACTCTACCCGATAGATAGCCAGCCAGCGACTGAAGTTCATACCCGTCTGATTGTTCAAGGTAGAGGATAGCCGGGTACGGTTCGTGCAAGCGAGGTTGGCCAACTGGCACAAATTGAACTGTGGATCGAGATAAGGCTTCTTATCCTCCATGATTTGTAAGATGCGGGCATATAGCCTGCGTTCGATTAGGGATGGCTTTTGCTTTTCTTCCATATTGGTACTGTCTTAAGTAACCCGCATAAGAGGGACTTGCGAGGTCAAATATAGACAGTCCCATTTGGTAAATCAAGGGATGAGAAAAGATGCGAACGTATTGAAACTTGATCCGAACGATCTGGTACACCAAAGGCCGTAAAGCCCCTGCATCAAAGGCTAGACACGTACTTTAACAGATTATTTGCCGGTCTCTTTTCGTACGTTTCTGTATTGGTTGGGCGTAAGTCCGGTGACTTGCCGGAACTGCCGGAAGAAGGAGGTTCGGGAGGTGAAGCCTGATTCGGAGGCTAGTGCGGTGATGTCGCTGTCGGGACGTAGGGCGACGAGCGAAAGGAGGTGGTGTACCCTGTACTCGGCCAACCAACGACTAAAGTTCATTCCCGTCTGCCTATTGAGGGTGGTGGATAGTTGTGTTCGGTTAGTACCCACTAGACGGGAGAGGGTCACAAGGTCGAGATTAGGATTTAAGAAAGGCTTTTGCTCTTTCATAACTGATAGGATTCGTTGATATAGGAGATTATCAGATTTTGTTGTGACCTCGGTGTTTGCCTCTGAATGATCTGGTAACTTTATTTGTGGCCGGGAGATTAGCGGAAGCGGATCGTGTATTAGCAACCAAGCCGCATGATGGCTTATCAATAAATCGAATAACTGGCGTAGGCGACGGCGATGATTTCTCCACCAAAGGTATCCTCCGGTTAGGATAGCCATGAGCAAAATAATGACTCCGGTAAGGATATACTGGATGAGCCGTGCCTGTTCCGCCTCCACCTTCTGACTTTTTAAGCGGGTGGATAATAGTTCGTTTTGCAGGCTTTCGCTGATCATCTTTCTGCGTATGTTCATTTGCTCTTGGGCATAATGGGATTGTAGGGAGTCTGCCCGATTTGCCTGTTGGATGGCTTCCGATTGATTTCCGGTCGCATAATGGCATTCGGACAACATACGTGCTACACGCACCTTATATTCCTCGATATTGTCTTTGTTCCTCAAGAGAGGCGTGGCGACATTATTGAATGAGACTCTGTCTAATTCCTCCAATACGGATAGTGCCTCTTTGTTTTTTCCATGTTTCCGGAGAGAGACGGCGTATTCCATGAAGAGTTGATATTGCAGATAGCTGATCGTGTGTATTTGGTGTTTCGCCTGAAAGTGGCGGATATCGGTAATGCATCGTTGGGTCCATTCCTCCGCTTCGGCGGTCTTTCCCGTACGGCTTAATGCTATAGCTTTTACTAAGTGAGGAGAGCTTATCACTTTATATTTCAAGTTCACCAATGCTGAATCCGCATAGATGAGTGCTTGGGGATATAATCCACATTCAAGACAAGCGCTAGCCGCCGTGATATACCAGTTTTGAGGATTTATATATGCATATTTTCGTGCCTCGTTTATCCATCGCTCGCATTCTGCGGGTTGGCGTATCTGTGCGTGAAGAAATGCCATACGCAGGTGATTCATGAGAAGGTGCTTGTCTTTTATGCGGATGGCATAAGGTTTCATGCGGTCGAGTAGCATTCTCGCATGGGCCGTGTCCTGTAATCTGCAATAGCGGGTGTATATGATTTGGCGGGTTGCCAGCAAAAGCGAGTCATTCCCTATTTCTTGGGCATGGGTTTCTATCTCTTCGCATAGCTGGTCGTTCAAGGGACCGCTCAACAAAGAATAATCATTCAGTTGCGCTATTTGCTGATCCAATTGCTGCTTGGGTGGAAGAAGAGAGTGGGAGTCGCAGGCGTAAAGGACTGACAGTAGGAATATGTAAAGTATGCTTGTTTTCATGATGTCATAGTTTTATTTGTAATTCCAGACCGAAAAAAGGCTGGGTATTTTGTTGAAGGTAAGATCTCGTGCTGGCCGAATAGCGAGTGGGGCGTAAATCGGCGAGGTTGTTGGCAAAGAATGCCAGCGTGATGTGCTCTCCGAAAGCTTTGTTTACCCGAATATTCAGCATACCATATGGTTTATAAGAGTTTGGCAGGAATCGTTCCGGCGCAGTGGTGGAGAGTAAAGGCGCGAAGGCTGGATCCTCTTTCTGTGTCTCGGTGAACGGATGTATGATTCCGTCTGTTCCACACCAATATAGGGGCCATACATTCTCGCCAGTGCTACCGTTGTAGAGCGTACGATATTTATAGAGCCATATCATTTGCCACGTAAGGGTAGTGACCAGTCCGATTCTGGGGATGCGGGTGATGAAACGGAAGTTCGTGGAGATGATCTCCGAACGACTTTCATTTCCCGGTCCGCCTTGCTTGTCGTAAAAACCTACGTAGGGGTATTCTGTTTTATCTGTGTACTGGATCGGCCAGATCCCGTTAAGGGCCGTATTCTTTTCTCGTACATATAACCAGATCCCGTCTACGATTAGGGAGGTCCGCAAGGGTGAGAAAGTCCCGAGGTCCGCTACCATCTCGATCCCATGTTCCTTCCTATGGAGTGTATTGACTGGTACAGATACCGGCGTGTAACTATATTTCTCTTGATAAGGGACAGCCTTACCGTTCACCCATACCTGTCCATCTTTGTATTCAGGACGAAGTTGGGCGGTTGATAGATAATCATATTCCCGATAGCTGAATGGAATATATTGCGCCGAGGAGGAAAAGCCATCCGTTTGTTTCTCGAAAAAAGCGGTCATGTCAAGTCGGATGGCCGGAGTCTTCCCTATAAGGCCAACCTCTATCTTTCGATTTACGGTAGGTTTTAATTTCATATTTTGTTCCATTCCGGGGGCATGTGTCGTGAGAATACCAAGGGTGTTTCCACTTTCATTGCTATCATTATAATAGAAAGAGACCTTATCATTATAAATAGCTTCCGGGTAGAGTTTATCCAATGTCGGCATGAAACTGATCCATCCGAGCCCACCTTTTAAACTCAATGTATAGCCGGAGGGAGAGGAGAAGAGAGACCATAAGAGATTCAGGCGAGGTTCTGTCTGATAGATTAAGGCATAATCCCGGCTTTTCAATCCTTGATTTCTTAATCCGGCTTCTACATGGAGGTTGGAAGTCCGGTATGTGGCCTCAATGAAGCCACCGAACGTATGCAAGGACGGGATTTCCCGGAATGAGCGGGGACGGATAGATGTAGAAGGAGGCCTTTGCCGATCGAAATCCCTGCCTCGCCCTTCGTTACCCTCACTACGGTATGAGAATCCGGCTACTAAGCTGATCTCCCTCCCTTGTCGTAGAGGGAATAAGGTAGACGCCAGCATCTCGGTTTCTACATAAAAAGGTCGGCTTTCATTGACTAATGTGTACATGTAGTTTGAGGATAAAACATGGGCTTCCCATTCGCCGCTCTCTTTCTGGTCTGTATAAAGCTGGCTAGAGGCATTGTTGACCTGACTCTTTGTTTGTTTGCTTTTTTGAAGGGAACCGTCTATTCTCAGAGACAGCTTCTTGAGCCAACGTCGGTCGGGTTGCCATTCCCCTTGTATGGAAAATCGCTGATCCAATCGTTGTCTTTGTGTATGATTCTGCTCGTTGACGAATTGCTTTTCCTTTCCTATGCGAGAGGTGTAAGTAAGGCTTAATTCTAGTTTTTTCCCTGCGGGCAACCAATGGTAAAGGTTTGCCAAGCGTATGCTGCCGGTATGGAAATCGCCTTGGCTGGTATAGTCCGCTAACAGGTTGAGCGTATGGCCTTGTGGGGAGATACAGAAGCCTTTTCCAAGCATATATTGTTTCAGTTTCGGATTGTAACGTATGCTGGTGGAGAGAGGCATTCTACCTTGATGAGTCTTGAGTAATAATACGCTATTTGTTAAGTTTCCGTACCGGGCAGAAGGTATTCCCCGGATGATTTCCGCCTCTTTCACTTGGTTGAGAGATAGAAAACGGGCATCATATCCTTCGTAAGGCTCGTTGATGCCGGTGTTGAAATGAAGAGGAGAGCCGTCTACCCATATTTGGGCACCCATAGCTGCGTTCTTATGAAATTGGTTTACCCCGTTCTTTAAAGAAACCTCCCGCACTGAGAAATATTGTGCGTCTGTCACCCCAGAATTATTGGTGAGACCTCCCGGTAATAACTGTGTCAGATCAGAGATCGTGATCGGTTGCGTATGTTCCAACGTTGACGCTGGAAGCAAGGAAACCGTACCCGGAGTCTTAGACTCTATGGCTGTTACCAAAATGTTGGGTAAATAGAAGGACAGAGTATCCGGTTGCTTTTGCCCGTGAAGGTAATTGCCCGGATGAAGTGATGACAATAAGAGAAATATCGTCACGATCTTTATTGGTATTTTGTACAAAGTTGAGTAACGCATAGTATTAAGACCTATTATAGCCAGATGACAATACTGAGATTTCCGCCCCCTCCGAGGGGCGATTGAGGACTTGTCGTTTGTTCGAGACTACCCATTAAACGAAATCCCGCTGATAAGGCGGAATGAATGGGATGCCGATATTCCATTTCCGCACCGATACCCAGACGGGTTGCCGTGCGAGCAATAAAATCCTCGTTCACTTTTTGCATGTTCTGCTCTAGCTTGATTTCTGCAGAGCCATTCTCATCCTTCTGCGTTTCCTTCTCCCATTTGATCTCGGTACCATAGCCCGATACGATATACACGGACGGGCGGATACTTAGCTTGTTTTCTTTAGGTAGGCGGATTTGTCGAAAAAACGCGATCTCTCCGTGGAAGAGCCCTGTATATTGTTTGACCGTAAAAGGATATATGTAGAAATCATTTTCCAAACGATTCCATCCGACAGTCATTTGCCATGTGGATACCTTTTCGCCCGAAGTATCATTCTTTGTCGCCTCGTAACTTAGTTGGGTAGATAACATCCGTTGCCTTGCTAGGCGATAGGTGGCGAATGTAGTCCATATGGCAGACGAGCTTGTGGTGGGATTCCGTTGTAATATGCGGTTGGCCGTAGTTTGGTTGAATCGGGCTGTGGGCGACCAGATATGCGTCCACGATTTATTCGTTCGGGTAAAACGACCTTGGTAACTGATTTGATGCAGCCGTTCTTCCCAGCCTCTCAAGTTGCCGGAGTTATTTGGATTGTCCGCTAATTGCTGGGTCTCGTAGAAGAGATCATGGAAAAGACTCCAATGCTCTTTTAGGGTTTCCGTTTGCAAGGAAACACCTAGGCGTTTTCCTTGGCTGCGAAACAGGAAACTTCCCGATAATTCTTGCATCGGAAGCCAATAACCCAGAGGAAATGTATAAAGTTTATCTTTACTATCCGTATCATACGTTAATTCCTCTGTACGATGGGTATAATGGATCGAGGCTCCAAAACGTCTGCGTACTTGTTCGTAAACGATACCTCCTGATATCCGGATTAAGTGTGCCATCCCATGGTAGATATGGTAAGAGGAGCGATCTTCGTTGCTTGTAGCTGTATAGTCTCCATCTATCCCGACCTTGATTTTCGGGGATAAGACGTAAGCCGCTTGTCCGTAGATCCTGTATTTCTCGATGCGTTGTGGCTCTCCCAAGGAATCGCCGGCCATAATCAGGTAGTCCGGTTGCGATAATAAATTCCATTTTCTCCCTTCCAGTAGGCTTTGCGACCAATCGATACCACCCGCCAGCCAAAGCAGGTCCAGCTTTCGGTTACCGGATACATAAGCCCTATAGGTCTGTGTTTGATCCGGCTGGTCGCTGGCAGGTAAGGCGGCTTGATGGATCAAATAACTTAAACCAGCTTCCATAGCGCTGTCCTTAGGCACATAGCTGATGCTGACAGGATTGGCGGATAAAGCCCATGCGCTCTCTTGTTGAGCCCATGACCGTGAGGCATAGACAGATAGTGATATCATATATAGAATGATAGTGATCTTCATAGAGGCTTACCGTTTTAAGGAAGGTGGACTTTTCTCGAAATCCTCGGCGGTGTTATTGGAATCTTTCCAGCGGAAGCGTTTCCCCTCTTGCTCATATTTCCGACGCATTGCCAGGCCGGAGCCGCCGGATGTGGCTATACCCGGACTCACATCCATAGAAGATGGGATACGTGTGTAAGCTACCGTAGAGGTTGAAGAGACGAAATTTGCGATATCCTGCACCCAATCAGCGGGTATATGGAGGTATTTTAGCGTATTGAAACTCTCAGGTTCTTTTTGGATGTGATCCGGATTGGCGATCCATTCTCTTAAGTCCGTTTTGGGACGGAACAAGAGGATCGTCGGGCCGTTCATGGAAAACAGATAGGAGAAACCGGTGCCACGCCATACCAAGTTTAGAGGTTTTACACCGGCGGAGATTTGGCTTCCGGTCAAGATAGGATCCCAAAAAGCCCATTCCACGCTGGATAAATCGAGCGAGGCCGGAACTCCCACTTCGCTATTGGTATGGTTTATGGCGTTAATCGCTATCGTTTGTCGCTCCCCCGGTTGAATGGGATATTCGGTTCCCGTTCCCGGAAACTCCCAGCACATCATGAATAAAGGTATTTCTTTCATATCGGTATGGAGCATCCATCCGGAAGGCTTTGTCACGCTTACGGGTCCTGCTTGTGCGATACATAGGCCATCTAGGAAAATCAAGTCATCGGAGTTATTGACCAACGTGAGGTATTGATCTTTGTTATAGACATTTTTCCCGTCAGGCCAGAGACAACCGCTGAAATAAATCTCGCTAATCAGTAGACGGCCTCGTTCGGACACTTCCAAAGGTATTTCCACGGATCGTTCTTCTCCATTGGCCTCGAACTGGATATTGGAGAGGCTACCACTCAATATATAATCCCTGTTGCCAGTCGTGGTTTCCTGATTTGCGGAGATTGCGTATATGCCAGCGGTTAGTTCAAATAGAGCTAGTCCATTTGTGTCGGTGGTCGTGGTGTAGACACAGCCTATACTTTGATTGATTAGTGTGACCGGGATATTCGCCAAGGAGATATCTGCGTATCCGGAAGGTTTCTTCAATTGGATATGGATACTCCCCGTTTTGAAATACTCATTCTCGCATCCTGCCAGAAAACACAGACAGAGCAGGTGGGTGAGGAGAGAAAGATGTTTGTCTATCATGAATATGGGGCATTGTGCTTAATAACTGTAGACAAATATATGTGATTTTTTTATATTTCCATTTAGGAGCTAAAAACATTAACATGTGTTCTTCTTATTTCGGTAGCTTCAGCACGAACCGGATCAAGGCCACGAACACCTTCCCGTACCGGTCCAGCTTGATTTGCCCCACGCCCCGGATGTCGCTGAACTGGTCCAAGGTGACCGGTTTCTTCTCCACCATGTCTTCCAAGGAATCGTCGGAGAAGATGATATAAGCCGGCGTATGTTCTCGCTCGGCGATTTGCTTGCGAAGCTGTCGGAGGGAGTCCAGCAAGGTCTCGTCCGTGGAGGCGGACCGGATCGGCCGGATCGGCTGGGCCTTGAAGGAGGATTTCCGCTCGCCTCTCCGGACGGGGCGTGTCAGCTCTTCCGGTTCCCGATAGATGACGAGCTGGGCCTTTTGCTCCCCGTACAGGACACGCCTGCCTAACGGGGTCATCCGCAAGACACGCTCGGCGGCGTAGTCGATCTCCATGTACCCGAGTTGGATCATCTGGTAAATGTACTCCTTCCATTCCTTATAAGAGAGGTCCCGTCCGGCGCCGTACGTCTTTAGCTTATCGTATCCTCTCTCCAAGAGTTCCGCCCGACCGGAGGCACGTAATATGTCGATCAGCATTTGCATGCCTACATGCTCGCCGGTCCGGATGACGGCGCTCAGCGCTTTTTGTATCAAGACACTGCCATCGAAGCGTTGCGGAGGGTTCTTGCACACGTCGCAGTTGCCGCAATCATGGTCCGCCTCCTCGCCGAAGTAACTGAGCAGGACACGGCGGCGGCACATATCGGACTCGCAATACCGTCTCATCCGGTTTAGCTTCTCCAAGTTCACCTCGCTTTGGCCACTCTCCTCGGCGAAACGGCGAAGTACGATCAAGTCGCTCAAGGAATAGAACAGGAGGGTATCGCTTTTCATCCCGTCCCTTCCGGCACGGCCGATCTCTTGGTAGTAATTCTCGATACTCCCCGGCATGCTGTAATGCACGACCCAGCGGACATTGCTCTTGTCGATACCCATCCCGAAAGCTACCGTGGCGCACACCACGTCCACCCGGTCGTTGATGAAGTCGTTCTGGGCTTGTTCCCGTTGGGCGGGCAGGAGGCCGGCGTGGTAGGCGATCGCCTTGATATTATACATCGCCAACTCATCGGCCAGCTCGGTCGTATCGTTGCGGCGCATGCAATAGATGATACCGCTCTGCTCCCGGTGCCCCCGGATGAAATGGACGATGGCGGCGATCTTCTCTTTCTTGTTAAGCCCCCGGCGTACCGTGAGGGAGATGTTCGGGCGGTCGAATGACGATATGAACGTTTGGGGCGTGCGAAGCCGTAACTGCTCTAGGATATCCTTCCGGGTGATTTTATCGGCGGTAGCGGTCAGGGCCACGACCGGGACTTTCGGGAAACGTTCCTTCAAGATCGCCAGTTGCGTGTATTCCGGACGGAAGTCATGCCCCCAATGCGATACGCAATGCGCCTCGTCGATAGCGATGAGCGAGATGTCCAGCCGGGGCAGGAACCAGTCCGCTTCCATCTTGATCCGTTCCGGGGAGATATACAATAATTTGATCTTGCCCTGCACGCAAAGTTGCTTCACCTGCTGTTGCTCCTCTTCCGGCATCATGCTGTTCAACGCCGCCGCCGGGATGCCGTTGGCGATCAACCCCTCTACTTGATCCTTCATCAATGCGATCAAGGGGGACACCACCAAGGCCGTACCCGGCAGATAGATAGCCGGTAGCTGGAAACAGATCGACTTACCTCCACCCGTAGGCATCAGCACCAACGAGTCCTCTTTCTGTAAGATACGCTGTATGATGTCCGCCTGCAAGGGACGGAAGGAGGTATATCCGAAGAACTTTTTCAGTAGTAGTAATAATTCTTTCATATCGCTTTACGGGCATAAAAAGCGCAAAGATAGTTTATATCATAAAGTTTTACTACCTTTGCCCGCATTATTTACATAACGAGCCGTGATGGCTCACCCTATTTTAGAATGACATTTGAAGATTTAGATTTGATAGAGCCGATATGTAAGGCTCTCGTGCAAGAAGGTTATACGACTCCAACACCTATACAATCAGAAGCGATTCCCATCGTCTCGCAAGGTTATGATTTATTGGGTTGCGCCCAGACAGGAACCGGTAAGACGGCGGCGTTCTCCATCCCGATTATCCAGCGGTTATATCTCCAGAAGAAGAAAGGTTACAAACGGGGTATCAAGGCATTGATCCTTACGCCTACCCGTGAGCTTGCCATCCAGATCGGAGAGAGCTTTGCCGCTTACGGTCGTTTCGCCGGATTACGCCATACGGTGATATTCGGCGGGGTGGGACAGAAGCCCCAGACGGAAGCCTTGGAAAGAGGCATCGATATATTAATCGCTACGCCGGGACGTCTGCTGGACTTGATCGGACAAGGATTCATCCACTTGGATACCTTGGAGTATTTCGTCTTAGACGAGGCGGACCGTATGTTGGACATGGGCTTTATCCATGACATCAAGCGTATTTTACCGCTATTGCCCAAGAAACGCCAGTCCTTGTTCTTCTCCGCTACCATGCCCCCTGAGATCGAGCGCTTGGCAGGTACGATCTTGAGCGAGCCGCAAAAGGTAGAAGTAACCCCGGCCTCATCGACCGTGGACGCGATCGACCAATCCGTTTATTTCGTCGAGAAGGCCGAGAAGATCAACTTGCTGAAAAGCTTGTTGGAGAACCCGGAACTGGAATCCGTATTGATCTTTACCCGTACGAAACACGGGGCGGACAAGGTGGCCCGTGTCTTGTCGAAAGCGGAGATAGGGGCGGAGGCGATCCATGGCAACAAGAGCCAGACCGCTCGCCAGCGTGCCTTGACGAATTTCAAGGATCATACGACCCGTGTGCTGATCGCTACGGATATCGCCGCCCGTGGAATCGACGTGGATCATCTGACGCACGTCATTAACTATGAGCTTCCTAACGTACCCGAGACTTATGTACATCGGATCGGGCGTACGGGTCGTGCGGGCCGTGAAGGTGTGGCTTTCTCTTTCTGCGACGCCGAGGAGGTACCTTTGTTGAAAGATATCCAGAAACTGATCGGCAAGGAAGTCCCCGTAGCCGGTGGCCATATGTATGAGACCAAGGAGGTGAAAGCCGCCGTAGCCGAGAAGAAAGAAGCGATCAAGCAAGAGTCGAAACGCCGTAATATGTTCGGAAGCAAACGTGACGGCAGTTACTGGCGTAACAAGAAGCGTGCCGCCAATTCCTCTAAGTGATCTAAGTTATTGTATTGCAGCGACGTATAGTGCCAGTTCTTTCTATAGCATTGGCACAGCTATGCCACCCATATGCCACCCGGTTCGTCACCTAAGTATCCAAACAGTCCGCTTTAGCGAGCTGTTTGGCGCTATTACCCTATACTTTCTTTTAAAATGAGGTAATCTCTGGAATATTTCATTATTTTTGTGATTCAATTGTGAGTGAAACTTAAGGGTTGACGTTTGTGCTGATTGTAAAGGAGGACATAATATCTCGGATTAATAATGGCGATGCCAAAGCATTTGAACAATTATATACGACCTTCTACGTGTACTTGTGCGCCGTAGCGACTAAATATGTCTATAATTCGGAGGCGGCACGTGAGATCGTTAATGATGTTTTTATGAATGTATGGAATCACCATTCGGCGTTAATACATCCGGTAAACGCTTATTTAATTCGCTCGGTACGTAATTATTGCCTGAATTATTTAAGAGATAAACGCCAGCAAGAAGTCCCTTTATCAGATGTACAAGAAAACTTATTGTCGATACAAGAGTTGCAGATAGACGCCGATCCCCATCCGTTGGCTTATCTGGAGAATAAGGAATTCGAGGAGAAAATCTATCGTGCCGTGGATTCCTTGCCCGCTAAATGCCGGGATATCTTCGTGCAATATCTTTACCATAACAAGACCTATGAGGAAATAGCGATAACAAATCATATCAGTTCCAGTACGGTACGAGTACAGATCAAGATCGGTTTGGCGAAGTTGCGTGAACTTTTAGGCGATCTTTACCCTCTTTTCTTACTTATATTTAATTTTTTCGAAAAATAATTGGAATCTTCTTAAACGGAATCTCTAAAACATGTGTATATAATAGAAACCGGGTTGAAAACCGGCTCCTTTGTTAATATCATGGAAATAGAGAATAAACACATAGAAGATTTAATTTATAGCTACCTCATGGGAGATATATCCGAGGAGGGGCGAAATGAATTACTACAATGGTTGGAAACGGATGACGCTCATAAACAACGCCTTTCCGAGATGGCGGATTGTTGGGCGACGGCGCATGTACCTTTGTTTGCCTCTGATATGAAAGCCGATTTCCAAAAACATTTCGGGACACTTATCGATCCCGCTATTCCTTCTGAAAAGAATCATTGGCTAAATTTTCGGTTTTTAGGAAAAGTTGCCGCCTCGGTCTTGATCGTGGTATCGATGGGGACTGCCTCTTATTATATAGGTACGAGACATAATCAGCCGAAATCTGCCGCCTTGGCTTATTTTGAGACGACAACTCCTATGGGAGCCCAAACGAAAGTCGTTTTGCCGGATCAATCCGTGGTTTGGGTCAACGCAGGTTCCACGTTGAGATATGGCAGTGATTTCAATACGAACGGACGTAGCGTACAATTGGATGGTGAGGCTTACTTCGAGATTACCCGGGATTCCCTTAAGCCTTTTATCGTAAAATCAAAGAGACTGGATATCAAGGTTCTAGGAACGAGCTTTAACGTAAAGGCTTACGGAATGGATGAAACGACCGATGTCACTCTGGTGTCGGGAAAAGTAAACGTGAGCTTGCGGGATGAGGTTGCCCATGCGGGCGATGTGACCTTGACTCCAAACCGGAAACTAAGCTTTAATAAGCAGACCAATAAGGTAAGAGTCAGTGAGGTGGATGCCAAGGATGCTCTCTCTTGGATGGACGGTAGCCTGAAATTCTCCGAGCAACCTTTCATGAGTATCGCCAAGGATTTGGAACGTAAGTTCAACGTACGTATTCGCGTCGAGAGCGATCCTTTAAGAAAGGAAATCTTCTCCGGCAGCTTTACGAAAGATTATTCGTTGGATAAAATCCTTCGTGAGGTGGACGTGGATCACAAATATGTGTGGACTCGTTCGGGAGATGAGATTATTATAAAAGATAAATAAAAATACAAACCTTAATCCTAAGGTGTAAGTGTGGAAAATAGTATAAACGAGAAAATTATTTATTAAATCTAACTTTAATGGAAATGAACTATTTCAAGAAGACCGGTAAGATGATGGTAGCCGCATGTATGCTTGCGGGACTGCCGTTTATTCCCGGTACGGTTTCAGCGTCCGAACTTCAGACACAAATGATGTCTGTTCAAATGGAAAGTACGACATTAAAAGAACTTTTCGATTTGATCGAGGAAAAATTTAATTACACGTTCCTTATCCGTAACAATGACATCAATCTGAATGAGCGTATCTCAATCGACATGTCGAACCGTTCGGTCGAGGAGATTTTGACGACGGCGCTGAAAAATCAGCATGCTGATTTTGTTGTAAACAACAATAGGATTGTTGTTTACAAGTCATCTTCTAATCCAAATGAATTGAGAAACACGGAGAGAATGGTGGCGCAGCAGACGATTACGATTTCAGGTACCATTGTTGATGCGGTGACGGGTGAGCCGGTAATCGGCGCGAACGTGCTTGTGAAAGGCACTACGAACGGTACCAGTACCGATTTCGATGGAAAGTTTAGTTTGGAAGCTCCGGCCGGAGCTACTTTGGTCGTTTCTTACATCGGTTATGTGAACCATGAGGTTAAGGCGACTAGCGCTCCGATGACTATCCGTATCAAGGAAGACACTCAGAACCTTGAGGAGGTGGTTGTTGTTGGTTACGGCGTGCAAAAAAAGGAAAGCTTGACGGGTGCCATGCAGGTGGTGAGCAACGAGAAATTGTTGGATGCCACTAGCCCTACGGTCGAGAACTTATTGTCTGGTAAGGCTCCGGGCGTACAGGTTACTTCGGGTGGTGGTCAGCCGGGCGCTGCCGGTAAGGTGGTGATCCGTGGTAAGTCTACGGTAAACGGTAGCACGGACCCTCTTTGGATCGTGGATGGCGTAATCGTCGGTACGGATGCGGGTAGCTTGAACCCGGCTGATATCGAGTCTATGTCTATCTTGAAGGATGCCGCTTCAACCGCTATCTATGGTTCTCAAGGAGCGAACGGTGTTATCGTGGTGACTACGAAGAAAGGTAAGATCGGAAAAGCTACGATCAACGCTTCCGTAAAGATGGGTGTGAACCAGTTGCACCGTGGAAACATGAATATGATGAACGGCGAGGAATTATATGATTATTATAAATCTTTCGCTAATCAAGACGCCCTTCCGAGTTATTTTACGGAGGATTTGCGTAACCGTAACTTCGACTGGTGGAAAGAGGGTACGCATCTGGGTTTCGCTCAAGACTATAACGTATCAGTTTCCGGTGGCTCAGAGAAGATCAAGACGTATACATCCGTTGGTTACTATAATGAGGATGGTGCCGTAAAAGGATACGACTATAAACGCTATAACTTGCGTTTCAATGTGGATTACCAAGCGACGGATTGGTTGACTATCAAACCTAAAGTATGGGCTACCCGTAGCGACGTGATGGACCAGCAGCAAGATCTAGGCGCTATTATGTACGTTAATTTCCCTTGGGACTCCCCGTATGACGAGAATGGCGACTTGATCCAGCAATACAGGCCGACCGATTGGGTGAATAGCGACGCTACAAATTACTTGTATGACCTGCAATGGAATTATGAGAAGAAAACTTCCTATGAGTTTATGGGAAACTTTGACTTCGATATCAAGTTTACCGATTGGTTGACTTTTGCATCCGTGAATAGCTATAAATATAATAACATTCTTTTCAAAGGCTATAACGATCCTCGCTCTAAGGCAGGAGAGGCCGACAATGGATTGTTGCAAGATAAGACCACTACTTCTTATCGGGTATATAGCAACCAATTGCTTCGTTTTAATAAGGTGTTCGATAAACATTCCATCAATGCGATATTGGCTTATGAGTGGAACTCTTATACCCGGGAAATCAAGGATCAGACAGCGGCTAGTTTCGCTCCGGGTTTCTCTGTGGCAGATGTAGCGACAACTCCTAAGACAATAAAAGGATCGCAAGAGGAATGGGCTGTACAATCCTATTTGTTCAATGCCAATTATGCGTATGACAATCGTTATTTATTGTCTTTCTCTTTCCGCCGAGATGGTGCCTCAAACTTTGGTGAGGATGCTAAATATGGTAATTTCTTCTCTGTTAGTGGTGGTTGGAATATCCATCAGGAGGAATTTTTCAAGGCAAAGGATTGGGTACAGCAATTGAAGTTGCGCGCTAGCTATGGTTCTGTAGGTAATCGTCCTACTGAGCTGTATTCGCAGTATACTTTGTATGCTATGTCTACGGGATACAACGGTGATCCGGGTGCGGTAATTGCTCAAAAAGAAAATAAGAACTTGACATGGGAGAAAACCTATACGGCGGGTGTAGGTATCGACGCTATCTTGTTCGATCGTCTGACTATTAATTTGGATTATTACAATAAGAAAACAACCGATTTGCTTTATAAAGTGCCTCTGCCCGGTGTGACAGGTATCACGGGTATATATCGTAACGTTGGTTCTGTTAAGAATAATGGTTTCGAGGTTTCATTAGGTGTGGACATCTTGAAAGGTGGTGATTGGAATTGGAGCGTTGCCGCAAACTTGGGCTTGAACCGTAATAAGATCACTGAATTATATGGTGGTAAGAGCGAGATTATTACTGCCAACGCAGGAACAAGCTATTACATCTATATGGATAAGATCTTGACTCCGGGTCAGGATGTGGATACTTGGTACGGAACTGAATGGGCTGGCGTAGATCCGCAAACAGGAGCTCCGTTGTGGTATACAACAAATGAGGAAGGAGAACGCGTAACAACTTCTGATTATAGCGAGGCTTCCAAGCACCAGACTATATTAGGAAAATTAAGCCCTGACTTCTACGGTGGTTTCTCTACAAATTTATCTTGGAAGAATATCGATTTATCCGCAGTCTTCGGTTATTCGGTTGGAGGTGAGATTTACAATTATGACCGTTCTATGTATGATAGTGATGGTGCTTATGTAAACTATAATCAAATGAATTTAAGGGATGATTGGAATCGTTGGGAAAAACCGGGCGATATCGCTACCCATCCAAAAGCTGAATATGGTAATAAGAGCCAATCCAGCAAGGGATCTTCTCGTTACTTGGAGGATGCGAGCTATTTACGTTTGCGTAGCTTGACATTAGGCTATACGTTACCTTGGAAGATCCAATATGTAGACAATGTCCGTCTTTCTTTCTCGGGTGAGAACTTGTTTGTTCTTTCGGGTTTCTCTGGAGTGGATCCGGAACTTCCCGCTGAGGTAGGAAGCCAATACAAGGCTGGTTCGGTTGGTGTGGCCATTTCTCCGTACCCACAAGCCCGTAAATTTATGTTTGGTTTAAATGTTACATTTTAATTAAAGGAATAAGAATGAAAAAAATAGCTATAGTGGCTCTTGCGGCAGCGGCCACATTTATAACAAGCTGTGATATCGAACGTATGCCTTATGATAAGTATACGGAGGACAAGATCATGGAAGATAAGGATGCTGCGGTTGATGTCTTATTAAACGGTTGCTACGCTAAATTGAAAACTGCATCTGAGCATTTACACTATTGTGGAGAGTTCCCCGGGGATAACGTTTGCAAGGATAAGCCGACCACAAATCCATTCGGTACTTACTTTACTTATCAGCATACCGTTAATAATGGTGGGCTTTCTACGGTTTGGAACAGTGCTTATAATATCATCTCGCAGACAAGTTCTTTAATGAAGATGATCAATGAGGGTGAATCTCCAGAGTTGAACCAAAAGTTGGGTGAGGCCTATTATATGCGTGGCATGATGTATTTTTATCTGTGTCGTGTGTTTGGCCGTCCTTATTATCAAGAACCGGAGAAGAATCTGGGTGTACCTATTGTGAATGGTATGCCTGAGGATATGGATAACCTGGATCTTCCGGATCGTTCTTCCGTGAAAGATACGTATGAGCAAGTTCTGTCTGACTTGAAAAAGGCAGAAGAGTTGATGTCTGATTTTAAGTCGCCCGCCTATGCCTCAAAGTATGCGGCTCAAGCCTTGTTGGCCAAGGTTTATATGTATATGAGTGGTACTTTTGAGAATCCGAATAAGGAATACGCTCAATTATCTTATAATTATGCGAATGAGGTAATCGAGAGTAATCAATTCTCCTTATTGAGTCGTTCGACATTTATGACATATAATGAGCTTGCTCCGGATGCGGCTTCTCAAACGGAGACTATTTTTGCCGTGAAATTCATTGCTTCGGATTGGGATGATTGGGGTAGCCCGTTAGGTAGTATGTATGCGGAGATTGATGGTCAAGGCTGGGGTGAGGTATACGCTAGCGCTAAATACATGGATTTGCTGCATGAGACAGGTAAAAATACGGATGCCCGCGAGGCTTTTATCCATCCACAATATAAGAAGAATGATGCGGGAGATCAAATTCCGGCTTTCCGTTTCGTTGCTAACTTATATACGGACGGAAAGATTTCCGGTTATGTATATCGTCAGGGTGAGACAAAGGAAGTAGGTGGTAAGTTAATCGCTACCGTGGATGATGAAGAGTACACATTAACTCCCGTAGATGTGGATAATAAACGTTATTCTATTAGTTATAAGGGAAAAACTTATGTCGGTGATTATGATTACCTGATGTTAGAAAGCCAAGGTAATCCGAAATTCTATAGTTATAAATGCTCTAAGCAAGAAGGTTATCCCCACCTTTATTCTCCGGTTATCTCTCGCTTAGGTGAGCTATACCTGATTCGCGCCGAGGCTAGCGCTAAATTAGGAAACTATACAAAAGCATTAGCCGATTTGAATACCGTTCGTACCCGTTCCTTACCTAACGCCGGATATAAATCTTTGGATGCGACAAACGCTCATGAGCTTATCATGAAAGAACGTCAGTTGGAATTAGCTTACGAGGCTGACCGTGGTTTTGATGTATATCGTGTAGGCGATACGATGAAACGTCATTACCCGGGATTCCATGACGGCGTGCCTGAATATCCTGCTACCAGCCCGTTGGCTATCCAGTATATTCCGCAGTCTGAGATTAACGCTTATCCGGGTACATTAACTCAGAATCCGTAATAAGCGATGAATAAGTATTGTATAATGAGTGTGTTGGCAGGGTTTTCCTTGCCAACAACTTTAATAGCTCAATCATCTCCCCGGCAACCTAACGTGGTGATCATCGTAGCCGATGATCTCGGGTATGGTGATTTAAGCTGTTACGGGGCTCATCGCATACAGACTCCGGGAATGGATCGTATCGCAAATGAAGGCATACGCTTTACGCAAGGTTATTGTACGGCGGCTACTTCTACCCCCAGCCGGTATTCCTTGCTTACCGGATTATATCCTTGGACAAATAGGGAAGCCAAAATACTTCCCGGCAATGCGGCTCTGATTATCAATACTCAACAGGTTACCTTGCCAAAGGTGATGAAGCAAGCGGGCTATGTCACCGGCTCGGTCGGCAAATGGCATCTGGGATTAGGTGACGGGGCGGTAGACTGGAACAAGCTGGTTTATCCCGGAGCGAAAGAGATCGGTTACGACTATTCTTTTATCCAAGCCGCTACCAATGACCGGGTTCCCTGTATCTTTATCGAGAATGGGAGAGGTGTAAACCTCGATCCGAACGATCCTCTCTATGTCAGTTATAAGGAGAATTTCCCCGGGGAACCGACTGGGAAGGATAATCCTGAATTACTGAGAATGCTCCCGAGTGTCGGGCATGCCGGCGCTATCGTAAACGGTGTACCTCGAATTGGTTTCCAGAAAGGAGGCAAAACCGCCCAATGGAAAGATGAGGATATGGCAGAGTTGTTCCTTGAGAAGGCGAAAGGTTTTATGAAAGAGAATAAGGATAAACCTTTCTTCCTGTACTATGGCTTGCATCAACCGCATGTACCTCGTGTACCGAACGAGAGATTCGCGGGTAAGTCGGGGATGGGACCTCGTGGGGATGTTATCTTGGAAGCGGATTGGTGCGTGACCGAATTCTTGAAGGAAATGGATAAGTTGGGGCTAACGGAAAATACATTAGTTATTTTCACTAGCGATAACGGACCGGTTCTGGATGACGGTTATCAAGATCAAGCCGTGGAATTGGTTGGGGATCATAAGATGGCCGGACCGCTTCGTGGAGGAAAGACGAGCTTGTATGATGGTGGGACCTGTATCCCGTTCATGCTTCGTTGGCCTGCGGAAGTTAAGCCGGGCGTTGTGTCGGATGCCTTGGTTTGCCAGATGGATTTGTTAGCCTCGCTGTCGGCGTTGATCGGACAGACCTATTCTGATAAGGTAGATAGCCAAAACACCTTGCCTGTCTTTCTAGGAAAAGGTGGTAATGGGCGAAAGGAACTTGTCTTGGAAGGTTATTTCAATTATGCGCTACGTGATGGTGATTGGGTCATGATCCCACCGTATCCGGATACCTATGGCGACGCGGAGGAGGCTGCCTTTGCCGGAAATAGTAACTGTTATCAATTATATAATGTAAAGGAAGACATCGGTCAGCAAGTTAATTTGGCGGAAAAAGAACCTAAAAGACTTCGACAGATGATGATGACCTTCGAGAGGCTAAAAAGGGAAACCGGAAAGATAACGAACTTTTAGTCTTGGACTCTTTATTTTTCAAAATACTCAATAACGTTTTGATTGAAAAAATATTTTTTTAATTTTGTATCCTCAAAACACAAACTAATTTATAAAATATATGGAAAACACTCGTCGTTCATTCCTTAAGAAAGTATCTGCCGCTGGTATTGGTGCCGCAGGCTTGGCAATGGCCGGAAACGCCGGAGCTACAACAACCGCCGCTGAACCCCAAAAGAAAAAAACAGCTGGTAAAGATGATGGTAAATTACGTTTCGGTTTCATCGGAACGGGTTCTAGATGCCATGAGCATATTAATAATGTATTGGCGATCCCCGGTAATAAGATCGTAGCGATTTGCGATATCCAACAGGGCCCGATCGATAGTACCTTGAAACATATCGCTAAATTTAATGTTCCTGCTCCGAAAGTTTACAAAGGGGGTGAACGTGAATTTGAGAATATGTTGAACAACGAGGAGTTTGATTGCGTGATCATCGCAAGTCCTTGGGAATGGCACGTACCGATGTCTGTCGCCGCTATGAAGGCTGGTGTTCCTTATGTAGGCGTGGAGGTTTCTGCGGCTAACACGTTAGAGGAGTGCTGGGATTTGGTAAACGTTTCGGAAGCAACCGGAAGCCATTTGAATATCATGGAGAACGTATGTTATCGTCGTGACTGTATGGCTGCGTTGAATATGGTTCGCCAAGGTTTGTTCGGCGAGATCCTGCATGGTGGCTGTGGTTATGAGCATGACTTGCGTGAGGTGAAATTCAATGATGGAACTCATTACAACTATGTACCGGGAAGTGGTGATCTTCGTATGGGTCCAACGGCTTTCGCCGAGGCTCAATGGCGTACGAACCATTCCGTACATCGTAATGGCGATATCTATCCGACTCATGGTATCGGACCGGTAGCTCATTGTATGGATATCAATCGTGGTAACCGCTTCCTTTCTTTATCCGCTATGGCTACTCAATCTCGTGGATTGCATAAGTTTATCGTGGATAATGGAGGTGAGAATCATCCGTTGGCGAAGGTCAACTTCAATTTGGGAGATATCGTGACTTCTATGATTAAGTGTTCTAATGGACAAACGATCATCGTAACCCATGATACCAATTCTCCTCGCCCTTATTCATTAGGTTTCCGTGTTCAAGGAACTGAGGGTTTATGGATGAATGATGGCGATCATGTATATGTACAGGGTAAATCCAAACCTCACCGTTGGGATGATTCGGAGGAATGGTTCAAGCAATATGACCATAAACTATGGGCACAGCATTCCGCTGAGGCGGCTGAGGCCGGACATGGTGGTATGGACTATATCATGATGTACGACTTGATCGACGCTATCCGTAATAAGAAACCGGCTCCAATGGATTGCTATGACGCTGCCGCTTGGAGCGCTATCTCCGGCTTGTCAGAGATGTCAATCGCTCGTGGCGGTGCTTTGGTAGACTTCCCGGATTTCACCCGTGGGCAATGGATTCACCGTCAACCGCAATTCGCTTTGTAATAAATTTTCATAAAATACTAGGGAAGGATGTCTTTACTAAAGGCATCCTTTTCTTTTTTATATACATTTTTCTTGTCTCTTCGAGTATTATGATTATTTTTGTCACTCAAGTTAATCTATTCTATCTAAATTTTAAATTCGTACTATGAAGACAAACAGAAGAGACTTCCTGAAGACTCTTGGAGGAATCGCGGCATTTACGATTGTACCGCGCCACGTGTTGGGTAATGGATTCATCGCTCCAAGTGATCAATTGACAAAAGGAATTATCGGTACAGGTGGTATGGGCCGTGGACATGTGGACTATGCCGGAACTCGTCTTGTCGCCGTGTGTGACGTCGATAAGAATCATCTGGAGCTAGGTAAACAGTTGGTAAAGGATAAGATTGCCGCATACCATGATTTTCGTGATTTGATTCTAGATCCCAATGTAGATATCGTTCATATAGCTACGCCTCCTCACTGGCATGGTATCATGTCTGTCGAGGCCGCTAAAGCAGGAAAAGATATTTGGTGCGAGAAGCCTATGACCCGTACGATCGGGGAGGGTAAACGGGTAATGGAAGCCGTGAAGCAATACGGGCGTATGTTCCGCTTGAACACTTGGTTCCGTTTCGCTGATCCGTTCTATGGACTGGGCACTCCCGTGAAACCTTTGAAGAAACTGGTTCAAAGTGGTATGTTGGGCTGGCCGCTAAAGGTAACGATCAGCAAGCATACCGGTTTCGACTGGAAGTTCTATTGGGTTGGTAAAGAATATCTGGAACCGCAATCGGTGCCTAGTGAGCTGGATTATGATTTCTGGTTGGGGCCGGCTCCTTACAAACCTTATAACCCGCATCGTGTGCATCAGACATTCCGTGGATACTGGGATTATGACGGCGGTGGTTTAGGGGATATGGGACAGCATTATATTGACCCTGTACAATATTTTTTAGGAAAAGATAATACCAGTCCGGTTAAGGTAGAGGTGGATGCTCCGCAACAACATCCGGACGCCGTGGGTACTTGGCGCTCGATTACGTATACCTATGAGGATGGTTGCCAGATCGTACTTTGGGGAGGTGATTACGGGGATCCGAACACACCTTATATTTCCGGACCGAACGGGAATGTTTATAAGAATTTCGTATGTGATATCCCGGATTGGGAGAAAAAGTTATCCGATTATCCCGAACCTGAGCCACAGGTTACCGACTTTATCGAGTGCGTAAAGACTCGTCAGCCTTTTGCCTTGAATGAGCGTAATGGCTTCCGTTCCGCTACGATCGTAAACATGGGTGCCGTAGCCCTTCGTTTGAATCGTACGCTTCACTTTGATCCCGTAAAACTGGAATTTATTAATGATGAGGCCGCTAATCGTTTGTTGGATCAGCCGATGAGAGCGCCTTGGAATATTTAAACACATACACATATGAAAAAAGTATATATATCAATTGCCAGCTTATTGTTGTGCGGTAGTATGTTAATGGCTCAAAGCCCAGCTAATCGTACATCGAAGACGATCGTTGCCGATGTACTGGCACAGATGCCGGCGGAGCAACAAGCTGAATATAACAAATTAATTAATGACCTAAGCTCCACTGGCGAGGAAGGGGTCTTGATGTTGATTAACAAGATTAACGCTCCGGGAAAAGGCAGTAACTCGAACGTGGATTATGCGTTAAGCGGATTGACTCACTACGTGATGGCGAAAGGTGAGGAAAATGCCCGTCTAGCAACAGCCAACGCATATTTGAAAGCCTTGGATAAGGTGAGCGACCGGGAGACAAAGGCTTTTATTATCCGGCAGCTTCAATTACTGGGAAAAGATGAGTGTGTGGATACGCTGGCTAGCTATTTGAACGATGAGAGCCTAAGCGGTCCTGCTGCCCGTGCGTTATCCGCAATCCGTACCGATAACGCTAAGAAGGTTTTGGTGGCTTCCTTGATGCGTCGTTCCGGTACTCCGAAGACGCAAAAGGATATTATCCGTGCGATCGCTGACGTGCAAATCGCTGATGCGGAAAATGTATTGAAAGTGATGCTTGGTTCCAGCGATGAGAATATGCAGAAAGAGGTTCTTTATGCGTTGAGTCGTGTAGGTTCTAAAGCTTCTCTAGGCGATTTAGCCGCCGCTGCGGAGAAAGCCGGTTATAAAATGGAAAAGACCGGGGCGAATGAGGCATATATCGCTTTGATAAAACGTGTCCTTGAGCAAGGCGATACCAAAGACGCGGAGAAAGCAGCGAATGATTTATTGAAGAAGTCTACGAAAGCGGGCATGACACAGACCCGTGAGGCCGCTCTTCAGATTCTATTAGCCGCTAAGCCAGAAGCCGCTACGAAGAATTTATTATCGGCTTTGAAAGATACGGATAAGGGATACCGTAATGCGGCTTTGAACTTCGCATCGGGTTTCGCTGATCAAAATGTTTATATCGAGGTCATGAAACACATGTTAAAGGCGAAGCCGGAAGTCAAGGTGGATATCTTGAACTGGATAGGCCGTGAAAGCAAATGCCCGTCTAAACATGACGTGATCAAGAATCTGGAACTTCGTTTTGATCTACCAGCGAGACAAGTTCTTTTGGACCAATTGAAAGATAAAGATTTCTATGTGCAACAGGCCGCTGTTTGGGCCTTGGTTAAAATCGGTGATAAGAGTGTCATTCCTGTGCTGGCGGATTTGTTGAAGAGCAATGACAAGCAAGTGATTTTATTGGGGCAAGATGCTTTGATGGCATTTAACGGCGATATTGATCAAGCGGTCGCTAAAGTGATCCCGTCCGCTTCCGATGCCGGGAAAATCGCTGGTTTGGAGCTGTTGGCGATACGTATGGCCGACGCGAATCTAAATACGGTACTGGATCAGATTAAATCCGGCTCATCAGAGGTGAAGAAAGCCGCTTATACCGCATTGAAAGATGTAGTATCCGAGAAAGATTTCACTTTATTGTGCGGAATGTTGGAGACTGCGGAGGCTTCAGCTGTCGCTCCGCTTCAAGATGCGATCATTGCCGCTATCTCTAAACAACCGGCGGCAACTCAAGTATCTAACGTGAATCGCCGTATGATACAAGCGGGAGACAGCAAGAGATATCTTTATTATAAGGTCTTATCAGCGACTGGCGAGAAAGAGGCTTTGGCTACGATCGTGGAAGGATTGAATAAAGGGAATGGAGCGGCCAAGGATGCGGCTCTTGACGCTTTGTTGGCATGGAAGGGTATTGAGGCTGCCGATGAACTATTTAAGGTTTGCCAATCAGCCTCTTCCGATCAAGTATTCGACAGGGCGTTAAAGCGTTATGTGCAGTTGGTATCTAATCCGGCATTTACGAGAGAGAATCGTTTGTTGAGCTTGCGGAAAGTCATGGAGATCGCCCGGACGAGTGAGCAAAAGGCTCTTATTTTACGTCAGATCCAACGGGCGGATACCTTCTTGGCATTGATGTATGCGTCGGAATTCTTGGATTCAAGCGATGCGGCTGTTCGTTCTGCGGCTGTTTATGCGGTTTGGAATATCGCTCGTAACCATCCGGAATATAAGGGTGACAATGTGAAGGCTATCTTGAAACGTGTTTTGACCATGTTTGACGGGGAAGACGCTCGTTATGATATCGATGCCTTGAAGCAACATTTAGATGCGATGCCGGACGAGGTCGGATTTGTCTCTATCTTTAATGGTAAGGATTTAACGGGTTGGAAAGGTTTGGTAGAGAATCCGATCGCCCGTGCGAAAATGAAACCGGCTCAATTGGCGAAAGCGCAGGAAAAGGCGGATGAGAATATGCGTCGTGACTGGAAAGTGGAGAATGGCCTATTAGTATTTGACGGTACTGGGTACGATAACCTATGTACTGAAAAGCAATATGGTGATTTCGAGATGTATGTTGATTGGATGTTGGATCCGAAAGGACCTGAGGCTGATGCCGGTATTTATCTGCGTGGTACTCCTCAAGTCCAGATCTGGGATACTTCTCGGGTAAATGTAGGTGCGCAAGTAGGTTCCGGTGGCTTGTATAACAATCAGGTAAACGAGAGCAAGCCTTCGAAAGTGGCCGACAATAAATTGGGTGAATGGAATTCCTTCTATATTAAGATGGTTGGTGACCGTGTGACGGTTGTCTTGAACGGAGAAAAAGTGGTAGATAACGTGATTCTGGAAAACTATTGGGATCGCAAGCTTCCGATTTTCCCGGTAGAGCAAATCGAGATGCAAGCTCATGGCAGCAAGGTCTATTACCGTAATATCTACGTAAAGGAATTGGAAAAACAAGAACCGTTCAAATTATCGCCGGAAGAGGAAAAAGAAGGTTTCAAGGTTTTGTTTGACGGAACGAATATGCATGAATGGACTGGAAACACGGTTGATTATATCTTGGAAAATGGCTGTATCTCTATGGTCCCAAGCAGTAGTTTCGGAGGTAATCTGTACACCAAGAAGGAATACGGAAACTTTATCTATCGTTTTGACTTCCAGTTAACCCCGGGAGCTAATAACGGTGTCGGTATCCGTACGCCGATGGAAGGAGACGCAGCATATGTAGGTATGGAAGTGCAGGTCTTGGATTGTGAACATCCTATTTACCAAGGAAACATCACTCCGCTGCAACATCACGGTTCCGTATACGGTATCATTCCCGCCCGTGAGGATCATCCGAAAGCGTTCAAGCCGGTTGGAGAATGGAATACGGAAGAGATCATGGCGGATGGCGATCATATCCGTGTGACGGTGAATGGAGTCGTAATCTTGGATGGAAATATTCGGGATGCCGTGAAGAATGGTACGCCGGATGGAAAGGAGCATCCGGGTTTGTTTAACAAAAAAGGTCATATAGGTTTCTTAGGACATGGTTCCCCTGTCAAATTCCGCAATATTCGTATCAAGGAATTGAAATAATTTATATCAGGCTTTGAATATAGAAAGAGATTGTCTTGAGTGATTCGAGACAATCTCTTTTTTATTATAGGGGATTTATACTATTTAAATTATATCTTTGTGAAATCATAGTGTAATTTTATCGGAAGGGATATTTTTATGGAGGATATACAGACTCAATTGGATCAATGTAAATTGTTATTGGATAGAGCGGAAGTTGGCTTGTGGGAAGCCGATTTTGTTCAAAGAAGTTATATCTGTTCCGATTATTTAATGAGTATATTTGGGAAGAAGGGGAATAATCTCTCTTTTTTTGAATTTTACTATATAATCCGGGAAGACTTTAGGGATCTGATTACTACGGATTTTTTATCGATCCAATCTGTCGATACGTATGAGCAAATATTTCCGATAATAACACCGACTGGGGAAAAATGGGTACGCTCCAGATTATGTGAGCGTAAGTTGAATAATGGAGTGTGCGTAAAAGCGTTGGGCATATTACAGATTTTACCTAATTTCAAACTGAAAGAGGAAAAGATTAGTAAGATGATCGATCATAATGAGATGATCTTCCGAAAGCTGTATGTAAATTTACCTGTGGGAGTCGAGCTTTATGACAGGGACGGTTACTTGATTGACCTGAACGCAAAGGATATGGAGATATTCGGTATCCGGTCAAAGAAGGACGTTTTAGGAGTCAATATTTTTAGCAACCCGATTCTGCCTAAAGATGTGATCAAGAAACTCAAGGAGAATAAATCCGTGAATTTCCGGCTGAATTATTCGTTTAAGAAGGTCGATGATTATTATAACACCTCGAAAGTAGGCGAGTTGGATATCGTTACCAAGGCCAGTATTTTGTATGACCAAAGAGGTGAACCTTCCAGCTATTTACTTATTAATTTGGATAATACGGAAAAGATGATCGCCTATAACCGTATTTCTGAGTTTGAGAATGTATTTACCTTGGTCAGCGTATACGCTAAAGTCGGTTATGCCCTTTATGACTTATATACCTTTGAGGGCTATGCTATTAAGCAATGGTATGAGAATATGGGAGAGAAGGATGGAACCCCCTTGTCCCAAATTATTGGGATTTATTCTTATATTCATCCGAACGACGTTGGATATATAAACTCATTCTTTGAGGAGGTGAAACAGGGCAAAGCGCATCATTTCCGTAGGGAAGTGCGTGTGAAGTCTGGTGACGGATGGAAATGGATTTGCGCTAATATCACCCGTAACCCTCAAAGCGTAGACCCGAATAAACCGGAGATGATCTGTATTAATTACGATATCACGGAGTTAAAGGACTCTCAATTGAAAAGGGAAAGGGCGGAAGAACTGGATCGTTTGAAGTCTGCCTTCCTAGCGAATATGAGTCATGAGATTCGTACGCCATTAAATGCCATTGTCGGTTTTTCTCAATTATTGGCGGAAACGGATGATCCCGAGGAGAGGCATGAGTTTGTGGAAATCATCGATAGCAACAATCGGATGTTGCTTCAATTGATCAGTGATATTCTAGACTTGGCAAAAATTGAATCCGGTACGATGGATTTCAAGTTCGCCGATATGAACGTAAAAGAGGTGATCAATGAGATCGTGACCTCTTTCCGTATTAAGATGCCCGATAACGTAGCTCTGATCGCTCCCCAAGATTCACCGGAATGCCAAATCTATAGCGATCGTATGCGGCTGACGCAGGTAATATCCAATTTCCTTAACAATGCGATCAAGTATACGAGCGAAGGTTGTATCACCTTAGCTTACGAGATCATAGGTGATGAGATAAAATTCTCCGTGACTGATACGGGGGATGGCATGAGCCAAGAGATACAAGCCCATATCTTTGATCGTTTCTATAAAGGAAATACGTTTAAACAAGGTACGGGCTTGGGGCTATCTATTTGCGAGACCATCGTAAATAGGCTAGGTGGTCGGATCGGTGTAAATTCCGAGTTGGGCAAAGGCAGTACGTTTTGGTTTACGCATCCCTATTCCTTCTCGCCGAACGCTAAATCTCCTGCATCGCCTAATCCGGGAACGATATAAGAATGATCGTCGAGGTCATTATCTAATGCGGCGATCCAGATTGTAGTCTTGTCATCCGGCATTTTCTTCTGCAAGTATTCCAAGGCTTGTTTGCTTGAGATGATGGAGGCTACGTGTACATGGTCGGGTACTCCTTTGGTCAGCAGGGCCTCATACGCCAATTCCATAGAGCTTCCGGTGGCCAACATCGGGTCGGATATGATCAAGGTTTTACCTGTTAAGCGAGGAGAGGCGATATATTCGATATGAATATCAAAATTCAAACGGTCTTTATATTTGCGGTAAGCGGATACGAAAGCGTTCTCCGCATTATCCAGATACCGAAGGAAACCTTGGTGGAATGGAAGCCCGGCACGCAAGATCGTACTAATCACGATTCGATCGTCCGGCGTATTCATCGGGGCTATACCTAGCGGGGACTGGATGTCTTTCGTACTGTAATGAAATTCCTTACTGATCTCGTAAGCCATGATTTCTCCGATACGCTCAACATTGCGACGGAAACGAAGGCTGTCTTTTTGTATGTCTACATCTCTAAGTTCTGCAACAAACTTGTTTAATATGGAATTTGTGTCTCCAAGATTGACGATTCTCATGAGTCTTTTTTTGAGCCCAAAAGTAATCATTTCCGGACACTAAAAATCATAAGTATGAAATTTTTCATACTTATGATTTTTTATCCCCTTACCGGGGATATTTTTACTACGTTTTCGGTGACTTTATTATTTCAGGTGGGCATTCATCGCCTCAAGGAGGAATTTACCCGGTTTGAATTTTACGGTCGTACGAGCGGGGATCATTACCGGAGTACCTGTTTTAGGATTTCTGGCAAGACGCTGTGTTTGCGGTCTTGGGATCAGTGTTCCAAATCCGACAAGTACGATTTCCTCATTTTCAGACATACGCTCAGTTACGATCTCGATGTAAGCATCCAATACTTTCTTTGCTTCTTGCTTTTGTAACCCGGTCTTGTCTGCTAAAGCCTCTATAAGTTCTGCTTTGTTCATAAATGCAAATTTTTTAAATTGTTAAACACTACAAATGTACACTTTGAAGCTGATTTTATAGTTACGTTTTGCAAAGATACATTTGCATTTGAGTTTCTTATTAAACAAGGCCTACAGATGTTTGTTACATTTTTAAGAACAAAAAATGTTAATAATGTGTCCGTTTGCGAATTTCGAAACATTTATTGAATCTTGATATACCCGATTCGTGTGTACTTGATAGTACGGGATTCTATATGTTTTAAGACCTTAGCGGAAGTCAAAGTCAATTTTTCTCCTACTTGGAAAGCATGAGCGCCCGGTGGCAACGTTTGCGTGGTAAGACTACGATCTTTCGCTTTTATCCTCAATAAGAAGTAATTTCCGGCGATGTCCACGGCCGTGAGCAATTGATCTACATAGAAATATTCGGTACCACGGATAATCTGTGTCTTGTAAGAATCGTCTTCAATGCGGACTTTTGTGATTGTTAATTTTAAATCGCTCAATTTTTCTCCCGGTGTTCCTACAAAGCGGCTTACAGGCATTTTGTATTTCTTACGGGTCTGTAGGTCGAGATAGATTTTACTGTAGGTCACCGCTAACTCTTTAAAACGCATCTCGCTTTTTACGTGAGGCTCATATTTATCGGCTATCCAAACGACGTATCGGGGATCGATCGTATAGATGTCATGCAAATGGTATCCTCTGTATTTACCGAAAGAAATAATATCGTCTCCATTATCGGGAGAGTCTTTGATATCTGTCGTTATAAATAAAGGTAAAAAGGAGTTGCTTACCATCTTAATCGCCTTATTCACCGAGCTGATGGCATTCAAGTCGAGATTCGCCAAATAGACCGTCGGATGATAAGTGGCCGAAGGCGTAAAGAACCAAAGCGTATAATATAAGGTCTTTGAGGTAGGCAAAAGAATGTAGTACCGCCCTTTGTCTGACGTTTTTCCTCGATTGAACGTGTTTAACTTGTCGAGGATCATCTTCTGTATTTCACCGGATATGCCGGACGTGCTCTCATCCATACGATCAACTCTATATACAAATCTACTGAAAAAATCCGGAACTACATAATTTGCGGATGAGTTATTTATGACTACTTTTGCCCTAAAAATAAAATAGACGATGAGAATAGAGCAGAATTATTCGTTGGAGAAACACAATACGTTCCATCTTCCGGTAAAGACACGTTGGTTCATGGAGTATGAGACGGAGGAGGAGTTGCAACGAATCTTACATGATGAATACTTTCAGGAATGTTTATCCTTGCATATAGGAGGCGGGAGCAATCTATTGTTCATCAACGATTATAATGGCATTATCATCCATTCCCGAATCAAGGGGATTTCTATCTCGGCGGAAACGGACGAGTATGTATCGCTTCGTGTCGGGGCTGCGGAGATCTGGGATGATGTCGTGGCATACGCCGTATCGAAAGGTTGGGGAGGTATAGAGAATCTTTCTTTAATACCCGGTGAGGCGGGCGCTGCCGCTATCCAGAACATCGGGGCTTATGGCATGGAGATCAAGGATGTGATCGAGAGCGTGGAGGCTTATAACCAGTTGACATTCGAGAAACGGACTTTTACGAATACGGATTGTGAATATGGATATCGTAATAGTTATTTCAAGAATGAGTATCATGACCCCCACATCATAACTTATATTACGCTTCGACTATCCAAGAACCCTTGCTTTTCGGTTAATTATGGGAACTTAAAGGAGGAGTTGACGAAATATCCGGAAGTTACTTTGGAAACGATCCGTGAGGCTGTCATAACAATTCGCAGGCAGAAGCTTCCCGATCCGGAAGTATTAGGCAACGCAGGCAGTTTCTTTATGAACCCGATAATTACGGCAGAGCATTTTGAGAAATTGAAAAAGCAATTCCCGGAAATCCCGTCTTATCCCGCTTCGGAAGGAAAGATCAAGGTTCCGGCCGGTTGGTTGATCGAGCAATGTGGGTTTAAGGGTAAAAACCATGGGCCGGTAGGTGTTTACGAGAAACAAGCGTTGGTATTAGTGAATTTAGGAGATGCCCGGGGGCATGAGATCGCGTTGGTTGCGGAGAGCATCCGTACCGCCGTAAAAGATCGTTTCGGTATAGAGCTTATGCCTGAGGTTAAATATGTCGGATAATGAAAATCGTTTTTTTAGGAACAGGAACGTCTACGGGCAATCCTGAGATAGGTTGCCAATGTGAGGTATGTACTAGTAAAGACCCCCGTGATTGGCGTCTACGGGCCTCGATCTTGGTAGAGACGGAAGGGAAACGGATATTGATCGATTGTGGTCCGGACTTCCGTTGGCAAATGATAACCAATAAGATTTACCATTTTGACGCAGTTTTAGTAACTCATGAGCACTACGATCATGTAGGTGGCTTAGATGATCTACGTCCTTTTGGTCGGTATAAAGATGTGGATATTTATGCGGAAGACAATGTCGTGGAGGCGATAGAAACTCGCATTCCTTATGTGTTCCGGGAGCATAAATATCCGGGAGTGCCTAATTTGGTATTGCATACGATCGGAACGAAACCGTTTGAGGCCGCCGGTGTCATGATCACTCCCATTCGTGTAATGCACGCTAAGCTGCCGATCTTAGGTTTCCGTATCGGCAATATGGCTTACTTGACCGACCTTAAATATCTTCCGGAAGAAGAGTACGCTAAGTTGGAAAACCTTGATGTATTGGTTATTGATGCCCTTCGGAAAGGAGAGCATCAATCGCATGAGAGTCTGGAGGAAGCCTTAGCGAATATATCCCGTATCCAGCCCAAGGAGGCCTATTTAATCCATATGAGTCATCGCATAGGGTTGCATGCGGTCATTGAAAAAGAGTTGCCTCCGCATGTACATTACTCATATGATGGATTAACGGTGACTTTTTAAGTCATATATTGAAAAGATTCTTTATCTTTGCCAGCTGAAAATCTAGAGAATAGCTGCTTTTTTAAGTTAGTCGCTTATAGCAGGAGTGGTATATAATAAAAAACAATAATAGACTGTATGAATTTATCGTTTAAGAACGTACTATGCGTATGTTGCTTATTGCTGTCGGGATCTGTGTATGCACAGCTTCCGCAAGACTTGATTGACAAGGCGAAAGCCGCTGGAATGTCGGATACGCAGATCCAGCAGGAATTAGCCAAGCGTATGAAACAAGAAGGGGGATCAGTCGGATCTCAAGCTACCGCTACCGATGCGAAGGTTAGCGACCGGGTAATGCCGGTAATCGATGAAGGACAATCCTTAGAAGCCCAACGTAGAAATAATCTTCCTGCTTCAGCCATGGAGAATACCGTATTCGGGCATGAAATCTTCTCAAACAAGAACTTATCTTTTGCCCCAGACTTAAACATCCCTACACCTAAGGATTATGTGCTTTCCGCTGGTGATGAGTTATTGATTAATGTATGGGGAGATTCCGAGCTAAACTTGAAATTAAAGATCTCTCCGGACGGTACGATCCTTGTACCAAATTTAGGTCCGGTGTCGGTCAGTGGATTGACGATCGCTGGCGCTGAGACTCGTCTGCGTCAGGAGTTGAGCCAGATTATGTCTACGCTGTCTGGTTCGGGAGAGGGGAATACCTTTGTTTCTGTCAGTTTGAGCCAGATTCGTAGCATGAAGGTGAATATTGTCGGCGAGGTAGTCGCTCCCGGTACGTATACATTACCTTCATTCGCCACATTATTTAATGCGTTGTATGCCGCCGGTGGTGTGAATAAGATCGGTTCTTTGCGTAGCATCAAGGTATATCGCAATAGCAAGGAAATCGCTAATCTCGACGTATATGATTATTTATTGAACGGAAAGTACACAACGAATGTTCGTTTGGAAGAGAACGATATGATTATGGTAGGCCCGTACGACCAGTTAGCGGTGGTTCGAGGTAAGGTGAAACGTAATCGTATTTTCGAGTTGCGCAAGGGTGAGACCTTGAAGCAATTGCTGGATATGGCCGGCGGATTTACCGGCGACGCTTATACGAAGGACGTACAAGTGAAGCGTAAATCAGATAGTCGTTACCAGATCTCTACGGTTTCGGAAGATAAGTTCGCTTCTTTCGTGATGCAGGATGGCGATTCTTTGCTGGTAGATTCCGTTATTCCTTTTTATGAGAATCGTTTGATCGTGACGGGAGCTGTATGGCGTCCGGGAGAATATGAGTTAAGTCCGTCGGTTCATACGGTAAAGCAATTGGTAAAACAGGCCGCGGGTCTTAAAGGAGACGAGTTCGCCGGCCGTGCCTTGATTACCCGTTTGAATCCGGATTTCACGACTACGATGATCGCCGTGGATATTCGTGGTATCTTGAACGGTACCGCTCCAGATGTGGAGTTGCAAGCGGAAGACCAATTAAGCATTCCTTCCCTATTCGATTTGCGCGAACCTTATACGATCAAGGTTGGCGGAGCCGTGAATTATCCGGATACGGTGCTTCCGTATCGTCATAATTTGACAATAGAAGACGCTATCATGATGGCAGGTGGTTTAAGAGAGTCGGCTTCTTCTATTAATGTAGAGGTAGCCCGTCGTGTGAAGGATCCTAGTTCCAATCAGAATGTCAACCGGATCGCTGATGTATATAACTTCTCGTTGAGTGAGGACTTCAAGTTGAATGCGGGAGATACGATCTTTACGCTGGAGCCGTTCGATGAGGTTTATGTTCGTTTCTCCCCGGGGTATCATGAGCAACAGGTCGTGAAGGTGAACGGCGAGATCACTTTTGCCGGTAGCTATGTATTAGCTACGAAGAACGCACGTTTGAGTGACATTGTCGCAAAAGCGGGAGGCGTTACCCCAGAGTCTTATGTAAAAGGTGCTAGCTTGAAACGTCAGTTGACAGAAGATGACTTGAAACGCATGGAGACCCTTCTGGCTTTAAGTGAGGCGAATAAGCAAAGTCGGGATTCCATCGGTGTAGCGTTGATGAATGTGAAGGACTATTCCGTAGGTATTGATTTAGAGAAAGCGTTGGCAAATCCGGGTAGTATCGATGACGTTGTGCTCCGTGACGGCGATGAGCTTTATATCCCGCAGATGCAAAGTACGGTGAAGATGAGCGGAGCCGTGACTTACCCAAACAGCGTGACTTACACGAAAGGTATGTCGGTTATGGATTGTTTGTCTCAAGCCGGTGGTTATAATGATATCGCACGTAAGTATCCGATCGTAATATATATGAATGGTAAGGTCGCTACGACGAAGCGTACCGCTATCTTTTTCAAGCGTTATCCGAAAGTGGAGCCGGGCTGTGAGATCGTAGTTCCGACGAAAACGCAACGTGAGCGCCGAAGCTTGGCTGAGATCATGAGTATCAGTAGCTCCGCTACCTCTATGGCTGCGATGATTACCTCTATTGTTAACATGATTAAAAACTAATCAGGCATGGATACGATAAACGAGATAAAAAGACAAGAGTTACCTGAGGAGCAGGAGATCGATTTAATCGAACTGGCGCAAAAACTGTGGAAAGAGCGTAAGTTCTTATTGAAAGGCTGTGGTATTGCGGTGGTAGTAGGTTTGATTGTAGCTTTCAGTATTCCCAAGGAATATACAACTACGGTGAAATTGGCACCAGAGACACAGGATGCGGCAAAAAAATCTAGTCTTGGCGGTTTGGCTGCTATGGCTGGGATTAATCTGAATGCCGCTGCCGGTGCGGACGCAATCTCTCCGGATTTGTATCCGGATGTGGTGCAGAGTACCCCGTTTCTGTTGGAATTGTTTCCGGTAGAGGTTACCGATAAGGAAAAGGAGTTAAGCACTACATTGTATGATTATATGAGTGAACATCAACGTAAGGCTTGGTGGGGATATATTGTCTCCGCTCCATTCAAGGCGTTGGGTGCGGTAATGAGTTTAATCTCCGGTGACGAGGAAGAGTCTGAGGGCTTGAATCCTTACCATTTGACAAAGGATCAAGAAGAGGTGGTGAAGGCCTTGCAGGAGCGGGTTTCTGTTTCCGTGGACAAGAAGACCTTGGTTATCACGGCTTCCGTACAGATGCAGGACCCGGTTATTTCCGCTCAGATGACAAAGGTCGTTTTGGAAAACCTCCAGAATTATATTACGAATTATCGTACGCAGAAAGTAAAGCAAGATTTGGAATTTACCCAGAAGGTATTTGGCGAGTCACGTGACGCTTATTATAAAGCGCAACGTGCGTACGCTGCTTTCGAGGATGCCAACCGTAATATTATCTCTTCCAGCTACCGTACGGAGCAGGAACGTTTGAAGAATGAGATGACCCTTACGTTTAATGTTTACAATACGTTGGCGCAGAAGTTGGAGCAAGATAAATTGCGTGTACAGGAAGAAACTCCGGTGTATACCGTAATCGAGCCGGCTACCGTACCTTTGAAAGCATCTTCTCCTAAGAAGGCACTTATCTTGGTCGGTTTTGTCTTCCTCGCTTTATTCGGATGTATCGGATATTTATTCGTAAAAGATATGTTTGTGGCAGCTTTCAAGAAAGAAGAGACTGGAGCTTAATTCCCGCAAACCGTAAAATATGCCACGGCCTCGTCATGACTGACTTGTGTCGTGGTTTTTATTTGCGGGAATAGCCGATTGATCCGGGTGGTTATCGTATCGCATAAATTGGGGTAAAAGTTCTCCAAGGCTTTCTCATAGGGTTGCTCGTTGAAGCAGCAAAGGCTTCCTTCATTATAGAATAAATCCATTGCCAACCATTGATTTTTCATTCTCCACTCCGTCGAGTCATTCATTTGTACCCGTAAATGTAAAGGGGCGCTTTTGATGAAGAGATTCATTGCGCCACGCTTGCCTTTTTTACGAATCAGATCTGTTAGTTCCGGAATGACATGTGCGGGGTATGTCTGTTGCCTTTCCACCGTCTCTACCAATAATCTTCGGTTGTAGGACGCTACGAATATACCCTCGTGGTAGTAACAACCTAGAAAATGCTTATCAACATCAGGATAATATCTAACAGGAACGGAGGTTTCCTCTCGTTGCTGGGCCGGAAAAGTGAAAGAGACGTCCAGTTGCTTGAAAATACGCTCTGCCGTATGACTATCCATAGGGGCGTACAAGACATCCCCTTGTGGATAATAAGCGATTAGGAAAGACGATAATTCCAGATTTTGCCGTATTAAAGAAAGGAAAATAGCGGGCGTATGATCTGAGAACGCCTTGCGTATATTCTCCATGGGTAGTATCATCTTCTCGAATACAGGAGGACGATTGATGGCAAAAATTGCCGTGGGGCTTGGAACGACCAAACTATAGGGATCTACCGTAGCGACAAATTGCTCGTCGTTCATATGCTTGTAAAAGTACCTCACGCATACGATCGTACCCAGAAACAAGACAATAAATGCCGTTATGTCTTTCTTGCCGATCCTCATGTTTGCTTTAGGAAGTGTTTACACCAAGGCTTTAATCCGCATTCCTCACATTTCGGTTTCCGGGCGAGGCAAACATATCTTCCATGCAATATCAACCAGTGATGGGCGATGGGGATCAATTCTTCCGGAATGTTCTTCACCAACTCCTTTTCCGTTTCCAAAGGTGTCTTGCTATTATTGGTCAAGCCGATCCGGTTGGAGACACGGAATACGTGCGTATCCACCGCCATGGCCGGCTTGTCATATACTACGGATGCGATTACGTTCGCTGTTTTTCTTCCTACGCCCGGCAGTTTTTGTAGCTCATCAATATCGGAGGGAACCACGCCTTTGAAATCCTCTATCAGCATTTTCGCCATACCTACCAGATGTTTAGCCTTATTGTTCGGGTAAGATACGCTTCGTATGTATTCAAAGACAACTTCCGGTGTGCTAGCCGCCATTACCTCGGGAGTCGGGAAAGCCTCGAACAGGGCAGGTGTGATCATATTCACTCGCTTATCCGTGCATTGTGCGGATAGGATTACCGCTATCAATAGTTGATAGGGGTCGTCATAATGTAGTTCAGTCTCGGCTACCGGTACGTTTTCCTTAAACCAGTTTAATACGCCTTTATACCTTTCTTCTTTTCGCATTGCTTTTTCGGTTTCTGTTTTTCGCATCCTAAAGGTATAACTTTTAATAGGAATATACAAGCGGAGATGTGCCAAAAATAAGATACACCCGAATTGTACGAATAAATAAAAAAGTACCGATCTCCTTCTTCCATCTAAGAGAGAAAGAAATCGGTACTTTTTTATTTATTATTCCCTAACGATCTGGTGGATATGTATAGATTCTTTTCCTATTGTGGTGATTTCTAAAGAAGAGAAATCCTCGAACATGGTTTTATTTAATTTGATGTAGCCTACGTTTCCTTGATAGACGATGTTTTTCTCGCCATCTTGGGAGAGGCCGGTGATGGATACCAGATTCTCGTTACTTCCGGAGAGGAAGAAAGATACGGCGTTGATATCATCACATTTTATATGAATCATTTCTCCCGGGTTCAAGTTCTTATACGTATCTAGGTTCATATCGTACATCATAAGAGCCTCATTGATTTGCGGGTCTTGTTTGGTTGTCGCCGTGAATCCTAGTACGTATAGCTCCATTTGCTGATCCGAGTTATTTCGCATACGGATATAACGGGCTTTCGGGTCGATGGTGCGGATCGTATCTTTAGCGTTTTCCGTGGAGACATGAGGGATTAGGCTCCAGCTCTTTCCGTCGGCGGACCACTCGAATACCCGTCCGGGTTGGTTGCTTTTCGGAAGATTGAAACAGAAGGATTCCGCTTCTTTCTGGATTTCCCAGCCGATGCCCAGATATTGGTTAGGTTGTACCTTGACTACCTCGAATAGGGGAACGTAACCGACCGTATTGTCACCCTCGGCACAAGGCTGGCTCTTTAATTGGTCGATATTCGTGAATATGGAAGGGATGCTAACCTTCACCTCGTCCGGGGCGATACCGTCCGTAGATAGCAGGTTACGACCTGTCTGGCGGTATAAGTCTACGATGAAAGGGTGTAAGACTTTCGATCCGACTTTCACGCCTTTAGGCTGCGCCTTCTGGTTCAGCGTGCGGTTTATCAGTTTCATGCTATCTAGCAAAGCGGATGTTTCCAGATAGCGTTGCCACGTATAAGACCGGTCTTTCTCATACCAAGCGTGCGCCATATGCAGAGCGCTTGTTCCGGCTTTTCCTAAGAACTCGAATTGGATAAGCCATGGATTGATTTGCTCGATCAAGCGTTTATTGGGACTTTGGCTATAGATCATACTCGGGGAAGCCGTGATTTGAGCGAATAAGGTTCCCAGAAGATTCGCGCTTTGCTCCGGGAACGTGTTTTTCTTATATCCGGCGAGGAATGTCTGGATAGGAGCCACATAGTTAGCGGACTCTTCCCGGCGGTATTGATGTCCGTTCGGACCCGGATCGCAGTTATGCTCGCAGAAAATGCGGAAAGCCATGGAGGCCTCCGGCATAATAAAGTCGCAAGCGTCTTTCCATGCCTGTGTAGGATCGTAATTCTCGATATTCCAAGTGTACATTCCAACGCCGAATATAGCGACCTTGGAAGCCTCGGCGTATTCCATAGGATTGGATACGAATCCGGTCATGGTGCCGGCGGCTTGCGTATCTAGGCCGTAGGCGGGTCCCATCAACAAATGATCTTGGCAATAATCGCTTACGGGGAAGTTCCACCAGATATAGGCGGGACGACGGATACGGTTGTTTACCCATTCGACGCCTTCTTTCGTGATATCGGCTACGACACGGTCTCCGGTCCACATGATTTGGATAGCGGGGTCGAGTTGGGTACCGAGGATATCCAGATAATCGGTCTTAGCCCATGAGCGGTTGTATTCGGTAGGGCACATGATCAGGGGCTGCACGTCATTTTTCTTGGTAATAAACTCCTTATGGATGTAATTCAATAAGCCGGCTTGCTTTTCCGGGCGGGCTCCCTCTCCGGATATATCATCGAAGAAAACGGCGAAAGAGCGTACGCCCAAATCGTACATTTTCTCGAATTTGGAAAGGATGTTCATGCTGTCCGCCTGGTCCCATTGAATATCTTGTCCCGGATGGATGGCCCAAACGAAGTTTACTTTGTTATGGGCGGCCTCTTTCGCTAGTTCCTTGATATGCTCGGCTTCCTCGGCGGGATAAGGTTTGCGCCAGTTGGGAGAACTATGATAAGGATCATCTTTCGGACCATAGAGATAAGTGTTTAGCTTGATCCTTCCGTAAAAGCGGATTTGCTCGATACGGTCGGCGTGGCTCCAAGGCTGTCCGTAGAATCCTTCCACGGTACCCCGGAATAATACGTCCGGATAGTCCTTGATCGAGCAGAGAGGCAGGATCTTTTTACCCTCGTCATATTTAGCTAATTGCTTGAGGGTTTGGGCGGCGTAAAACAAGGAATTATCGTCTACGATCCCGATCGTGATACCTTTTTTAGTGATTGCTAGTGTGTAGGCCCCCGATCGTTGCATTTCTGGAGTTTTGTCTTTTAGTTTCTTGATCTCTAAAGGGAGAGATTTGCCGGATTTAGCGAAAGGTAGCGCTTCTTTAAGTAGTTTGACCGCATCTGCGTCCGGATTATTTATACCCCGTAGGGTATATCCATGGGGCGGTGTGTATGTTTGGCTGGAAATAGTCACCTCTTGGGGCTCGGGGAAGATTCCTAGGGATAGCTTTTGGCTATGCGTTAGGTTACAAACGCCTAGAAGGAGCATGGTGGCGAGTAAATACTTTAGTGTCTTCATATACGATATGATTTAATGTTAACGTTCGTAAATGTATGAAATAATTAGACACAGAGCACACGGAATACACAGATTTCCATGGATAGAAATGATATTTCCTTATATCCGTGGATATTCGTGTGTTCCGTGCCCTCCGTATTTAGATCTTATAGGGAGAATAGCAATACCCGGTTATCCGGATTTGTCCATTCATGGATCAAGCTACGCACGTCGCTATATTCGGCGGGAGTGAACTGTTGCTTGTCCAACTCGATCGTACGTACTACCTCGATCGTATTTCCTCTTGGTGTGATCGTGCGGGTTACTTTACCAAAAGGCTTGCTTATCACTTGCTCTTTTGTGGAGGTCTGCAACTTCATGCCCTCGGCGGGAGTAACCGTGTAGGTTACCTCTTCCTTGATCAGGGAGGGGAGTTCGAATAAGTTGGAACGCTTGCTGTTCAAAGCGCTCATGCCCCAGCTATCGATACCGCCTGTTATAGCCGGAAGGGTACAGATGGCGAATCCGTTTTGTGCTTCGTTCTTGGAGACGCTGACGGCTTTATTCTCCTTGATGATCGTAGGCTCTGCCTGTAGGGCGATCGACGTGCCGTTCAACGTGAGTACCTGATCTAACTCACCCCGGGCTGTTAATGCGGAAGGGGCAAGGCTGACCGCCGAAAGGTATTTGTCTTTCCCTGCGACAGTCGCTTTTACGGCAAGATTCTTGATCGTGCTTAATCCACAAGCGTCTATATCCAGATTCCCTGGATATACGGCGACTACTTCCGATTGAATGCCGGCGGCGTTCAATAAGACGTTCAGAAGCTGGGTCTTCTCGGCTAATGTACCGTAAGCACTGCGAAGGGCCGTATCGACATCGCGGATGGAATAACCCGTACAAGCGAGGGGGATGGCGCAATATCCCATGTTGTTGACTACATGGTTCCGGATGGCGTTCACCTTCTCTTCGTCGCTAGTAGCCTTTTCCGTGATATAAGAGCCGAACGTTTTGCTCTCGTAGTTTCCGGAAGTGTTAAAACGCTTATTTAGCGTAGATAATGCCTCCTTGTTGGAACTATAGCTTGAAGCGATTAGGCGGGGAATCCCGTCTTGGTTTTGAGGAAGGAAAGCTTCCCGGGAAGAGGCCGGCAGGTTACGTAAAGTCCAGCTTACCTCTTTAGCGCCGTTTCGGGTGGCTTGGGATGCTTTCGCGTCGCTACCCAATAATTGCCAAGCGAGCGGACTGTTTTCCGGTACGGAGATAGAGACCTTGCATTCCTTCACGGGAGAAGTCTCTTGTAGTCGCTCGTTGATATCCATAGCCGGATAGTAGCCCGGTTTTGTGATAATAGAGTAATCCAAGTAAATCGTGGCCCCAAGTTCTAGGCCAGTGTGTACCACGACCATTTCCTTGAGTTGGTTATAGGCCGGAGCGTCGGCGGCGAAACGGGGTAGGACCTCTACAAAGGCGTTATCGGGTGTCTTTACGATCGTACCGTCTTTCTGCCTTGTATAGGATGAGTGGATCTTCAGTGTTTGGAAATCGGGATTGTAGACGATAAAACTCTCGCCATACGTGCTATTCATCGCAGTGTGCGTGAAGAGCGTCAATTCCATGGAGGATCGGTATTCTTGGCTACCGTCGGCATGCAAGGTCCAAGCTTTCGATACCTTCCCGTACTCAGCCTCCGATGCGGCGAATGAAGTAACCGTCATCGCTAACAAGCCTAGGAGAAGAATCAGTTTATAGGTTATCTTAATCATTGTCTTTCTGTTTTTATTTCTTGATAATCAAATAGTCACCATAACTCTTATAAGCGTTCACGGCGGAACGGAAACCTTTCCAGTCGGCTGCGTCGTAGACACGCTTCTTCAACGCTAGCTTCTGGCGCAAGACGATGTTCTGATTGCCTTCCTGCGAAAGGGAACCTTCGAAATCGGCCGCATTGCTTTGCAGGACGTCATTCTTCGGGGCGTTCAAGAGGGTATAGCCCTTGGGGAGGCGGATGGTCTCATCTTGTTCTACCAAACGGGAGCAAGCATCCTTGAATCCATACGCACGGTTTTCCGGTTTCGTATCGATACGCAAGAAACTCTTCACTTGATTGTAGAGGTTATTCATGACTAGCGGCTTGATAAGCATCTGGTCTCCGGCGATGATCGCGTAATCGGGGATCTCATAAGAGAACGTGATCTTGATAGGGGCCGCTTGATAGTTCTTCGGGTCCTTACCGTAATCTACACGAAGCAGTTTGGCGTTGGGGGATACGGCCAGCAATTGCTTCTCCATCGTGTTCTGCCAGTCGGATTGCCATCCGGTGGTGAAGATGCGGCGGATATTGCTGTCGGATTGTCCCTCGGCGGTGATCGTGAATTGTCCGCGGAGCGTGCCTTTCTCGTCTAGGCGGTTGTCGGCGTGGATGCGGACGTAGTGGTTCTCCGGGGCGGAGACAGGGGTTAAGCGGAGGTCGGAGCCTTCGGGCACACCCGGGAGGTAGTTCTGCTGTTGCTCGGCGCTACTCCATAATTCCCGGCAGAAAGGAACCCAAGTCGGGTCGAGAGGCATATACGTGCCGCTAGCCAGTTTTACCACCGCTACGCAATGGTTGAAATGGTCGGCGGGGATGCTTTCTACACGGCTTCCCGCCATGGTCATCGCCGGGTAAGCCTCGAAGCCGGCCATGCGGAGGAAGGCGATCAACGTACCGGCGATATCCTTGCAGACACCGCAACGATCGGTATAATTCATTTTCAGGTTGTGAAGCGTGAAACCCTCGCCTTTACCCATCGAGATTCCGGAGTAACGGATGTTATCGGCCACCCAGTGGGTCAGCACGGCTATCTTCTCCATTTCCGTTTTCTTGCCTTTGATCAGCTCGTCTACCTTTTTCTGGGCTTCCGGGATCGCAGTAAAGCTTCCGTAATCCTCGTTAACCTTATTGAACCAAAGGGATTTATCCTCCCAGCGGGGAGTACTGGACATCATGAGCTTCGGGGCAGCGTCGAATAGGTCTACCATGTTCGGTTCCTTGGCGAAAGGAAGGATATCGTCGGAGGCGAAGGTATATACTTTCCGTCCGTCCTCGTATCGCATCGAAGAGGTACATTCGCCTTGGTAGAACTGGAATTGCAACTCTTTCTCCATCGGCATGGATACCCGGTACACCTTGCGCACGGTAGGCTCGGTAGCCCAGAAGGGGACGATATCGTAAAACTGTCCTCGCATAGGAGGGATGAAACGCTCGTCGTCGTCACCCGCCGTCAGCAAGGCGTAGGTGAAACCTTTCTTGGCGATCTCGTACTCCACGATATCTCCCGGTTGCAAGCGGCCCACTTCCAGCATGATCTGCCGGGCGCCCCAGTAGATGGCACGTGCGGGGGCGGCGTAGTCGCAAGCTTGGGTTACGTCGAGATTGATCACGTCGCCGTTCGCACGGTAGATCGTGGCGTAACGAAACTCGGCGTGCGCCGTCAGCGGGTCGTAATCGTATTTGATGATACGGTTGGCGACGGCTCCTTTGGAAGTCTGTACCTTAAAAGCCTTGCATACGGCGAAAGCCCCCGAGCCGGTAGGTTGTACCGTAACGGCGGTGCTATCCAGCAAGGTGACGCAGTCGTATCCTGCATAGGCTTGCGATTTCTCCAAGGTAGGATCTTGCGGGTATCGGCAAGAATCCTGCCCGTACATAGGCGATAAGGCCAATAGGGAGACCGCGGTGATTGTTAGAATTCTTTTCATGTTTATAGTGTTTTTGTAATGATATTTCTCGCTAGCTCCTGGCAGGCGGCACGGTCGATCTTGCCGCTTCCGGTTTGGGGGATCTCGCTTACCTTTATGATGTGCCTCGGACGGAGGTACTTGGGCAGGCTGGCGAGAACCTCTGTTAGCATCTCACCTCGTAGGTTTGAGGCAAGCAGTAGCACGACCGCCTCTCCCAACCGAGGGTCGGGGGCGGCGGTGATGGCATAGGGGCGGTCGAGGTAGGGCCGTAGCCGCTCTTCCACCTCCTCGATCTGGATCTTGATACCTCCGCTATTGATAATATTATCTTTCCTTCCGATAATGGCGAAACTCCCGTCCGGCAGCAGGCGGGCGACATCGTTCGTCACCAGCCGCTCGTCGCAAACCAATGGGGCGTCTATCACCAAGGTATTCTCCGGTGACAAGGATAACGTCACCGAGGGGAAGGGATGGTAATAGGGCGAGGCTTCCGGCCCGTTCAGCCGGCGCAGGGCGATGTGGGACAGCGTCTCCGTCATTCCGTAGGTGGAATAAACCGTGTTTGGCATCTGCCGTATCTCCTGTTCCAAGGCCGCGTCAATCGCCCCGCCGCCGATAATCAGGATATCCGTTTGCTCCAGCCGCTTACGTTCCTCGGGTACTCGCAACGTATTGTAAACCTGCAAAGGAATCATGGCGGCAAAGCGCAGGGGCGTATCCCCCCAATCCGCCAACGGGTGTCCGGAGGGTTCGCACACCTCCAGATCCAGTCCGGCGTATAGGGAGCGGACCACCATCATCTTTCCGGCTATATAGCGTAGGGGCATACATAACAAGGCCTTGTCGCCCTTCTTAAGCCCCAGATAATCGCAGGTAAGCCGGGCGCTGTTCAGCATCCGGTCCTTGCGTACTCGCATCCGCTTGGGCGTACCGGTGGAGCCAGAGGTCTGGACTTCCAGAAAAGGGGAGGGATCGTGCCATTCAGCTAAGAATGCCTGTAAATCTTCTTGTATCGGCATAGGTCAAAGGTCGTTGGTGAACCAGATGGTGTCTCCTTTTCGTTGGATCAACTTATGTTTATCGTCCTTGAAAATCTCGCCGGTTCCCAGACCTTGCGGTAGCGGGTTACCTAGCGTGGCGCACCATTGGGCGATAGCGTTCAGTCCGATTTGCGATTCCAGAGCGGAGGTGACCCACCATTTAGGTTGTTCAGGGGTACTCCCTAAGATAGTTTCCGCTAAGTGAACCCATTCCGTGCATCCGACGATACCTCCGTGGAGGGAAGGCTTTAATATAATGTATTGGGGATGGATCGTTTCCAACAACCGCCGTTTCTCGTCCGGGGCGTTACAGCCGATCAGTTCCTCGTCGAGAGCGATGGGAAGGGGTGACTCTGCCGCAAGGCGTGCCATCTCTTCCAACTGCCCGGCACGGATAGGCTGCTCGATGGAATGCAAGTCCATCTCGGCGAGCCGCTTCAGTTTGTCCATCGCCTCCGAGGGTGTGAAAGCGCCGTTGGCGTCTACCCGAAGCTCTATTTCCTTGGCAGAGAAATGCGCACGGATGTGTTTCAATAAAGAGAGTTCCCGGTCGAAATCGATAGCGCCGATCTTCAGCTTGACGCAGCGAAAGCCCTCCTTCATCTTTTCCTCTACCTGTTCCAGCATGTACTTATAATCGCCCATCCAGATCAGTCCGTTGATGGGGATGCCCGCCTGCCCTCGCGAGAAGGGCGTGTCGTAATGCCGCCAACTACCCTGTTCATAATGACGCATGGCCATTTCCAATCCGAAAAGGATGGATGGGTAATGGCGCAAAGATTCGGTGTCAACATGCCCCTTCTGTTCCAGATCGAGGCAAGCCTTGGATAACGTGATCTCGTAATCCACTCCATAATCGCAACTGAGATCCGGCAGGGGGGCACATTCTCCGATACCAATAACCGAGGGTTCGTCTTCCTTACGGATTCGGACCTCCCACAATTTCCGGGTCGTGTAAACTCCCCGTGAGGTTCCTGCCGGTCGCTTGAAAGTCAAGCACCGGGGAACCACCTCAATCCTATATAACCTCTCCTTTACCATTCATTCTTAATTATTCATTATTCATTCTCAATCCCCCTACGGGAATTTCGGGTAATCCTCGAAGCGGGGACGGCGTTTCTCCAAGAATGCCTTACCGCCTTCCTGCGCCTCGTCCGTCATATAGTAAAGCATGGTAGCGTCTCCGGCCAACTCCTGTATACCGGCCTGTCCGTCCAACTCGGCGTTTAAGCCCGCCTTGATCATGCGCAAAGCCAACGGGCTAAGCAACATCATCTCCTCGGCCCATTGAACGTACTCGTCCTCTAATTTATCCAAGGGGACTACCTTATTTACCAGACCCATATCCAAAGCCTCCTGCGCATTGTACTTGCGGCATAGGAACCAGATCTCACGGGCCTTTTTCTGTCCGACCACACGGGCGAGGTAAGAAGAGCCGAACCCGGCGTCGAAGCTACCCACACGAGGACCAGTCTGTCCGAAGATAGCGTTCTCGGAAGCGATCGTAAGGTCGCAAACCACGTGCAATACGTGTCCGCCGCCGATAGCGAAACCATTCACGGCCGCGATGACGGGTTTCGGGAGAGAGCGGATCTGCTTTTGTACGTCCAATACGTTCAAGCGAGGTACGCCGTCTTTACCCACGTAGCCGCCACGCCCTTTCACGTTCATATCGCCTCCCGCGCAAAAGGCCGTATCTCCGGCTCCTGTCAGAACGACTACGTTAATGTCCGGGCGTTCCCGGCAGATGTAAAAGGCGTCGCTCATCTCCGTGGTCGTAGTCGGGGTAAAAGCGTTGCGATACCGTTCCCGGTTGATCGTAATGCGGGCGATGCCGTTGTAGAAATCAAATAAGATCTCCTCATATTCCTTGATGGTTGTCCATTCTCTTTTCGTTTCCATATATTATATGTTTTGTGCTTGGGATGAATTTTTTAGTTGATGATAATATTCCTTGAGCAATCGTACGTCTTCTGCTTTGTCCGTGAAAACCTCCATGAATAGGGGATGTTCGCTCGGTTGCTCTGTTTGGGTAAAGGCGCTCATCGCCGCTGCCAACTCCTCGGCATTATGGACAGCGGAGTAGGAGAATCCCCTTTCCGTGGCCCATCCCTCCGCAGAGGTCTGGTGGGAGGCGGTGACGTAACGGTGCGTACGTTCGTTCATCTTGAATCCCGGCAAGGCTTGGAAGATTTCGCCACCTCCGTTGTTCAAGAGCAGGATGCGAAGGTTATTGTGCAAGTTATCGTTCCACAACGCGTTCATATCATAGAAGAAACTAAGATCGCCAATGACGATAAAGTTTAGTTTTTGCGAGGCCGAGGCATATCCGATGGCCGTAGACAAGGAGCCTTCGATCCCGCTCGTACCCCGGTTGCAACAAACCTCAACCGTCTCGGGTACGGTGTACAATTGTGCGTAACGTACGGTGGAGCTATTCCCCAGATGCAAGGCCGATTCAGCCGGAAGCGAGCGTATCAAACCGCCGATCGCCGCCATTTCGGAGTAAGCGAACTCCGGCTCCGGCAGGTTCCGGGATTTGTATTCCCAAGCCTTCGGATATTCAATCTGCCTATTCTCCAGCATATAAGCGATTTTCTCCAGAAACTCGAAAGGGTCCATCTCGATCACCGTGGTCAGGCTACCGAATAAATCCGCTACCTCTCCATCCAATGAGACATGCCAATGCTCCTTAGGCGGGTGTTTCCGCAAAAACTCTTTCAGCCGCTTGGAGACAATATGGCCGCCGTAGGTGATTACGAGCTCGGGAACTAGCTTCTCTTTTTCCTCCTCCGGGGTAGCGTACAGGATAGCGTCGAAATTCTTGATCGGCAATCCCGGTACGATCCGGTTGCCGATGTGCTCGGAGAGCCAAGTGAAATGCTTGTATAGTAACTTGCATATTTTCTTCTCGAAGAGATAGATCAAGCTCATTTGTCCCGCTATCATCATCCGCTTGCTATATTTGTTCAAGCGCTCGATCAGGTCATCATATTTCCGGTCGTACACGTTCAAGCCTTGATAACGGGTGATTACCCGTACCTTCGGCAATTCGGGTGTCGTGAACTGAAATAAAGGCTCGGAGATCGGAACGTTGATATGCACCGGTCCTTTGCCGTGATGGTTCAGTTCCAACAACGCCTCGTTGATCAATCGATTGCAATACCATTCATCTTGATCCGTATGTATTTCCGGTAGCTGCACCGACTTCTTTACCAGCGAGCCGAACACCCCGGGTTGCGGCAAGGTCTGTCCGTCCATTTGCCCGATCCATGCGGCGGGGCGGTCGGCGGATATCACGACAAGCGGAACTTTCTGATAGAAAGCCTCCGCTACCGCCGGATGTATATTCAGCAAGGCCGTGCCCGAGGTACAGCAAACAGCCGCCGGCTTACCTCCGTGCAACGCTAGCCCTACGGCAAAGAATCCCGCGCTTCGTTCATCCGTCACGGAATGGCAATTGAAGAACGAATGGTTTGCCAATGTGTGCACAATCGGAGAGTTCCGGCTTCCCGGACATAGCACGATATTACTTACGCCGTGCTCTATCAGCAAGGCTACCAATTGAAGGATGTTCTTTTTATCGCTATACATTATATGATATAAAATTATAAATTACCCACTATTCTCCGCATTGTATCTAATTTATCCTCTGTCTCCTGCCACTCATCCTCTAGCTGCGAGGCCGCCAACAGACCGCCTCCGGCATACAGCGTAAAGGTTTGGGGGAGGATATTCATGCAACGGAGGTTTACGTACAGATCTGTTTTGCCTTTGGGATCCAGCCAACCGATGAAACCGGAGTAATAGCTACGATCGTACCCCTCATTTTCGATGATGAAATGATAAGCCTCCTCCTTGGGAAGACCGCAGACGGCTGGAGTAGGGTGTAATAGTTGAAGGACATCACCCAGCTTCTCGGGATTCGGCAAGGAGAAGAAGAAATCACTTTTCAAATGAGAAACCTCTCCGGCCCGGGCTGAATAAGGCCCCTTCTCCTCGGGAGTAATACCCAAGGTGGACAGCTGGCGGCGTATATAGGAGGCGACTAATTGCTGTTCTCTCCAATTCTTATGGTCCCAGCTTTTCGGTAATTTCCCGTCTCGTAAGGATTGGGTTCCGGCCAAAGCTACCGTTTGCCAGTCACCTTTCTCGCCGGATAACAAGATTTCCGGTGTCCCACCCATCCAAGTTCCGGTTTCCGGGGTATGGCAAAGGTAGACATAGGAGCGGATATATCGTTCTTCCGCGGCGAAGAATGCCTTGCCGGGTGAGAAAGAGGGATCTTTCCAGATCGTTTTGCTACGGGATAGGACTAGTTTATCTTGGCTTCCTTTTAGCAAAGGGTTGGTAAACAGGGAGAAATGGTAAGCGTATCGTTCCTTCTCCTCGGATTCGGACGGGATTTCGATTTCATTCGAAGGGAATTCGTTTTTCTCTCGAGAGAAATCCCAATCGGATTCGGAGGGGATTTCAAAGCAATCCGGTTGGATTAAAACGATAGGTCGTTCCGCTGTCACCTGAAACGGAGCGATTACAAAACCGCTCCGTTCATTTAAGTCTTTTATGTCGTATAATAGGCAAGGAGAGCCGGCGCTTTGCATCCTGAAATGGAGCCTATCCTCACCGGGAATACGCCAAATAGCGAAACTCCGGCCTTGCTTGATCAACGTGTCTATTATTTCGTAAGAATCTCTTGGAATCATTTCTTCTTTAGTATACTATTGATTACCCGTACAGAGGAAACCAGTTTGTCGGTAGAGGTGAATATGTCTACGTTCCACACATGGGATGAACGGCCTTTGTGGATAATCGTCCCGACGGCACGTACCGTGTCTCCCTCGTGGGCGGACGACATATGGCTGCCGCTAACTTGCATGCCGACTACCATCTCGTCCGGTTTCGCCAGAATCATGGAACCTAGTCCGGCCACGGTCTCTGCCAGAGCCAGTGTAGCGCCTCCGTGCAAGATACCGAAAGGCTGGCGGGTCCGTTCGTCTACAGGCATGGTCGCTTCCACACGATCCTCTGACGCATAGGTATATTGAATGCCTAGATTACCCATTAAAGCATGTTTGGCCCGTGCGTTTAGTTGATCTAACGGAACCTCTGTGGGTTTGATCGTGGCAAGGATCGCTTTCTCGATCGCTACCGCCACACCTTCCATATTATTGGGTAAGGTCGTGAAATCGGCACAAGCCTTTACGGAATCGCGTGCGTTACCCATCGCCACGCCGGTACCGGCTAATTGAAGCATGGATACGTCGGCCACGCCATCACCGATAGCGACAACCTCTTCGGTCGTGATATTCAGCATCTCCATCAATACCGCCAACGTATTTCCCTTATTGATGAAATGAGGAGCTACCTCCAAGAAATAGTCCTCGGAGCGGAAAGCTTCCAATACCCCGTCCAAACGTTTCTTCCAATGATTTTCGAGACCCACTAGATTGTTCTCGTCATCGCTGGTAAGAATACACTTACAGGGTGCGAAATCCACCGCTTCCGGGAAATTCTCCACACCGATGATGCGCATCTTATTGAGTTCGGCCTCCTCTTGGACATGCTTGTTTTCCGGGCTATCGGTCAGGATATAGTCCTTGTGATACGTGAAGATAGCAAAACCATTTTCCTTCGCCTTCCGGTTTAAATAAGGAATCATGGCCGGATCGATTCGTTTCTCGAACATCAATTCTCCGGTCTGGGCATTGATGATCTGACCTCCGTTATAAGATAATATGAAACCACCGTAATGATTCAATTCAAGAGCCTCCGCCAAGGGTTGAACCCCGTTGGTGGGTCGGCCGGATGCCAATACAACATGAACTCCCATCTGCTGAGCCTTTAACAAGGCGGCATGGGTCCGGGGAGTTATCTCTTTCTTGTCGTTAAGCAACGTCCCATCTACGTCTAAGACTAATAATTTGTACTTCATGGCGTCTTATTTTTATGGTTTAGAATACAAATATACATAAAATAGTTGATAGTTAGAAGACATTTCCATGAAAGGAATTTACGTATATCGGCGCAAGCTCACGCCTATACTGGCGTAGCCCTACGGCACTACTGGTATAGGCGTATGCCGGTATAGGCATCGGCCTGTGTCGATACTGGTGTAAATGTCTCTGAAAAAACACGTACGTGTTCTTGCGAAAACATGTACATGTTTTTCGGAAAATACGTACGTGTTTTTTTTCAAAGCAATTCTTGGATGAAACGAGCCACTCCATCCTCATCGTTCGTGTATTGGGTGATGCGGTCGGCATTGGCCTTGACAGGGGGCTGGGCGTTGGCCATAGCGACTCCCAATCCGGCGAAACGGATCATGGATACGTCATTGAAACCGTCGCCGATAGCGATCACTTCCTCCTGTTTTATCCGGGTTCGCTCTAGTAAGCGGGATAACGAGGCTGCCTTATCGATACCTTTGGGGACAAGCTCCAGATAGAATGCCTCGGAACGATATACGTTGATACGTTTCCCTAATTCTTGGCGGAGCTTCTCTTCCAACGGTACCAACATCTCCGGTTCGCCTACCACCAAGCATTTATCGGCTGGCTGATGCAAATCCCGCAGAAAATCGTCGGTAGCCTTGATCTTCATTTTGGTTAAGAAAGATTCGTATTGTACGTATTTATTTTCCGGATGCTCGCTTAAGATATATTTACCGTTGTAGGAAAGGATAGCCAGTCCCGCTTCTTTGGAGCGGTTGTATAAAACAGGTACGATATCGGGTGGCAAAGCCTGTTCGAAAAGTACTTTGTCTGTCATCAAGTCGATCACCTTACCGCCGTTGAAGGAAAGGATAAAACCACCATATTGCTTTATGTTCAGTTCCTCGGCTAAAGGCACGATACCGTAGGTGGGCCGGCCGGAGGCTAAGACCAGATGCAATCCTTTTTCCTGCGCTTGCAGAAGGGTTTCCCTCGTAAACGGGGTGATCTCTTTTTTACTGTTTGTCAGTGTACCGTCTAAATCCAGTACCAATAATTTATAGTTCATGCTCTTGTTTCGTGTTGATCGTGATTATTTTACCTCTTTGGGAGATATAATTATAGAGTTCTTTATAAAATGCGTGCCGGGTAAGGGTGGAAGCGTCTCCCAAGATCATCAGTTTCATACGGGCACGGGTGATCGCTACGTTCATGCGCCGCAAGTCGTTCAAGAAGCCTATCTTTCCATCCTCGTTGGCCCTTACCAAACTGATCAAGATGACATCGCGTTCTTGCCCTTGGAAACCGTCAACGGTGTGTACGGTGATCAGTCTGCGTAAAGGCTTGAAGAAAGCGTCTTGTTTGATCAATTTACGGATGTATTGTACCTGCGCCTTATAAGGGGAGATCAATCCGAAGTCGATATTCTCTTCCAGCACTCTCTCCTTGGATATTTTCTGTATATAGGAGCGTAATTGTTCCACGAGCAATTCCGCCTCTTGCCTGTTGACACGGCTCATGGTCTCTTCTCTCGTATTTTCCGTGAAATCGCACTCGGACGTATCGAACCATACGATGGGAGTGTCCAGTCGCAAGATTCCCCGCCCACTTACCTCGGGAGCGGATTCGAGTTCGTTATGATAGAACCATTGGGAGGAGAAGCGCATGATATCCTCGTGCATACGATATTGGATCTTCAGGAGAGAGACCGTTTCCGGTTTCGTGTGGGCTATCTTTTGCATCAAGGTACGTCCTAAGCCTTCTCGTTCCGCTTCTATACATTTAATAGTAGGGGGCAATTGGTGATGATCGCCCGCTAGTATGACCCGGTCCGCCTTGCCGATCGCTATCCAGCAAGCGGCTTCCAAGGCTTGGGCGGCCTCATCGATAAACAAGGTCGTGAAGTGCCGGTTCATCATGACCCGGTTTGCGGAGCCAACCAAGGTGCAAGCGACAACACGAGCCTCGTCGAACAGCTCTGTATCGATCTTGACTTCCAGTTCGGTCGCCCGGAATTTCAAACGGGAGAGGCGGTTTCGGATCGTATCCCGTTCCTCCCGGCTTTTCTTTCGCATATTGGATTGTATATCCCGTACCGCTTTCCGGATGCTCCATAACTCGGGATAATCCGGATGCGATTCGAAACGGCGTTCATATGTGAAAGAGAGCATCTTGTCATTGATACGAGTGGGGTTCCCGATGCGCAGGACGTTAATGCCTCTATCTACCAGTTTCTCCGAGATGCAGTCTACGGCGGTATTACTTTGGGCGCAAACGATCACTTGATTCTCCCGGTGAAGGGTCTCGTAAATGGCTTCCACCAAGGTGGTTGTTTTCCCGGTTCCGGGAGGGCCGTGTACGATAGATACTTGTTTCGCTCCCAATACCTTATTTACAGCTTCTTCCTGCGAGCGGTTCAACCAAGGGAAGCGGATCGGGAATAATTCGCGCTGTCCCGGTTTTTCCTGTCCCAGCAATACGTCCCTTAGATGAGAGAGTTGGTTGTTTTTTGCCCGCATCACGTCCGAGAGAGCGGAAAACATCGTTTTATAGCTGGTCTCGTCGAAGTAGAGTTGCACGCCGAGATCATTGCTTTTTCCTTGTATATCCATCAAGGCGGAAGGAGTGGGGAGAACTACCACCATCCGGTCCTCTTGCACGTAGCTGATCGTGGCGGAGAAATCCAGATACTTAAATTTACCACTGATATCTGCCGTGAAGAAGCAAACCGGGCGCCCGTACTCAAAATTATGCTCGATCTCCCGGTCTTCTGTCCTTTCGATCTCGATCACCAATTGGTTTAAGGAGTTATAATAACTGCGTCCCGGAGTGACCGGATACCAACAGAGGCCCTGCGCCACTCGTTTTCGCAAACCCGTACGCTCGGATTGCTGTCGGTATGTTTCCTTCTCATATTCATATTCTTTCTGCAGGAGATCATATTGATGTTGCAAATCTACAAGCGGCGATGAAATTCCCATTCCTTTTTCAATTCTATTAATCGGATAAATACAGCCCGGGCGTTCTAGGTCCCGAAGTAGGCGACAAAAGTACTAAAATTATCGTTCCGTACCCAAGTTGCGGTAAGTAAAGAAAAAGAATACCGCTAACGTTGGTAGTGTCTATAAAATTCCTAATTTTGTACGAAAACTAATATCATAAAAAAATGAATGAGAACGATGCTTTTTATAACGCATTAATAGATGTAGCTGCTTGGGATAAAGAGAATACCTTAGATCGTTTTATGAATAGTGATAGCCTCTTCAAAAAGTTTCTATATAAATTTATTACTACAGATGGTTCGTATGTGAAATTACGGAGCTCTTTAGTAGAGCGGGATTTGGAGAATGCCAAGCTATATTCGCATACCTTGAAAGGGATAGCCGCTAATTTAGGTCTGGTAAATCTATTCGATGTATCGAATAATATACTATCGCTGTTGAGAGAAGGGAATCTGGAAGAAGCGTTGCGTTATGAAGATGCATTGGGAAAACAATACGATGCCTTGCGAGATATCGTTGTTGAGTTTTGTTCTTAATCTATTGTATATTAACTATCTAATTCTAAATAAAGACTATCAGTATGGATACTATCATAAAAACTCAAATTATAGATTTGATTCACAGGGAGGTAATCCCTGCTATCGGATGTACGGAACCTATTGCCGTGGCTTTGGCGGCCGCAAAAGCGGCGGAAGTGCTGGGGCGTAAGCCAGAGAAGATAGAGGTTTATCTGAGCGCCAATATCCTGAAGAATGCCATGGGAGTAGGAATCCCGGGGACTGGCATGGTGGGGTTGCCTATCGCTATCGCCTTGGGATCGATCATCGGTAAGTCCGCTTATGGGCTAGAGGTGCTGAAAGACTTGACTCCGGAGGGATTGAAAGAAGGTAAGGAAATGGTCTGCAAGAAATGTATCGGTATAGACCTGAAAGAGAATGTAGATAAACTTTATATCGAAATTATAAGTTCAGCAGGGAACGATCGTTCAAGGGTGATCATTTGCCATGAGCATACCCATATAATATATGTAGAGAAAAACGGGGAGGTATTGACTGATTTACGTACGGCAAACGCTTCTGGCGAGGAAGTATGTGAGAATAAGGATTTACGTCTTTCCTTCTCTATGGTCTATGAGTTTGCCATGGAAATGCCATTGGATGAGATTCGTTTTATTTTAGAAACGGCCGAGTTGAATAAGAAAGCCGCCCAAGCTTCCATGAAAGGCAATTACGGACATACTGTAAGCAAGACAGTCTCGGGTGCTTTCGGCCGTAAGTTCATGGGAGATTCCGCTTATACGCATATGTTGATCATGACTTCCGCCGCTTGCGACGCTCGCATGGACGGCGCTATGATCCCGGTGATGAGTAATTCGGGAAGCGGTAATCAAGGAATCGCCGCTACGCTTCCGGTTCTTTCTTTCGCCGAGGATATTCAATGCTCGGAAGAGCAACTGATCCGTGCGTTGATGTTAAGCCATTTGATGGTGATCTATATCAAGCAAAGTCTGGGACGTTTATCCGCCCTTTGCGGTTGTGTAGTTGCCGCTACGGGAGCGAGTTGCGCTATCACCTATTTGATGGGAGGAAATAAGGCGCGGATTTCTTATGCGATCAAGAATATGATCGGTAATATTACCGGAATGATCTGTGACGGTGCCAAGCCGAGTTGCGCGATGAAAGTATCTAGTGGCGTATCTACGGCGATGCTTTCCGCTTTGATGGCCATGGAGGATAAGGTGGTGACTTCCGTGGAAGGTATCATCGATGAGGATGTGGATAAATCGATCGCAAACTTGACCGCTATCGGTTCTAAAGGAATGGAGGCGACGGATCGTCTGGTGCTGGACATCATGACCGGTAAATCTTGTTAATGGGATTCTATGGAGGAGGCACCAAAGGCGAGGAAAAAAGAGATTATGCGAGTGACACTTTTAGGGTCATTCGCTAATTTTGTTTTATTGGTATTCAAGTTCGTGGCGGGTATCTGGGGGCATAGTAGCGCTATGATCGCCGATGCGGTACATTCGTTATCTGATTTCGTAACGGATATAATCGTACTTCTTTTTGTCAATATATCTTCCAAGCCGAAGGACGAGAGCCATGATTACGGGCATGGTAAATACGAGACTTTGGCAACTTCAATTGTCGGTATCGTCTTGCTTTGTGTAGGTTTTGGCCTTTTCTGGGAGGGAGCGAACAAGATTTATGACTTTTATTTCAAGGGGATTCCGTTGGAAAGTCCGGGAATGATCGCTTTAGTTGCCGCTCTTATCTCCATTGTGATCAAGGAATTACTGTATCATATTACCGTTTGGGTAGGAAGGAAGCAGAATAGTCAAGTCGTTATCGCTAACGCTTGGCATCATCGCTCGGATGCCTTTTCCTCGATCGGTACGGCTTTAGGTATCGGAGGGGCGATTTTGTTGGGGGATAATTGGCGTGTGCTGGACCCGTTGGCGGCTGTGATTGTCAGTTTATTTATCGTAAAAGTAGCCTTACAACTAGTGATCCCGGCGATTAATGACTTATTGGAGAAATCTTTGCCGAAGGAGGTGGAGGATGAGATCTTGGCGATCATTAGTGAGGTTCCCGAGGTAAAGAGCCCGCATAATCTACGTACCCGCCGCATCGGTAATAATTTTGCTATCGAGGCGCATATACGGGTGGACGGACAGATAACCGTGACTCGTGCCCATGACTTGACGAAAGAGATCGAACAGAATCTGCGTGATAAGTTCGGTCAGGCTACGCACATCGCTTTGCACGTGGAACCAATTAAATAAACGAATTGTTATTTGACCATGATGAAGAACTTATATAGGGGAGAAGTGTTCTATTTGATCGCTTCCCCGCTGGATCATGTGGAGGCTTACCGCTGTTTTGAGGATGGGGGACTGGCTGTTGTTGATGGAAAGATTGTAGAGGCGGGGCCGTTCGAGGCGATGCGTTCCCGTTACCCGGATTTCCCGGTGACAGACTATTCCGGTAAATTGATTACACCCGGCTTTATTGATTCCCATATCCATTTCTCCCAGTCGGAGATACAGGGAATGTATGGCAAGCAACTTCTGGATTGGCTGGACGAATATACGTTTCCCGCCGAGGAAGCTTTCTCTTCCATGGAATATGCACAAGATATCGCTCGCTTTTTCGTGAAGGAACTGGTGAAGAACGGAACTACGACTTGTGCTGCTTATGCCACGGTTCATCCTGCTTCCGTAACCGCATTATTTTCCGTGGCTACGGAGTATAATATGTGTATCTTGGCTGGAAAGGTGATGATGAACCGGAACGCTCCGGATTATTTGATGGATACCACGCATCAGGGTGAGTTGGACTGCCGTAGCTTAATCGAGGATTGGGACGGGAAAGGACGGAATCACTATGTGATCACGCCCCGTTTCGCCATAACCAGTACGCCGGATCAATTAAAGTCTGCCGGTCGTTTACATGCCGAATATCCCAGTACCTATATACAGACACATCTTTCGGAGAATCAGGGAGAGATTGAATCTGTCTTATCGCTCTGTCCCGGTCATGCGGATTATCTGGAGGTCTATGAGCGTGCCGGATTGTTGACCGATCGTTCGATATTCGGGCATTGTGTCCATCTAACCGATCGGGAATATAAGCGGTTGGGAGAAACGGGAGGCATTATCGCCCATTGCCCGACCTCGAACCTTTTCCTTGGAAGCGGATTATTCGATATGAGGGAAGCGAACCGTTACGGCGTACGTACTACCTTGGCGACAGATGTCGGTGCGGGTACATCTTTCTCTATGTGGCGTACGATGGGAGAGGCTTATAAGGTACAACAGTTGAACGGTTATCCGATGACAGCTTTGGAGGCTATCTATAAATGTACGCTAGGCTCTGCACGGGCCTTATCGTTGGACGACCGAATCGGAAGTTTCCTCCCTGGCCGTGAAGCGGATTTCATAGTCGTGGATTATGCCGCTACCTCTGTCCAGAAATTGCGTATGGAGTATCTTCGTTCGAGAGATAAATGGACGATCGAGAATAAGCTGTTTGGCCTGCAAACCCTCGGCGATGACCGGAATACGGTATGCACTTATATAATGGGCAAGCAAGTATACGGCTCAGATTCGTGCGATCATCAAGAAACAAGTATGTAATACGACCGTTACGACGATCCATAGGCGCTCGGCAGTAGTCGGGCGCAATCCCGGGAAATGATATTCTATAGCCCCGTGCTTGCAAGCGGAGAGGCAATCTCCGCAATAGGTACAGGTATAGCCGATCTTTCCCTTCTCGATCTCTTCTTTATGTAGGGCATCATAACGGCAAGCGTTTGTGCAAGCCATGCAATGGCAACAATCCGTGGTCAGTCGTACCCGGAAAGGAGAGAGGTATTTGAGGAAAGACACTAAAGTCCCGATCGGACAATAACTACTGCAATGCACCATCTTCCGTCTCTTTCTGGAAAACAATAGCATGACAAGTAGGCCGATAACTCCGACCGCTATTCCAAAAGCGGTGGCTATCCTGCCGCTCGCTCCGAATATTCGGAGTAGGATGGCCCCCAACATAACCAGAAATAATATGCTGTATCGCATTTGCTTGTGATAGGGGAACCTTTTTCGCTCCAATTTTCCCCGGGCACTCCATGCGTCGAATGCCCCGAAGTAACAAAGCTGGCTACACCAAGCGGGACCGGATAGTAATAAGGTGCTGATAAAAAGTATGGGCATGAATAATCCCTCGAAGCGATAAAGCGGTCCGGCCAAGATTACCGCAGGAATCGGTAAATGCAGTTTTCCGGTCATAAGGAAAATAGGATCGGCAAAAATCCCTAGAGCAAGTTGCCCGAAAAAAACGATCGAGAATAACAACCACGCTCGTTTTCTCCATTTAGGGCGTTCTTGCCGATCTTGCATCTTATAGCAAAGCCAACCACCGTACAGCATGGCAAGTATCACCTGTATCCATCCTCCGTGCGGAAATAACCTTTCGCCTATTAACAATGGATTTTTAGGCATGACTTGAACGGTCGAGAGAAGTCCCCCGACTAACAACACGGTAATGATAACAGTACGTCTCGTTTTCATGCTCAATTATTTTATGCGTAAAAGTATGCCTTTTACGCAAATAATTATAGCACAGGCATTGTATTTCTGATATTTGTTACACCGATTAAACGATCATACCGTGCTCCCATTGGACAATAGTAGACGTAAATGCTATATTCGTTCTCCGTCTGGAAGAAATTACCCTCGATAGGGCCGGTCTGTCCTACGGTTTGTCCGTTAGGGACAAAGAGGTACTGATAGTTGTAACTGCCTTGTTTCAGTAAGACGGATTTCTCGTATTGATGCGTCTCCGGATTATAGCCCATCTTACTTTTCTCGTCCAATACATTATTATATAATTGACCGTTCAAATACACGTTTCCATCGGGAATTAAGTCCATGGCGAGGGTAAAGTGAACGATGTAATAGTCCGCTTCCGTATCCGGGTCGTTACAATTACTGCAACGAATGAAGAAACGGCCGTCTTGATCTTGATCGTATTGATACGATAATTGGTCACGCCGATAGTCCGTCATCAACTCTACATGGTAATATGGATTATGGAACGAGATACTTTCTACGTGCATGCCATTGTATTTGTTGCTCAAAAATTCCATACGGCGATATTCGTTTCCTGCGGGAAAGATCAAGTTCTGATTGTTCGTATAAGAGATCTGGTTTTCTAAAATAGTCATAGGCTGAAGACCTGTTACGGCATTATCCCTGCGGTTATTCTGATAAACCCAGATTTTCAAGTCGGTCTGAGGATAGGTGATGGGGAAATTCTTGTTATTGATCGCAAAGCTGACTTGTTGGTGTGACTGATTGGTATCGATATCCGTATTTCCGCTCACCGTAGCGGCGACACTAACCATCGGCTCAAAAATAGAAAAGCATGCGGTAAATACGATCTGGGAGGGATCATCCTCGTTATATACTTGCAAGGCATAATTCCCCGAGACCTTCGGTTGAACGTCATCGTTTGGGAAAAGTAATCGGTAGTTGGTGTATTGCACCGTAGTACCCATCGCATTGGCGAAATCCTCGATCGTGCTCCCTTGGAAACCATTCATATACTCAATCGGGGAAAGATTCGATTGCGTCCAATCGGCGTTGCAATGAACCAGATTATAGGCGTATCGCCCGAAGCCCGGATTAAAAGCATCGAAATTAACTTCGATACGGTTTTCACCGCCCAGTTCAATGAATGGGTCGGAGAACATCTCGCCGGCAACCTTCACTTGGAGGGTCTTTATTTGCTTATCGCTAACGTTGGTGAAGTAAGTCACTTGAGCGTTCAACGGTACTAAAACCGTGATAAGCAGCAGAAATAGGATTTTAAAAACTTTCATTTTCTTATTACTTTCTTTAACGACGCAAAATTATGGAATTATTTCTCTATTTATTTGCCTTTCCCTGCTCTAAAGCATGAAAAAATGTTTACTTTTGCAGGAAAATTACATATAAACAATTTTAGTTGTATCATGGCAAATGTGATTAAGATTAAAAAGGGTTTAGACATTAATCTGAAGGGCAAAGCTTCGGATGTACTGTTAAACGGCGGCAAGAGCGAGTCTTACGCGATCGTCCCCGATTATTATAACGGTATTCTCCCCAAAGTTGTTGCGAAAGTAGGAGAAAAAGTCAAAGCCGGTTCTGTACTGATGATTGACAAGAACCGCCCCGAGATCAAGTTTGTTTCGCCGGTCAGTGGCGAGGTAACTGCCGTAAACCGAGGAGAGAAGCGTAAGGTGCTAAGCATCGTTGTGAAGCCGGATGCGCAGATCGAGTATGAGGAGTTCGGTAAGAAGAACGTAGCATCCCTACAGGGGGCAGAGGTGAAAGAGGCACTTCTGAACGCCGGTATGTGGCCGTTTATCAAGCAACGCCCATACGATATCATCGCCGCTCCATTGGATACTCCGCGTGATATCTTCGTTTCGGCTTTTTACTCCGCTCCGTTGGCTCCAAACTTCGATTTTATCGTAAAAGGTCAGGAGGCTGATTTCCAGACTGGATTAAACGCCCTAGCTAAATTAACGAATGGAAAAGTGTATGTGGGTGTAAGAAGTGGTTCTGTCGTGAGCGGAATGAAAGGTGTGGAGATCGTGGAAGTAGAAGGTCCGCATCCCGCGGCGAACGTTGGCGTGCAGATCAATCATATCAAGCCCGTTAACAAGGGTGAGGTAGTTTGGACGGTTAATCCGGCGGATGTGATCGTAATCGGACGCTTGTTCAACAAGGGTGTCGCCGATTTCAGTCGTATGGTTGCTATCACCGGTTCCGAGACTACCGAGAGAGGTTATGTTAAGACAATTTCAGGTTGTACGATTAAGAGCTTGGTTAACGGTAAAGTGTTAGGACAGGAACATATCCGTATTATCAGCGGTAATGTTTTGACAGGTACCAAGGTAAATATGGATGGTTACCTAGGTGCTTATGATAACCAGATCACCGTGATTCCGGAAGGTGATGAGACGCATGAGTTCTTAGGTTTCGCTATGCCTCGTTTCAACCAGTTCAGCGCCAGCCATAGTTACTTTAGCTGGTTAGGTACTAGCAAGGAATATGTGATCGACGCCCGTATCAAAGGTGGTAAACGTGCCATGATCATGTCTAATGAATACGATAAAGTGTTCCCGATGGATATCTATCCGGAATATTTGTTGAAAGCGATCATCGCGTTCGATATCGATAAGATGGAGAACCTTGGTATCTATGAGGTGGCTCCCGAGGACTTCGCTCTTTGCGAGTTCGTGGACACTTCCAAGATCGAGTTGCAGAAGATCGTTCGCGACGGATTGAACCTGTTGTATAAGGAAATGAATTAATAACATAAAAAACTTATAATACATTGAAAGCGTTAAGGAATTATCTCGACAAGATTAAGCCTAACTTTGAGGAAGGCGGAAAGCTGGCGATGTTCCGTTCTGTTTTTGACGGTTTCGAAACATTCTTATTTGTTCCGAACGAGACCTCTAAAACGGGCGTACATATTCATGACTGTATTGATTCAAAGCGTGCCATGACCGTGGTTATCATCGCTTTGTTGCCTGCTTTGCTTTTTGGTATGTATAATGTCGGTTATCAGCACAATTTAGCTGTGGGGGCTGATCCGGGATTTTTGATGACTTTTATTTTTGGATTTTTGGCGGTATTGCCTAAGATCATTGTTTCGTATGTGGTAGGTTTGGGTATAGAGTTCGCTGTCGCCCAAGTGAAGAAGGAAGAGATTCAAGAAGGATTCTTGGTTTCCGGTATCTTGATTCCGATGATCGTTCCGGTCGATACTCCGTTATGGATGATCGCTGTAGCTACTGCTTTCGCTGTTATTTTCGCGAAAGAGGTATTTGGTGGTACGGGATATAATATATTTAATGTAGCATTGGTTACACGTGCGTTCTTATTCTTCGCTTACCCGGCAGCAATGTCTGGTGATCAAGTGTTCGTTCGTACGGCTGATACGTTTGGTATCGGGGCTGGCCAAGTAGTTGACGGTTTTTCCGGAGCTACTCCGCTAGGACAAGTCGCTATCGCTGGTAAGGAGATGATCGGTTCTTTCCAAGCTGTTGACGTATTAGGCAACCCGATCTCTACTTGGGACGCGTTTATTGGTTTGATCCCGGGCTCTATCGGTGAGACTTCCGTATTGGCTATTTTGATCGGTGCGGTTATCTTGTTGGTTACGGGTATCGCAAGTTGGAAGACAATGGTTTCCGTGTTCGTGGGTGGTGCTTTCATGTCATTGATCTTTAATATGATCGGTACTACGGTCGCTATGTGCGTATCTCCGCTGGATCACTTGTTCTTAGGTGGTTTCGCTTTTGGTGCCGTGTTCATGGCTACAGACCCTGTGACTTCCGCTCGTACGGAGACAGGTAAATATATCTATGGTTTCCTTGTAGGTGCTATGGCCATTATTATTCGTGCGTTGAACCCGGGTTATCCAGAGGGTATGATGCTCGCTATCCTGTTGATGAACGTGTTCGCTCCGCTGATCGACTATTATGTTGTGGAAGCTAATATCTCTCGCAGATTGAAACGTGTAATAAAATAAAGTAAGAAGGAATATGGCTAAATATAAATGTAAGGTATGTGGCTATGTCCACGAGGGAAATAAGGCTCCTGACACTTGCCCGGTATGTTCCGCTCCTGCTTCCGAATTTGAGGAAATCAAGGAGGAGGGCGCCGCTAAGAAAGGCATAAACCGGGATAGCAATGTTTATACGGTTGTTTATGCGGCTGTGATGGTTGTGCTAGTGGCTGTCGTATTGGCGTTTACTTCACAATCATTGAGAAGTTTTCAGAAACAGAACGAGGATAACGATAAGAGACAACAAATTCTGCGTTCTATCAACGTAAATGTTTCTTCTTCTGAGGCTGAGACCAAGTACAACGAGTTGATCAAGGAAGCTTTCTTGGTAAACGAGAATGGTGAGAAGGTTGAAGGCGACGCTTTCGCTACGGATGTAGTTAAGGCTGCCACTGAGCATCAATATCCGGTTTTCGTCGCGAATGTAGATGGTCAACCGAAATATATCATGGCTTTGCATGGAGCAGGTCTTTGGGGTCCGTTATGGGGTTATATCTCTGTAGATAGTGATAAGAATACTATTTATGGTGCTGACTTCAGCCACCAAGGTGAAACTCCGGGTCTGGGAGCTGAGATCTCTAAACCGGCGTTCAGCAATGAGTTCAAAGGTAAGAAGATCTTCATGAGTGGAGAATTCAAGTCTGTCGCTGTTGTTAAGCCGGGTAAGAGCGTAGCGGGACAGGATTATGTAGACGGTATCTCAGGTGGTACAATTACCAGTAAAGGTGTGGATGAAATGTTATTCAACAGCTTGAGCGGTTATGTTAAATTTTTGACCTCACAAAATTAAGTAGAAGATGGGATTATTATCTGAAAAGAATAAAGAAGTTCTGTTAGGCCCGTTGAGCGCTAACAACCCGGTTGTCGTTCAGATGTTGGGTATTTGCTCTGCGTTGGCTGTAACATCAAAACTTGAGCCGGCCATCGTGATGGGTATCTCGGTGACGGCTGTCGTAGCTTTCGCTAACGTGATCATTTCATTGATGCGTAATACGATTCCGAACCGTATCCGTATTATCGTGCAATTGGTGGTAGTTGCCGCTTTGGTGACAATCGTTAGTGAGGTGTTGAAAGCTTTTGCTTATGACGTAAACAAACAGCTTTCCGTATTTGTCGGTTTGATCATTACGAACTGTATCTTGATGGGACGTCTGGAAGCGTTCGCCTTGGGTAACGGCCCATGGGAATCGTTCTTGGATGGCATTGGTAACGGTCTGGGATATGCGATTATTCTTATTATCGTAGGTTTCTTCCGTGAATTGCTAGGATCTGGTACCTTATTGGGTTTCCAAGTGATTCCGCAGGCATTCTATGATCTGGGTTACGTGAACAATGGTTTGATGATCTTGCCTCCGATGGCGTTGATCGTGATCGCTGTTATTATTTGGGTTCATCGTGCTAAGAACAAGGAACTTCAAGAAAATTAATGTTAACGATTAAACGAATAATAGAATGGAACAATTATTAAGCACATTCGTCCGCTCGATCTTCGTTGACAACATGATCTTCGCATACTATTTGGGTATGTGCTCTTTCGTGGCTGTCTCAAAGAACGTGAAGACCGCTTTAGGATTAGGTATAGCAGTGACATTCGTACTTTTCTGTACGTTGCCGATTAACTATATGCTTGAGAATTATGTATTGAAAGAAGGTGCGTTAAGTTGGTTAGGCCCGGAATATGCGGAGGTGAACCTTAGCTTCTTGGCGTTTATTATCTTTATCGCCGTTATCGCTTCTTTCGTGCAGTTGGTCGAGATGGTAGTCGAGAAATTCTCTCCGTCTTTGTATGCTTCCCTTGGTATCTTTTTGCCGCTGATCGCTGTAAACTGCGCTATCTTGGGTGGTTCTCTGTTTATGCAACAAAAAGCGTTCCCTAATGTAGGTGTCGCCACTGTTTATGGTTTAGGATCTGGTATCGGTTGGTTGCTGGCTATCGTAGGTATGGCGGCTATCCGTGAGAAATTGTCATATTCAAATGTCCCCAATGCTTTGAAAGGTTTGGGTATTACTTTCATCATCACGGGTTTGATGGGTATGGCATTCATGTGTTTCTCTGGTCTGAAGATTTAAGTATTAACGCATTAAACAAAATATAAAGATGACTTTATTAATGTCGGGCGGACTTACGATTGGTGTCAGCGCAATAGTATTCTTATTGATCACGCTGATCTTGGTCGGTTTGCTTTTGTTCGCCAAAGCAAAATTGGTGCCTTCAGGGAATGTAAGCTTGAAGGTTAACGGAGAGAAAGATATAGAGACCCCGATTGGTGGAACTTTGCTAGGTGCGCTACAGAGCGGTGGCATCTTCTTGTCTTCCGCTTGTGGTGGTGGTGGTAAATGCGGTCAGTGCCGTGCTCAAGTTATTGATGGCGGTGGCGAGATCCTACCTACTGAGAAAGGTTTCTTCTCTCGTAAACAAGTGAAAGATCATTGGCGTTTGGCTTGTCAATGCAAGGTGAAAGAGGATATGGTCGTTCAGGTACCAGACGAGGTATTTGGCGTTAAGGAATGGGAATGCGAGGTTATCAGTAACAAGAACGTCGCTACATTTATCAAGGAGTTTATCGTTGCGTTGCCTAAAGGTGAGCACATGGACTTTATTCCGGGTTCTTACGCTCAGATCAAGATCCCTACATACTCAATGGATTATAACAAGGATATCGATAAGAGCTTGATCGGCCCCGAGTATCTGCCGGCTTGGGAGAAATTCGGTTTATTCGGTTTGAAGTGTAAGAACGACTCACCGTCTATCCGTGCCTATTCTATGGCTAACTATCCTGCTGAGGGTGACCGTATCATGTTGACCGTGCGTATCGCTACGCCGCCGTTCAAACCGAAACCACAAGTTGGTTTCATGGATGTGATGCCGGGTATCGCTTCTTCTTATATCTTTACGTTGAAACCGGGTGATAAGGTGACTATGAGTGGTCCTTATGGTGATTTCCACCCAATTTTCGATTCTAAGAGAGAGATGATGTGGATTGGTGGTGGTGCTGGTATGGCTCCGTTGCGTGCCCAAATCATGCACATGACAAAGACGTTGAAGACTACGGATCGTAAGATGTCTTACTTCTATGGCGCGCGTGCCTTGAACGAAGTGTTCTATTTGGAAGATTTCTTGGAAATAGAGAAAGAATTCCCAAACTTTACGTTCCACTTGGCGCTTGACCGTCCTGATCCTGCCGCTGATGCTGCGGGTGTTAAATATACGGCTGGATTCGTTCATCAAGTAATCCATGATACTTACTTGAAGGATCACGAGGCTCCGGAAGATATCGAATACTACATGTGTGGTCCGGGCCCGATGTCAAAGGCCGTGGAAAATATGCTGGATAACTTGGGTGTACCTCGTGAGATGTTGCACTTCGATGATTTCGGTGGATAAAATAGGATTTCTATATCTACAGATAGAAGGCGGGGGTTAAGATCCTCGCCTTTTTTATTTTGGCCCTGAAACTCCTCTTTACGAAGATATACTTCAAATGCTATAGGATATATTCTGCATGTGTCATAGGATATATACTTCATTAACGAAATAAGTCGTACTTCTATGTCGGCACATTAAAAATGTAATTATTTTGAAATAATATGCAGCGTTTATCGTTTTATAAGCATCTAAGCTTATATAGTCATAAAAACAAGTTAGACATGAAGCCATTGATTTTATCTTTTTTTGCGGTTTTATTAGGATACTCATTCTTTTTCGATAAAGATGATGAAATAAAATTGCGTAATGTTGACCAGATATCGTTGGAATCTAATTCTACGATGCCTGAGAGGGGTGATTCTGTCACTTTGTATGCGAAAAGGCTCCCTAATACTCCGGAATATATTTTACGAATCGCAAAACCGGAGGATTATCTCTTTACGAAATAAAATTTTCGTGTTAAAATATTTGTTTATTTGACGAATATTGCTATGTTTGTGCCCATGTAACTTTTAATGCGTGGGATATGGATTTGAAATCTACTCAATATATAGAAAAAACAGGAAGTGTCGCAAAGGCATTCCTGTTTCTTTTTCTTCTCTTTCTATCAAGCATATATAATCTGTTTAAGTTTGCCAGCCTTGAAAATGAGGAGGTAAAAGTATCAGATATGGTGCTACCTTCTAAGACTTCCGGTGATGTCGAGTATATAGAACAAGATGACTTATCTGCAAACTGTAAATTCCTAATCGATAGAACTACTCACTGGTTGGGCTGAGTAAGCCCTTATCTGATCCGTGTGAGTGCATAGAAGGATAAGGGGGACTTATTTTAGATAATTAAACGATTTTCTCCAATAGATTGTATTCCGGTATATCTTCGAGGAAAGCATACGTCTGTTTCTCATAGTCAATTTTGCAACAAAAATGACGGATGCCGTTGCTTACGGTTAAGTATTTTACGTGTAAGACCATGTTATAACGTACGATTTGATCGAATACAGCGCTTGTTATCTCGATATGTGGAGCTTTATATTCAATAATCATTAGAGGTGCTAGAAACCGATTGTATGCAACGGTATCGCATCGCTTGGATGTTCCGTTTAGTTTTACCGCTACTTCATTCGCTAAAAGTTCTTGAGGATAGTTTTTTTCCGTGACCAAATAGTTCACGAAATGTTGTCGTACCCATTCCTCTGGCGTTAATGCGACAAATTTTCGGCGTACAGGATCCCAAATAGAAGGCTTTCCTGCTTTCTTCGTAACTTTGACTGAGAATTTTGGTAGATTTAATGGGAGCATTTGCTATATTTGCTATTTATATTCTAACTAAAATGCACCTCAAAGGTAGTTATTTATGAGAACAAAACAAGAAATCGTAGAAAATTGGCTGCCTCGTTATACCGAGCGAAAGCTAGAAGACTTCACTAAGCACATATTACTCACTAACTTTACTAAATATGTCGAGATATTTGCGGATCATTTTAATGTCCCGATTTTGGGATTGAAAAGTTCGATGCCCAATGCCTCGGCAGAAGGGATTACCATTATCAATTTTGGGATGGGAAGTGCGAACGCTGCTACAATCATGGATTTATTGTCAGCAGTCATGCCCAAAGCGGTGCTTTTCCTCGGTAAATGTGGAGGATTAAAAAGAGCGAATGTATTAGGGGATTATGTATTGCCAATAGCGGCGATCCGAGGTGAGGGAACGTCGAATGAGTATTTACCACCTGAGGTACCTTCATTGCCCGCTTTTTCAATGCTTCGTGCCATTTCTTCCGCCATACGTGATCATGGAAAAGATTATTGGACAGGTACGATTTACACGACAAATCGCAGGGTTTGGGAATACGATAATGCTTTCAAGGAATATCTTCGTAGTACGCATGCCACTGGTATCGATATGGAAACCGCAACCTTGCTTACTGCCGGTTTCGCTAACCAAATACCTACGGGTGCATTGTTGATGATATCGGATAAACCGATGGAAGAAGATGGTGTAAAAACAGAAGCGAGTGACCGGAAGGTGACTCAACAATTTGTAGGAGAACAGGTAATGTTGGGAGTTGAAGCTCTTCAACAGATTTTGGATGGTAAGAAAACCATCCGTCATATCCGTTTTAGTTGGTAATAGCGAAACCTCATAATTTATGGCAAAAAAAGAAATTACTTTCGAGGAGATTTGTAGGGATATAACAGCAAGGAAGTTTCAGCCTGTTTATGTGTTAATGGGCGAAGAGCCTTTCTTCATCGATCAAATAACAGATTTGTTATTAAAAAGCGTATTAGAGGAATCTGAGAGAGATTTCAATCAGATTATTCTATACGGCGCAGATACAGATGCTATTTCTATTATCAATGCGGCACGTCGTTTTCCAATGATGTCCGAATATCAATTGATCGTTGTTCGAGAGGCTCAATTAGTGAGAGATATAGAGTTGCTGAGCAGTTATGTGAAGAATCCTTTGTCATCAACTATTTTGGTCATAAATTACAAATATAAGACTTTAGATCGCCGTCGTGCGTTAGCGGCCGCAACCGATAAAAACGGTATTTTATATGAGTCAAAAAAGATCCCGGATTATAAAATGCCGAGTTTTATCACCTCTTTGATGCAACAGCGTTCTATCGGTATCGATCCAAAAGCCGCTCAAATGCTCTCAGATTTCCTTGGAAACGATTTAAACCGTCTCAATAAGGAATTGGATAAGCTGGCAATTATCTTGGCTGAAAAGGCCTCAAAACGCATCACACCGGAATTGATCGAGCAAAATATAGGGATTAGTAAAGAATACAATAACTTTGAGCTGATAAAGGCACTTGCCATGAAGGATATATTAAAGGCTAACCGGATCGCTCAGTATTTTGAGAAAAACCCTAAAAGTAATCCGATACAGATGACACTTCCTGTATTATTTAACTATTTCTCAAACTTGCTGATTTGTTATTATTCAAAGGATCGATCGGAATCAGGATTGATGACCGCACTTGGTTTACGGGGAACTTATCAAGTAAAGGACTATCTTTTGGGGATGAAAAATTATCCAGCGATGAAAGTTTTTAATTTGATCAGCGATATCCGAACGACTGACGCAAGATCTAAGGGAGTGGAAAACTCTTCAGCGACAGATGCAGATTTACTAAAAGAATTACTTTACAAAATTTTACATTAAACAGAAATCATAGACTTAGTGCAGGCAAAAGGGCCTTTTTTCCTAGAATGATGAAAAAGTCAAACTGGAAAAAGAGGCCTTTTTGTTTATTTATCAATTAATTACGCATATTTTATCTCTCTGAGATTTTAAAATTTATTCAATCACGTACCTTCTTCCTCAAAAATTCCAAGAAATCCATACTTAAAGCTATAATCGGTATAGCCATAGATTGCCTTCATTATCCGTTAAAGGAAAAATAGACAAGTTGGCAGTAAAATAAATAGAGTAAAATTATATTGTATACAAATATAACCGAGAAATGAATGTTTACAATCATATATACAATAAAAGTATTTGAGTAGATTACAAATGTTGGTGGTTTTTGTAATCATTATATAGACGTTACAAATGTATCATGTTTACATTACTAATATAAATCATGGATTACTATATATTTCTTTATCCACGTAAGATTTGCTATAAATTATAAATAACCAGTTTTTTATATAGAAATATTGATTGTTTACATTAACTAAACATGTTTTTCTGTCTACAAACGTATAAAAACCCCCTAACTATAATCATATGTATTATTATATTTACATATAGATCAGATGTATATGCTATTTTTCTAAAGTTTTTCTAAATACTCTATACCTCCTTCTTGAACACGGTTTACAGTTCTACCCGTCACATATGTATCGGTGTGACACAAATGTACCAATTTAGTTTTATAAAAATAAATTGCGCAAATGGAAATATTGATTTATCTTTGTATCCAGTTTACTTTGTGGACATTTATCTTAGTAAACGGTCATAATGGCAGTATTCTAGTAAGAATTTAAGATATATATGAATATGAGAGATCGTATTTTAAAAATAATGGAACGTGAAGGACTTACCCCTTCTAAATTTGCCGAATCGATCGGTATACAGCGTTCGGCAATGTCACATATTATATCTGGGAGAAATAATCCGAGTTTGGATGTTCTGCTAAAAATACTGGAACGGTTCACTTATGTTGATTCTGACTGGCTATTGTTTGGCAAAGGCGAAATGGTCCGAGAACATGTGTTAACTGAACCTAATTTGTTTACAAATATGCTTGAAAATCGTCCCAATGTACAAGTTGTTGCCGAAAATCGCAAGGAAATTGGGGTTGAGACACCTGTAAACATCCAGAAACAGCCTGTCGTAGAGCAAGTTATATGCCAAGAAAAGCCTTCTAAAAATGTTAGTAAAATAATGATATTTTACTCCGACAATACGTTTGATACTTTCGTCCCTGAAAAAAACAAGAAAGACTAAGGTAAACTGTTCGTTATATACGTTATATTCATGTATCTTTGCGGATAAATTGAGTAATCGTGTATATGAAGAAGTACATCTTAGACATGAAGGTGACTGAAAACTGTCACCTTCATAAAAATTATTGCCTGCTAAAGTTAACCTCGGATGGGAATCTTCCAGAGATGCTTCCCGGACAATTTGTAGAGGTTCATGTAGAAAACTCTCCTACAACATTCTTACGTCGTCCGATTTCTGTCAACTATGTAGATAAGTCTAAAAATGAGTTGTGGTTATTGATTCAACTTGTTGGTGATGGCACGAGAAAAATGGCAGAATTCCGTCCCGGTGATATTGTAAACATAATGCTACCACTGGGTAATAGTTTTACAATTCCTTCCAAGGAACAGGAGAACAAAAGACTTTTGCTGATTGGTGGTGGTGTTGGAACCGCTCCGATGTTATATCTAGGAGCTTGTTTAAAAGAAGCCGGTTTTGAGCCTACTTTTCTACTTGGGGCTCGTTCTAAGGATGATGTATTGCAATTAGATGAATTCCAGAGATTTGGTAAGGTTTATATCACAACCGAAGATGGTTCGCTAGGCGAGAAAGGGTATGTGACTAACCATACGATCCTTAAAGAGGTTCGATTTGACCAGATTTATACTTGTGGTCCTAAGCCAATGATGGTGGCGGTAGCGAAATACGCAGGTGCGGAAGCTATTTCTTGCGAGGTTTCTCTTGAGAACACGATGGCTTGTGGCATAGGTGCTTGTTTGTGCTGCGTAGAGAAAAACAAGGAAGGTCATAATGTGTGTGTATGTACAGAAGGTCCCGTATTTAATATTGAGAAATTGTCATGGCTGAATTAAATGTAAACATTGGGAATTTACCGTTGAAAAATCCGGTAATGACAGCATCCGGCACGTTCGGATATGGTATAGAATATGCTGATTTCATGGATATTTCACGTTTGGGGGGTATTTTCGTGAAAGGTACCACTATCCAACCTCGTGAAGGTAATGATTATCCAAGAATGGCGGAGACTCCTTCCGGAATGTTGAATGCCGTGGGGCTTCAGAATAAGGGCGCCGATTATTTCGCTGAGCATATTTATCCGGAGATCAAGGACATCGATACGAATATGATCGTAAACGTGAGTGGGTCTTCGGTTGAAACGTATGTCGAGTGTGCGGAAAAGATCGCAGAGTTGGATAGGATTCCCGCTATCGAACTGAACATTTCTTGTCCGAACGTAAAGCAAGGTGGTATGGCTTTCGGCGTTACTACGTGTGGTGCGGGAGAGGTTGTTAAGGCTGTTCGTAGGGTTTATCCAAAGACACTTATTGTAAAACTTTCTCCTAATGTAACTGATATTACGGAGATCGCTAAAGCTGTTGAAGCGGAGGGTGCGGATTCTGTTTCGTTAATTAATACGATGCTTGGAATGGCCATCGACGCAGAGAAACGTAAACCTATATTATCTACAATAACTGGAGGTCTTTCCGGGCCTTGCGTAAAACCTGTAGCTCTACGTATGGTATGGCAAACGTATCATGCGGTAAAGATTCCGATTATAGGTTTGGGAGGTATTTCAAATTGGAAAGATGCCGTGGAGTTCATGTTAGCTGGGGCTAGTGCTATCCAGATCGGAACTTATAACTTTGTAGATCCAACTGTTTCTATCAAGGTTATTGATGGATTGAATGACTATTGTGACCGACATGGTTTTAAATCAGTAAAAGAGTTGATCGGAGCATTGGATATTCAGAGATAATCTAAGTTCATTTATAGACTTTATTTCCATTTTTTCAATAATAAAAAAGGATGTGTTCGCTTACGCAAAAAGAACACATCCTTTCTTTTTATTATGAAAAATTATTCGATCTCTAATACGGCCGGACAATGATCAGAATGTACGGCATCGTTTAATATATAAGCGGCTTTAACTTTCGGCTTCATATTGTCGCTAACCATACAATAATCAATACGCCATCCTTTATTTTTAGATCTGGAATTGAAGCGATAACTCCACCATGTATATTCTTGCTTATCCGGATTCAAGAAGCGAAATGTATCCGTAAAACCTGCGGATAAGAAGCGAGTCATCCATTCCCGTTCTTCCGGAAGGAAACCACTGTTCTTTGCGTTCCTGATCGGATCATGAATATCTATCGGCTCGTGGCAAATGTTGTAATCGCCACAGAGAATTAAGTTCGGACGGGATTTCTGTAACTCAACGACATATTTCTGGAAATCTTCCAACCATATCATCTTAAAATCCTGCCGTTCATCCCCACTAGTCCCGGAAGGATGATAGACACTTACGATCGATACATCCCCGAAATCCGCACGGAGGAAACGTCCCTCATTATCATACTTCTCGATCCCCATTCCATACTCGATATGATCCGGTTCCTGTTTCGTAAGAATGGCCACGCCACTATATCCCTTCTTTTGGGCACTAAACAAATAAGACTTATATCCTAAAGTCTCGAATGTTTCCGATGGAAACTGTTCTGGTTGTAACTTTGTCTCTTGGATACATAACACGTCTGGCTGTTCTTGAGCCAACCATTCGGGCAAGCCTTTACCTACGGCAGCCCTTAATCCATTTGTATTGTACGTTATTATTTTCAATTTTTCTAAGTTTAGATGTGAATGACTTTTATTCTGTCTCAAAGATACAACTTTTGACGATTTTACATTGTTTTCATTCCATAATCGGTACATAGAAATTTTCTATATTTGTATAACTTAGAATGAATGACAGACTATGCTGGAACATTTGAACGATATTTTAGAGAATACTCAGATAACGGCCTCGACCGCCGCCGTACGATTAGCTATCAGCTTCGTGCTTGGCGCTATTATCGGTGTAGAAAGACAATTTCGCCGCAGGGACGCTGGTATGCGAACCTTTACCTTGATCTGTATGGGATCCGCCGCCGCCATGTTGATATCTATCTGGATACCACAAACCTATCCGAATTTCTTGAATGGAGATCCGGGGCGTATCGCCGCCCAAGTCCTTACAGGTATTGGTTTCTTGGGAGCAGGAGCTATTATTCAAAGTCATGGAAGCGTGCATGGACTCACTACGGCGGCTTGTATTTGGGTAATGGCTGTAGTAGGTTTGGCAGCTGGTGCCGGCATGTTCTTGGCCGCTTCTATCACTACGGCATTTACCTTGTTCGTATTGGTTTCTTTAGAAAGGCTGGAGCGACGTATGTATTTGGATGGTGTTAATAAAATACTTACGATAAATTGCTCAACCTCGACTCCCGATCTTAAAGGTATCCGGAAAATCTTGGAAAATAGGAGCATATTTATCGTAAGTCTTTCTTATGAGCATAATTACGACAAGAATACGTCGACAATTACCTATAAAGTCAATGTGAAATCCAAGTCCTCTTACAGTGAGTTATTCACTGAGATTCGAAAACTTGGTTACATTTCACAAATACGTCTTCTAGCTTGACAATGCCGTTTATTCAAGTTCACCCTTTAGCATATGCCCGGCGATACGAGCCGCTTCCTCAACGTATTTACCGCAAGGACGTTTGGCATAATACTGTTGTGTGCGTGCGGAAGGAGCGGGATTCGTCGATGTCTCTTCCGGAGGAAGAAGGCTACGGCAAATGATCGTCCCATGTTTCTCCTTGAATAAAGCCGCCATTTTTTGTACCATGCCATAGTTGCGGGCACGCGCCTCTTGATCTAGCGGATCAAATACCGGATACTTAAATCCGGCTAACATCGCCATTGCGTTTACGGTACCACAAACCTCACGCATGCGTCCGACACCTCCTCCAAAAGATACAGACATCTTTTTCGCCAGCTCTAAATCCAACTCGAAGACATCCGAATAAGCGAGGAATACTGATTGAGCGCAATTATATCCGGACTCGAAGTTGTGGACCGCTTGGTTCACACGCTCCTCTATATCAAAGGATTTCATAGTCAACACAAGCTCTGTCCGCCTTTACCGGGCCAATAATTCCTTTAGCGACCGCTACATGTTCCGGATGATTAGCGTACGTATTTACATCTTCCAAGGTAGGTAATTCAGTAGTTAAAATAATATCCCAAGTCTCCGCCGGATTACAATTAAAATCTACACGGATCATTTTCAATACGTCTATCTTATTGATTAAGGCTTCCAGCTTATCCTTAATTTCTTGCATTTTGGCTTGCTTCTCAGCCGGAGTTTGAAACTCCTTCAACTTAAACATTACAATATGTCTGATCATAATCGCTATACGTTAATTATATATATTACATCTGTTCATCCAAATACGAATCCTTGTATCCAAGGAAATATAAGATACCATCGAGGCCAATCGTAGAGATAGATTGCTTGGCGGTCGCCTTAACCTTCGGTTTGGCATGGAAGGCGATACCTAGACCGGCGATACTAATCATCGGCAAGTCGTTCGCCCCGTCGCCAACCGCTACGGTCTGGCGAATATCTACGTTCTCCACTTGCGCGATCAGGCGTAATAACTCCGCTTTACGCTTTCCATCTACGATATCACCCACATGATTACCCGTTAGCTTGCCATTCTCGATCTCAAGCTCGTTGGCGTATACATAGTCGATATTATATTTTTGTTTAAGGAAATTACCGAAATAAGTGAAACCTCCGGAAAGGATAGCGATCTTGAAGCCCACCTTTTTCAAGATACGCATCAAGCGGTCTACACCTTCTGTGATCGGTAGATTCTCGGCGATCTCCTGCATCACGGATACGTCCAACCCCTTTAATAAGGCACAACGCTGGCGGAAGCTCTCGCAGAAATCGATCTCTCCACGCATGGCTGCCTCTGTAATCGCTTTTACTTGATCGCCAACTCCGGCACGTATCGCCAACTCGTCGATAACCTCCGTCTCTATCAAGGTAGAGTCCATATCGAAACAAATCAGACGGCGCATACGGCGATACATGCTATCCTCTTGGAAAGAGATATCCATCTCAAGCTCCGTGGAAAGTTTCATGAACTCCGCTTTCATGCACTCCTTGTTTTTCGGGGTACCACGTACGGAAAACTCCACGCTCGCCTTAGGAGTACGGGCATTCTCGTCCAACGGGATACGTCCCGTGAGCCGCTTGATATCATCAATATTCATATCTTGCTCCGCTACGATCCGGGAAACACCCGCGATTTGCTTGGCCGTAAGCTTACGGCTTAATATCGTGATGATATACCGGTTCTTGCCCTGCATACCTACCCATTTACTATATTCTTGCTCTGTAATGGGATTGAAACGGATATTGACATCTAATTCGTAACTCTTGAACAGTAGTTCTTTCAATATATCGCCGGAATTTCCTTCCGTGCTTTGAAACAAGATACCCAATGATAAATGGTTATGGATATCCGCTTGACCGATATCGAGGATAACAGCGTTGTTCTTGGCTAGAATCTCCGTAAGAGCTGCCGTTACACCCGGACGATCCGCACCATTGATATTTATCAGTATTATTTCGTCGTTTTGTGCCATATTTGTCATTCTATTAGGCAAAAGTACGTAAGAATTATCGAAAAAGAGTACATTATATTGAACATTTTTGCTTATATTTGTTTTATCGTATTAACGACAAAATGTTTAATGAGAACCTGGCAACCTTAAAAAGTCCTGACCGGCAGGCGAAATGTATGAGAATCCAATTTGAAATCAAGGAAAAGTTGCCCGACATTATTTCTGAAATACTTCATTCAGATAAGTGGCTGACTTTAGTGAGAGATGAGAATCATGGATTGCGACGTGTGACGATTAAAGATCCCTACTTTGATTCAGAGGCATGCGTCGATATCTGGGAGCATGAGATTCATGTAACGACAGCTTGGTCTAACTACACCTATCGAATCTATCAAAAAGGTAATTCTGTTTGGTGCGAATACATTGGCGCTTATAGAGGATTGTTGGAACAAAACCTTTTGCCGACAATGACTCCGAAAGAAAACATTCTGGATTCGGAAGTATTGAACAGTTCTTTGTTTGGTGACAGAAAGGAGACCTTGAGAAATTACAGCGCGGAAAACCTTAAGCTGAAGAATTTTAGGCGGGATAATTTCGCCGCAGAATATCAACTGGCTTCTCCGCAAGACCATCCTAAGATCGTATATGATGAGTTTATTAAAGAAGGGGTTCCAATTCCCCCTCCTGAAGATAGAAAAGAAAAGTCCGGTAATTAATACCGGACTTTTTTTATTTGAGGATCATCGCATGATACCCGAATCCTCGTCACTATTCCAAAGTTTCTTGTTGGCCTCCTTGAACTTGCGGCCGAAGTCAAAATTCCAAGAGAAGGTTAGCATCAACATTCGGCTGAAGTCGTTCGCGTACATGTTCGTACGGCTGGGAGCGTAAGCGTTCCGATTTTCCTCTACCCGTTTGTACTGGCTGGAGAAAGGCATCATCAATCCGGCTCCAACGGCGAATTTACCTTGATTGTACCGGAACATAAACATATGGATATTCTCGCCGCCATGCAATAATTCGCCGACAAACGTATTATAGCTACTTTGTATCTGGAACATAGCCATGAATTTCTTGTACATAGCCATGACGGAAGCCCGGTAATACCAATTGTTATAGGTATGCGAATAACTATTTCCTTCGCTGATATAACGATTGACTCCACCTGTCACGGATAGGCTTATGATCCGCTTGATGATAGGGCCGACACGTAATGTCAAGTCACCGCTTAGTTTCTGCCATCCTTTTTGGTTATCGGTAATGCGAATGAACTTATTATTTTCTCGTATCACTTCCTCCATGATCCGGTCCGGGCTATTACTGTAATAAAAGTTTAAGTCTCCGGTGAATATTCCTTTTTTATATAGATAATTGGCTTGCATGTCATAACTCTTATAGGGTTTCAGATAAGGATTTCCCCGGCGTATCTGTAGCGTATCGATGTATTGCTCGATGGCGCTTAGTTCCGATAGGCTAGGTGAGACATTATTTACGCTACCGTTTACCCGGAAATACATATTATCCGTAAAGTTATATTGTAAGGATACCTTTGGGCGGAACGTATAATATTGATAATCTTCCTCGCCTTCTTGCTTGAACCATGAGCGGGAGACACCTATTCCGGCGGTATAATTCAACTTCTTGACACGTCCGCTGAATTCCGTATAGAGATACGTCTCCGACTGTTTCATCTTGGTTCGTCCTCCAACCGTTCCGCTGTAGGTGTTATCCGTCCACGATTGGGTGTGTTTCAATCCTCCTCCCAATCGACCGGCCTCGAATTGCCGTTCGTAGATTCCCTCGCCGATGATGGAATATTTGTCTCCGTCCACGTTCGACAAGATATCCGATAAGAGGATATCGTTTTTCCATTCTTGATACATTTGGTTTGCGTTCGTATGTATGTACGTACCTACCATATTAAGTATCAATGTCTGCTTATGTGGTAAGGAGCGTTGGTAATAAAGGTCGAGGGAAGGACGTTTGGTAGAGTTGCTATTTGGATTCCAAGCGTATGTCTTATCTTCGGGATTATTGTTGGTATACAGGTTCTTGCCGCCACCTTTATCCTCGTCTGATAAGAAATAGCGTAGCGTAGCATTGAAATAATAATGGTCGTTATCTACCAGATTATAATTAAGAGAGAGGTTATGAGAGGTCTCGGACATTCCTCTTGGCAGACCTTCCGAGGTACGTTCCATCGTCTCGCCACTCTCAAAGCGGAAGGTCTCGACTCCTTCCGTCCAGATATGATACGGATTCCGGTAACGGACGGCGTATTGCAATCCGAACTCCGATTTCTTATGATTGAACTTCGTCGACACCTGATCGTCTCCAAAAGAGGTGGTCGGTGAATTACTAAGATCCAGATTGACAGAACCGCCGCTAGTTTCCCTCCGGACAATGTAGTCGAGTACGACAGAGGCGTTACCGTAACGTAAGCCCGGATTATCATGATATTCTACCCGGATTACCTCCTGTGGCGATAAGCCCCGGATATCGGATAGCTCCACCTTGATACCGTTGATGCAGAATTGAATAGTCCCTTCATTCGGTAGCGATACGCTATTCCGGATCGGGTCTACTTCCAAACGAGGAAGCATCAAGGCGTTCAATAGGTTGATGCCATTGCTGGAGGCCGCTTTTTGCTCGGAGGTAGGGAACGCGATCTTACGGTCCGCCGTATTGCGGATAGCGGAAGCGTTGACCGTGACTTCATCTAAGGATATAGAGGAGGATGCCAATGAGATCGTACCGAGATCTATAGGCTGGGAAAGTCCCAGCACGGAGACTACCGAGGTCTTGTAACCTATGGAGGAAACAGATACTTGATAATCTCCGGCCTTGACTTTCTCGATCCGGAAAAGTCCTTTACTATCCGTCGTCGTCCCTGTGATAAATGCGGAATCGGCTGTTTGAAGCGTGATATTCGCAAACTCAAGAGGAGACTTGTCGGATAGATCAATGACTTTCCCCCTGATCTGTAATTGCTGTGCCCGGATACCCCAAGAAAAAGATATAAGAAGGGCCGCCATAATGATTTGTTTCATTATAGTACGATTTAATGATTAAGAAATAATGTGTGTATGTGATTGTTACCTAGTCCAAATCTCTTCTCCGTTCAGACGGATCTTCTGGATATTGTTGATACGGATATGCAACGTGAGATTTTTATCTTGCCCGGCGCCCCTCGCCCCGCTAACCAATAATAGAGAATCGTGGCGGCTGACTTCCGGCAAATACCGTTTCATTCCCTCGTAATAGAGTAACGACCGGTCCTTTGCTTCCAGTATTTGCCCCCGGGGAAATTCGGAGGCGGTTCTCGTATCGACTTTTATGTTTTCCGCTTTCAACTCCGGATTATCTATCTGGATAATCTGAAACTTTTGCGTGAAACCTGTAAGGCATTTTTCCGACGTAAACTGGGCAGCGCCGAAAGTGAGGGCTGGAACGATATATAATGTCGCTATCAAGGCGATAAATACGCGATTACTTTTTTTCATGATTGTCTTTATTTAATGGTAGATATATATAATGTATAGGCTTTCGTAAGCTCGTCGATACCTACATCTAGCAGGTGCATCTCCTTGAAGACGGCGGGAAGTACCTCTTCCACGAACTGGTTATGGCGCATCTCACGGATTTTCTGCTCGGCGTCGGAAGCGACGAAGTAGCCGATCCCACGCTTGTTGTAAATAATATCGTTGGCTTGCAGGCGCTCGAAGGAACGCATGACCGTATTTGGATTTACCTCCATCTCTACCGCCAGTTCCCGTACGGACGGGATACGGCTATCGGCTTTGTAATTACCACTCAATACCCGGTCGCAAATCCGCTCGGCTATTTGGATAAATATGGATTGATTCGTATTGTAGTTCATCTTAGTTCCTTTTCTTTAAGTTTTAGATAAGCGACGTATAAGATCACGAGGGTAGCGATGAGAAATGCGGGTGTAAAGGCAAAGCTTAGCCAATACACGGCGGTATAAAGCGGGGAAGATTCATAACAAAAACTATTCATACCCGGCTGGATATTCAAGATGTTTATGCATAGATAAACAATCCCTATGATAGAAGCGATTATCAATATATATCCACCACAAGCGATTCCTAAAGCATACTTCTTGAATGTGACGTAAGAGAGGAACATCAAGGAACCGACAAATGCCAGCATGGTGAAATCTTGCAAGGTCATGATAATGTCCTTGAATGCTACAGGCTGTATATGAATGAGCATTGAGGCTATTCCCGTCCCAGTCCAGAACGTGACTTGGTATGTTAAGAATACCACGATGCCTTCGATCAAGATAGCGGCAAATTTCTCTTGGTTGCTCGCGGGAAGCGTTAAGAACAATCCTCTAGGGCGGTGTATCATTAAGTTTACGTAGCTACAGAAAGCGATAAAAGTCCCCAATGATCCCAATACATATAATGTAAGGGTACGGAATCTCGTATCCCATAAAATGGAGGATAACAGGAAAAAGAAGAGGACTCCGAGGATGACCAACACCCCATAAGCTAATTTCTTCTTATTCTCTATCCAATCTTTGCGAAGTAAAAGATTGATGCGTTGTATACTGAAATCTGTTTTCATAACTATGTCATTTTTAGGAGTTCATGATTCTTTGGATCTCTTTGGGATAAGTTATCGCCGCGTTAAAGAGCAACTCTAAGGATACGGCCGTCTCTTCCTTGCCATCCCTTGCGGTGACGCCTATTGTCCCTTGCGGGGTAGGCTCGGAATAAAGAGCTTTCTCTTCCGGCAGGAGCGGTCCGAAATAAAGTTTCTCGCCGATCTCGTTCAACGTCTTATTCAATAGGATTTGCCTTTGGTCTAAGATCAATACCGTGTCGATCAAGCTTTCCAGATCCCTGACCTGATGCGTGGAGATAATAACCGTCTGATTGTCATCTATCAAAGAGGCTACCAGTCTGCGGAATGTCGCTTTCGAGGGAATGTCCAGCCCATTTGTTGGTTCATCCATTAGAAGCAGGGGCGTATGAGCGGCCAGTGCCAAGGTTATCGCCACCTTTTTCCGTTGTCCTTGAGACATTTTCGACAGGCGATCGGATAGATTGATCTCAAACGATTCTACGCAAGCCTTGCAGATATCGTCTCTAAATGTCGGATAAAAAGGCGCGTACATCTTTATATATTCTATGGCGGTGACCTCAGGCATGGAGATTTCCTCCGGCAATAAGAAGATCTGCTGCAAGAAACGAGCGTTTCTCTTGGAAGGAATTTCCTCCAATACGAGGCAAGAACCTTGATCCGGAAAGATCTGTCCGCTTAGAAGGTTTAGAAGCGTAGTCTTTCCTTCGCCGTTCTTTCCCAATAAGCCACAGATGTGTCCCGATCCAACCTCAAGATTGATACGATCAAGTACCTCTTTTTTGCGGCTATAGCTGAATGAGAGTTCTTTTAATGTAATCATATGTTTTACTGCTTTAGTGTATTAGTTTAATAGTACACTGCAAATGTAGTGGAAGTTTTTGAATAAACAAGAGGGAAGGGTATTTTTTTCCTTTTATTTTTCAAGATGGCAGTACAAGGTGATTAAAGAGAATCTCTTAATGCTATTAGCCTCTTTTCCAAGAAGGATTAGCGGTTTGCTCTTGAAGCATTGCTAATTTTTCAGTTGGTGCATGATCATCTAACGGCTGTTGGAAGATCATGCACCAACTGTTAGATGATTATGCAACAGCCGTTGGATAATCTATACTTAAAGATGAAATCGCTAAGGATTCCCTGTTATCGGTCTAAAGGTAGGGGAGCGGGAAGCTAATGATTCTTGATGATTTTGCGGTTCTCTCGGGGAAAAAAAGGTACTCTACTTCTAAATTTATGTTGCAAAACAGTTAATTTTTTATCAATGTGTGCGCTAAAACATATAAAAAAGCTTGCTAATTTGCAGAAAATCGCTATATAATTTGGTAGAAAGAAGTATTTGGCTTTATATTTGCACCCGTTAAAGACAAGTAAGTGTCTCTTTAGCGAAAGAAACATGCTTGTTTACGATCCTGAAAATCAGGAGTCGGGAGTTTATCCCCCGGGAGATTCCCCCGATTAAGTTTAACGTAAAATTGAAAATATGAAGGTAAGAGCTTATGTTCTCATCGCATCGGTAGCGTTATTAGGAATGTCTGCCGGTTCGAAAAAGGCGAAACTTACCGAGGGTGTGAACCCCGGTGATCTAGCTCCGAGAATAGAGTTTTTGGGAAACGACGCTAAAGCCAGTTTCCACAACCAATTAGGACGTTATACATTGCTCAACTTTTGGGCGGCTTACGATGCGGAATCGCGGGCTCGTAACGTGCAATTGGCGAATGAGGTTAACAAGTTTGGTCCGGACAAAATCGCGATGTGTTCGATCTCTATGGATGAGAAAGAATCTATTTTTACCGAGACGGTAAAGATTGACAAGTTGGATCTGTCAACGCAATTTCACGAAGGACTGGGTAAAGAGTCAGAGTTGTACAAGAAGTATGATTTAAGAAAAGGTTTCAAGAACTTCTTGATTAACGACGAAGGAGTGATAATCGCCGCCAACGTCACCCCGGAAAAACTGACCGAGATTCTGAAAGCAATTTAATCAGTATTATTTAGCAAAGAGGGCTGTTCTACTTCAAGATGGGACAGCCTTTTTTTTATCGATTTACGAGTTTTCGTTTCGAGAAGATGAAATATCATGTTTAGTCTGAGAAGGAAATGTACGCTTTCTTTTTAAGTCCATGTTTATTATTAACTCTTTTTGATTTATTAACTCTAATGGATAGGGTGATTGAGAAGGTCCTCTGTCTTTACTGTAAATGAACAACTAACATCCTATAAATAATGAGATCTATACTTTTCTTTATTTGTTTGATCTTTACCTTTGGGGGACAGGCGCAAGAGGAAGAAAAATCCCATATGTGGAAAGTAGAACTCTCCGGTGCCTTGAATAATAATTCAGCATGGGAGGTAGAGCCATCTGTTACTTATCTACCGATTCCTTATGTGGGAATTACTATGGGGTTGCTTTTCTGTAATACGATTGAGAAAGATAGTTATACGGGGTTTTCAAGAGATAATCAGTGGTTTTGGAATTCAGATGAGAGTAATCCGGGCTGTCATTTCTTTGCGTTACGTCCGGCCATCCAGTTAGTAACTCCCGCTTTTAAATTCGGGAAAGACAAGGATACGGGACTCTCTTTGGTCGTTTCACCCGGATTAACCATTCCTTTGCCTGTCAATCAAGAGTTTAATATAAGCTATGTTCCAAACACTCCCGGGATATGGATACCTCAAAAATTCGATCATATAAAGAACAAAGGAGGTAAATCGTTATTTTATCATATTAAAAGTATGTTGAGCCTCGATATAGACCAGCGGTATATATTCTCTTTGGGGTATATATTCTCGAATTTTGATTTATATAGTGGAGGGCGAAACTTCGTTGTAGAGGGGAAAAGGCTTAGTATGCCTCGGATTCGTTTTATGCATTCGTTCTTTCTAAGTATTGGATACCGCTTTTAAATCGTTTCATACATTGTCTTTATCGTTTAGCCCAAAAAGGGAGAGCTGTTTTAAGGCTCCCCCTTTTGCATAAGCTTATATATAATAATGTATAGGATTTATCGAATGGCTTCCACTTCTTCCGTACGCAAAGGGATCTTCTTTCCTAATAGACGAGCGCCGTTCTCGGTAATCAGATAGTCTTCCTCGTTACGTATGCCACTGAAATCTTTATATGTAAACAACTTCTCGTAATTGATGAATTCGGTGAACTTGTTCTGGCCTCTCCATAAATCCATTAATTCAGGGATGAAGTATACACCCGGCTCGATGGTCAAGACAAAACCCGGTTCCAGCTTACGTCCCAAGCGCAACGACTTACGTCCGAATTCCGTACTCTTCGGCTGTCCGTCATAACCAACGTATACCTCTCCCAGATTCTCCATATCATGTACATCCAATCCCATCATATGGCCTAAGCCACAAGGCATAAACATGGCGTGAGCACCGGCTTTTACGGCTTCCATCGGATCTCCTTTCACGAAACCAAGGTCCTTTAAGCCCTCCATGATCACTTTACAAGACAACTCATATACATCCACGAAAGGAATACCCGGGCGCAAAGCCGCTACGGCAGCTTCATGGGCGGCTACTTGAATATCATAGATGTCTTTTTGACGGGTCGTGAACTTAGAGTCGGCCGGGATGGTGGATGACATATCTCCGGCATATCCCATCTCAGTCTCGGCACCGGCGTCCAATAACAGCATATCACCGCTCTTAATCATATGACTATGATCATGGTTGTGCAAGGTCTGCCCATTGATCGTGGCGATGATAGGGAAGGAGAGCTGGTAATTGTTGGCGAAAGCTACTTCCGCAACGGCAGCCGCTACATCCGACTCCCGGATTCCCGGACGTACGGTACGCATGGCAGTCAGGTGCATATCGGCGGTTACGATACAAGCTTTCTCGATCTCGGCGATTTCTTCCTCGCTCTTGTAATTCCGTTGGTTTACGACACCCATGATGAAAGGTACGGAAGGTTTCTCCGCGCCGGGTACGATACCCAACCATTGGAATAACTTGATCTGGTGTTCCGCACGATACGTCGGCAGATAATGGATTGGCTGGCCTTTTTGCTGGGCATTCTTCAAGTAAGTCTCGATCTCCTTGAAAGGACGGACTTCCTTGATACCTGCGGCCTCGCTCTTCTCTTTTAGGGTGGGCTGCGTACCCATCCATACAATCGCATCTATAGTCAACTCATCGCCAAAGATGATCTCCTTATCGTTATCGATATCGATGATAGCGGATAACCCGGCGTATGGCAATCCGAAGAAATACAAGAAGGTAGAGTCTTGACGGAAGTGATACGTATTATCGGCGTAGTTCATCCCACTCTCGTCGTTTCCAAGGAATAGCAACAAACCGGAACCTATGGTTTGTTTCAGCTTAGCCCGGCGGGCCATATAAGTTTCTTTACTGAACATAAGGATTATTTTTTGTTAGTGTACCAAAGATAGTAATTAATGTAATATACTAGGCCGACATTCGAAATTATTTCTTACATTAGCCCATGTAAAATGTAACCTCTGGTACCTTATGAAGATTCAAAGAATTCAAGAGCTTACCGATGCCTCCATCGTCTGTGGCTCAGAGAAACGGGAGAACGATGTGCAGTGCGCTTTTGCCAGCGATCTGATGAGTGACGTGCTTACGCTGGATTGTGGCGATGTGCTGTTGGTGACAGGACTTTGTAATTTGCAAACGATCCGTACCGCGGAGATGGCGGAAGTTTCTTATATACTTTTCGTGCGGGGGAAGAAAGTAACCCCGGATATGCTGGAGCTGGCTCGTGAGAACAATATGGTTCTTCTGGAGACAGATCATTCTATGTATCATACGGTCGGAGAGCTTTATAGCGCGGGGCTCCTTCCTATATATTGAGAAAGGAGGTCGTGAGATATGCTATTTAAGTTTGAGTTGGAGGGCGGTAATTTCTCGAAGGCGGGTTATGCGTCTAGCCAGATAAAGAAGGTCTTGAAGCAATTGGCTATCGATCCCCGGATCATTAAGCGGGTGGTCGTGGCGCTTTATGAGGCGGAGGTGAATATCGTGGCTCACGCTTGGAGAGGAACGGTTGTCGCTGAATTGGACGCTGATAAAATATCTTTGGAACTGAAGGATGAAGGGCCCGGAATCCCGGATATATCGCTAGCTATGCGTGAAGGGTATTCGACGGCATCCGAGGCCGTGCGTGAGATGGGATTTGGTGCCGGAATGGGACTTCCAAATATGAAGAAGAACGTAGATGAATTAACGATCGAGAGCCAAGTAGACGTAGGTACCACGGTACGTATGGTCACATGGTTTAATAAAGAAGGGGCGTAGACCATGGAGGAAGCTAATTTTTATCATGCCTTGAAGATTGACAATGACCGCTGTATAGGCTGTACGCATTGCATGAAAGAGTGCCCTACGGGAGCGATCCGTATCCGGGATGGTAAGGCTTTGATCCATAAGGATTGGTGCGTGGATTGCGGCGAGTGCTTGAAATCGTGCCCGACAGAGGCTATCTATGTGGAGCAGGATGACTTCCAGCGTATATTTGATTATAAATGCAGGGTAGCGTTGATGCCCACGGTATTTATCGGGCAGTTCTCAAAGTACACGACCGAGAAGGAAATTATCAGCGCCGTTATGGAACTGGGCTTTACCCATGTTTTCCAAGTAGAGTTTACCGCCGATATGATCCATAAGGAAATGGTACGGCAGATGGAAAACGCCGAGGAAAAACCGGTGATCAGTTCTTTTTGCCCCGCTATCGTCCGGTTGATACAAGTCCGTTTCCCTGTGCTGGTGGATAATATCTTATTGGTGAAAGCGCCGGTAAACGCCTCGGCCACTTATTATCATAAGATATTGGAAGGGCAAGGTGTTCCCTCGGAAGAGATCGGTATCTTTTATGTTACGCCTTGCGCGGCGAAAATCGCCGCCTTGAAGGGAGCGGAAGGTTACTCATCTACGATCAAAGGCGTGATAAATATGGATACCCTATATAATAAGGTATACCATATTCTTAAGAATCGCCCGAGAGGATACGAGCCGGAATGTGAGCTTCCTCCGCCATTAACGAAAAAAGAGATGCGATGGAGCCAGACAGGAGGGGAGGCCAAACATTTCTCCGGTCGTTGCCTCGCGATCGATGAGATCCATAATGTGATCGATTTCTTGGAACGAATGGAAACGACCAGCGAGGTACGTAATGTAGACTTTCTGGAACTGAGGGCTTGCGACCGTAGCTGTGCCGGAGGTGTATTAGCCGTAGCGAACCGTTTCCTCACGGCCGAGCGTATCATGAAGCGATCCATGAACCGGGATAAAGTACCGATGATATACGCCGCCGATAATTTCGAGGCTTTATCCTATTTGAGGCAGCATATTACGATCCGTCCGGTGCAACCGAATCCCAAACGGTTGTACGATGGAACGATCGATGAGATGCTGAAGAAAATGGAGCAAGTGCGGAAATTGATGTGCTACCTACCGGGAATCGATTGTGGCGCTTGCGGCAGCCCGAACTGTCAAAGCTTGGCCGAGGATATCGTACGCCACGAGGCTCAATTCAGTGATTGCGTATTTATGCAACGTAATATGGAGAAGCACGGTAAACTAGACCAAGAGCATGCCTTCCGTATCGTTGAGAAGACATGGGGGAAAGATCGTTTAAATAAGGATTGTTATAAGAAAGGAGCTAAATATGAAGGTTTGTGATTTAGTGAAGATGTTGAATCTTACTGTATTTTGTGGAGAAGAGGGCCTTGATACAGAGATAACCGGGGGCTATACGAGCGATTTACTAAGTGATGTCATGGGACATATCGAGGAGGGTATGCTATGGATTACCATGCAAACGCATCAGAATATACTGGCCGTGGCTACTTTAAAAGACGTCTCCGCGGTATTGATCGTGAACGGAACCTCTCCGGATGATGAGACCTTACAAAAAGGTAGGGAAGAGGCTGTCCCTCTTTTAGGAACTACACGCTCCGCATTCGAGGCTTCCGGTATGATTTACCGCTTATTACAGAATGAGAATGGATGAAACAGTATTTAGCTGATTTACATATCCATACTTGCCTGTCGCCATGTGGCAGTCTGGAAATGAGCCCGTCGGAGATCGTGCGTCGTTCCTTAGCGAAAGGTTTGGATGCTATTGCCATTACGGATCATAATACGACCTTACAATGCCCGGAGATTCAATCCCTTGGCGAGAGATTCGGACTAAGGGTCTTTGCGGGCGTAGAAGTTACGACCCGTGAGGAAGCGCATTGTCTGGTTTATTTCCCGACCGATGAATCCCGTAAGCGATTTCAACGATATTTAGAAGAGCATCTCCCTCCAATTCCAAATGATCCGGAACGTTTTGGCGATCAAGTTTGGGTGAATGCGGAGAATGAGATTCTAGGAGAAGTACCCTATCTTTTGCTCTCCGCCTTGGATCAAAGCGTAAACCAAATAGCCGCTCAAGCACGTAAGGTGGATGCTCTATTTGTAGCCGCCCATGTAGAACGTCCGTCATTCAGCTTGATCAGTCAATTAGGTTTTATAGACCCCTGCTTATCTTTAGATGCTATTGAATATAATAATCAGCAAAGATACAGTAAGTTATTGTCTATTCACGGGTATTTGAAAGAGCAGACTCAATACTCAGCCTCGGATGCTCATTACCCCGAACAAATAGGTACTCAGCCCTCCATTTGGCAAACGGAGGAATTAACCTTCGATGGCTTACGAAAGGCTTTTGATCAAAAAGACAATCACTTAATTTTCGCCTCTCATGGATAATCTCTCGTTTCATATCACGGATATAACCGCTAATAGTGTCAGAGCAAAAGCTTCTGATATAGAGATAGATATACAGATAAAGGACACATCCATATGTATTCGTATCGCGGATAATGGCTGTGGTATGGATCCGGAAACAGTCTCTCTGATCCGTAATCCGTTTTATACGACTCGCACGACACGAAAAGTGGGTCTAGGTTTACCTTTCTTGATACAAAACGCGGAGCAAACAGGCGGGAATGTGGAAATATCTTCCATACAGGGAAAAGGTACGGTAGTTGTTGCTTGTTTTGTCTCATCTCATATTGATTGTCCGCCTTGGGGAGATTTGGCGGGTACAATGGCTATGCTTATAGGCAGTAATCCGGACATAAACATTCATTTCTCATATCATTCAGATCTGGTTTCATTTGATATCAGTACGCGAGAGCTTAAAGAAATCCTAGAGGACATGCCATTAAGTCATCCGAAAGTCATGCTTTATTTGAAGGAGTTAATAGCGAATCAAATAGTCGCGTCAAGCTGAATTAATCTTTTCATATAGGTGATCTGATCTTTTCACAGCTGTGATACGATCTTTTCACATCCATGAAACAAACGTTTCACAGCCGTGAAAAGATCTGTGTCTTTACTCAAAGCAGCTACAAGCTTTGCTTGAATGCACTAATTTATCCTTATCTTGCTATTAATTTTATAATTCCCATTATGTTTAATAGTATTATGAACGATCAAAAAATGACTACTCCGCGATACATGATACACAAATAAAAAACCGCCTAGTAACCTTATATTACTAGACGGTTCCATTTATTCTGAAAGAAGAAATTACTTATTCATCTCTGCTTCAATAGCATCGAATTTATCACCCATATTCAAGTTGTAGTAAATACCTCTTAAAGCGGTCATATATTCTCTTTCTTCTGGTTTCATTTGGTGAGCTTTCTCAAAGTAAGGAAGAGCTAGCTTAAAGAATTCCTTAGCTTTGCCTAATTCCTCTTGATATTGTTTTGCGTCGTTGATCATATTAGCCTCACCTTGCTTGTTTACACCTTGGTTGTAATATACACGACCTAAGTTAGAGAGAGATTCGATATAGTCCGGATTGATCGCCAATGCTTTCTTGAAATACTCTTCAGCTTTAGCGTAATCTTTCAAACCAGTCTCATAAACACGGCCCATTACATCGTAAAGCTGTGGATTGTTGGAATCCTTAGCGATAGCTGTGTTCAAATATTCAATAGCTTTCTCATTTCTATTAGAATAGATGTAATTGTTTATAAGGCTCATTAAGAAATACTGTTCCTCAGGGAATTTATTCAAACCTTCTTCCAAAGTCTTCTCTAAATTCACGGTATCTTTAGCTTGCTCATACTCATAGCATAAGTATTGATATACCTCGCTTGCTCTATAATCCGTATTTTTAGCACGCTCTAACGCTGCGATAGCTTTTTGAGAATCGCCAAGTTGGGTCGCTGCTACAGCGGCATAGAACTGAACTGTCATGAAGTTTGAATCTCTTTCAGCGACAGCCTCACCTTTAAACATTGGCATATCAGATATTTTCAGGTATTGCTCGAAGAAATCGTAAGCTTTGTTATAATCTTTCTGATCGAAATAGTAAGCACCACCATTGATGTAATATACGTGGTTTGCTCCTAGGATACCTTTGATATCTTTCGTGAACTTAGGTTTAACTTTTCCTTTTTCATTAGGAAGTTGATCTAACTCATATGCTTTCTCAAAGTATGGCAAAATACTACCCAATGCCTCGTACATAACAGGCTCGTCCGGTTGTTGGCCCAAGACTTGTTTAGTTCTTTCGTTGCTGAACTGTTGATCCTCGATAAAACCGGCAACATACCAAGTTTTAGCGTCATCCTTTGTTTCTGGATTTTCCAAAGCTCCTTTAATAAGAGTTCTGGCTTCCGAGAAATCAGGAGTTGAACCCTTAGCTATACTTTGAGCCTCATTTACAGCTTTTTTCTGTGCAAAAGAGACCGATGCTGCGACACATAGTGCCACTGTTAATAATACTCGTTTCATTGCGATAGTAATTTTGAGATTAATATTTCTATTTGTTTAAAATTATTCAGTTATTTCTTCGTTATTATCTAGCTCGTTATCCTTCTCTGATTCCGGCAGATCAACATCGGTACCTAGACTAGCTTGATTCTCACTCAACTCTCTTCCCTCATTCTCTTGTCTGGCTTCTTGTTCCGCTTTTTGCTCGGCTATCTCCTCTTCACTCTCAGACAATACTTTACATACAGAAGCGATTTCGTCGTTGCGCTTTTCTAGATTAATCAAACGAACACCTTGAGTAGCACGTCCTATTACGTTCAAATCGGCCACTTTCATACGGATAGCGATACCCGACTTATTGATAATCATTAAATCGTTCTCGTCCGTAACATTCTTGATGGCAACTAATTTGCCGGTCTTCTCCGTGATATTAATGGTTTTTACGCCTTTACCGCCACGATTCGTTATACGATAATCCTCGATAGAGGAACGTTTTCCATATCCCTGCTCTGATACGACGAGTACGGTCTCTTTTTCCTTGTCCTTGATACAGATCATACCAACGACTTCATCGGTATTATCCTCGTCCAAAGTCATACCTTTCACTCCGGAAGCCGTACGGCCCATTACACGTACCGCGCTTTCATGGAAACGGATCGCCCGGCCGTTACGGTTCGCTATGATCACCTCGTTGTTGCCATTCGTCATACATACTTGGATCAAGCCATCGTCTTCACGCAATGTAATAGCGTTCACACCGTTTTGACGAGGACGGGAATAGGCCTCCAACAAGGTCTTTTTGATCACACCTTTCTTCGTACAGAATAATAGGTAATGAGAATTAATGAATTCCGTATCGGTGGTTAATTTCTTAACACGTATAAAGGCTTGTACCTTATCATCCGGCTCGATATTCAGAAGATTCTGGATCGCACGTCCTTTAGCGTTCTTAGCTCCTTCCGGAATCTCGAATACCTTCAACCAATAACATTTACCTTTTGCCGTGAAGAATAATAAGGTCGCGTGCATGGATGCCGGATAGATATACTCAACGAAATCCTCGTCTCTAGTCTCGGAACCCTTCGCTCCTACACCACCACGGCCTTGCGCACGGAACTCACTTAACGGGGTACGTTTGATATATCCCATATGAGATACGGTAATGATCATCTCATCATCCGCATAGAAATCCTCCGGATTTAATTCCTCAGAGGCGTAAACGATATCCGTCTTACGTTCGTCGCCAAATTTATCCTTGATTTCCAATAATTCATCTTTGATAACCTTCATACAAAGGTCCTCATTCTCCAGAATCTCATTCAAATAAGCGATCAACTTCTCGATCTCCTCATATTCCGCACGCAATTTGTCTTGTTCCAGACCTGTCAACTGACGAAGTCTCATCTCGACAATAGCACGTGCTTGAAGCTCAGATAAAGAGAAACGTTCGATCAAACGCTCGATAGCCTCTTGCGGGCTCTTGGAAGACTTGATAATCGCGATTACCTCGTCTATATTATCGGAAGCGATGATCAAGCCTTCCAATATATGGGCTCTCTCTTCCGCTTTCCTCAATTCATATTTTGTACGCCGGATAACGACCTCATGACGGTGCTCAACAAACGCCTTGATTAAGTCTTTTAAGTTAAGCAACCTCGGACGGCCGTTCACCAAAGCGATATTATTAACGCTGAATGAGGATTGCAGAGCCGTAAGCTTATATAATTTATTCAGTACGACACTCGAGTTCGCGTCACGTTTCACGTCAACTACGATACGCATACCGCTACGGTCGGACTCGTCATTGACATTGGAAATGCCATCGATACGCTTCTCGTTTACCAGGTCAGCGATATACTTGATCAACTCAGCCTTATTTACCAAATAAGGAATCTCGGTAATAATAATCTTCTCATGATTATTCTCCACCTCAATCTCGGCTTTACCGCGAAGGATGATACGTCCCCTACCCGTCTCGAAAGCGTCTTTCACGCCTGCGTAGCCATAAATTGTAGCGCCTGTAGGGAAGTCCGGAGCCTTGATATATTGCATTAAGCCCTCTACCTCGATATCTCCCTTGGCATCGATATAAGCGATACAACCATCTAATACCTCGCTCAAGTTATGAGTCGGCATATTCGTAGCCATACCAACGGCGATACCCGATCCACCATTTACAAGTAAGTTAGGAACACGAGTCGGCAATACGGTCGGCTCCTTCAACGTATCATCGAAGTTAAGCTGGAAATCTACCGTGTCCTTATCGATATCTCGGAGCATTTCTTCGGCGAGTTTACTTAGTCGTGCCTCTGTATAACGCATAGCGGCAGGACTATCACCGTCCACTGAACCGAAGTTACCTTGTCCGTCTACTAACGGATAACGCATAGACCATGTCTGGGCCATACGAACCATGGCGAAATATACAGACGAGTCGCCATGTGGATGATATTTACCTAAAACTTCACCAACTATTCTCGCAGATTTTTTATAAGGTTTGTCGGATGTGTTACCCAGTTCATTCATTCCAAATAAAATACGGCGGTGAACCGGCTTAAAGCCATCCCTAACATCAGGAAGAGCACGTGAAACAATGACAGACATTGAATAATCAATGTATGCCGATTTCATTTCCTCTTCGATGTTAATCTTAATAATTCTGTCTTGATCAACCATTTAGTTTTATATTAATTACACTCAATATCTCACCTCTGAAAAATTGCACTAAGGTAAGGTTTTTCCGTATACTACGAAAGAATTTGTCTTGAAATTTTGCGCCTCTGGGCTTTTCAAGGCTTATTAAGGAATAATGGCACGAAATTTGATGATAGTTGGAATAGATTATGTAACTTTGCGTAATCAGTACATATATAATATAGTATGAAAAATTATTCGAAAAGATTGATTGACGTGATTGAGTATAGCCGTGAAGAAGCGGCTAGGCTCCAGAATAGCTATATCGGGCCGGAACATTTGATGCTAGGCATCATTCGGGAAGGCGAAGGCGAGGCAATGCGTGTCTTGCGAGAGCTACATACCGATCCGATGGATATTAAACGCAAGATTGAGCAAGAAATAAAGAACACATTCGATTCTGAGGATTCTGTCCAGCATGAGATCGCTATAAGTAAGACTACAGAACGTGTCTTGCGTATGAGTATGCTGGAATCTCGTTTATTCAAGGAAGATGAGACCGATACGGAACATCTCCTATTGGCGATATTGAAAGAGGAGTTTAATGTAGCCGCCAAGGTGTTGAACGATGCGGGTATTACTTATCGTTCCGCATATAATATATTAGTAAGCGGAACCGGTTTGAACAATATGGAGGAATTCGACGAGATCAGCGACGGATATACGGATGATGACGAAGATGACGAGGACGAAGGTTTCTCCTCTCGTCGTGAGGCATCTCGCCCCTCTTCCGGTGCTGGAGCGGGAGCCGCTCAACCGAAATCCCCTAATGATACACCTGTTCTGGATAACTTCGGAACGGATATGACACGTGCCGCCGCAGAAAACCGTCTAGACCCGATTGTGGGACGTGAGAAGGAGATCGAGCGTTTGGCCCAGATATTAAGCCGTAGGAAGAAAAATAATCCGGTATTGATTGGTGAGCCGGGTGTGGGTAAGTCGGCTATCGTAGAGGGATTGGCTTTACGCATTATTCAGCGTAAGGTTTCCCGGGTGTTATTCGATAAGCGTGTGATTAGCTTGGATATGGCTTCTATTGTCGCCGGTACGAAATACCGCGGACAATTCGAGGAACGTATTAAGGCTATCTTGAATGAGTTATCGAAGAACCCGAATATCATCCTCTTTATCGATGAGATTCATACGATTGTTGGCGCAGGTTCCGCTTCCGGGTCTATGGATGCGGCGAATATGCTGAAACCTGCGTTGGCTCGTGGTGAGATTCAATGCATTGGCGCTACTACTTTGGATGAATATCGTAAGAATATTGAGAAAGACGGTGCGTTGGAACGTCGTTTCCAGAAAGTGATCGTTGATCCGACTACGGCGGAAGAAACTTTGCAGATCTTGCGTAATATCAAACCTCGTTATGAGGAGCACCATAACGTGATCTATACTGAAGATGCTTTACAAGCGTGTGTAAAATTGACAGAAAGATATATCAGTGACCGTAATTTCCCGGATAAGGCGATCGATGCTTTAGACGAGGCCGGTTCCCGTGTACATATATCTAATATCATTGTTCCGAAAAGTATCGAAGAGCTTGAGGCAAAGATCGAGGATACGAAGAATGAGAAATTAGCGGCCGTGAAATCTCAGAACTTTGAATTAGCCGCAAGTTTCCGCGATAAGGAGCGTCAGTATTTATTGCAACTAGAGGCTGCGAAAGCTAAATGGGAACAAGAGCTTCAAGAACATCGGGAGACCGTTGATGAAGAGAAGGTCGCTGAAGTTGTTGCCATGATGTCCGGTGTACCTGTTCAACGTATCGCTAAGGCAGAGAATGTCAAGCTTCTGGAAATGGCGGACGTATTGAAAAGTAAGGTGGTCGGGCAGGATGATGCTGTTCAAAAGATCGTAAAGGCAATTCAACGTAACCGTGTTGGCTTGAAAGATCCGAATAAGCCGATCGGAACTTTTATGTTCCTAGGACCGACGGGTGTAGGTAAAACTCACTTGGCCAAGAAGCTTGCTGAATATCTATTTGATTCGGCGGATTCTTTGGTACGTATCGATATGAGTGAATACTTGGAGAAATTCGCTGTTTCCCGTTTGATCGGAGCGCCTCCCGGATACGTTGGTTACGAGGAAGGTGGCCAGTTAACAGAAAAAGTACGTCGCAAGCCCTATTCGGTGGTCTTATTGGACGAGATTGAGAAAGCGCATCCGGATGTATTTAACTTGCTGCTGCAAGTCTTGGATGAAGGCCGTTTGACGGATAGTCTGGGCAGACGTATTGATTTCAAGAATACGATCTTGATCATGACTTCCAATATCGGTACCCGACAATTGAAAGATTTCGGCCGTGGCGTTGGTTTCAACACCCAGATGGCCGGGGAGCCGGATAAGGATTTCTCCCGTAGCGTGATCCAGAAAGCGTTGAATAAAGCATTTGCTCCAGAGTTCTTGAATCGTGTGGATGATATCATTATGTTCGATCAGCTTGATAAAGCCGCTATTCATAAGATTATTGATATTGAGTTACAGGGTCTGTATCAGCGTGTATCAAATCTGGGCTATGAGTTGTCGATCACAGACGAGGCAAAAGATTTCATTGCGACAAAAGGCTACGATATCCAATTCGGTGCCCGTCCGTTGAAGCGTGCGATCCAGAAGTATCTGGAAGATGAGATGGCGGAGATGATTATCCGTGCCTCAGTAGGTGAAGGCGATACGATTATCGTAGACTTTGATAAGGAAGAGCAGAAAATCACGACTTCGATAAAAAAGAAAGATGCTGAATAAGTTTGTCTATGAATATAGAAGCCGGGCGTGAGTCCGGCTTTTTTTATGTTCGTCCATCTTATTCGTCTGTCATTTTGACACACAAAAAAAGCATGACCTAATTGAATAGATCATGCTCTTATTTCTTTTTTTACTTAAGTACGCAGGATGAGATTCCGAAAATGATAAATTTAAAATTTTTCAATACTGATTCTCAAAACGTTACAAAATACAGTTTTCCATATTTTATCCAAATAGTACACATTTATGTACTGTTTTGTGTACCGTGTTATTGTATTTTTTATTGTATCAAATAAAAGGGCTAATCATATTCGATGATATCCGGCCCTTAATTACTTTAATGATTTCGAAAACGAAAATATCGATTCGTATTCGCAAATATATGCAACAAATTTTTAAGTCACAAACAAAATGCTCTTGAATAATAAAAAGGCCGTTTCTGGTGTCTGAAACGGTCTCTCTTGTCTAAAGAAGGAATTTCTAACCTTCTCCTTTCTTGTTATTGGATGCGTTCCTCACAAAGGAAACATACAAGATTTTACCATCAGCCTTAGCTGATTTTGGCATTTTTTCATTTTTAGACCTTAGGTTGTTAATTACAATCCATAACTCCTTTATCTGGGAGGTGACAAAGGCTAACTGTTTTAGTGTTGCGTTATTATCCATAGAATTAAAAATTTGTTCTTATAGAACAAATAGCCCAAAGACTTGGATTTCAAGAACGGTGTGTTTTATAACAGTTTTTTTTGCGTTATATTAATGTGATTTATTGTTTTTTTCTTATATCATGTGTACATTATATATAAATGAAACGGCATGGATATACTTGTTTTTCCTTTAGCCATATATTATGTTCTTTTTTTGTTGCCCTATTTAAGCGGGATTTGCGCTTGAGGACAGTTCCATGCTTCCGTTAGATTTAAGATTAAGTATCTCGGCCTCTAATTCTTTGATTCTAGCATTTAGGTCATCTACGTGCAAGGTCATGATCTCCATGTTTGAAAGAGCTACATGTTTCCAGTACTCCGCATCTTGATCGGTGTTCTTTTGCGAAGAATCTTCATCTTGAGAGATATTAGACCGTTTTAGCATCTCCCCTTCCCCACGTAGTAACCATTCGGCTGAAAGGTCGGTATATATACCGCTAATTTTATTAAGTATTTCAGAAGATGGATTTTTTGCTTTATTCCAATAACCTTTGGATAGATCTAAATCTTTCTCAAATCTATAATCACTAATATTCTTATAACTAAGATATTGTGAAATCCTTTCTCTAATAATTGAATCTGCCATGATTAATATTTGTTAATTGACTGAAAATATACCACTATTCATAATAATGGTGGTATATTTTCAGTTATATTTGTAATCGAAATCAAGATCGAAACCACTTTCACAATCGAAAAAGTTGGTAGCGATTCGCAAATATAAGGACTAAATATTTAAAAGACAATAAGATGGCAAGAAAAAGAGAAATTATCGTACCTCATGGAGCTATCAAGAAGATAGCCGCAGACACTGGGACATCTGTAGTATCCGTACGTTATGCGTTACGTGGTGTGTCCGACACGGAGAATGCGAATTTAATCAGATCAAAGGCTTTGAAATTTTATGGCGGTGTCTTATCAAACGTGGAGGTTAGGCTATGAGTTTACTCGATGAAGTTTTAACGGATGCCAAGAGACACCATGTAAGCATAACCTACGCCGCTCAAATGGCTGGGGTACATAGGCGAAACATTTACAATGCCAAGCTGCACGGGAGGACTGACATAGACCAGATGCTTCCTGCGGAACGGAAACACTTGATCGCCATACAGCGATTATGCAAGGAGCAGGAAAAAGAAAATCAAAGAATAAAAAGGCGTTATGGAAGTAAACGATAAAAGATACCAGACATTGCTATCACGGGCAGAAGCTCTTTTATTGGAGGCTAGATCCATTTACGCAGAGATATATTCCTTGCGTCCAGAAGTGGAGGCCGTAAATAGAAAGAGGCAGAGACTGGACCTCGAGAGAGAAATGAGAGGCAGATTGATCAAGTCCGCTAAAATTAAAGTAAGATAACTTTTGAATTATATATGAAAACTATCTCTCCCTCCTGTGAAGGCCGGAGAGAAAAAGGCCCTTTAGCTCAGCGGAACAGAGCGACGGTTTCCTAAACCGCAGGTCCCGGGTTTGAGTCCCGGAAGGGTTACTAAAAAAAGAGTTCTTTGACTTAGTGAGAAAAATCCTTATGGCTATCAAAAGGTATACGAGATATAAACGGGATAAGCGTAAGGTGAAAATACAGGAAAGGACGATAGTCCTTGCTCCCGATGTAGTTTAATCGGTTCCGGTATTGGATTTATACATATAATTAATAGTATATATAATAAGTACGATCCCATTCGGGTATCCTTGCGGTGGTTGGTAAAGAAGACCGTATCGTACTAAATAATACGACTTTTCCTACGAGTCGTATCTAAGATATAGCAGGAGGTTAATACTGCCAAAAGTATGACAGATTGGACAGACAATCATAAGATAACGACAGCCCGGAAAGACGGGCAAACGCTCCCTTATCTCAGTAGGTAAGAGAAGCCGCCTCATAAGCGGAAGGTCGCCGGTTCAAGCCCGGCAGGGAGCACGTTTCATCCCTAGCGGATGCTATTCAATCAATTATTTCACTAAAGTGCAACGCAGGTCTCTGTCCGTGAGGATATGAGGCCTTTTCACATCAAGAAATTTAAATCAACAACATATGATAAAGAGAAACCAAGCATGGTTCTGGAAGATATTCCGGGCCATAAAGAGCATTTCCATCTTTACTTTTAGGATGGTCTTAGCTACAATATTGGGGCTGGCCTCAATAGTCGCAATTTTCGAATGGAATGAAAAACCTTCTCATATCCATTTACTGATATTTGGCATAGTATCAGTATTTGTTGTGATAAATCAAATCGTAATAATGACTTATGATTCTGATAAATGAATACCAAGGAAATATTGTATAAACAAAAATATATCACATGAGACTTACAATCAAAGAATTATCCCTTGTCAATTTCAGGGGATTAACAATCAGCATTTCGTTCTCGGCAAACACGCTTATATTGGGAATGAACGGAATTGGTAAGACTAGGGTTAACGACGCTTTCCTTTGGCTTTTATTCGGCAAGGACACGCAAGGACGGCAAGACTACGAGATCAAGCCCCGGGATCAAGACATGAGAAACTCAAAGGTTTCCGTGCGAGGAATGTTCAATATTAACGGGCAAGAATTAACGCTCGAACGTATCTACTCGGAGAAGTGGACAAAGAAAAAAGGATCGGAAGAGGCCGAGTTCTCCGGCAACGTCACCGAGTATTCCATCAACGGAGTGGCATGTAACGCCACGAACTTCAAGACCAAGATAAACTCCATCCTAGACGAGGACAGGTTCAAGCTTATCACTTCCTCCTCCTATTTCAACACCTTGAAATGGCAAGACAAGAGGAACCTTCTTATCCAAGCGGCCGGGGAACCGAGCGAGGAAGAGCTTATCGGGGACAACGAGGATTTCAAGAGGCTCCTATCCTATTGCACCGGCAAGACGATGGATGAGTACAGGAAAGAGATCGCCGCCAAGAAGAAGCCGATCAAGAAAGAGCTGGACGAGATCCCCGCCCGGATAGACGAGGCCAGACAAGGCATTATCGATAAGGACTGGACCGCCTTGGAAGGCATGATCAAGGATCGGGAAACCATGACCGAGGAACTGGAGAGGAGGATAGCGGACGAGAACCTACGGGTGCAAGAGGAGAACAAGGATGTCAACTCCAAGATACAAGCCTTATATAATGAGATCGCTTCCTTGGAAAGAAGAAAGATGGATATCGAGAACCGATATAAGGCCTCCTATCAAAAGGAGTCCAACGATATCGAATCCGAAAAAGAGAGGACGAGGAGAGAGATAGCCGGCATAGAGGACGAGATCAATCGACTGGAAAAGGGTATAACGGACAATACCAAGGCCAAGGAAAGGGTATCCGACATATTGAGCAAATTGGGGGCGCAATACGAGGCGGTCCTTTCCGGTAAGGTGGAAGGCGATAATCGCATATGCCCGACATGCGGACAGGAGTTCACGGAGAAATTCCTGCATGACCGCAAGGCCCACCTTTTGGAGGATATAAACAAGAAGGGAGAGGAAAACGATGCCCTTCTAAGGTCATATGACCAAATGATATCGGAGTACGAGAACAAGATAACCGCCCTTAATACCAGACGCACGGAGCTATCCTCCAATCTTGATATTCTTGACAGGAGAGTCATCAAGCACTTCGTATCAGCCTATACGGAAGACGAGGAGCATAAGGATGTCATCAAGGATATAGACCAGAAAAAAGAGGATATAGACCTATTATCCGGATCGGTGGTGACATCCAATGACCTGTCTCCCGTGAAAGACCAGATATCCAAGATCAAGAAAGAGATAGAGGAAATAAAGGGTGAGCTTTCCGGAAAGATACACTCCGACAAGGCCAAGGCCCGTGTGGATGAGCTGGAGACGAGGCAAAAGGATCTAGCCGTATCCTTGGCCCGGTACGAGAAAACGGAAATGATAGCGGACAGGTTCATACATAAGAAGATGGACATGATGGAGGAAAGGATCAACTCCTTATTCCGCATGGTCAAGTGGAAGATGTACGAGCCGCAAATAAACGGCGGCGAGAAGGATTGTTGCGAGTGCTATATAAATGGCGTTCCATTCGGCGTGCAGAACACCGCCACCAAGGTAAACGCGGGATTGGACATAGCCTTGGCATTCTCTCGTATCTATGACGTTTACGCCCCGGTATTCCTAGATAACCGAGAGTCCGTCACGGAACTTATAGATGCGGATACGCAAGTCGTATCATTAATTGTATCACCGGAGCATCAAGAATTAACGATTAAAAATCAATAATCATGGAAGAATTAGCAGTATTAGACTATGCCAAGTCAAAATTCGAAATGGCTTGCAAGGAAGCGTCCACGCTTCAGTTAGTGAACAATTTTACGGCGGCCTTCACGGCGGTGAACGTGATCGGCCTACTACGGGAGGCCATGACGGACGAGGTGATGGACAAGGTATTCATGCCTTTGATGAACACTAAGGTGGGTTTCTTGACAGATCGTACAGGTAAACCTAACTCCCGGGGAGAGGTAAAACCTTTATATTCCCGGGATGTCGTAAGAGACGCTATCATAGACGGGATATCCATAGGGTTGTTGCCAACCGGGAATCAGATGAACATCATCGCGGATCGAATGTATCCGACAAAAGAGGGTTATACGGCGCTATTGAGGAAACTCGGGGTCAAATATTTCATAGACACGTCCTACGACAAGGGGCAGACACCCGGTTTCGCCGAGATCCCGTGCAAGATATCCTATGAGCATAACGGGGATAAAAACTCGTTCTCCATCACGGCCACGGTCAAGAAGGACAGCTACAGCTCGCACGACCAATTACGGGGAAAGGCCGAGAGGAAAGCCAAGAAAACCCTATATGAGTATATCACCGGATGCGATCTGGGAGATGCGGACCCGGACGTGAGCGTGGTTGACATCCCTTATGCGGATGTCACGAATGACGAGAAATTAAAGGAGGATTTGAACAACTCGGCGAACAAGGAGGAATTTAGGGCAAAAAAAAGCGATCCGACTACGGCGAGTCAAGATCCCAGACCAAATCCCGGTAACCCCGAGCCACCCAAGGCACAATCATTTAATAACGCCTCTCAAGGCAAGCCTAACTGGATGAGAAGATGAGACTATACGTAGCGGGCAGTTCCTCCTCGGGGAACTGCTACCTATTATATGATGAGAGGGAGATTCTGATACTGGAATGCGGCGTACCTTTCAAGAACATCAACGGCCTCCCGTTCTTCGATCTGGAGAAGGTCGTTGGATGCGTGATATCGCATGAGCACGGCGATCACGCCGGAAGGATAAACGAGTTCCTTGATTACGGGGTAGATTGTTTGGCGTCCTCCGGCACGATAAGCTCGTTATCTTTTACGAGCAAGCGCCTGCCATTGATGATAGAGGAAGGCGTTACCGTAATGGCCGGGGCCTTCTCCATAGTCCCTTTCAAGATCGCCCATGACGCCAAGGAGCCTCTGGGTTTTCTCATAGACCATCCGGATACGGGGCCTATCCTGTTCGTCACGGACACGTACATGCTCTATTATCGGTTCCCGAGTCTCAGGCACGTCATGATCGAGTGCAATTACGACAGGTCTATCCTAGACCGGAACGTGGCGGAAGGGAGGATAAACAAGTCCAGACGAGACCGGACATTGCTATCCCATATGGAGCTAGGAACATGCGTGACAACCTTGGAGGCTAACGACCTCTCGGGGGTTGACAACATAATCCTGCTCCATTTGTCCGATGACAATAGTGACGAGGTTTTATTCAAGGAGAAAGTAAGCGAGGCTACCCAACGACCGACTTTCGTGGCGACACCGGGCTTGGACATAAACCTTACACGGCCATGGTCAAGATAGAGAAGACAGGGACGGACACGGATTTAACGGAGTTCCTTTGCGAGTTGGCCGGATATCCACCCGGTACTTACCAAGTGACGATATATCCCGTCGGAGATCTAAGATCCGGAGAGCAAAACAGGTATCTGTGGGGAGTGGTCTACCCTCTCCTGCTCGAGGGACTCAAAGATATAGGCTACGCTTATACGACTACCCAAGAAGTCCACGAGTTTTGCAAGAGGACGTTTTCTGATAGATACGTGAATTACCATTCCGGAGAGATCATAGACATCCCCGACTCCACCAAGGAAATGGACAGGAAGACTTTCGCCACATATTTACAGGTAATCAGGGAATGGTCGCTTGAATATCTAGGTATCGAGATACCAGACCCACAATACAAGAATAATGAAAGAACTGATATTATGCCTCAATGAGGCTTGCTCTAAAAGGCATTGCCTCTGTCATCAACGGCAAAAACATTGGAAAGACCCGTCTAAAAAAGATGGGGAAACTGTAAGGCCGGAATCGGTCTTACTTGACGGGAACACCCCTTGTAAGGGGTATGTCCCACAATTTGAAAGGAGAAAATATAACATTAAATATTAATGCATATGAGTATAGAGACTAAAAAAAATGAGATCAGGTATCAGACTTAGGATCCAAGGAGAATGTTGAATAAATATCTTACACGACATGTATGTAAGACGTGGAAAGAGGACTTTATTGACGAGGATACCCAAGAGGCAGTCACTATCGAACGAAACGAGATGTTGTTTCAGAGGGGAACACTAATAGATCAAGATGTATTGGCGAAGATCCGGTTTTGCTATGATGCGGGGGATATCAAAGGCGACATTGAGGTCAGTAATCAGAAACGCTTAGGTTTCGAGATTCTTAATGAGTGCCTGTATCCTTATCTGGCACAGGTTTGCATCGATGAAAAGAGATACAAGTTCCTTTTTTACGCCACGGGTATAGAGCCAGCGAACGCATTACTGAAAGATTACATCGAGTTAAACTATAATTTCGGTTTCAGGATCACCATGATCAAGGAATTCGACAAATGCGTGATCCTCACTGATACGTTGAAAGAAAAGAAGACCGATGTGGAACCGTTAGAGATACCAGAAAACGCCCCTGAGGATAATCCGGACACGATGGAGGACGAGGAGCCAAAAGATGATAATCGAAAATTCTATCAGATTGAGACGAAAATAATGTACGGAGAGGTCGAGTCATCTGGAACCTTCGTGGTAAACACTTATAATGTGGAGCGGGCCATGATGCTCATCAACGCCTATCTCAAGAAACAGGAGGACGATCATGAAAGAGAGGCCAAGGAAAAGGGATGGACGTTCGAGAGAAAAGAGATTCATCCCACAATAGAGGCCGCCAAGCCAATATCCATAGGAAGATTTATTCCCAAGGAGTTCTCTTTGGCTTACAAATGATTCGTGTTTTTCATGGTATTAGATTTGGGTTAGAATGATTATCCCCGCCGTTCGCGAGGATATGCGGGGATTTCGGGCGGTAAGTATTCCGGGATGAAACGTTACGGAGTGCGCATGACGTAAAGAGGCCGGTTCGATCCCGGCACCGTCCACGAATAACAAACATCTAATTATGGAAACAATACAGAATTTAGATCACTTGACAATGGCCATGTACCTTATCACCGCAATACTCGGACTTATAGCAGTGATCTTGGCCATATTCTTACTAATAAACGATAAAGAAAGGAGGAATCCATGGGAAAGAAAAGATACGAATTGGTGATAGCCGTTGACCCAGACATAGATAAATCCGGCGTATGCGTACTGTCTCCTTCGACGAGACAGTTAATTCTAAAGAGCCTCCCCTTCCCTGTGTTGGTCGATTTCATAAAGGAGGCGAGAGAGAGGTACAAGGGAGTAGACATAGTGGTCATTGTCGAGGCAGGATGGCTTAACGAAAAAAGCAACTTCCATAAATCGAGGGGTAAATCCGGCGAGAGGATAGCCAAGTATGTAGGTCGTAACCAGCAAACCGGGATATTGCTTCTCCAGATGTGCGAGCACATAGGTATTCCCTGCGAAGAGGTAAAGCCTTTGACCAAGCATTGGAAAGGGGACGAGGGCAAGATAACCCATGAGGAACTCTCCTACATAGTCGGTCCCTTGCCTAAGAGAACGAACCAAGACCAACGTGACGCTACGATTCTGGCTTGGTGGTACGCCGATCTACCAATAAAAATAAAGACTTGGTGATATGGCGAAGAAGAGAGACGAGCAAGAAAAGCAAGAAAAGGTGAAATGCGCCGATTGCGTGAACGGCAAGCCTCACAAGGGACTAGCTGTATGGTGCATAGTGCTAAATACCGGAAGAGTAGCTAATAGTCTTAGGTTTTGCGATGTATTCAAAAGGAAATTATGATTACATGATATAAAAAACATGCTTATGGAGAATTAGCGTATGGATACAAGGAAAGAGCTGACAAGCTATTTTCCGCACGATAGCAATGCCAGAAACTCAGATAAGCTGATTCGTTTACGAATGAGGCATAAAGCCGCCGGATATGGTGTTTTCTTCATGATATTAGAACGTCTTAGAGAGGAGCCAAACTATATGAGTGTCAAAGATTATAACATGATAGCCTTTGACCTTCGTGAGGACGCATCCTTAATAAAATCCGTCATTGAGGATTTCGGGTTATTTGTCTTTACCGAGGACGGTAAGTACTTCTACTCCGAGAGTTTCAAGCAAAGGATGGGATTCAAGGACGAGAAATCAAGAAAACGATCAGAAGCCGGGAAGTTAGGCATGGCTAAAAGATGGGGAAATAACAATGTTATAACAAATCCGCAAAGTAACGATAACAATGTTATAACAAAAACGGATGAAATTATAACAAGAAAAGAAAAAGAAAGAAAAGAAAAAGAAAGAAAAGAAAAAGAAATACCCCCTCTATCCCCCACGGGGGGAAGCGGAGGAGGAAGTTTTTTTAATCTTTCTAGGAATGACCCGCCGCCTTCGGACGGCGTGAAAAGGAATTATGAGGCTTTGACACGGGAACTCACCAATTTCAAGCTCTCTCCCGATGAGTTCAATACTATTTGCGAGTTATCGAACTATGGAGAGATAGGAAATCCCGTGTGGAAACTATTGCAAAGGATACGGGATAGCCGGGAGGGGAAATACAAGATCGATCATCCCGGAAGATTTTTGATATCCAGATTAAAAAACAATGATTAAGACCGTAACTCTCTATCCGGGCAGATACGCATATATCTGTCCTTGCGGCCATCCCTATCAGGTGATGACCTTATACAGGAAGACTAGTAACGTAGCGGTCTATTGCTTCGCTTGCAAGCAACAGACCGGAAAACACATAAGAATCATGGATCAGAACATAGATTTCGCCGTTAACTCGAATAACAAGTTGAACGGCACGTATTTCACCGCATTGAGGTTGCACGATCCGATAAAGTATTGCGTGGGGAACGTACTCACGGTTTCGGTCAAGCAGCAACCACGAGGTAAGGCCAAGATTATCAGGGTAAACAGTTTCACGATAGACAAGGTAAATGACTACATATCGTGCTTGGATTCCGGATTAAAGGCCGATGAGTATAAGACTATAATCAAGAAGACATATTCCGGCAAGGGGATAAACTGGGACAAACAGCTTTTAGACTTTTGCCTGTTTGAATACTTAAACAAGTGAAAATGGAAATAATCAACAGACTGAAGAACACCCCTACCGGATTGATCGTGTTGGTAGGAGACATGAAAATTATCGTGGAAAAGTACAGGCCGTACTACAACGGGCAGAACAAGATCCCGTGCAGGGGATGCGTCTTCCGGGACGAGGGAGCGAGATTCTGCGAATACTCATCTGCTTGCATGGCCCATCTGAGGCCGGATCATGAAAGCGTAGTTTTTGCTAAAACGAGAGAGACATGACACATGGATCATTATTTTCTGGCGTGGGCGGCTTTGACCTTGCCGCCGAATGGATGGGATGGGAGAACCTGTTCCATTGCGAGATTAACGAGTGGTGCCAAAAGGTACTGAGGTTCCATTTCCCAAAAAGCATTCAATATGACGATATTACAAGAACTGATTTCACTCCGTGGAGAGGGAAGGTTGACGTACTCACAGGAGGGTTTCCTTGCCAGCCATTTTCAGTCGCAGGACAACGAAAAGGACAGGAGGATGACCGTTACCTCTGGCCGGAAATGCTCCGTGCTATACGAGAGATACGACCCACTTGGGTCATTGGTGAGAACGTTGCTGGAATCCTATCGATGGTACAACCCGGCAGTGAGGTACAGGAGGTGATTTGGATTAATTATGATTTAGAGAAAACATTGTTTTGATATGAAAAAAGCAGGAGATATAGATATTCCAGAAAAAAACAAAATGGATAACATATTCACGATTTGCTATTCAAGGCAGGAAGCCAATGAGATCGGACATTTCATTATGAGCAATGGATACGAAGGCGTTCAGAATGACAGCTATAGATATTGTGATCTAATGATTCGGGCAGCGTTAAAAGAAGCCGTGAGACATCATGAGAATTGTATATATGTCGGTGTTAGCGGATGCCAAATGATTGTATCCAGAACAAAAAGAGGGCTTAGAAGAAAGGGACTCAAATATATAGAGAAGAAACGGTTGTTTTACAATTTATTAAAGAATTATAGATTAACAATTAAATCCAAATTGACATGAAAGCGAGAATAAGAAAGACTGGGGAAATCGTTGATGTTATCGCCTTCAAATCTTCCGAAGCCTGTCCTGAAAAGGATTGGGTGCGCTATGTGGATTCCGAGGGGCTTGATCTCATACAGGAACTCAACGCTCTAGAGGATCTAGAGGTTATAGATAAGACGGAGGATAAAGCCGTTGATTGGAAACAACGCAGATATGATATTGCAAAAGAAATGATGGCAGCGTTTCTTAGTAATTCAAGCAGAGAAGTCTATGAAGGCACTTTTAAAACACAAGCAGAATATGCCGTAGCTTTTGCCGATGCGCTCATAGCGGAATTGAAGGAAGGAGGCAAGGAATGACATACCAGCAACTAATCGACAAATGGGAAGGTCAGCTCTCTCTCTGGAGAGATACGGCCAAGGACAATCTGTTTCGCACGAAAGAAGATAGAGAAAAGGCTCTCTATTACGCATCCTCTATCTCTGCTTTCTTGATTGATTTGAAGGATATGGATAAAAAGGAGGTAAACAATGAGAAATAAAGAATTGATTGCTCTTCTCCAAGAGCAAGACCCGGAAGCGGAGGTAATGATCCGCACGTCCGATGGAGAGTATGAGTACGATCCGGTGGATGTAACATGGGACGAAGAGATAGAATGCGTGATTATTCAGGAGGGATAGATATGAACTTATTTAACGAGGAGATAGAACAGCAAGCTATAGAACGTATTCAAAAGTTCGCTAAAATAGCTAGAGCCATGGGTTTCGAGGTATGTCTTGGATTCTCCGGAGGGAAGGACAGCCAAGTATGCTATGACTTGTGCAAACGTTCGGGAATAGATTTTAAGGCCTATTTTAACCATTGCTTCGAGAGTAATATCACGATTCGGTTCATAAGAGAAAATTATCCAGATGTCATATATAGAAGGGTTGTTAAAGAAGGGTTCATCCGTAATATCAGAATAAATCATAGAGGTTTTTTCCCTTCTGTACAATCCGCTTATTGCTGCAAGGATTACAAACATAACCCGGAATCGGCAGATGATTGTAGTATTGTAGGTGTACGGAAAGCTGAAAGCGCAAAACGAAGGGCAAGGACAACGTTTGAAGCGAAAAACAAAACCGTAATGAAGCGGAACAAATCACTGTTCAACGATTACTTCGAGGATCGGTGCCAGTCTATCGGAACGACCGGTATAATCCAATTGAAGCCAATTATTGATTGGACGGACACGGATGTTTGGGATTACATTAAGAAGTATAATTTACCTGTAAATACTGAATATAAAACCTCGAAGCGTGTTGGGTGCATTGTGTGCCCTAAAGCAGATTTCGCATCAAACAGTATAGGATTGATGAGATACCCAAAACTGATAGACGCTTTCATATTGGCGAAGGAAAAAGGAGGATCTAAAATAGATTGGATGATTACATCAGAAAATCTCGATTGCGAAGACAACAAGCCTTACTATATCTGCCGTTGGCTTAATCACTCGTTCATGCCGTTCACTAAAAAGCAAGAGGTATTGTACGAGAAATTTAGAGAGAAGTATGACAATATAAAAAGGAATAAAGATGGAAAATAAAGTAAAACAATGTCCCGAGTTCCCCTTTTTCGGCGCATCTTATCCAGACGCAATATGCTGTGACGGCTATCTATGGGATCTTGACTCATATGATAGCGAGGTTGGGGGATTGATCATAGGCGGGGATGTCCCCTGCCCTTTCTGCAAGACCGAGGAATTTATTGAGCATGATCCTTTTTCCAAGGAAGATGAGTTCTATGAAGGTATTGAGGATGAAGAAAAAGCCAAGGAAAAAGCTCGTGAATGGTACTTATCTTACATCGATAAATTGAGGGAAAGATATGGATAATATAGGATTATTGGCCGTTGATAGCTCATATCCCAATCTAGCCTTGATGAAAATAAGCTCATACCACAAGGCTAGAGGCGACACCGTGGATTGGTACAACCCTTTCGATCATTACGATAAGGTCTATATGGCCAAGGTCTTCGGATTCACTCCGGATTACCGGCAATATATGACTAATTGTGATCAAGTTGAGAAGGGAGGAACCGGTTATGACATAACGAGGAACCTACCTGATGATATAGATCGTACATACCCTGATTATAGCATATACGGCATAGAGAAAGAGGCATACGGTTTCTTGACCCGTGGATGCCCCAATAAATGCAAATGGTGTGTCGTTCCGGCCAAAGAAGGGAACATAACGCCGTATATGGATATAGAGGAAGTGGCCGGAGATCGGAGGCACGTGATCTTAATGGATAACAATATCCTAGCCTCCGATTATGGTTTACGGCAGATCGAGAAGATCGTATCCATGGGACTAAGGATTGACTTTAATCAGGGTTTGGACGCTAGGCTGATAACGGATGATATCGCCAGACTTCTAGCGCGGGTTAAATGGATAAAGCGGATACGATTTGGATGTGACACGCCCGGGCAGATAGCCGAGGTCGAGAGGGCGGCTAGGTTGATTGACAAGCATGGATTTAAAGGCGAGTATTTCCTTTATTGCATACTTATGGAGTTTAAGGAGTCATACCGTAGGGTAAATCACTGGAAAGGCGTAAGCCGTAGATTTGTACTACATTGCCAGCCATACAGGGATCTTAATAATCCAAACCAAGTCGTACCGCAATGGCAAAAGGACATGGCGCATTGGGCTGACAGGAAAGAGCTATACATGAGTTGCGACTTCAAGGACTTTACCCCGAGAAAAGGTTTTAAATGCAAAGAATATTTTAACAATCAATGATTATATGAGTTGGGGAATGAACGTCAGGCAAACCAATGATAACGGAGAGAACACCGTTATTGAGGTCTGGTTCCATGATAATTTTATAGCCTTTCATTATCATGGATGGATAGACAAAAAGCAAAGGAAGATAGCGGAGAAATGTACACGTCACCGTTATATATGGGGTAAGTACTATGTCGCAATGGAGACAATACTACCCTTCTATGCGGTGAGAAAGTTTCTAATGACACCGAAATGCTGGGTTAACTTTATTAAGTGGTTTTATAGGGCTTGGAAATACAATAGGAGGATAAAGTATGAAGAAAATAATGAAAACCATTCATGTGTATAGCGAAGGCAAATATATGGGGAATATAATGTACAACCATAGAATTCCCCTGTTCTCAGAGGAGGAACTTGAAGATGAGATATTAAGTTATTTTCCTAATCTTAAAGGGAAAAGATGGAATTTAAAATTTTGCTAATAAATAGAAATCATGAATCAAATTTGCACAACCAAAGAACAATCATCCCGGCTATTAAAGGCCGGGGAAGCTTGGTATTCATTTCGCCAAAAGTCAGTAAGGTACAATAGTAGAGCTTGTGAAGATATATTGAGGAAAGGAGGATCAAATGCGTGAGATTAAATTCAGAGCGAAGCGTATTGATAATAATAAATGGGCGTATGGTGGATTGGTTCAAGCCGACGACTATTGCATTATAGACCAGCAGAATGAACTGTATGTTGAGAGAGAGTATAATTTTAGAGGTGATACTCACTTCTTTCAATTGTCTGGAGTTATGTGCGATAAAACAACCGTAGGCCAGTTCACAGGCCGAAAAGACAAGAGCAGAAAGGAGATTTACGAGGGGGATTTAATAAAAGCCCCAAGCGGACGTATTTATGCCGTTATATTTTCAACATGGAAACATGAAGAGAAAAGAGAATTTTTCAAAGTAATTGATTTATACGAACATACAGGATGGTGCATATCCCTAGATGGGGTTAATCCATGCGAACTGCTAGACTCGGAGGTGTGCCAAGGAAATGTTATAGGCTCAGTGTATGACAATCCCGAACTACTGAAAGGAGGTGAAAAATGAAAGCAATAACTATTAAACAGCCTTGGGCAAGCCTTATCGTTTATGGACTGAAAGACATAGAAAATAGGAATTGGAAAACAAGCTACCGAGGGCGTGTCCTAATACACGCTGGAATGAAAGCCGATAATCATTGGTCTGCATCTATGACCATATGTAATAAGGTAGATGAGTTTCTTAGAGAAATTTCAAAAAGTGGTACAGATTGGAGCAATTATCATTTTAGCGCAATCATTGGTAGCGTTGAGATTGTAGATTGTGTTCGTAACCACCCATCGCCATGGGCAGAAAAGGATGTTTGGAATTGGGTACTTGCAAACCCTGTAATGTTTGACAAGCCGATAACAGGCGTGAAAGGCAAGCTTTCGTTTTGGGAATTTAAACAATAAGTTTTCAATGGAAAGAGATATTGATATGGTAAATATATAAAAGTTATGACAAAACAAGAATACCAACAACGATTTCAAGATCTGAATAATCAGATTGAGAAACTAAAACTTGAATACGTAAATTCTCTACCATTCAAAAAGGGGGATTTCGTTCGGGTAAACAACAAAGGCAAGTATATTGAAGCATATATCGAAGATGTATTTATGCCGATATATGATTTGTCAGGGAATCGATTTAATCTTTTGGTGGAAGATAATGAAAATAACGAATATTGCTATGTTATAGCGTATATACAGATTGAAGATATTGAAGTTATAAAAAGAGGAAAAGACAATGAGCAAGATTGATACGGGGCAGACTGTAGAAGAAGCGGCTCTTGATGCCGCATTATTTGAAGATTATTGCTATAATGAGGATTTACAACCTTACTATATTGAGGGATTCAAGAAGGGTGCCGAATGGCAGGCAAAGCAATCCCCGTGGGTAAGCGTGAAGGATCGGCTACCGCCACCCGGAGAAGAGGTTCTGTTATTTGATATAAATTCTATAAGACATCTTGTCTTAGGCTGGTTAAGAGAGAATAAAGGATATAATAAAAGTATGTGGGCTTTGTCAAATGGTCATGTTGATGATGAAGACATTACACACTGGATGATAATACCTGAAAATTATGGATAATTCAATAAAATGCCCATTCTGTCATTCGACTAGATACATAAAGGGATCTTTTCTCTGTGGGTTATATAATTGCAAATGTCTAAATTGCGATAAGTTATTTCTGGTCACGGTAAATGATGGTAAAAATATTTATATGATCGAGAAACGTAGCAAAAATGAATAGTATTAACCGAGCCTACTATGAAGGCTCATAATTTAAAAGATATGAAACAGATAGATGTAGAGGTCAGTGCTACCATTAGCATGAATTACGATCCGGAATCAGAAGAATTTAAGGATTCACTTGAAAGTTATCGGGATGCGATAGAGGACGGTGCCAGTGAAGAAGATATGCTCCGGCAGATAGCATGGTACATAACAGCATTCGGTACAGAAAACATGATAGAGGGTATCGGTTATGTATCTGTGGATGGTGAAAAGAATGGTGATCCAGAAGACTGGTGCGGAGTAGATATCGTGAATAGCCTCAATATAAATGATACTCCGGATTTTCAAACAACTATAATTTAACCTCTAATAACATGTGCGTACTTATTTACGACGGGGATGTAGAAATACAATCCCCTAAACAACTAGAGGATCATTTCCCGCAAATCACGAAAATGATCCCAGCGGAAGGGTATGACAATATCATACCAGAATCTTGCCTGTGCCAAGTGGACATAGAGAATACTCTTGATAGTGCCGGAATAAAGTATATTGAAGATTGCGGGGACTATATAATCATTAAATAATAAATAAATTGAAATCATGAGATTAAGACAAGCCAGCATATGTATTGGACGGAGGCCGGGAAGAAGTTCATCCTTGATTTGTTATAACCTTAAAATTTCAGCCTAATGAGAGATAAACCTTTTTATGAGCTGTTATCACGCATAGATGATGACAGTTTATTGGCCAACTTTTTCAATAAGGTGTTAGGGAATTTGGATATGGCGAGAATCATATCCGCACCCCGTACTTTTCGTCATAAAGATGATGAAAATAGCCGATATTGCATTGATCTTTTTTATGATACATGCTTGTGGGAAATGTATCTTCATCAATTCATATACAAGCTGAATGGATGGATAAAAACACTGGATGAATACCTGACAGAGTTTAGTGGGAGCTGGAAATATTACGCTTCCTCGAAACGTATCGAGAGCGTTAATGAATATGGCGGCGATGACGATGACTATAACGAGGATGGAAGCGTGAAAGTCATGGATATTCCCAATGACAGGCTTGAGCCTTACTCAGTCATAAGGGAGTTGGTCTGTGATGATTGGACAGATATAGTTCAAGAGACCATCCCGAAAGATTTGGAGAGGCTATACGGATGCCTACAAGCAGAGGCTAATTTATCCATAGCGGATTTTTTCAAGGACAAAATGGGAGTTGATATACCTATGTATCAAAAAGATGACAATGGCAATATGGTTAAGATGGGATTCGCAGACAAAGTATTGCATAAAGCCGCTGAACAAAACAATTCAGAGGTCATGGGATCGTATGTATTGTTGGCATGCTATTGTATGCATGATCTTGTCTCCGCCATAAAATCGTTAAATCCATTTGAAGACAACGTGGAGGCATTGACTAGCGTAAGGAATGACTCAGTGCGGTTTCTATCCATGTCCTTTAGTAATATGGATGTCGTAAAAAAATACATGTCATCATAACAGGCACATCAAGGCCATCTAAATGCAATAGGTTTTGATCAATATGTCAAAACCTATTACTTATATCATATAATTTTATCGCAAAAAATGGAACAGCAAGATATTTCATTATCCTACGGGATACACCGTTCTCCATCTATCGGAAACGAGGGGGAATTATCAGAATGTGTAAATTTGATACCCAAGAATGGTGAGTTGGTGAATATACAGCCTCCGAAAGAATTAGGCATAACCCTTCCGGAAGGATCGGTACTTATGTACGTGCATCGGACAAAGGATTTCCTTCACTATATCTTTTTCCAGACGAATGTTTTACGTTATGCGGATACGGACGGAACGACCCATCTTATTGGAGCGAACCAATATGACAAAATACCCAAAGCTATCACGTCCATAGGAAACACCTTGATTGTAATAAGCGAAGATCCTATAAGATATTTACTTTGGGATGGAGAGTTTTATAAGGAATTAGGAGATAAGCCCCCCTTCCCTATCCTGTCATTCGGATTGGTAGGATCATTGGATAAGACCGAACAATTGTCCGTATCCGTTGATCCTCCCTATGATGGAGCCTTTACGGAAGATCAACTATCAACTATCAGTAATTCCGTGATGGGATATGTCTCAAAATTTATCAGGGAGAGAAGCGTGGATAGAGGCATGTTTATATATCCGTTCTTTATTCGTTACGCTTATAGACTATATGACGGAACGTCTTACATGCAATCAGCCCCGATACTGATGATACCATCGTCCGGAGTAACTCCTCACGTTCCATTTACTATTGATGTGGACACAGACGATTTTGACGCAAAGATCATTGTAAACTTCATTATATCCTCAGTGGTATGCTCCATTAATTACAAAGTCAGCGGAATGGGGAATCAAAGGGAATGGTGGAAGGACATAGTTAAAAGCCTTGATATATTCATAACGCCGCCAATATACACCTTTGATTATTATGGGGAGATTAATGGGGCGCAAAAAATATCAGACGATAACGGTTTCGGGGTGTACTCTATAGGTGGAGGATATTACAATAGGCATACATTCGAGGGAGCCTTATCCATAGCCCTGCCGGGATCAGGTTATACCGATCAATTCGTCTTACCCGGAAAGGCCATGGATAATAAGGTGCCGGATAATTCATTGTTTTACAAAGTAGCAAGCATAACGTATGAGGACTTGTGCGGTTATAACGGGGGTGAAAGACACTCTCTCACTTTAGAGGATAATGTGCTGGAATCGTTGCAAAATCGAGAGCAACTTGTTGACGCGGACGGGTACCAGAATTTAGATTGGCTAATACCTGATTATTCCTATACTTATAACCAGCGGTTAAATTTAGCTAATATAAAAAGGATACTATTTGATGGTTATCCTCCGGAGTCCATGGTAACGTACAACGATGGTAGCAGCACGTTGAGCATAAAGGTTTTCATAAGAGAAGGAGAAAAGGATATCGTCGTTCAAACATCCTCCTCATATAACCTTGGTATCAATTTGCATTACCTATATTACCCCAACGCTAACGCATACAAGATGGTGATAACACGGAATTCGGACGGATACCAAGCGATCGTTACCCTCTCTCCGCATAACACGCTGAACGGGGCTTACTATTTCGACTCATACGCCCCGATCATATTTAAACCGGGCAGCGATAGCACACCAATATCAACGGACAAGTCGGTCAATATGCCAAACAAGATATATACGTCCGAGGTCAATAACCCGTTTTATTTCCCGTTGGCGGGAATAAACACGGTGGGAACCGGTGAGATCGTAGGTATCCGATCCACCACGAAAGCGCTGTCCCAAGGGCAATTCGGGCAGTTTCCCTTATACGCTTTCTCTTCCGATGGGATATGGGCCTTGCAATTATCGGACGCGGGATTGTATTCCTCCATCCAACCTATAAGCAGGGATGTTTGCAATAATCCGGATAGTATCACGCAACTGGATTCCTCGATAGTATTCAGTACCGAGCGTGGCCTTAAATTATTGCAAGGCTCCGATATCAGCCTTTTATCGTCATCGTTGGAAGGAGTAAATATTGATGAGACATTCTTTAATGTCAACCCGGATTTTAGCGATCTTTTCATCCCGGACACGGAAACTTTCGTAGAGACATTGCGAACTTGTAAAATTGCCTATGATTATACGAATTCCCTATTGCATATTTATCCCAAAGGGACTAGAAAGCATTATGTATATTCTTTGGATACCGGGGAATTCTCCACTTTCGTAGGGGAAGAGGTCAAGGCCATGGCGCAAGATTATCCAAGCTCGGTAGTGCAAATAGGTAACGCCTTGTACTCACTGGAAAAATATGTCTCGGAAGATACCAGAAAAGGCATAGCGATCACACGTGCCTTGACGTTAGGAGATCCTTTCTCTTTGAAGGTACTAGTCGATCTTAGGACGTTGGGTTTACGAAAGGATGAGTCCTCAAAAATCAAGATAGCGGTATTCGTAAGCGCGGATAGGAAAAATTGGTCTCGGCTTAAATCTCTTAGACAAAGGGCTTTTAAATACTATCGGCTCGTTTATTTCTCAAACCTATATGATTTAGATACATTATCAGGAACCAGAGTAAGATTCGAGACTAGAAGGGATTGGAGGATGCGTTAAAGTACCCCTCGGCCTAGCCGGGGGTATATGTCATTTTTTTTGCTTGTAACTGGCCGCTACCTTCAACAACTCAATAGCGGAATTAGTGTTTTTAGCGTCCTCGAACTTTATAGAGGATACCTTTGGTACCACGAACTCACTAGCCTTTAAATAAACAGCGCATTTATCCTTATCCTTTAGCTTGAGGAAAGCTTTCTTGAACTCTTCCTGATTGTCGATTACGAAATCACGGAAAAAATTCTTTATCTCCGTGTTCTTATTCCGGGTTCCCTTCTCCCTTCCTCCCATCTTCATGTGACCATTCTCAAAACCTTTTCCCATGATTTATAATCTGAAATAAACATCCTTAACCTGTGTCTCCCTTGCCTCGTTTATGATATTTCTTCGATCCTCCTCCTTTTGAGAGGCGTACATCTGTACCCTAGATGGATCTACCATCCTATACCAAAAAGATAATACGCTATCAACCACGAAACGGTGGATATAAACGGCCAATCTCCTCGGATCTCCACGCCATCCTCTTTCCATCACCAAGTTTATGATCCATTCCCTATCATCCTTCACCTCGTCCGTTACGGCACGGCTCTGAACCCAAGGGGAAAACGCCCGTAAATGGCCGGTAGCCTCCGACAACGCGTCATTCACTTGACGAAACATCCAATCCGCCGTTTCCTCTGAGGTCTCCAGCCCAGCTCTTTCCTTTCCGGGAAGGCCTGATACATCCCCAACCTTCCATGTCTCGAAATTCACGTCATACTCGATCTCGCACCTCAATAGCGTTATCGTTAACTCAAATCCACGCATATCGACACGTGGCTGTATGATTTTCCTGTCTCTCATATTTCTCCTGTTTCTATAATGACATCATCAACAATGACATCATCGATATCCTTAAACGGCTTCCTCTTGCACTTTCGCGGGGCTTTCCTTGAATAGGCGGTTTCCTCTATCATGGACGCTATTCCCTTTAACTCCTCCTCTAGCTTTCCGGCTAGTTCCTCAAAGTAAATCAGGCACCAGTTCCAAAGGACGAACCACACCACGTATTTATGGACCAAGGTCGCCAACGACTCGCCATCATATCCTCCACGACGATCCTTCATGCGCAACACCCAATTCACGGCATCGGTATCCAATGAGTCATCCGAATCGCCGGGTATATCCTCCAAGATACCGGACAAGGATACCCTCAAGGTCGCCACCGCCTCCTCTATCTTGCGTCTTATAAAAGTATCATCGGCCTCGTTATCATCGGACTGCGAGGAGAATCTTTTACCGGGATCCTCCTTTCTCATATCTCCCAGCCTCCACGTCCACTGATCTATGTCATGCTTTAAATATGTCCAACCTAGATTTATGTCCATATCATGCTTTTTTTAATAGCGGGGGATTCTTCCTGTATATGTTCTTCACGCACATGACGGACATATCCTCCCACAAAGATTTATAAACCCCTATCCTATCAGGCTTCCGATCGGAAAGCCAACTCATCATGGAATAACCTACCAGAGCGTCCAACAGGTTCTCGTCCAATTTCCTGTTGACATTCCAACGTGTATCCTCGGTCCTAACCTCCCATACGAACCCTTCTTCCGAATAAGCGGAAGAGGTTATTATTTTGGCCATACCTTCTTCAAGAACCCTCGCCGCCTGTTCCAGATATGTTCTTATAAGAGGCCTGTCCTGTTCCGTTATCTTTATCTTTAGATATAGGCTTTCCCCGCTATCCCCGACGAGATCACGTCCCTCGAAGCTGGATAGCATCTCGCATTTATCTATCGCCTTTATATATTCAAACTCATATGTCATTTGTGATCCTTTTCTGGCAAAAATAGGGCTTTAGGTATGATTATTTTGTTATTTTGGTTATTCTGACAAAACCAAGTGCTTTTATTCGATTTATTTGCGATTAAAAAGATCAATCATGAAACGACTTATTCCTAAATCACGGTTTTCCCGACGCCCCACGACGGTTGATAGCGTCAAGCACCGCATCAAGATATCAGGCACGGACAAGACCAACATACCTTTACTGTCTAGGTGCCAAAACGCTTGGGAAAACCTTAGCGATTTCAGGGCCACCCGTCTTCGTAATTTCCGTTACGTGTTCGGTGACCAATGGGGTGATATCGTGGTGGACAAGGACGGGGAAAGGGTGAAGGAACGCGATAGGATAGCGAGGCGTACGGGAGGGGTCGCTTTGCAGAACAATCATCTTTTCAAGATCGTAAATACTTTGGCGGGGTTATACGCAAAGACCGCTACCCTTCCCGTATGTTTCGCCCGGCAGAAAGACGCGGATACCAAGTCACAGATGATGACGGACGCTTTACAGACCAACTGGGAAAATAACCTTATGAAAGATGTCCTCACCTCTGAGATGATAGAGTTTATTTGCGGTGGATGCGCCGTGGTAACGGAAGAATGGTCTAGCCATGACGATATAGAGGACAGCTACACCTACGTGGTCAACCCTTCCTATTTCTTCTATGAGTCGAAAGCCAATGATCCAAGGCACTGGGATGATTCCTTGATCGGGGAGATCCGTGACTATACATTAGGCGAGCTGGCCTCGGTATTAGCGGAGTCCGAGTATGATTACAGGCAATTGGAGGAGATTTACTCATCTTGGCTCAATCGTATGGAAAATCTGGGAACCCAGCAGACGGATCGTTTCATGGACGAGTCTTTTGACACGCCTCCCGCCGCCGACCTGTGCCGGACCTACCATGTTTGGACACTGGAGAACAAGCCTAGATACCGTTGCGTGGATATCATGGACACCGATGATCCTATATACAGGATAGAGCTTAGCGATCTTCCTGTTATCAAGAGAGAGAACGAGGATCGTATGCGTATGGGAATATCTCAGGGATTACCACCGGAGGAGATTCCATTGATAGAATACACCTATATAATAGATCAATATTGGCATTTCCAAATGCTATCACCGGACGGACGTGTACTTACCGAGTATGACACGCCTTATGAATATAAGTCTCACCCCTATATTTACAAGCTACACTATTTGGTGAATGGACGGACAGTTCCTTTTATTTCCGTTATCATAGATCAGCAACGATACATCAACCGGCTGATCATGCTTAACGACTTGGCTATCCAATCAGCGGTAAAGGGAGTAAAGATGATCCCTAAAGACTCCGTTCCGGACGGGATGTCCAATCGTGAGTTCGCCGAGCAATTCGTTGAGATCGGATCATTTATTTTTTACGAGCCGTCCAAGAGCGGGAACAAACCGGAAGTCATAACATCGAACTCTACCAATATCGGTACCACGGAGCTATTGCAATTACAATTGAGTTTCATAAACGATATAACGTCCGTGTCGGAAGCCTTGCAAGGGAAAACCCCGTCGGGATCAACAGCGGCAAGCAGATATGCCATGGAAACACAGAACTCCACTACATCTATCGCTACGTTACTAACCAAGTTCTCCACGTTCGAGGCCGAGATCGCTCGCAAGAAGATGAAAACGATCCATCAATATTATCAATCCCCAAGGAATATATCGATGGAGAGATCCGCGGGTTATGCCACTTATAATGAGTATGACCCGAAGACAGTCCAAGATATAGATTTCAAGGTCAACATCAAGGAATCCGCTGAATCTCCGGTAGCGAGAATGATGTTAAACGACTTGGTGAAGGAATTATGGATGGCCGGAGCCATTTCCGCGGAGCAAATGTTATCACTATCATATTACCCCGGATCAGACCAGATACTTCAGTCCATTCAATCCAACAAACAAGCCGTTGAGCAAGGTGGAAATATCCAAGGTATCCCATCGGATCAAATGAACGCGATCAACGGACAGGTTGATCAAGACGCGCTCAATAAGACACGACAAGCCTTGATGTCAGCATAGAGGATAAAGTGTAATGTGAATGTCACTTTCTTTTCCCTTCTATGCTCATCAAGTACCTGATCCTAGACTTAATCTCGTGAAAGTTTATAGGCTCAAACGACAACGATTCTATAAGGCGATCTATCTCCCGTCTTACAGAATCGTTTCTTTTCTTGTTATGTGATCGTGTTCTAATCATCCATGGCACACATATAAATCCAGACCTTGCCTTCAGGAGCATCATCGTCAAGGAAATAGAAATTTATAGCGTCCTCGATGATCCTCTTATCCGCATCCGGACCGAACCATTCCGTGAATTTAATCTCCTTGTCATGCCAGTTCGCGTTAAGAGCAACGTACACGTCCCATATGTTGGTATTTCCCGGTATGCTCATGCCTTTTATAGCGGTAGCCACCTGCTCCATATTCCAGTGCTCGCCTTTATGCTCTCCCGCCTTGCCTTTATGACGCATTGCCGCCACGTCCATCCTAGCAAAGCACTCATTATAATGAGGCCCGCAAAAAACCTCATGTATATCACGTATGGCCTCGTCATACTTCTCGGGATCTTTTTCCTTTAGACACTCCATCGCCTCGTCCAGTTCTCCTATGGCCTCCCACATCTTTTTTTCGGATACCATCCCTTTTGAGTGGTAATCCTTCATCAGTTCTTTGTAACGCATGATCTTGCTTTTTAAACATTAATGAATCAAGCGCCGGGAGCCGCTGGAAAGGTAGCGGAAATAGTCAATGGGGTAGCCAAACTTACACCGTAGGCACGGTTACAACACTTGACCTTCTCGGGCGTGACTTGGGTGACGAGAGGGGTAAGAGATATCGTGGGAACAGCGCCAGCGGCCCCGATAAAAGCTACCTTGAATTGCTCGACCCATTGCTTGGTAACTGTCCTGCAGGATCCCTTGGGCGTATAAGCCACAAGTACGGCGGCATTGATCGTAACCGTCGTTTGCGTATTCACCGTACTCTGCTCGGCGACGGTGAAATTGACTATGCCGGTAGGCTGTACGCCATTGTCTGCGCAATAGGCCTGACACAAATTCTCCACTACATTAGTCAAGTATTGTTGGCTGGTAGCGGCGATCGCAATTGGTGTTAATTGAATCATGATCGTAATTATTATTGATTATTTATTTATCCACATCATCACCTTGTGGAATAGGTTCCTCTGTCAATACCTCGTATGAGCCGGTCTTTTCCGGGACCGGAAGATTGTAACGCAACAACGTCCTTAGTTCCTCCAAGTCATCGGTCTCGAACTCGACCTTTCCCTCAAACAGGGAAAGCCCGCCGTTTCTTATAGCGTCCTCCACCACCTTGTGCGCCAACTCCGGGATAGCCTCATCGGGGATGCCTTGAAGGTACCGAGCCAACATCGGCTCAACTAATGAGGATGACAATCCGTCTAGCAATGGGGATATCTCCTTGGATATGCTCCACATGGGACTTACCCAACCCGTGGAGCGTAACTTAGCGTCTATGTTCGCTATAAAAGGAAGTTGTCCCAACCGGGTTCCCAAGAGACCTTGGATAGCGGGCTGTGCCCACTTATTGAGCACAGCCGCCAGTTTTTGAGCGTTAGAGTACATGGCCATCATCAATTACATCCGCAACATCCCGTATCGCAAACCTTACGCTGCGGGATCACCAACTCGCTCAATGCCGCTAGATCCGCGATCTGCTGTTGCATGCACTTCAATGTAGCGGTGTTAGTCCCATTGTAAACGGCTTGGTTCATGTTAATTGAGGCTTGTTCCTCCTTGTTCCTGTTGATGATTGTCAACAAGCGGTCATAAACATCCGCCAACTTTTGATCAGTGTAAGTGTTGGCTTTCAACAAGGCGATCTCCGAGTCCTTAGCGGAAATCTTATCCATCATCCCTGCCTCATAGCGGGAAATAGGCCTGTCTTCGGATGTGATTACCTCGACCGGACCGCCATATCCAGCGTTCCTTACGTTGCCACAACCACCCAAAAGATTCCCGGCGTTCAATCCCAAGAAAGAAGCGATACCTGCAGAAGCTCCCACGGTGTTGTAATTACCTTGGCCTTGCCCGGTGACACTGTACTCCTCACCATTCATTCCTTTAATTCTCATAACCTAGATTTTTTAATGATCATGTCCGGGTATCCCGGACACCACAAAAATCCAGAGAAGTCCATACCATGGGAAATATCTTGTTCCTAGCTTATTCCTTATTCATTCCTAGTTTGTTCCTGACCTCCCGGTCAAGCATATGTATCATCCAATTACGCCTTATCCTATCTGGGAAATCATTCTTGATCCTATTAACGCCCCGTCTGGTAAGCCCTGTAAGATCGGCCACAACTTTCTCCGAGTACCCCTTATCCAAGAGTATTATAATGAGAATACCACGGGCGTTAACGCATTCCTCACGGTTAAATGACATCATGTCTACGGGATCAACCCCGCATACCTCACCAGCGATACAAATCACTCGCTTGTAAAACTCCTCGACCTTGTTCATTTTTTTGTAGATTTCATTAACAAAATAACGCCACGCATGTTATATAAGGGAAGCCCCGAATAACATACATGGCTAGTTATGTCTTTCCTCCGGAAGGTCGAAGAGTCGGAGGAATAGGGGCTTTATTCAATACCCGCCCCTATGGGTATTACTCATTACCAGATCCTATAGAATCCTCCTATACCTACATAAGGTGATAGTCCATGCTTTCCGATCCCATAACCGGCTATCGCGCCGATTCCCCATCTACGTGGGGTGATCGTCTTGGTTATATACTCAGTCTTGCGATATACATCGATGTAATCAAGATTAGGCTTGTAACCCGAAATTGAAAGTCGGTAATCATCCGTCTTGTACTCCTTTTGAGTTATCGGTAAAGGAACATATACAGGTTCCTTTACCGTGTCACCGTCCAACGTGATATAAACAGGGAACGGCTCAGGTATTGTTCGTACCAGTGTCTCATAAACCGGGTACGGGATGCTGTCGTGTATCGTATCGACAAGAGTGACCGTGTCTGTATTTGATATCGAATCACCGGCCACATCCCCCCGGATATGGTAGCCAGCCGTGAAACTGGCTACCAAGCACACTAGTATTAATATTGCTTGCCACGGTTTCATTTTGCGATTCCCTCAATACGGATGCGCTCAATAAGGATTTGCCTATAAGCTTCCATCGCTCCGAATTGTGCACGTAGCAATACTTGCTTTTGCGTTGACAATCCTTTGAACATATCCGTACCAAAAAACTTACCTAGCTTTTCTTGTTTATCGGATAATTCGGACAATTCTATTTGGAGACGATCCGTAAACGTATCACAGACCTTATAAGCCTTCTCGAATGGCCCTGCTGGACTCCATGACTCGTAACCGTCTTGATACTTCACATGATAGCCAGCATTTGACTTCTCGCTTTCGTTAGGTACTCTTCCTGCTTGTAGCAATCCTTTATCAAACGCTTCGCTCATTGTCATAGGTTCTGCTTCAATCTGTTTTGTTCCAATATATTTTTTCATCTTATTTTACGCTAACCTCTACAGCATTAGGTCTTGTTATTGTTAAAGTAAATTCCATCCAGCTATAACGTCCGACATTTCGGCCTCCCTACCGTTCTCGACCTTGCTCATCCCCGCTACTATCCGAGTCATTTGCTCACGATCGTTTATATCTACAGGATCATCAGCCGGGATGCCGGCGTAATTGGACACGGCTTTAATGTAAACCTCCGTATCATTCTCGTTTTCCGGCGCCCAGCGACCGATCATCTTGCGGATCGTATCCAGTCCGTAGTTCTTGCGATAATTAGATAGGATACGGAATACCGCCCTGTATCCATAGGCCATCGTCTCGAACTGCTTAAATGATTTATCTCGGCTAGGTCTAACCTCTCCTTGGAACAAGTCTCCGTTGATCCGGATGTTTCCCGGGTTGTTGTTTCTCAAACCTCTAGGTAAATAGTTTTCTTCCATTTCTATTTGATTTTATTTGTATATTTGTGACGCTTTGTTAACCTTGCTATCCTCCCTTGCGAAAGACAGGAAGCTAAAATTTATCCGGCTCCCCTATCCTTTTGGATCTGGGGAGCCTTTTTTATTCTTTGTCTTGTTATACTCATCCAAGAAATTGACTTTGCTTATAAATTTTACGGCGGCAACCCAATACAAGAAGGCTATCACCTTGTTATCCGGGAATACCTTGCCCATGTTCTTCAAGACATTGGTCCCGTAAAACCATATCATCGCCCACGTGATCCAAGACACGAAAGCCTTGGCGTTATCCTCCGATATATCCATCATCACGCCTATCCAGAATGAGATAATTATGATCAGGAAATAGACTAGCATGTACACCCAGCTACGGATGAACTTGCTTTTCCGGAAATCCCCGTGATCCGCAGCCAACCCCCAGAACGTATCGATGAAGGCCAGCGACAGGATCACCACCAAGAAGTTCTCGATAGGCGAAACAAAGTCCATCGCCGTGACAACGGCGGCTATGGCGATGGACTTGGCCCAGTTAGCGAGGTCGGATATGTAGGAGAGATAACGGTACATACCTTTATATACTTATAGTAATATTTACAAAGTCAATCTATATACACCTAGGCCATTGTTTATAGCAACCCATAACGCCCCTTCGTAGATAGTACAATCTTCAGGCTCTTCTATTATAACGTTATTTAGGTTTATCTGATTAGTAAGTTCATGACTAGTTGTATCATAAACTTTTATTTGCCTATTTGATGATTCTGTTCCGAAAACAAAATAAATCTTTCCGTCATTTACACAGCAACCTTGAGATACACTTTCCTCATAATTGTATCCATCTTCTATCCATTGGTCAATGATATCATGTTCGGATAAAATAATATCACCATCATTAGGATTAGGCATATTAAACTTATAAAAACGCAAGCTATCTACAGGTGTAGACGCATCACCTGTTCTTCCAATCCCAATAGCCCACAAATACCCATCATCTCCAGCTATTACATTAAGAGTGTGTTTATCAAAATAAGAACTGAAACTAATACTTTGAACTGTTACCGATCCATTCAAAGTCAATTGTTCAACTCTACATATATTTTTTAATAATGTACTTACATACAATAGAGGAAATTCTTCTCCTTCTCTTTTGCTAGGGGCAAAAGAAGCCGAATTACAATGGTTTTTTACAGTTTCAGAGTAAGATCCTAGTGGAAATTTAGCTAATTCAAACATGTTATAATTATTTGACACATCAAATATTTGGCAATATCCTTTGTCATACAATCTCACAAGATAATTATTATAAATATCACAACCCTGTGAAGATAATGTGGCACCTTCATAGGTTATATTGTTCTTCATACAATACATCCCTAACCTTTGTATGTTACCTTTATTGACCGAAGGAAGTACTATTTTATCCCCAGTATAGGTTATACCCCTGTATCCCTCGTTTAATACATAAGACGTTACGTCCTGCAAACTAACTGTAAGTTCAATACCTTCTGCACCTTCATGTAACAGGATGTATACTCTAGCTGATGGATATGAATTTCTTGCCTTATAAATACTGCTAAAAGGATGTTTCACATACTCTTTGTCTAATAAGCTTATGTTATAATTATAACCTAGCCCTAATGTAAAACGAGTACCACCTATAACACTCGGGCTGCTAATAGTTATTCTGTAATATCTACCAGCCTTGACTTGGATATTTGGTATCACTGTCCAAGCATTTGTATTATTCGTAGGTCTGTTTTTAGTAACCCATTTAGTTGTAATAACATCAGATTCTAAATCTTGAGAAAAATAATGGTAATAAACAGGAGATTCACATTCAACTCCATCCGCATAACTATCTCTTTCAATGACTTTTGATCTAACACCAAATCGACTACCAACTGAACCTAATTGATGATAACTCCTATTCGAAGTATCATCATTACCAAAAATATAAAAATCATAATATCCTCTATGGGTATTTCTTTTACGCAAGTTATATTTTCCTGCTGGATAATTTTTCATATCCTCTACTGCCTTATCAAAAGTGGCATTTGCATCTCTATATACCCCATAGCTATCATTAGCTGTTCCTAACCATTGTATAGTAAAATGCAAATCATTTACATCTACCGTATCATCACTTTTTCTAATTCTAAAGTGCCTATAGAATTTGGTTGCTTGACCAAAGAAACTTACACCTTCATACAGTTCTTCAGGAGTAAAAGTCTCACCAAAATCAGGAAGAGATATTGAGCATCCTATTAGACTGTCTGTTTTTAATGTTATTTCATATGTGTTTCCATCATATATTGGGTAGAACCCAAGACCTGTAGTATCTGTCGGATCAGTATTTGAAACCCATTTCCCACTCATCTTTGCCATTGACAAGTATAGTGGTTCCCATGACTCAAAAGTAATATTACCATCTTCTCCTATTGTTCCGTTTCTAAACTTTATATAAGGATTTGATGTACCATGCACAATCTGAGAAACAACCTGAGTTACAGTCTTAGTGACATTGTTATAAGATACTTGCATAAGTGCTGAGTCTCTATAACTTGCGTTATCATTCCTAACATAAACCCCAGGTTTAAGATACTCATCTTCATGATTTAGTTCAAATGTAGGAATCACTGTATAATCAGTACTAATATCCCTTATGTTTACTGTAACATTTGCCCCAGAAGTACAGTTCTCCATATACACTCTAGCATTGTTTGTGTCAACTGTAGCTTTCTTATATACCGTAGCTTCGGTAACATTTCCTATAATAATAGACCCATTACCCCCTAACCCAACAGAAGCCTTGTCTGATAAAGGAATATCAGAATGTACCGATATCTTATAGATACGTCCTGCTTTTACTGGTAAAATTCTAGGGATAACAGAATCACCTGTTGGGTCATTGGTAAGAGTTGCCGAATATGTTATACCACCACTTGACTCTAAAAGAAGTTGGCTTATTTTAGGCAATAAAGCTTCCTTAAGACTTATAGGCTTCGCATCTGTTCCAACCCATGGTGCTTTAGTATGACTTTTCGTGAACACATATAAAAGACCTTCATGACGGACAACTTCCCCTTCAGCATATTCATAGTCCTCTCCAAAAGTCGTGAAATCATTAAACCCTACTATTTCACTAATAGCCTTTTGGCTCATGACCTCCGTCTCACTATTCCCGATCGTCTGCACCACCCCGGCGGCTATGCTTTGGAAAACCCCGTTATCTCTCCATCCTGAATCGTTATACACGTACATCCGGTATATAGGATTCTTATGTTCCGTGTCCTCCGCTGCGTACGTAGGACCTACCATGTAGATATCACCCTGTTTCACGCCCGTAGAGGGAAGGGCTGACGATGTAGCGACATACCCTTTTATATACAGGTCTTGCGTGAACGGCTTTGACAGGTCTGACCATGTTTTCTGATCCCTTGATATCTGGATCTTATTGTCTTGATAGCGGAACCAAGCGGCGATATACTCAGAGATCTCATTCCATACCTCTCCATCATACGAGTATCGCAGCTTGTTATTAACCGTGCGAAGCATGGGAGTAAGCCCGTTGTCCCCTTTAGGCCCCTGTGCCTTGAAGCCGGTATCAACGCCATCTTGAAACCAATTTCCGTTAGAGCCTATGGTTATGTTACCCCCGACCGGAAGGGCGTCCGTTATCCTAGTCCAAGAGGAGTCAAGACGGAAGAAATCATCGGCGATACAAAGATCATAGGTGAGTTTCTCCGTTATCGTCTCCTCGTCAAGGTTCTTGTAAGTGATTATGATACCCTTCCTTCTCATCCAGAAAGGCAATTGTATACGGGTATCCCCCGCCGATCCCATCCAAGGCAAATACACGTTGTTGCATTTCCACAATATGGAATCAAGCCTCTCTTTCGTCCTAGCGTCATATACGGCCTGAATGTATGTCAACGGATAGATAGGAAAACGCTCGTTCTTATCCTTGGCCAGCTTGTCTAGCTGCTGTACGCTATCCCTCTCGTAACCCTCGCAAATATCTTTTCGCTCTTCCATGATGTATCGTGCTTTAGTTCGTTATACGTAAAATATGTTGTAGCCGGCGTTAAGTCTCAAGATCAAATCAAGGTCGTTAGCCTTTGACCAATCCTCGCCTTCCTTCTTATAAAGGGCTAGCTTGAATACGCTCGTATTATCCAACTGATCTAATTTGTAGATGTTCCCGGCCAGATAGAAAGGCTTACCTACCCTTATGCGCTGATCGCCGTTCTCCGTAAGATCGATGTTCTTACGGCCTTTGTACAATGTCCTTACCTTCGGCTTGTAAACAGAAAATACAAGCTTGAATATCTTTCTGATGATCGTGTATATGAATTGTCTCATGATTATAATGTTTTAATGGTTATACGGTAGCTCCGGTAGCGTCGACCCAGTTTGATCCATTCCACCATTTCGGTTTATTCAATGTTGTGTCATAGAGGCATTGACCTTTTGCGTATGTACCCTGAATTTCAGCTGTGATATAATCGGATATGATACATCCATTCGGTAAGATTTTTGTGGCATCTAAAACTATAGTACCATTACTAAACTTACCGCCTTGAAAATCTAATATGCAATTAGATAACAATTTAAGTACACTTCCATTTAAGTCGATATCTTCCGTGACCTTATAAATCACATTAGATCTATTAAATATATCTTTTTTTAAATCCATTTTATTACAGCTATTTATATTTAAATCGATAACACCTATCCTATAGTATTACACAATGACAGCTTTATCAGTCAAAGTCCCATCCATGTTTATAAATTTTGTTCCATCCCAAGTAACTTTTGTTTCATGAGAAAATAGCCAAAATGTTATTCCAGAATCATCACTAGTAAGAATTTCTTTAAGTGCTTCAAGATTTTCATAATTAACTCTTCTATTTCTGAATACGTATCCGTCTGAAGTTCTAAATGTTTTTGTATAAGAATCCCAAAATACCGGAAACTTGTTATCAAGCAGAAAAAAATATTCTCCACTTCTATACGAATCCAATGAAAGAGGAAGATCTTTACTCATCATAGTCTTAAATATATCATATCTTGGGAATGATACTATATCCTTTATGCTCTCGTAAGGAACTTCTTCTACATTTATATTAAGAGGTTTAGTGTATTCACCTCCACTAATAGGAGGATAACCTATACCCGGACCAGTACTTTCACCTTCCTTTAATATACTATATTTAGATTTAACAACGTAATATACTGCAATATTCACATTAGAAGACAAAGGGGTTTCAAGTATATTTGCTCCCATTGATAAATAAATATCATAAGTATTTCTTTTATTATCAACAATGATATTTGAGAATATTGGTGAGTTTTTATAAGCTGATTCATAAGGAGTAGAATCTTTATTATAGGATATATTTATATCTCTAATAGCATTATTATGAATATTTCCTGTAGTATATTTTGTTGTATTTATAGAAAGCTGATTGCCATTTGCAAATGCAGTTAACTCTATCTCACTAAATTGATATCTTGAAATAGAAATTTTATAAGCATTATTAGGTTTTAAAGTCCCTAAAAACTTGATTGTACCTTCTGAATCTTCAGGACTATGGCAATTAACAAATTTATTTCCTTCTGAAAATCCTGCCCAAACTAAATAAGGGTGTAATTCTCTAAAATTACAATTATCAAATAATAAATACTGACTAGCTGTATAATAATTTATGCTGTTACCAACATTGCTGATATAATCGATATTACAATTAGAAAATTTCAGCCAAAATGTCGTGTTTAATCTAAGAGGTGCAGTAAATAAACAATCATATATACACACCGCATAATCCCTTGCATCTTTTGAGGTAGCATTAGTAGAAGAAATATCATAAGCGTTCCCCTCAAACTTGCAGTTTGACATTATTACATTTTTACATACATATTCATCCCCATATTTTATATGGTCGCTTTCAAAATCAATACCGCATTTAGGTGCAGTTCCTTGTATTTCCTCAACGCCACATCCCATAAAACAGCAATTCAAAATCGAAACGTCATGTCCAGAAACAGTAATCCCATTTCTTCTTGCGTATTGGATTTTGACATTGTCAATAACCACTCTTTTAGATGGATCGTTCATAGATCCCTGTTTGTCGGTTGCTAATTCTATAATATGAGGTCCAATATACACACAATCACCAAAAGCATCAGACAACGTTATATCCCTTATAATAACGTTTTCACAGCTTGCTATTAGCAGAAGATGCCCAAGTTCCCCATAATAAGAACTATCGGAAACAAACGGATCGCTATAAATATGGTCATGCGCATCCCCACAAATACTTCCATTCCCACTAATTATAACATTTGACTTATCTATAATAGAAAACACAAAATAAACTCCTTGATTTTGTGGAATCATTTTTATATGCGAAGATAGAACAATATGAGAGTTGGACGTTATTCCTTCAAATATTCTAAGAAATGAATACTCATCGGATATAAGTTTTTGGTATAATGGTCTAACATCGTCACCTATATTTGCTTTACCTTTATATGTATTTTCAAACCAATAAGTTCTACCAGAAACAAAATGTATTGTATTAAAGCAATTATCATTAGAAAGCTTCAATATTGAATTGATGATATCATTACTTACGAATTGATAAGTTTCTTCCAAGAAAAACCATTTATCATAAATATCTGGAACAAGCCAATCTCCTTCAATATTTATATCTTTAAATATCACTTTCGATGGTTCCGCTAATATTGAGCTTCCTTTCCCTGCTAATACTCCATTCCTTAAAGATCCCCCTTGGAAATCCAGCACGCAATTCTCCGGCACCTCGATCGTCTGCCCGGCTAGGCAGTAGTCGTACTGGATGATGTAGATGGTGTTCGGTTTTCTCATCATGTGCTGCGTGAGCGTGTTCACGCCGTCCACGTAATGCTTCCGGAGGTACACCCGTCCCATGCCAGAGTAATCCTTCGGGGCGTATTCCTTGTCTTTTAATTTTAAGGTCTGGTTATCCGTAACGGTTATATCCTCCTCGTCCGGAAGATTGGTGATGCTCTTGTTACCGATCAATTGCTTCGTAGCCTCGGAAAGATCATCCGGATCGACAGAGCCGGGCTTCAAGTCCGTTACCTGCTGGTTGGTGATGTCGATTATCTCGTTCCGCAATCCTCTCCGGGTAATGTACGTATCACGGATAACGTTACCCTCATGGTCTCTCCAAGCACGGTCTACCGTGATCTCCGGGGTAAGGTCGATGTCCGGCTTGAAACCGGCGGGACGGGCTGATACCGGGGCGTGGCTCTTGATCTCATCAACGACATCCCCCATATTATTAACCTTTTCCTCCGCTTCCTCCACACGATCACCAAGTTTTTCCGTATCTTTCCGAATATCCTCTATGGCATTGTCTTGTGTCTCCAGTTCATCAGTAATGGTCTTTTGGCTCATGGTATCAACCTCGCTATCACCACGGGAATCGAGTACGCTTACGTAACGCTCATGCTTCAGCCACTCTCCTTCCGTACCGTTCCAGTCCCCACGTAATACGGCCAGCTCGTATGAGGACAAACCATCATAGCCATAAGTGGCGGTAGAGGTCTTTACTTTCAGTACGACGACACCTTCTCCGATATTCGTAGCCTCGTCCTCAAATTCGGTAATAGAGAAAAGATCCTCTTTCTTGGAGCGGCATACGCTTCGTGTATCAAAGACATGGTCCATATTCTTGACCCATATCGCCTCGATAGAGTAAGTTCCTTCTTCCAACCCTGAAGGAATGTCTACATAAAGCGTACCTTTGTCCGCTCTCGCTTGAAGTAGATATTTCTCCCGGTTGCCTAATAGAAAAACCTTTACATTAGATCGGGAGAAATCCTCTTTCACCGGGCTTATCCCCTTGTAAATAGTCCACTCTACCCGAATTAACCTGTCCTTGAATATGTATACCATGATTCTATAGTCTTGTTATTGATTGGAGTTGGCCCCGGATGGATTGACACCCATAAGAACCAACGCTTGATTAAACATGCTGTCTGCGTGCTGATCCCTGTAAGTAAGCAACGTGAGGCCGGATATATAATAGATCAGCGCCTTTTTCAGCTTGGGGCTTACCTCCAAGCTATCCGTTATATCCTCGTCCGTTATGATCCCGATCTCGAACGTGTCGGATTTATCCTTCGCCTTATATAGCTCCAATGTCTTACCCGGCCTCATGGTCAACGCCAGTTTAGGTCTTTCCCATGTCCCCGTTGCGTATGGATCCGACAGCGTGGCGTATTCCTTATCGTTCCAATAGATAGGATCTGAAATAAATAAAGGCCATGATGATAGCCTAGCGTAACAAATCCGAGAGTAGTTCTCCGGCAAACTTACATGAGCGACAAGATCGTCCTTTATGGTTCCGTCCGTTATTATCTTGTTCGGTTCCAGCAGGCCCCAGTCCGCGTTACCGTTCACGAAGCGCAACGCCTCCGATATCTTGGACTTGATAATCGTGTCCATTTCCTCGTTATCCTGCGTTCCTAGGAACTCAGCGTCATTAAGCCCGATCTCGTCTATACAGATCTTGACCTCACTCACTATGTCGCTCACGCTAATTTCCATATCATTTCATGTTCGGGAACGAGACACTTAATTTATCCTTTAACTCCTCAAGCATATCATCGTTCTCCACCTTATAGCCCATCTTGGCGAAATAGTCGATAGCGTCATTCACGTTCTTTACGGTCTTGACCTCTTTCACTTGTTTTTCCCGGTCTCTCGAGTTCCTCATGACCGAGACACCAGACACATCATCGTCTTTTAACGTAGAGACGAGCCGGATAGACGTACCAAATCGGCAATCATTCTCGATAGCGTCTTGTACGAAAGGGTTGCTAGTCCGTAGTAAGGCGTTCTTGCCATTGATGAAATTACCGCCCTTGAACTCCATACTAACCCTTGTGCCGCAATATATAGTACGGAGCATGCAATTGTCCTTACCTACCAACTCATATGTTTTCGTGATCATTCGATTGATTTTATTAGACCCACCGTGAGTTTGCTCCGGTGGGTCTTGTTTGACAATATTACAGTTTACACGTTAATCTCTCCCTTGTATGGTTTCCATGCGGTACCGTCATATACATACAATCCGACGGCGTGCGTATCGTCCGCTACGGTCAAATAAACCACATCGTCCTTTTTCGGTGTAGATACGGAACTCAGGGAAGCCACGCTGGAAACGACTGTGTCAAGCATAGACAGCTTATATCCGCTCACTGTCACGTCCGGACCGATCAGCATCGAGTTATAACCCGTAAGCATCAAGCAGTCATCCTGAATATAATATTGGGATTTGGCCTCCCGTACCTCACCGCCTTCTCCCTTGGAATGATCCACGGTAAGAGTCTTTCCTTTCTGGTAGTAATAACGCTTGGCCTCGGACATCGGGAAAGCGACGGCGCATTCCTCATATCCAAGATCGTCAAGGGCGTGCTCGACCTTGAAGTTCAACTTTCCGAAAGTGGTCTCGAAAGAGGAGATATCAATACCGATATTCTGTTTCTTGACGAATGAGATATCCTTATGTTTCGTAAAGTCGATGTTCAGCAACTTCTCGATGAACTTGGTACCGCAATACACGTCCATCTCGTTCGTGTTCGAGTACTTTCCGAAAAGCATACGAGTGATACCGATAAGATCGGCGAACTCCAATGTCGAACCGATCTGGTAACCCAGCCGTAATTGTCTCAACACGCCTTTCTGGGCATACACGTATTCGGTACCTGTTTTCTTGGAGCCATACTTCACGAACTTCGTACCTACGCCGATCAACATCGTGCGTGTACATTTCTTGCGGAAATTAGACAAAGTCCAATCCTTCAAGTCTTGTACGTTCCACTTAGCCTTCTTATTGATACGCTCGAAGAATTCCGTCCACGTGATTGGACATACCTTCTTCTGCAAGTAGGCGATCTCTTTCTTGGGATAAGCGGAATCCGGGGCGATCTCCACCTCACTCTCACTCATGGCCGGTGCCATGATGTGCAATCCGGTACCCGCTTTCAAATCCGGCACATACATGTTTTTTCCTTCATCCAACGGGCCATTAAGAGCGGAAACCATAATACCGTTAGCCTTATCCGCGGATATGACATAGAGGACTAACGGACTACCGTCAGAATTTCCGTTCTCATCATATCCGGTTACGCCGTCTACCAAGACAGTGTTGCACTCGGCAAATAACTTCTCGTCATTCTTATACAAGCTTAGTTTTACCTCAGCGTCCTTTTCCGTGTTGGTCACCGCCGCCTTGGTAACGCAATCCATTATAGCCTCGCCAATATTGTAATGCTCCGGTTCCTTCGTGTTGACATGGACTTGCTTGGCGAGCTTGAGGAAATCCGTGTGCATGGGATATTTGTACGCTTGAAATTTACTGACGTAATCCTCTACCTTGTTCTCGGCCAGATCAGCGTCGGTGACCGCAGATCCGGTAGCCCCCTGCCCCTGCTGGTCAATACCCTTACCGGCGGCGTCCGGGGTCGCATTCTCCAACGGCTTGTCATTATTGGGATCCGTATCACTTCCATTCTCCCCGATCTCCACGGCCATAGCCGCTCCACCAGTCAATACCGCCAAGACAAAGAACAAAGCCTTGACCCAAAACATCTTGTCTTTAAATAATTTATTCATCGCAAAAGTATTAATTGTTATTATTCTTATTATAAAAAAGGATTGTTCACGTCTTGCGTAACCGGCTTCTCCTGCCGTGCTCCTTGTCTTCCTCTCGGCCTTTCCTGCTTACCGCTAAGATCCTTTAACTTGTCGGTAACTTTCTTGTTGATCCCTTCCGCCACGCCTTCCTCCCGAGCGGCCTCCACGTCTTGGTTATAATTCATTCCCTTGGCCATCATCTCGAAAATAGACGGGTCCAATTTACCGACGATCAAGTCATCCATGACTTGATACATCTTGCCTATAACCTCCTCCGCTTGATCATCGGAAAGGCCCATCTCCGAGGCTTTCGCCCTAATCGCTTCCACGCTAGCCGGCATATTCTCCGACATTTGTTTCTCGATCTCGTCCTGTTTCGCCAGTTTCTCCAAGTAAGCGTTATGAGCGTCGGCCAGCTTTTGCGAATAATCGGGATCATCGGCCAAGGCTTTTAAGTCAAGCCCCTTATTCTGTACCATCCACACCACGGGATCGAAATCATCCTGATCCCTAGCGGCTACCATCAACTCGGCGAAAGCTGGACTCTTCGATAGGTTCTCCCGCATTTTCTTAGAGTTTCCCTCATAACCCTCATACTCGTCCATGAACAGGTTGACCGAGCCGTAGTAAGCCTCCTCGTCATCCATGTTAAGATCCGGATTCCGTTTGGCGTATCTCTGTCTGAATCTCTCTTTGTTAGATATATCTGCCATACCTTAATCGATTTTGTTTTAGGCAAAGGAAAATAATAAGGTATATCCGTTTTGTTATTTTGATTATTTTATTTAACCCATGAACCCTAAGAATAATCAAACATGTGAATCTATTTTTTATCTTTGTGATGTTCACCAAAACAAGCGTTCTTTATGGTTAATGGCGTAGATTTCATCCCAGAGCGGGACATGGAGCTTTACGAAGCTTATAGACGTGCTTTGAAGATGAGGGAAGTGAAATCCCACCGAGAGGCGGTAATGAGGGCTATATCCTCCCATGCCTCTAGGTTCTGGATCTCCACCCTTCAAGCGTATAGGGGGATCCTGCTGATCAGGAAAGGGAAGACCAAGGAAAAGGGTCGATCGATCAGGAACAAGATGATCGATGACATTTATGAGATTTACAAAGAGCTGGAGAAAAAGAGAGAATTCAAGGGAAGCTCCGTTTATTTCATCACCTCTTTCGCGGTCTATCAAACGGCCCCCTGTTTTTACATATCCTATTCACGGGCGTTGGCGATAATACAACGCATCAACCGGGAAAGGAAAAATGGAAGGTAAGCTAAAAAGACTGATTCCTTCATTAATAATCGCCTTGACAAGCGTCATACTCCAACTCGCAGGTAAACATTTCTATTTCGATACCAATTCCATACCATACGACCATTTCCTTTACACGTTCACCCACGCAAACATCTTTCATTTATCATTAAATCTTATCGCCTTATTCCAGTTTAAGCCTCGTGTGAAAACATGCCTGATCGGTTACGTGTCTTGCGTCTTGGCCTCGTTCGTACCACTAGCCTCATTGTCGGTTCCTACATGCGGCATGTCCGGATTTATCATGGGATGTTACGCCCGCAGATATCACGCCTATAAACTAAGCCTTTGGAGAATAATATTGAGCAATATCGTCATGGCGTTTATCCCCTTATTCAACTGGAGGATACACTTGCTGTCATTCCTAATAGCCTATATCATCTATGGAGTCATACAGAAAATTAGCGTTCACGGAAGAGGTTGAGTCTATATTGGCCGAGAATAACAAGAGGCTGAAAAATATATTCGGCACGCACGACCAATTCACGGGGCGTGGAATGGAGGGGCATAGCCATAGGGTTGTCATAGATGATTACCCCATAAGGGTGCAGTGGCTTACCGAGGAGGTTTTCAAGAACGATCTGTATCAAGATGTTCTGAAAGCTGGTTCCATAAAGGACTACACGATAAGGTTCAACGAGCTGTACCCGGATTCAGATGGGATAAATGAGGAGGACGTGGCCAACATGCTATTTTGGGCCCGTTGCTCGAGAGACCCGTCCTTCGCCTTTTTCTCGTTATTTAAGATCAAGTCGAAAGAGGCGGGAGAAATGATCCCCTTCGAGCTTAATTACGCCCAACGTTACGTGCTATCCGTTCTGGAAGAAATGAGGCATAAGGGAGTCCCGATCCGTATAATATTATTGAAAGCCCGGCAATGGGGAGGTTCCACCTTGGTACAGCTCTATATGGCGTGGATACAGCTATTCGTCATGGAAGGATGGTATTCCGTAATTATAGCCCAGACGAAAGATACCGCCAAACGTATCAAGGCCATGTATAAAAAGGTTCTCGATAATATCCCGGGATTTATATATGGTGTTGACAAGTTACAATTCGCCCCTTACGAGCATTCGGCGTCCGACTCCATAATCACCGACCCGTCCGGGAACAAGGTACGTGATAACGTGATAACCGTGGCATCTTATGAGAATTTCGAGTCAACACGTGGTATGGACTATGCCATGGCCCACTTCTCGGAGGTAGCCTACTGGAAAACAACGGATGGCAAATCGGCGGAGCAGGTTATAACAAACATAGACTCGAATATATTGGAGAGACCGTTGACCATGGAGATCTCCGAGTCTACGGCTAACGGCATGGCCGGTTATTTCTATGATGAGTACCAAATGGCCAAGGAGGGCACGTCATCCCGTAAGGCGCTATTCATACCGTTCTTCTTTATCGAGAACGACATGATAAGATTCAAGGACAAGAAAGAGACCCGGCTTTTCATATTGGATCTATTAGAGGGAAGGGATGTCACGACCTCCCCTAATGACAATAGCGAACCGGGACAGTATCTATGGTCTCTATGGGAAAAAGGAGCTACGCTGGAGCACATCAAATGGTATATCAAGAAAAGGGCCTCGTTCCATGATCACGCATCGATGGCATCCGAGGCACCATCCGATGATGTCGAGTGTTTCAAGTATTCCGGTAATCTCGTGTTCAATATCTATACGATCGAGGTGATGCGGGAAAGATACGTATCACCCCCGGAGTTCATTGGCGACATATCCCAATCAGAGAAGACCAAGAGGATAATTCTCTCCAAGAATCCGAACGGCCTGTTGAGAATCTGGAAGAGGCCCGATGATACAAGGACATCCAACGAGTATCTTGTTATCGTCGATGTCGGTGGACGTAGCAAGAACTCTGACCCGTCATGCATAACGGTTATAAACAGGTGGAATTTACGATTCAGCGGAGGAAAGCCGGAGGTGGTAGCCAGATGGCACGGTCATATACGATACGATTGGCTCGCCTACAAAGCCGTCAAGATCGCCAGATACTATAAGAACGCCCTTCTCGCCTTCGAGAGCAATACGTTTGATAAGAAAAAATCAGAGGCGTCAGAGTTCGTGGAGGAAGGCGATCATATTCGTGGCATACTGAAAAAGATAGAGGATATCTACCCTAATCTTTACATGCGAGCGGCGACGGATCCCGAGGACATAAGGAACGGCATATACAAGAAGATAGGCTTCCAGACCAACAAGAAGACCAAGCAGGACATGGTGGATAATTTCATAGTGGCGTTCGAGGACGATATGTTTATAGACCCGGATGAGCGTATGTACAAGGAAGCGTCAAAATACGAGCAACGTCCGGACGGTAGTTACGGTAATATTCCCGGTCGTGGCAATCACGACGATATATTGATGACAGACATGATAGGAGCGCTCATATCAGAGGATATGCCTAAGCCTTCTATAATCAAAGAAGAATCAACGGGATATCTTGATTCATATCCCAAAAATGAGTCGAGTTTATAGCGTGCGCATGAACGTTTCCCCTGTAAAAATCAATATTAGATAAATAAAATACGACTTATTTTTTACTAATATAAAATAAATAGAGTATATTTGCGTAGTCACTGATTAGAATATAAGACGTGACACACATTGTGGCGTTAAAGATATCGTCTCCTATAAAGACCTAAATTCCCCAAATTTATAAACATAACAGGGAGCCGATAGCAACAATACGCCCACGTTATTTGTATATATAATCTATATATAAGACGTGGGCCGTTGCTTACTACCTGTTATGTTGGCGTGGGGACGCCGGGTCTTGGTAGTTGCGACGGCGCCACGTTTTTTTATGCGTATATGGTATGTTATATATTTATAACCCCTTATGGCTCTCATCCGTGATGGACCGGAGTCATTACTTAAAGATATTACACTAGGTTGTATTCATAAAATATTTTATCAATGTCATACCGCTCTTTCGTGAGAACCAGAGGTATATTTATGTCAAGGGGATAGCTTTGGAGGATGGGGGCACACTCCCTTCCTTATGGCATAAAATATAGTTTGAATAAATATTTCCCGCTTCCCTTGGGTAGTATTGGGAAGCATTTTAAGACGGATATACCCACCGTTGCTATTCCGGGAGGATCGGCAATGATGATTAAGTATGTCTTTGTTTAGATATGGATTTAGATATTACAAACGCTCTCGTTCGTGAGGATAGGACCGTTTAAGGTTGTCTGAAAACCATTCATATAGATTATAGTTAAATAATAAAAACTCCCTTATCCGTGAGGATTTGGGGAGTTTTTTATTTTTTACTATTCCTCGGGATAAAACTAAAAGTAAAATATGCCGTAAAACATGCCTCCTACGGAATAACGGATGTGAAGATTGGGTAATTTTGCAAAAAACACAAAACATGTCTATAAATACATACTATACTATTCTTGGAATTACTGAATGTGCTACTTTTGAAGAAATACAAAAAGCATACAGGCAAAAGGCATTATTATATCATCCTGATAAAAACAAAAGCGACAATGCACATGATATATTTATAAAAATACAAAAGGCATATGAAGTATTATCTGACCCAGAACGAAGATCAAAGTATGATAATGACTTAAATTCCTATAGGCAAAATATTTTCAATTCAATAAACACAGACAAAACAAATAGAGGTAAGTCTGATATAGAGAATATACAAAAACAAAAAAAGAGTCCAATCAATAAACGATCATATAAAAGGGAAAAGACAAGCATTAATTCTAAAAATATATTAATATTTATTTGCATATCAATAATAACTATATATATAGCTTACCATGCTAATTTATTCAATATTAATAACCATAATACAGACACAATAAATCCTACACAAAAGATTGATGATTATGTTGAAGAGGTTGCGCCTATAGTTGAAGAAGTTGAAGATTCAAATATATATAAGAATAATCATCTTATGAATGGAGATTCTCCATTTACTGAATACTTTGGAATTAATTCGTATGATGATAGCCAAGATAATTATATAACGGTAAATAATGGAAGTGATCAAGACGCTGTTGTTATATTAAAAAATATAACTAGTAAAAAGATAATTAGGAATGTATATATTAACAAACACACATCTTATGATATAAGAAATATTCCAGAAGGTATTTATGAGATGAAATGTGTTTATGGTAATGACTGGAATCCTAATTTATTATTCAATGGAATGAAGTTAGGAATGTTTCAATCAAATGTACATTACTCTTCACAAGCCAACTATAAAGACTATTTTAATATGTTTTCAGAGAGAACAGAAAATGGAATTTCTATTCCATACTATGAAGTAACTCTTCATAAAGTGTCTAATGGCAACATGAGAACAAAAAAAATTAACCAATCTGACTTTTTTGAAAAATAAATATGGAAGATTTTTTAAACAGCATGACTATCCTTTCATCGGCGATATTAGTCTATATATTCAATCGAGATATTATTTTAAAAAAGATATTATGGAAAGAAAAATTCGAGCCTAGGAAACCTAATGGAAAAGGGAAAAACATCTATTTGTATGACGCAAGGATTTTAGGAGTAATTCTTGAAGGGATTAGATTCAGAGAATCAACAACAGCATACGGCATATCAGAAGTAAGATACCGTTTTCTAATGTTCCTTGGTATTTTCTTAATTCCTATTGGATGTTATCGTGTTATAGAGAAAAAAACCATAAAAACCGGATATAAAGAATATACGACACAGTTTATGATACTAGGTACAGAATCATGGAATTTACTTGAAATTATATCCATATATATTTTTAGGTTAAGCACTTTGATAATATTCATATTCTCTATTATATCGATAGTAGCATTTATTGGCTTGATCAGTGAATATATTTAAAATGTAAAAAGATAGCGGGTGACACCAACGCCACCCGCCACTTTACCTATTCACCATTAGCTATCTCATTCATCATAGCTTTCAAATCGTATAACTCCATTTCCAATCTTTCATCATCTACCTTCTTCAAATACTCACCCATTGATTGATACAATTTGTTAAGATTATTAAACTCTACATATCCACGATATTCATCGCTCATCATAAGATCATTCAATTTTTTCTGATACTCTGCTATATCAAAACTATCGTTCTGTGGATTAGACAATTCTTTACGATATCCTCTCAATCTTTGTCCGATCTTATCCATTTCTTCCAAATTCTCATAATAAGCGTTATCTATGGCTTTCTTTTTCGTCCGCTCATCACCACTTTTTATAAGACGGTTCCCTACAGGGATATTCCTCCAGTCAAAATCACGACTACCCCAAGCGGTTTCAGCGGATTTGACCATCTGGGAACGCGTAGCCTCAATACCTCCGAAATAGCCGTCCAATATATGTTCTATAATGGCAGGGTTTAGGTTAACGGTACCTGTAGTGTATTTATCTCCTCCGGTTAGTTCATTGGCATATTTAGTCATTGCCAATATAGCGGGATCCACGCTCTTAAAAGCCTTTGTCCATTCCGGCATACCCTTGTTGAAGTCGTTATCCTTATATAAAGGCAAACCTGTCCAATCCTTGTTATCTCCGGCCTCAATCAATGGCTTTACCGAGCTTGGGACGAAAGCGGAGAATCCTCCACCTCCCTCCATCATGTCCAAAGGAAGAACCTGTGACATTTGCTCCGCTATCTTCATGGCCATCTTTTTATCGGTATACTTCTCCTTTCCGGAAACTATTCCAGAAGACATTTCTCCTAGTCCATATATAGCCCTTAACTCTATGGGCATAGGAATTGTAATCCAATTTCCTCCACCGTTACGGAAACAGATATTATTACGTCTCACGTATTCCGGAAGATCGTAGTAATCATCATCTTCATCATCCCCAAAAGCGGCAGCGATCATAGGCATGATAGTGCCAAGTAAATAGAAAGAGGACGCTAACCCCAAGAATTTCTTGGGATTATCCTTGGCCAGCCTTCCGAAATTATACATACCTTGTACACCAGCGTTCCAAAACACATACATGGATCTTGACAATCCAGACGTGAAAGCGCTAGCGTTACCTATCTTGGTTTGCCCCTCAGTATTCAATAATTTCGAACCCGCCCCTTTCTTATTGAAGTTTACGGATATCTCCTTAGCGTCATAAATGGATTTATCCATGCTTCGCCCCATTTCTCTAGAAGTAAGGAACGCAGCGAACCTAGCGCAATTCTCCACGCTCTTATTGAACAAGTCCATCCATTCGCCTAGTATTTTCAAAGCCTTTCCTATAGATACCTTTTGCTTGGAGTATTGAAGTTCTTTTTGGATCGCCTTCTTCTTGGCTTCCACGTCTCTCAAATTGGTGTATCCGGTCTCTCCTCCTCTCATTACAAAATCATGGTATGCCTTATTCAAGGGATCGATCATATCCAACGTACCGTTCTCATACCCCTTGACCAGACGATACATATTGATCGGGTTTACCTTAGCGAAATTCTTATTGAACTTCCAAGCGTAAACAGGACTTTCCTTGACCCATACGGTAGTATTCGAATAAAGCGCGTCACGAAGGAAATTACTTACCATGAAATTAGGGTTACGTGTCGTGAAGTTAGCCGCCAAGTTACGGTTCAGCCATCCGGCGTATCTCTCCACGGTACCGAACCATCCTTTCGTATTATCCGGGTTTGTAAGCCCGTTCAACGCTTGAGCGGCCCTTGGATTTCCGTTTATGGTAAGCACGTATTCTTTGCCGGCTCTCTTTACGATCACTTGATGCTCCTTCAAGTCCTTTGGCAATATCTTGTAAGGTATCCCTATAGCATCCCTTGAACGCCTGACATTAGATCCTTTTTCATTGGATAGCTCCTCCATGCGTTTGTTGAAAGATTCCACGATAGACTCCACCTGTTCCGGATTGGCGTTAGATGGTATATCCGGGAAAACGGCAATCCACTCACCGGAAGCCTCGTCAAGACGAACCCACATTTCGCTTACGCTCACGAGATCCGTCTTATGATTTTGTACCATTGTCAAAAACTTTTGCTTCATCAAGTTCCTATTCCCTTGCATGATTCCACTCTCTGCCATATTAGCGATCGTCGCTATAGGATCGTCAGCCTTGCTCTTTCGCCCAACGACAGTCTTTATAGGGGCGTTGAACGTCTGGCTTTCGGATGTAAGATAAGCGTAAACCTCATCTGCCGTAGTTTCCTCCCATCCACGCAAAGGCACATAGAACTGATACATATCGCTGATCGACTCAAACGTATTTTGGCTCATAAGCCCGCTATCCCGTTGCTTTGCCAATATAGCGTCAGTGGCTCTTTTGACAGAGGCCGATAATTCCGATGTATCATATCTTGACTCGTAATCCAATACGTATCTCCTTGCGGAATCCAGATCATACCCCGTGTTATTCTCGTTAGGATACATGGACGTGAATCCGCTGAAATCATCAGAAAGATTAGCTCCGTATTCCTCGGCAAGCCTATCCATTTCTGATTGCTGCTCTTCCCAAGACCTACCGTTCTCACGTATCTCATTCCTTCTCCCGATATACTCGTCAAGCAGGGATTTATATGTTTCCGAGTTTTGTGACAACGCTCGTTTAACGGCCATTTCCCTGTTACGCTCAATACCATGCTTGGTTATAAGGTAATCCCTTATCTCATCAATGGTGGATCCCATCTTTTCCAATCGTGACATCGCTTTTAAGATAGGCTCGAAAGCCGCTTTTCTATAAGCGTTGAACTCCGCTTCATTAACAGAGGAAAGGGCATTCTCGGCCATATAAGCGTTCTCATAATCCAATAGACGACTCCTCGTTGCCTTTGCCACGGCATCCTGCAATGTTTTAAGCCCTAGCATAGAATCCTGAAACGCCTCCTGAAATTGATAGGACGATGTAGATAGGGTACGCTCATATTGATCTTTGGCGGAACCTACCTGTTTCTCTACTACTTGGATATCATTATCAGCGAACAATACCGACTCATTCCGCGCGTTCTCCCTAAAACGGATTGTTTTCTCTGCGAAAGCGAAATCATCCGTCTTTTCCCTTACGCTTTCTCCAACGCCTCTACCCTTGTTTTCAGATTCTGCACGTCCGATGACAGTCCGATCACCGCCGATTCCATCCCGGACACTTCCGCTCCTATCGCCTGTATCTCCTCCGTCAAGTTGGTCTCCATCGTTGTCAACTTTTCCATCAATCTCCCTTCCATTTCGGTCAATTGCGTTTTCAGTTCCGTCAATAGCGTTTTCAACTCCCCTTGGTTTGTCGATATGGTCTCGTTCACTTTCGTTTCCGTTCTCATCAACGCCATCGATTGTCTCGAGTTCCCTTCCAGTACCTTTTGTTTCAGAAGGTTGTTTTCCTTTTTCAGGTTCAATATCTCTTGCGATTGATCCATTTTCGTTCAAATTTATATTGTTAAGACTTAATCTATTTCTCATCACGATATCCTCGGCTACATCCATCAAGTTTCCTTGCTCCAAGTTCTTATAGCTTCTCCAGAGAATATAACGGAGGTCATTATCCGATAACTTGAAATCAAGACTAATACCTGCCTTTCTCAACATATCAAGAAAAGCGTCCTTGATCTTTTCCCATAACGAACGCTCGGCCTTGTTATCGAAACCACGTTCCGCTAATTCAGCGAGGTATTCCTCTGTAGCCTCACGCAAGTTAAGAGGATTGCCTTTAGTCCGGTCAATGATATTTTTCCGGATATCCTCGTTGGCGTTCCGATACACGTTATCAAGGAAAGTATCGAAATCGTCCCCGAATAGCTCACGTAACCCGTGATGCCCTACCACCTCATGAAGGAAAGTCCTTTGAGCGTCACCTACGGACGTGGAATTAGGTGATACTATGACTATCTCCCCGGTAGAAGTATCATACCAGCCTTTGGAATCTCTCTTACGGGCCAACATATTCTCATCCGTATCGGTTATATCGTCCACGTCATGGATTACCCTGACAGGGATATTAAACTTGTTTGACCAATCGTTGATTGAGGATTCAATAGAACTTACATTATCCTGATTATTAGTTGTATCTACTCCCATGAATCGAAATCGAGTCTCTCCTTCCTCTTTTACCAACGTACCATCAACGTCAAGAGTTGATTCTAACTGAATATCCTCAGCTTTAGCTTTTTCAACTAATTGTCTCTGCAGATCATTAACCTCTGCCTGAGCCGCATTAAGTTCATCCTCTTTTCCCCACGGTTTCTTAACGGCTTCCTCTAATCCCGCTATCTTGTTTTCCTCTGCCTTTATTTTAGTGGCTATATCTGAGACGGATTTAGCGGGAATCCCCAACTGCCTGTCAATGCTAGCCATCAAACCCCTGCCGCCGCTAAAATCACGATTCTCAACCAGTTTTTCCTTTCCTAAATATAAACTATAGACCATCATTCCTTCATTGAAATGCACGATTGCCTCGCCTTTTCCTCCATTGAGACTGATTTTCAGAGGAGGGGTGTTTCTGTCAAGCGTATATCTATCATAGTAATCATCAATAATGGGCGTAAGCTCATTCGATATACCATCGCTGAAAGTATTGCCTTTAACAGTCACGGACTCAACCCCATCAGGGAAGTTCTCTTTTACGATATTGGCGTTCCTTTCCATGATATCCTTCCGGCTGTTGTATTCTTGTATCCTAAGTTTGGAGTTAGATATAGAGCCACGCATGGAAGACTTACTGTTAAGATCGCTCCTCTTGGAGTTTTGCAATTTCTTTAACTTGTTCTGTGCCACAAACAGCAGTTGGGCGGTCTTATCTCCTGATAACGTCGCCGCCATCTCACTAAATGTCATTCCAGACGGATCACTATCGTCTTGCTCCTCCATTACACGAGACGATATATCGCCTTTCATCATTTGGTTGATGAAGTTTTGTTTTATACGAAGCCTGTCATAGGCGGTAGCGTCAAGGGTACCTTTAACGCCATATGTGACGATGTTCACCGGTTTATCCCATGTGGCGTATAAGTTTCCTTGTCGTAAGATACGACCGTTGCGTTGCTCAAAATCCATAGGCCTGATTGGAGCGTCAATATGATGCAGGGCGAATAGACGATCTTGCACGTTGACACCCACTCCCATTTTCTCCGTGCTTCCAATAAGAATGCGCACATCCCCATTACGGACCTTATCGAACAAGGCGTTTCTCCTTTCTCCCTCATAATTGCCAACGATAGCTATCTGATTAGATGGAATACCTCCCTTGATAAGCTTTTCCTTTATATCATTGTACAAATTAAACTGAGGAACAGATAAATCGACATCGAATAAATCCATTTTTGGAGTCTCAGAAGGGGATTGATAACTATCGCAGAATATAAGTTGCGTGCCCTTGTCCTTATCGCTCTCCTTATATAATCTCAACACGTTATCGACCACCTTGTTTGTCTTGCTATCAGGATTGTCGGGAAATGTAGGATTAAGCAAGCGAAGGTCAATCGCAGCCTGTTTAGCCTTGCTGAACACGACCAAGGGTAGTGCGCTCTTATCCTTCTTCTCTTTTCCTGTCAATTTGTTATAATCCTCTAATTCCTTGATAAGGGTTTGCATGATATCCTCCAAGTCCTCGTTCTTCTCGACAACGACATTGGTCATCTTATTGTCTTTCAACTTAGGGATATTCTTGTCTTCCTTGAACTCCTTGACATCCTCAGTCAAGACAACGTCCGTATGGCTCCTGAACGCCTTTATAAGCTCCGGGACATTCGTATAGCTCTTGAACCTCTCGGCTATCTTAAAGTTACCGGTAGCGGTAAACTCCAATGACGGCTCAACCGTTCCAAAAGTGGTAGCGAACTCGTCAAAGCTATTGATATTATATGCGTCTAGGATATCGGGTGCCACGAAATTCATCATAGTCCAGACCTCTGCCATTGTATTAGTGATAGGGGTACCGGTTGCCAGAACCACGTTTCGACCACCATTATTCTCAGATATCCATTGGGCTTTTAGCAACATACTATTAGCTCTTTGTGACGCGCTCGTATCGATACCTTTAACGTTCGACATCTTGCTTGGAAACCCGATCTTCTTATAATTATGCGCCTCGTCAATAAACAAAGCGTCAACACCCATTTGCTCAAACGTCATGACATTATCAGTCCGCCTGTCAAGAATACGCTCCGTCTTGGCCGTGATAGTCTCCGCAGTCTTTGCCTTGCCCTTTACGTTTTTCCCTTTCTTTATACCTTCCAGAGAATCACGCATACTTTTGGCCTCCCTTTTCAATCTCTCCTGTAAAGCCTTGTCTTCTATGCGATCGATAGCTTCCTCAAAATCATCTATACGCTTTTGGATATATGCCTTTTTCCTTTCCTCGCTATCCGGGATAAATGCCATAAATGACTGTGGGACAACGATAGCGTCAAAATCTCCGGTAGCTATAAGATTGAACAGCCTTGTCCTATTATCGGCATTACGCTCCTCCTTTGTCGGAGATAGAATCTTAGCGGAAGGATACAGTTTATAAAAGTCACGGACGAAATCCTCTAGGGTAGCGTTTTGGACAACGATCATGGGTTTCTTCGCTATACCTAGCCGTCTCATTTCCATAGCGGACGTAATCATGGTAAAGGTCTTTCCCGTACCGACTTGGTGAGCGAGTAACGTGCTCTCGGATAGACAACGTTGCACCGCCTTGCTCTGGTGATCCCTAAGCGTTATATTCTTATTAGCGTTAGGATAATGCTCAAAAACCGGTTTGTCATACTTTTTTAGTACATAGTTGTTGTATTTATCATTATACACGTCCTCAATACGACCATGGAACATCGTTTTAGAATCAATATACTCCACGAACTTATCGGACATGTCGGATATTTTCTCGGCAACGGCCTGTGTCTCCTGCTCGTTTACGACCCTTCTCGTTTTCTGCTTACCGTCCTCATAATATTTAATCTCGTCATAAACCTTGGGTTTACGTTGGTTAAGAGCGGCCTTGAACACGTCTATAGCGTCCATTCTCTCAGTCTTGAATTGACCGGCTTTAGCGTAATCGGTTATGAACGCCCTCTTATCAAGAATATACTCACCGATCTCTGGGATAAAATTAGCGTTAGCGTAAGATATACCCAGTACATTATCAGCGAAATTATTTATAAACTCAGACGGGATCCATGTAGTCCCCAGTCGATAACTTATCTCACCATAGGGTATACGTTCTGGCTGTACGGCTTCCAAGTCATCCACGTTTTTTTGAAACTCCGGATGATCTTCCAAGGCCGCCTTAGCCTCTACCAACTTATCTTTTACGTTTCCAGAGAGATATTCGCTCTTATCTATTATATTGCCGGTAACAGGATCCCTATAAGCAATTCCCTTCTCTAGTATCTCGTTTGTCACGTTCACCTCATCCATACCCGTTATCTCCGAGATATAAGGTATATCAATATTACCTTTATATGACTTGCTTATATTGACGGCATCCAAGACATTATCCGCTTTTGTCGGTAGCTCGAATGGATAACTTACACGCTTATTCAAGATACCATCCGCTTTCGAGACTTCCCATACCATAGATTTTCCGGTCGTGGAAGGTACCCTTCTAACGGTTTCCAAAGAGAAGGGTAATCCATGCTCAACATCCTCGGCGAAAATATCGTCCAAAGCCTTGTTCCTGTTAAGTGTCCCATATTTGGACACGAAAGCATCATATACTTTGTTTAGCCTTTTCCTCGCGGGCTCGGGGTCCACACCCTTTGTTTGCTCATCATGGATAAGATCGTATAGATTTTTCTTTATATCATTGTAATCATTTACCGCATCCGCTATTTTCCGGGTCTTACCATTATGAACGAACGTAGGATTTGCCTTAATCGGTTTTAACGACTCTCCATCTAAAACAAAGACATTGCCATTCTGGACGGTAATAGTACCATCTTTCAAAGTGGAGTCACCCACAACCTCCGGCCCTTTAGTCTCTACAACACCTGATAGGATATTCTTTGGTAAGTTATCAATAGCGTTAAATAGCTCCTTGCTTAAATCGGCCCCGGGTTTGGCTTTCAATGTCTGGGACGCTCCACTATATAGACCTCCGCTACCAGCGTCATAAGCAGTCATCATATCACCTAACATCATATCGGGATGATTGGAGAAATACTCGTTAACCATGATAGGCTTGCTCCTTTTATCCCCGTCCTCCATATAAGTTCCTTCACCTATTTGCGTTGTAGTAGCGAACCCTATCCCATTCGAAGGTTCCCCATACTTTCTTTTACGGAATATAACGATGTCGGCCGTGACACTCGTGCCGGCCCCTTTCTGGAAAGCGTCATTAGGCAATCGAATAGCTCCGACCAGATCATAACCGTTTCCACTCACGTACTCACGGAACTTACTATCGGCCCCATCCATCGTAGCCGAGGACGTGACGAATACGCCGAGACCACCTTCTTTCAATTCCAGAAGCCCCTTTAGGATAAAATAATTATGGAGATTATAAGAGGAACCAAGTTTCTTCCTGAATTGCTTATCTAAAACCTTATCATATGGAGCGTTTTTCCCGAATGGGACGTTGGTGATAACTAAGTCTTTCGAGTTTGGAGAAAACGCTTTCTCATATCCCTGCACCTTTATATTAGCGTCAGGATATAAGGCCTTTGCCATACGACCGGACAAACTATCTATCTCGAACCCACTTATACTTGAGTTTTCAGATATAGACCTAGGCATCATACCGATTATGTTACCTATACCCATGGCGGGTTCACTGATATTGCCGCCCTTGAATCCAAGTTTCTCCGTTATTCCCCATAAGCTTTCCACGACCTCGGACGGGGTATAATGAGAGGTTGTCGTGGAACGGACGGCACTGTCGAACTCTTCTTTACTTAATAAGGATTTTAGTTTCTCGTAATAACGTAGATACTTATCATTCCAATTTCGATCCTTAGTCCAATTGTTGTCACGTGCGTTGTATTTGCCTTCGTTCAAGGCTTCGGCTAAACCTCCCCATCCAACGTACCTTGACATCTTGGCTTGTTGTTCCGGGGTAGGTTTTCCTTGGCCGTCCTCTACGTCTTTCAGCGTTTCTATCGCCTCAATATTGGCTTTTAACTTGGATATATCACCGGAAGGAAGCTCAATCCCTTTCTCCGGGAAGCTGAAATTGTTTTGATTTCTTACAACAGGCCGCTTGTCGCTGTCGCTGATAGGTATTCCTCGGCCTCGCTCCGTGTCAAGCACATCACTTCCATGCACGCCTCCACGGTCTCCTCCGCGTTCAGATCCTCGATCCTCTTCCCGTGCTTTTCTTCCCACGCCTTGATCCGCTCTTGAATTTCCTTGCTCATTGTCTTTAATATTATTAGGAGTGAATAAATCGTTACCATACAAAGGTAATGGTTTGTCCTTGTTGTCCGTTCGCTTTTTCCGGCTATTTTTTATTTTTTTCTCCGCGGCACTCGCTTGTCTGGCAATCTCAGTCTCTTTAACCACGGTCTCAGCGGAATCCATTATATCCGGGACAGGCTTGTCAAAATTAGCTACATCAAACGAACGGACATCCTCATAAGTGGTCATATCCTTATCCCATCCGTTATCTCCTACTTCCGGCAAATCCCTCGCTCCATTGTAGAATGCTTTAAGATACGGTCGTATAGCGTCACCTAGATCATCGATCATAGCCTTTGAGTAATCTGAGAACTTACGCAATCCTTTCTCTATATGATAAACCGCCATTTCAGTACCTATCGCCAGTATCTCAGGATCAATACCCATATTCATTTGACCGCCTAGTTTCTTGCGCATGCGCTCACGGAGTTCCGCATACCGTTCATCGGTAACAAGGCGGTTACCGCTAGGGGTAACGGTACGATCGCTCAATTTGGCTTTGCCCTTATCGTTGATATCACCAATAAGGTTTTCTACATTTACCTTTTGAGGCTCTACGACCCTGCGTGTGTCTTCAAGAGAAATAGGTTGCGCATCGCTTACGGCATCGGTATCGCCAAGAATGGTATCGGCCAACCGCCTTGCGCTTTCATCGCTACGCATCATGAAACCTCGCTGTTCCCTGTCATACCAACCCTTTTCAGCCTTGGCTAGCTCTTTGGCGGCACGTTGCTGTTCCTTCGATAATTCATTACCGAACTTCAATAGCCACATATCAAGAACTTTTCCTTTCTTGGTAGTATATTGGGAGGAAACAATGCTATAATTATCAGAATCATTATTTTTAGAAATATCGCTTTCCTCCTGTTTAATTCCCTTATACTCATAGAAGGGCTTTGTTTTGCGAGTCGAGGAATCAATCCATTTCTTGAACCCATCCAACGTGACCCCGGTAATGTTGCCTAACCCTTGCCAACCCTCCTCATAGTTTGACAAGTAAGCGGACCTAGCGTCTTCTAAGGAAGGGAATCCCATCATAACCTTATGCTCATCGAATGAGCCATCAGTATTCACCTGATCCACGACATACACCATGTCACTATTCATATCCGGGCCTAGGAATACGTCTATATGATCACCATCCACACTTTCAGTACCTCGAATGTAACCGTAAGTGTTGTTCATGGTAACAGACCACTCTTTTCCATTAGCGTCCTTACCGGAACGGACGGAACCGGCGGGCTGCTCTATGGTGACATCGAAACCGTTTATCTTTATATGGCCTTTCTTGTAATTGCCGGCCTCTTTTTGCGCCTCTGTTGGATTGGTATCAACCTTTAGCTCCTCTTCGTGCAATCTCTTAGCCTCAACTATGCGCTCGGCATAGTCCAATGGGGTCTCATTCTCCTTTGGAGAAGGAGCGACAAATGGAACTAGTCCCCTTGATGAGCCTTCTTGTGTAGCTCCATCCGTGCGATCAATGTCGGGGCCAGCCGATTCTCTTCCCTCAACCTCTCCAGTTCCCCCGGTCTGATCAAGTTGTTCTCTTGGCAGTACCTCGCCGCCTCCCTTGCGTAAGCCATCGCCTCCGCTTTCGTCATTTCCTTCAATGTTTTCATTTTCTATCGGTTTATTTTGCGCTAAGATAGCGTCTATTTCATTTTGTTCGTCAATTATGGCCTGTATTTCATCCGCAATTTGCGAATCAAGCTCGCCTCGCTCCTCATCAGTCAATTGTTTCTCCGAGAAATCACGTACCATGCTTTCCTCATACGCCTCGTATTCTTCCGGGGACATATGATAATTCTCCTCGCACCACTCAGCGTAAGCGTTGTACTCGGCCTGTCTCTCACGCTCAGCGATCGCCTCACGATTCCTCTTGACATAATCGATCAAGTCTCCACGTGTACGAGCGGAAGACAAGACCTCTATGATCGCGTCCCTTCCAGCGTTCGTATCGTTCTCATCGAAGAAGTTCGTACCATTCTCCTTATCGGCAAGCTCCAATATCTCACCCGCCCTCTCTATATTAACACCGCCTTTCTCCGGAGAGGCGAACAAGCCGAACATCCTCGCTGTCTCATTATTCCCGGCACCCGTCTCTTTCTTGTATGTGTCACGTGTCAATTTGATCGCCCCATTAGCCAGCATCATGGCCGCAAGCTCCTCTCCGCTCATAGGATCACCCATCACGGAGATCTCCTTCGCTATGACATCACCCGGCTTCTTGCTGGCCTCCTTGATATCATCATCAAGATTAGCCCAGAAATCAGCCTCGACCTTGATCGCCTCATATTCTTGTCGGGCTTTTATCAATGCGGCCTCGGCCTTATCCTCTTTTCCGATAGGGGCGTCATCGTATACCTCTTGCGCCTTTTCCAAGGCATCGGACGCTTTTTTAAGGCTTTCATCGAAAGATTTTCTCGTCACCTCGATCTTCCTTGGCATCTTATCGCCATATTTATCATAAAGGAAATCCAAGGTCATATCCGTACCTGACGATACGAAATCAGGCGTACCATCTTCTCGCATGACCATGGAAGGATTCTCTACATTGCTAGGTTGTGCTATCTGATCAATGGTTCCTTCCGCCTCAATCTCGCTCGTTGGCTTGGTGATCGCATCTTCCACAGGAGGTGCAGAGGTTATCTCGGCATCAGCACTTGCAACACTATCATCCTCTGGCGACACCTCATTAGCTTGTTGAGAATCGTACATGGCATCTTGAAGAGCAAGAATATCCCTCTCCGTAATAGGCATAGCCGGAACTGATCCCGCCTTCGGCGCTACCTGTCCCGTCTCCTTGTCCAAAGCGGCCGGTTGAGCGATCCAATCACCGTTCTCGTCCTGTTCTTGAAGGATAAACGCATTATCCCCGTTCCATATGACCAATCCCGGCTTGGGTAATTGCGTCTTAGGATTATGATTCATGGTCATGTCAAGCTCGGACTGGCGGGTAGCCAATAATTGATCCTCATAGGTCCGTCTCATATGACCGGCATCTTGCTCTACTATATCGCTCAACCTTTTCACCGAGACCATCCGATCCTGTCCGTTATCGGAAATAACGGCCTTATCTCCCTCTATACTCCTAACGTACACAGGTCTTTCCACATTTCCCTCGCTAAGCGTAGCCGTGGTAACGATAGACTGACCATCAGGATTCGTGGTAACATAAGGAGTAATATTAGTGGCAACGTAAGTTTCAACCTCATTGTCTATTTCCTCGCCTATACGATCCTGCAAACCGGATATCCTGAGATAATCAGCGTAGAAATCCTCGGCTAACGGACGGGCATCCGCATTAACCCCATCAAGAAGGCTCATCACTTGGGCCTCGCTAGCTTTATCATCCACATAGCTTTCTATCGTACTAGCCAAACCCGGAACCATTCCAGATAGGGAAAGCCTTGTCTCTTCCATCTTTTTGCTCGCCGTCCGTATATCGCCCGGATCAGTCATATTTCGACCTTCTTCCTCTGCCTCGGCAAACCTAGACTTAGTTAATTGAGGAGGGGTGTCAATGCCTTGATCTGCTACATTGGAATCGGTGATAGGCTGCTGAGCCTGTTTGCCTCCTATTTTATCCGCTACGTATTGCGCACCTTTAGCCAACGCTCCGGCCCCAGTAAAATAAGCGCCGCCTCCCATACCATAGACAAAACTCTGCAATACACCATCGGTCAAATCCCTTTCCGGATCCGCGCCTGTTATCTTATCCGTTATATTCTCCGCTAGCGTGGAAGATACCTCTTCGATACCTTCATTTACAGGCTCGAAAAACATACCGAATTTTTTATAGAACTCTTGCATCTTACCCATTATGCCACGTTTGATAGCCTCTTGCGCCTTTTCCTTTCCTAGCGTCTTGAATAAGGTTGACATCCAAGCCTTGGATACGCCAGCGCCCAGCATCTCAGACAAGGATTCTGCCGTACCAGTAAGAATAGCGTTAGATACCTTTGCGAACTCTCCCATGTTTGGGTTATTCTGATCGAGATCATCATATTTCTGGCTAGCCACTATTGACCCTATACCAGCGAGTCCGGCCGCTGGAGCTCCGGCCATTGTAGCGGCCATGGCCCCGATTGACATCGGAAGCGACTCTACGCCTTGCAAGGCTATATCACCTATGGCACCCATATAATTCCCTTCTTTCCAAAGATCGGTGAAATCCTTGCCATTGTATCTGTTTGACCTTGCCCGGGAAAACTCCGCATCAGCCTTGAATCTATCTGAGATATCCTTGAATGCCCCGCCACGTGAGATCAATCCTCCAGTTGCGGATTCCAGTCCTTTGGACACCTTATCCAAGACCCCAAAGATACCGGCACCAAGATCGGCACCTCCTGCGTTAAGTTTCTGTATGGCGTCTCCAGCCCAAGTATTCATTAAAGAAGAATCCTTCTCATACTCCGTAGGAGGTGGAGGAGTCGCGGTCTCAATCTTTCCTTTTTTACGCAAGGACTCAAAATTGTAATCAGGTGAGTTCGTCCACGGATTAACGTATTCCGATTGATCCTTCATAGGCACGTCAACCTCTTGTCTTAAAGCGATAGGTGCAGGATTAACGCTTGATTGAGAAACGTAATCTTTCCTCTCTGCGGGCGAATAGCCTAGGGCACTCTCGAATTTGGAGAAATCGCCTATCTCGGAGAAATAATCATCTTGTATCAAATAATCATAAACCATTCTCCTCTTTCCAGAGTCTTTCATCTTACCCTCAAAATTAGAGAAATCGCCAAGTCCCGTATATCCTTGGCTAATCATAGCATCATATAAATGTTTTACATTAGAATCCATGAATCCAACTGTATTTTTCGTTTGTATTTTCTGTTCCTCCTTCATCGTTTAAAGGGATATGCCTGCCCTTACTAGAAGAACCTCCCGATCCGATCACCCTATCAAACTCATCGTATAATTCCGGGAAATTCTGAATATTACTCATGACAATAGCGGCTTGTTTGGTCTTTTGGTCTCCACCTTCACCAAGCTGCCACGTTACATCCGATACGCTCTTGTTTTTATCTTTATTTTCCTCCGCATACTCCAACATCCTCTTATACATATAAGCGATAACCCCATCTTTATCCTTACCGGACAAAGTGAAACGTTTACCGTTTCTGCCGATGATGTCAATAGACTTATCCGCCCCAGATCCATTAGCTTTAGCGGTACGATATTGCTCAAGACTACGGAGATTGGATTGCCTTATACCCAACTCTCTCTCTTTATATGCGGCATCCTGTTTCATCTTCCGCTCCTCCCTGTCATTCTTTATTGCGAATTGAGCGGCACTTTGCGCTATCTTGGCTTTTGCCAAATCATTCTGGGCTTTTCTAGCTTGATCCTGTCTATACAGAGATAACGCCCTTTGATAATTATTCATATCGTTTTGCCTTGCGGCCAGATATCCGGCCCCATATCTTTGCCTGATAGCCTCCAACCTGTCAGAATAAGATTGTAGTTTAGGATCAGCTACGGTAGGTAGTTTCTGCGAAGGTGCCTCTCCCGCAAATGCCAAATTGGAGAAGGAAGACAACACATTGCCTAGATGCCCGATTCCAGTAGCTACGGAAGCGGCCCTTTTTCTCCTCTCCTCCTCCTCTTGGCTTATCGGCTTTTGAAAAAGCGTCTCATATAACCTTTGGTTCCATTGGTAATCGTTCATTTGAGGCTCGACAACGCTCGCTTGCGGAGTGGTCTCATCCGTATTATCCACGGTTGGAGCTATAGGGTTCTGGCTTCCGGCAACCTCTGGCTCAACCAATGGCGTAGTGGACAATTCCGGCCTTTGAACGACCGGGGTCCTTTTCCTATTATATCTTTCTTCTAATGTCATGGTTGTTACTTTTTGAATATAGACTCGAATAATCCCTTACCCTTGTCAAGATGGGCTTGCGCATCAGCCCCAACGAGGCCCATCCCTGCCTGTAATCCTTGATTAGCCGCTTGCGTGGCGTTTGCCGCCTGTTGATTATAGATAGACAGCCTTTGGTTACTGATATTATTCTTGGTGTTGAGATATTGGGATTCCACGGCATCCTTCCGTGCTGTAGCGTTAGTGGCTATACCACTGGCGGTATCGGATATCACCTCGCCCGCCGCTTTCTTGGCCTGCGCTACGGACTCATCCGTAGCCCCTACGACCGCGGCGGTACCGGAGGCCTTACGGTACTGCTCATCCGCTAATTCCCTAGCCTTGGTCAAGGCGGCTTGCGCTTCCGCACTTTGGGTATAATCCTCGTTATACCTACGGTTAAACCAATCCTCATTCTCCTTTGCCTGTTTATCCAACACGGCGTTCGCTTTTCTCGCCGCCTTCCTAGCCTTTATTCCCCCGGCAATGCCACTCGCCAAGGAACTGGCGGCTCCAACTATCGCTCCGATCATAATCTTGTCTTTTCTCGCAAAAGAGATAAATAAAGTGACTCGTGTTTGTTACTTTGATCATTATCTCCCATCGGACACCAAAAAATCAACTATTCTATACTGTTTTCTAGCATCTACGAATCATTCGTATATAGTTAGGTCCGGTCACATAGGCATTATTGGTATATTTGCGAGACAAATTTTATTGTATGCTATGAACGAGGAATTAAAACAGTTTTTAGAGTATATTGTTAATCGTTATTAATTATATAAATATTTTTGTTACGCTATTTGGCAACAAACAATATTATGCTTATCTTTGCATCATAATAATAGAGCTGGTGGCAACAGTAACAATTCAGCGATAATATCATGACAACTTACATTTATAAAGGACAGTCAATCTCTCACATTCGTTTTATTTCAATTCTTCGTTATGCCGGCATTAATGGAGGTCATAAGCTGTCCGCTTATGAGGCCCTTGTGAAATGTGCAAGCTTGGGGAAAGAAAAAGCTATCAAGATTTTAAATGATCTTGAAGTGATTGAAAAATAAATATATCTATATTAATTAATAATCAAATAAATACAATAAACATGAAAACATTATATTGCGAAAATAGCGAGTTATTAGAGATTCTAGAAAATAATGGGATAGAAATGATTTGTAATGAAAATATGGAAATCGTAATATCTGACGAGGACGCAATGCGCATTGCTACCATTGTTGAAGATTTCGCCCCCTTTGCGTCTGGCGACTATGCGATAGAAGATATAGCCTAGTGGAGATAAAAGATAACGAAGACATATATCATGAATTTAACATTGCCCGAGTTCGCCTTCGTTGAAGGTTCCGGTCACGAAAAAGGCGGGGATCCTCTATATAGGAGAAATGTCATAATGCACATACGTTCTGCCAGTATCATCGAAATATTTGGCAGGGATGATGTAGTCTTAAATCCGGATGTTCTGACATTAAAGTTTAGCTATACCAATAGATTTGGCATTAAAGAGCCAATGATTGCGGCGTTACATTATTGCGCCACGCTTGATGTCAAATATGATTCCGAAATGATAAAAAAGGAAATCATAAAACCCGCGGCTCAATGGTATTGCGATTAGGCTGAGTGGGAAGATGAAAATATAGTAAGAGAGGAGGGATCGAATGAATGAACGTGAACGAATAGGGAAACGAATAGCCGAAATACGTAAGGAAAGATGCTACACGGTGCGACAACTGGCCGAACTTGCCAACCTTCGAGCCGCAACTATCAGCAACGTTGAGAACGGTAAGTTTTCCGTTGGTATAGATATACTTGCGAAGATATGTGATGCGCTCGAAGTTAAAATAGAAATAATGTGATTACGACAAGTATGACAGCGTCCGAATTATTTGAGGAAATCAAGGATGATTATCCCAATGTATTTGCAATATCCGATACTAAGGACGCTAAGGCGAGCCGAATAATCAATAAATCCGGCATCTTTCCTGTGCGCATCTACTCATTTGTTACCACTAAGCGTAAAAACAAGTGGCTGATATTATGGGAGGCTCACAATAAAAAGGATATAGGCGACAATTGCCGGATCTCTTTTGTGTGCTACCATGATACCAATCATGGTAAGTACGCCTATATGCCTGTCTTTGTCAATGGTAAGATGGTTCTTCTTGCGTTTCCTCCTCACTTCTTCAGCCGGTTCGCCGATCGGAAGGGAATTAACCTTACAGGCAAAGAGTTGATTAAGCGGTACTTCGAGATAAACAATAGTTATTCATTCACATTTTCGCACGAAGAGGTGGACGGAGGGTACCGGGAGAATGTATTAGCCACCTGTAAAGAGGGAATTGCGATGGGATTCAAAGCCGTAGGGCTGGATGTTTTTCTGCTGAAGACCTTTATCTCCTACGATATGTGCAAGGGGGATCAAGTCAGTAGCTTCGCCAAGAGCGAGGAGTTCAGGAGAATTCAGCATGACAACAAGTAATAGTTCTATTTTTCGCATCGCCAAAGTATAACGCCCGTGTTTTTTCTGACACGGGCGTGTTTTATTGGTCTATTTGGGAACTTTATCGAATTTTACGTAATTGCTACCATTCTCGGACTGCCTCATTAATACCTAAGCCAAGACTACGAAGATAACGCATAGTCATTTTTATATCAGAATGTCTACATTGACGGCATACCACATATGGATCTCTTACTATATTATACAGCTCAACGCAGCCTGTATGCTTCCATCCATAGAAAATCAACTCTTTTCGTAGGTTTAACGCAGAAATGACATCCCTATGCCTATCTGAGAAATAAGCTACCCGGGATATTCTTTTAGCGCACGTCTCCATATCTTTTCCAAAAATATAAAAATCAGGATTGGCCTTATCTAAGCCCATCTCCATTATAATACTCTCAAGCGATCTTGGTATGGTAATGGAATCTTGGGTACCGGTTTTAGAGACGTGGGATGGTATGGTAATCGTATGGTTCCGCAAATCCACGCATCCTACCTTGAGATACATGAGCTCAGTTCTCCTGATAAAAGCGTACCGAACGAATTGAGTGGCATAATAAAGCCTTATGTCATGGGCACGCATATATGCCATGACCAGCTCTGCCTCACGAGAGGTAAAGGCGACGTTCTTGCCTTTTTCCTCCTTTGATTTCTTTACGGCACAGAACGGGTTTGTGGCGATCTGCTCTCTCTCTACCAACATGAAGAAAAGTGTTTTCAAGTAGCTGACCGTATTATTGCAAGTCTTCCCGGAGAAATTACGCTTCATCTTGAGATAATCCACATATTCTAGGGCGTGTATTTTCGTGAATCCAGAAGGTTCAAATGTATCATACCCCATATCCTTGCACCATATACCGAAAAATTTCAAGGCATTCCTGTATATCTCGACACTTCTCTTCCTAAGTGAGCACGATTTTATATCTAGCATATCCTCCAAGGAGACCAATAGATTCCTTCGCTCGGTCTCACATTTCTGCTCAAAAGGATTCCAGCCCTCATCCTCCAGCATAGATATAACCGTAGCCAAAGCAGCTTTAGCCGCCTCTTGCCGCTCACGTTTCTTCTTGAACCTATTTATCCCTAGCTTATAGCGGAATTGTTTGATGTCTCCCGTACTCTCATCCTTAGCACGGAAATAGATATACCATTGCTTGCTTAAATCGCCTCCGCAGTCGCAGATTCTCGGTGTACTAAATGTAAAATTATTCATATAGCAATCCTTTTTTTGTGTACTTTAGCTGTGTACTTTTGAATTTCTATATGAATAACTATTTAAATATCAATACTTTAAAAAGTATTGTACGCAGGATGAGACTTGAACTCACACGCCGTAACCGGCACTACCCCCTCAAAGTAGCGTGTCTACCAATTCCACCACCTGCGCATTTTAGGAAGGGTGCCCAGAACAGGACTCGAACCTGCACGATCGCAAAACCACTCGCACCTGAAACGAGCGCGTCTACCAATTCCGCCACCTGGGCAATCAATACGAGAAAGAGCGGAAGACGGGACTCGAACCCGCGACCCTAACCTTGGCAAGGTTATGCTCTACCAACTGAGCTACTTCCGCATATACAACCGCTTTGTTCTCGATTGCGAGTGCAAAGGTAGTGATTTCATTGAAACCACCAAGCCTTTGCGTTACTTTTTTATTGGATTTTTTTGACCAATTCCGTAAATAGTTGTGTCATAACAGATGCTGCTTTATTAGCTGCTACGATAACATCGGCACCATCATTTACAAAGTCGTCAGCGAAGTGATAACCTTCGTTCGTGATGACAGACATACCGAATACACGCAAGCCCGCATGACGTGCCACGATTACTTCCGGTACCGTACTCATGCCGATCGCATCTCCCCCGACTTTTCCATAGAAAGCGTACTCGGAAGGAGTCTCGAAGGAAGGGCCTGTCAAACCTACATATACACCTTTCTTTAACGGGATAGATCGGGAGGCGGCTATTTCTTCCACATAGCGGATAAATTCACGATCATAAGCACGGGTCATATCCGGGAAACGAGTGCCGAAATCCTCATTGTTCGGACCGATCAGCGGGTTCGGCATCATATTGATATGATCCCGGATGATCATCAGATCACCTACCTTGAACGTATTATTGATACCTCCGGCGGCGTTCGAGACCAAAAGGTTCTTGATTCCTAAGAGCTTCATTGCACGTACGGGAAAAGTGACCTGTTGCATTGTGTAGCCCTCATAGTAGTGAAAACGGCCTTGCATAGCCAAGACTTGCTTATCCCCTAGTTTGCCACAAATAAAATTCCCCTTATGCCCGGTAGCGGTAGATTTCATAAAATGTGGGATCTCTGCATAAGGTATCACTATAGGGTCTGTTATTTGATCGGCTAAAGAGCCTAAGCCACTACCAAGGATAATGGCGGTCTCCGGGTTACCTTCGATCCGGCTAGCTAAATAGGCGGCCGCTTCCCGATATTGTTCGGTTTTAATCATTTCCATATTTAATCAATTTAACGTTTCATCAAGTTATAAGCTATCTCTGTCGCTTTCTCCATAATCTCGTCCTCTCCCGGTACCTTCTTATTCTCCATCAATATTTTACCATCACAGATAACGGTATCCACGCAACTGCCGTTGGCGGCGTATACAAGATTTGAGACGAAATTGAAGTTCGGAGTAAAAGCGGGGGTGTTGAGATCTATCAAACATAGATCGGCTAAATACCCTTCCTTGATCTGCCCGGCTTTTAAACCGAACATAGCGGCTCCTTCCGCAGTAGCGGCTTGCAGCATCTCATTTGCGGTCAAGGCTTCGGGATCCTTTCGCCAAGCTTTTCCTAACAGGGAAGCCAGCTTCATCGCCTCGATCATATCCAAGTTATTGGAAGAGGAACAACCGTCCGTTCCCAGTCCCACGGTAATACCCAATTGGCGCATTTCCTTAAACTTAAAATGAATACCGGAAGCCAGTTTCATGTTTGAGGCCGGGTTATGTACGACTTTCACCTCGTGATCGGCCAACATACGAAGCTCATCATCATCGATGTAAATTCCGTGAGCGATAATCAAGCGTGGAGAAAGCACACCTAACTTATATAAATAACGTACAGGAGTGAGTCCGAATCTATCGAGAGAGTCTTTCACTTCCCCCTCTGTCTCTGCTAGATGCAGATGGATCGGGATTTGATGTTCCATAGCGAACCGATGCGCCCATTTCAGAAGCTCACCGGAAACGGTATAGATGGCGTGCGGCCCGATCGAGAAGCGAACCCGTTTGCTGTAGTTATCCACATCTTGGATCAGTCGTTCGTTATGGCGTTTGCATTTCTCCGCCTCTTCTTTATCAAAACCATCGAAGCAAACGCCAGCTATGATACCTCGCAATCCCATCTCCTCCGTCACATCGGCCGTGACACGAGGGCGTTGATACATGTCGAAGAAAGTGGTCGTGCCACTTTTTATCATTTCCAAGCACGCTAATTTCGCTCCCCAATATACATCCTCACGGGTCATTTTCGCCTCATTCGGCCAGATCTTTTGCTCAAGCCATGGCATAAGCGGCATATCATCGCCGAAGCCGCGGAACAAAGTCATGGCAGCATGTGTATGAGCGTTCACGAAACCGGGAATGACGGCTTTACGGCTACCATCCAGTATCTTATCGGCAGGAAAAGACAAGCCCTCTCCTATTTGCTTGATCTCTTTTCCTTCGATATAGATATCAATCGTCCTATCGTTAAACAGAACATTCTTTATTAATATACTCATCTTCTTCCTTCTTATTTATATAAACGGTAGAATTCCGCTACCGACTCGATTCCCTTGAAGAAGATATCCAACTCCTGACTCTCGTTGGGCGAATGGATCGCGTTTTGCTCCAAGCCGAATCCCATCAGTACGGTCTTGATACCTAATACCTGCTCGAATGTAGAGATAATAGGAATGCTACCTCCGCGACGAACCGCCAACGGTTTCTTCCCGAATGCGATGCCAACAGCCTTTTCTGCCGCTTGATAAGCTGGCAAGTCTATCGGACAAACATATCCTTGCCCGCCATGGCTGGGCGTAACTTTCACTTTAACATAAGGTGGGGTCACACGAGCTATATACTCCTCAAACATTTGGGAGATCTTGGCATGATCTTGGTGTGGAACCAAACGAGTGGAAACCTTGGCATAAGCCTTTGAAGGCAATACCGTTTTGCTTCCTTCCCCCGTATATCCGCCCCAAATACCACAGATATCGAAAGAAGGCCGACAACTATTACGTTCTAGCGTAGAATAGCCTTTCTCTCCGAAAAGAGCGTCTACCCCGATCGCTTTCTTATATTTTTCCTCGTCGAATGGGATTTGGGCGATCATCTCCCGTTCTGCGGGAGATACATCCTCCACGTCGTCATAAAAACCCGGGATCGTGATGCGTCCATCCACGTCGGTGATATCTGCCATCAATTTGCAAAGTACATTGATCGGATTCGCTACGGCTCCGCCAAAATGACCGGAATGCAAATCGCGGTTCGGTCCGGTTACTTCTATTTCCCAGTAAGCCAAACCACGTAAGCCTGTCGTGAGCGACGGTGTTTCAGCGCTGACCATGCTTGTATCGGAAACGAGGATTACATCCGCTTTCAATAATTCTTTATGTTCCCGGCAAAAATCTTCCAAGCTAGGAGAACCTATCTCCTCCTCTCCTTCGAAAATAAACTTCACGTTACACTGTAACAAACCTTCTTTAATCGCTGTCTCAAAGCCTTTTACTTGAATCATACCCTGTCCCTTATCATCGTCTGCTCCACGGGCCCAAATGCGTCCGTCCCGGATCACCGGCTCGAAAGGTTCACTCTTCCACAATTCCAAAGGTTCGGCGGGCATCACGTCGTAATGAGCGTAAACCAATACGGTCAGAGCTTTGGGAGATACCATTTTCTCGGCGTATACGACAGGATTGCCTTTCGTAGGCATTACCTCGGCCTTATCCGCACCGGAAGACAACAGCACCTCAGTCCAACGCTGGGCACATGTCAACATGTCCGGCTTATTCTCATGCTTGGCGCTGATTGACGGAATGCGGATTAAAGAGAACAATTCTTCAAGAAAACGATCCTTATTGGATTCGATATAAGATTTTACTGACATAGCGTTTTATTTTATCAAGTTTATAAATTGTAGCAAATATAACGAAACAGATGGGGATTGCAAGGAGTTTTATGGTATTTTAGCCGTGTTACTACAATAGGCGTGCAGTAACACGGCAAGGCGGGTTGCAGTATACGAAAGCGTTTCATCCCATGATCCATTTAGCTCGTTCACCTAATATACGGTACATGAACCAAGTAAACGCCCATGAGATTATGAAAATCAAAAGTGCCATTATGGGTACTTGCAAAGGTATCGGTAAATCAAACTTCCCGATCAAGATAAAGATCGGACCTACGACAAAATAATGTACGATATAGATTCCGAAACCATATTTGGATATTTTCGATAGTTTTTTAGCTATGAGAGTATTATGAATACGTACCTTTTGAAGAAGAATAAATACAGCTGCCGTCATTAAGACTACATTCGGACTACAGAAGATGAAAAATAACTCCATATCCAATTCTGTTGCCTCGGGATTCGCTGCGGCCGAACTGAATCCACAATAGGTTATGGCATAACCAACCACAAACATGGCTGCGCAAATAGCGAAGGTTTTCCAAATATTCCAATTATTACCTTGTTTTAAGTAATGTCCTAATAGGAGATATCCGTTGAATCCTGCGAAATAATAAAACATGCCGAATTGATTCCACGTCGCTTCCCCGTATAAATATTTGCTGATATAGGCAGACATATAAGGCAAGAAAAGAGATACGAACCATATCCCTAAATAGACCCTCTCTTTGGAACGATCCGCCTTCTCGATCCATGCGGAGAAGAATGGCATATACAGATACAATCCGATGAGTAAATAAATATACCACATATGGTTTTCCTTAAAACTGAAATTGAACGGGATCATGGCGATGTCTTTCAATGCGTCGGATAAGGATTGTGACTCATTTCCTTGCACATAGCAGAAAAACTCACCGATTATCTCTTTCGGCAAACCTAATAGCCCTGTAACCCAAGGGAATATATTGTATAATACAGACCATATCAAAAAAGGAAATAATACCCTATATATTCTCTTTTTATAGAAAACACCTAAAGATTGTTCCCGTATAGGCAATAGTAAAAGTCCCGTCATCATAACGAAAAGAGGAACGGAGGGCCGTAAAAGAGAGCCGTAAACAGCGGCCCAATGTTTATATTCCGGTAAACTTCCGAGTGTAGGTGAGATATAAAAAGGATCTATACAATGTACTCCGATAACCATCAGCATAGCTACGGTTCGTATTACATCGAGCCACACGATATGTGACTGTGTTGTTGCGTTGTTCATGGATTTATGTGTTAAATTTAAAAGATGGGTGACAAAGATAGAGCTTAGTATGAGAATTTTGTTTATCTTTATTGTTAATTTATTGTATTAAGTATTATGGTCAAACGAATTATCATTATCGGCGCTACCTCCGGTATCGGCTATGAGGTTGCTAAGATTTATTGGAAACGAGGATATCAACTGGGATTGGCTGGTCGTCGGGTTGATCGGTTGGAGGAGTTTCGTAAGCAAGATCCGGAGCATATCCAGATAAAGCAGTTGGACGTGACCGCCGAGGATGCCGCTGATCGTTTAGACGAATTAATCCGTGATTTGGGAGGAATGGACATCTTCCTGCTTAGTTCAGGGATCGGCAACCAGAATAAAAACTTAGATACTTCCATTGAACAAGCTACGATACAGACGAATGTGACAGGCTTTACACGTATGGTACTAGCGGCCTATCGTTATTTTTCCAGTCAAGGTGGCGGGCATATATCTGTAATCAGCTCTATTGCCGGAACCAAAGGATTAGGTGTCGCTCCCTCCTACTCGGCTACCAAACGATACCAAAATATTTATATAGACGCTTTAGCCCAACTTTCCCGTATGGAGAAACAGCCTATTATACTTACGGATATCCGTCCGGGATTTGTCCGTACGGATTTATTGAAAGACGGCAGGAATTATCCTATGCTGATGTCTCCCCAATATGCCGCTCTGCGTATCGCCAACGCTATAGACCGGAAAAAGAGAAGGGCGATCATCGATTGGAGATACGCTATCCTTGTCTTTCTCTGGAGACTGATCCCTGAATGGCTTTGGGAACGGCTGCCGATACGGAATTAGGATCGGATATGTTAGAGGTTCATCTTTTTTGCTTCTACATTAGATTTTCTCTTGCGCCGGGAGCATGCTGAAGGACCGCACCGACTATCTGGCAACTATCCAATTCATCACAATCGCCACATGTATTAAAGCCTTTTCCGGATACACATTTGCATATTTCACAATAATCACTGCAATACGCAAATTTCACTCCGTCCGCACGACAACCCATACAGTTTATAGTTGCGGCTGTAATTTCGGGCGCATTGTTCATGGCGCTCCACTTTTGTGCGGTTTTTTCTCTTAGCTCATTATCATTCTTAACTGTGGCTATGCGGGCATCGCAACTTTCGCAATCTAATCCGCAACAGGCTATTAATTGTTTCATTATTTAGTTGTCTATTTATTTTCTTGTTTGTTTCTGTCCTTGCTTTTACTTTTCGGCAAACATAATAAAAATTCCTACCTTTGCGCCCAATTACTAATTTTTTAATCTATACAGATGGGTTTATTTATTAAGAAGCCTTTAGCGGATTTGATGACCGAGGCAAATGATTCGGGCAGTAAATCGCTGAAGCGTATCCTTGGCCCGTGGAGTTTGATCGCCTTAGGTGTCGGTGTTATTATCGGTGCCGGATTGTTCTCCATTACGGGTGCGGTGGCCGCCGGGTATACGGGGCCTGCCATTACTTTATCTTTCGCTATCGCCGCCTTAGGCTGTTGTTTCGCCGGGTTATGTTACGCCGAGTTCGCATCCATGATCCCGGTGGCAGGTAGCGCATATACCTATTCGTATGCCACGATGGGTGAGTTGGTCGCTTGGATTATCGGTTGGGATTTGGTGCTCGAGTATTGCGTGGCCGCTACGACCGTTAGCATAAGTTGGAGTCGGTATTTGGTCGTTTTTCTGGAAGGATTCGGAGTACATTTACCGCAAGCCTTGACGGCTTGCCCTTGGGATGGCGGTATCGTGAATATCCCGGCTTTCGTGATCGTGGTGTTAATGAGTATTTTGTTGATACGAGGGACGGAAGGAAGTTCTATCTTCAATGGGATTATCGTATTCTTGAAAGTCTCCGTAGTCTTGGTGTTCGTAGTCTTGGGATGGAAATATATCCGTATGGAGAATTATACGCCTTATATACCCGCTAATACGGGGACCCTAGGCGAGTTCGGTTTCTCCGGTATCCTACGAGGGGCGGCTATTGTATTCTTTGCTTTCCTCGGTTTCGACGCTGTAAGTACGGCGGCGCAGGAAACCAAGAACCCGAAACGGAATATGCCGATCGGGATCTTGATGTCATTAGTGGTTTGTACTATATTATATATGTTGTTTGCCCACGTGATGACCGGAGTCGTACATTACTCAGCGTTTGCTGGCCAGAATGGAATCGCTCCTGTGGCAATAGCTATCGATCATATGGGGCAAATGGATGCTTCTGGTGTGATTCGTCCGGATTACCCTTGGATGAACCGGGCGATCGTAATAGCTATTTTACTGGGGTATTGCTCGGTTATCATGGTAACGTTATTAGGACAGAGCCGTGTATTCTTGAGTATGAGCCGGGATGGGCTGCTCCCTCCCCTATTTTCTCATATCCATGAGAAATTCCGCACGCCGGCACGAAGTAATTTCCTGTTTATGTTATTGGTCGGTGCATTGGCAGCTTTCGTTCCGGCGAGCGTAGCGGGCGAGATGTGTAGTATCGGGACTTTGTTCGCTTTTACGCTAGTTTGCGCCGGGGTATTGATTGTCCGTAAGACAATGCCGGACGCTCCCCGGTCTTTCAAGACCCCGTTGGTTCCGTTCGTGCCTATCGCCGGTATCATAACTTGTCTGGTAATGATGCTTTTTCTCCCGGCTGATACATGGATTCGTTTGGTATTATGGATGTTAATCGGTCTGGATATATATGTCTGCTATGGAATCAAACATAGCAAACTGGAACATATGCAGAAACATCGCTCGGGACAGACCACATTGGATATGATCGGTATTACCCTATCCGTGCTTTGCGTGATCACGGGGCTTTGGCACCAGCAAACCGTGGGATGGGGCGAGAGCAAAATCTTATTGATTATCTCATTCGTATTCGCTTTTACGCATCTAGCTTTCTATCTTTACAGACTCGGGAAGCAGTTTACGAGCCTTACCCGTTAGCGATTCAGCACGATTAGTCTCGATGGTTCACGCGACTAGTCCCGATGGTCAATACCAGTAGTGGTGAAGGCTTATGCGAGTAGTCGCGTTGACCTTCACCACTACTGGCGTACTATACCACTTCCTTTAATACGATTTATCGGATTCTAGCTCTTAAAAGTAAGCCTCTTATTCATCATAAAATTAACGGCTCCGTAAACGAAAAGTCCAAGGAACTGACCCAGATATTCATTTAGATCGATCACCTCCACCATTAAAAGCAAGAATATGAATTGAGTAGCGTAAGCGCAACCAAAAGCGATTAGGAATAAAGGAATCTCCTTCCAGAAATTACCTTTCCCGGAAGAAAATACCCAGTATTTACTCCAAAAGAAGTTATTCACCAAGGCAGCCACATATCCAGCCATGTTCGACCACAAGTAATTACAATCCAGAATATCCATTAATATCCAGATTACCAATGCGGTGATCAAAGCGTTAGAAGAACCTACAATGGCGAAACGAAGAATACGAACAGATTCCTTCATGCTGTTAATTATACGTTTCGAATGACAAATATACGGGTTTATTTCTATATTTGTGCTGTACTTTTGATCAAGTATGTAACATTCTTAAAACAATTATGAGTATGATTAGACTAAATGTATTTATTCAAGTAAGTGAGGAGAATCGTCCAGCCGCATTGGAGACAGCGAAAGAATTGGTTGAAAAGTCTTTGAAAGACAATGGCTGTATAGCTTATGATATTTTCGAGAGCTCTACTCGTAGTGATGTATTGATGATTTGTGAGACGTGGAAAGACGCTGAATCCTTATCAGCTCACGAAAAAGCTGAGCATTTCGTAACGTTGGTTCCTAAATTGCAAGGATTAGGTGCGATGAAACTTGAGAAATTTACATTTTAAGGGTTTTATGTAGGCTTATTATTATAAGCTTGAGCATGCTAAAAAATCATAGTTATGAATCCTTCAACTTATAACTATGAATGAAAGAAAACATAACTATGATTTTTTTAGTGTTATCGCTCGTTGATTGAGATATATTCCCTATCGTCCAAAACGTTCTTGTAAGCCGGACGGATGATGCGTTTTCCGTCAAAGTTCAACTCCTCGATACGGTGAGCGGTCCACCCCACGATTCGGGCCATGGCGAATAAAGGCGTATAGATTTCCTGTGGCAAACCGATCATCTCATAAACGAATCCAGAATAGAAGTCCACGTTCGAGGAAACCCGTTTCTTAGTTCCTTTATGCTTGGCGAAACATTCGATCGCTCTTTCCTCTAATAACTCAAGGAAGGCGAATTCCTCAGAGCGACCTTTCTCTTTTGCCAGATCACGAGCCAGTTCCTTTAATACGACCGCACGGGGATCGGAAATCGTATAGACCGCATGGCCGATACCATAGATCAAGCCTGTCTTGTTATAAGCCTCTTTGTTAAGCATCCGCATGAAATAAGTATCGATCTCGTCCACGTTCTTCCAATCCGCGATATTCTCTTTTAAATGATGGAACATATCTACTACCTGAATATTGGCGCCTCCGTGCAACGGGCCTTTCAATGAGCCGATACCAGCTGCGATAGATGAGTACGTATCCGTTCCCGTAGAACTAGTGACGCGTACCGTGAACGTAGAGTTATTACCACCACCATGTTCTGCTTGCAATACCAAGAGCAAATCCAACGTACGTGCGTCCAGATCCGTGAAATCACGTTTCAGCATGTGAAGGAAATTTTCTGCGATCGATAAGTTCTCGTGCGGATGACGGATGTGTAAAGAACGCCCCTGTGTGCTATGACGATAAATATTGTAGGCATAAGCGATAATCGTCGGGAACTTAGAGATCAATTCAATAGATTGGCGCATTAAGTTATCTCGGGAGGTGTCGTCCGGGTTTGCGTCGAAGGTATACATCTCCAATACGCTACGAGCCAATATATTCATGATGTTCTGTCCTTCCAGATCCAGAATATTCATCTTGGTCTTTTGCTCCAAGGGCATATTATCGTTCAACAGTTCTTTAAAGGCTGATAATTCCTCTTTATCGGGGAGTTTACCAGAAAGTAATAAATAAGCCACTTCCTCAAAACCGAACCGTTTTTCCTTGATGAAATCACGCGCTAAATCCTCTACGTCGTAACCTCTATAGAATAACTTACCGGGGATCGCTTTAAGACCGCCCTCTGGCAAGCGTTCGTATCCTACTACATTACCGACTTGGGTCAATCCTACTAACACGCCGCTACCATCCTCGTTACGAAGGCCACGTTTCACATTATACATTGGGAAAAGTTCGTTGTCGATCTTGCAAGCCTCTCTGGCAGCCTCGGACAATTTGTAGATTAAATATTCTTTCTTCAACATGACTATACTGATTTAATTGTTTCGATAATAGAGATGATACGATCACCAAATTCTTTGGTGCCGAGAGATTTGCCGTTCGGCATAAAACGAGCCAAGTCATGAGTGGCCTCTCCAGCGGAGAAAGCTTGCTCCATAGCGGATGTAATCAGGTTAGCCGCATCACTCCATCCCATATATTCCAGCATCATCACGGATGATAATAATAAGGAAGAGGGGTTTACGAGATTCTTTCCCGCGATATTCGGAGCGGTTCCATGTGTTGCCTCGAAGATCGCATGACCACTGTTATAGTTGATATTAGCGCCGGGAGCAATGCCAATGCCACCTACCATCGCCGCTAATTGATCGGAGATATAATCGCCGTTCAGGTTCAAAGTAGCGATCACGGAATATTCTTCCGGAATTAATAGAGTGTTTTGCAAGAAAGCATCGGCTATGACATCCTTGATAATGATTTTACCGGCCTTTGAAGCTTCCACTAAGGCGGTATTGGCCGCTTCCTCGCCTTGCTCTTTCTTGATCTTCTCATATTGAGGCCATGTGAAAGTGAGATCCGCAAACTCCCGTTCCGCTAAAGCGTATCCCCATAGTTTGAAACCACCTTCCGTGAATTTCATGATGTTACCTTTGTGTACCAAAGTCACGCTCGGTAACTGATGCAATATCGCGTATTCGATAGCGGCACGCACCAGACGCTCCGTACCTTCCACAGAAACCGGCTTGATGCCGAAAGAGGAAGTTTCCGGGAAACGTATTTTCTTCACTCCCATTTCCTCGGTGAGGAACTTCAATAACTTTTGTGCCTCCGGAGTCCCTTGTTGCCATTCGATTCCGGCATAGATATCTTCCGTATTCTCACGGAAGATATACATATTCACTTTCTGCGGCTCCTTTACCGGAGATACGACTCCTTTAAACCAACGAACCGGACGGAGACAAACATATAAATCCAACGTCTGACGGAGGGCCACATTTAATGAACGGATACCTCCACCAATTGGAGTCGTCAGCGGTCCCTTAATACCGACGATGTATTCACGGAACGCTTCCATAGTCTCATCGGGAAGCCAACTTCCGGTTTGCTTAAACGCCTTTTCGCCGGCTAAGACCTCTTTCCATTCGATGGAACGGGTTCCGTTGTAAGCTTGCTTGATGGCAGCGTTTACTATCTTTTGGCTAACGGGAGTGATCTCATGCCCCACGCCATCTCCTTCAATATAAGGGATCGTCACGTGATCCGGAACGAAAATATGATTACCTTTCTTTGTTATCTTACTCATGATATCAAGATTTTTTGTTTGTCTTAGTGAGCTGTATTTAAAGCGGAACCCGCCTTGAACCATTTAATTTGTAAATCATTATACGTATGGTTAACCGGGAATGATTCTTGCGTACCATCCGCATGAAGAAGAACGGCCGTCAACAGTTTGCCCGGCTGAAAATCTTTCAATCCGATGATCGAGATATGGTCATTCTCGCGGATCTTGCTGTAATCCTCCTTATCGGCGAAAGTCAATGCTAACATACCTTGTTTCTTCAAGTTTGTCTCGTGGATACGGGCGAAACTCTTGGCTAGGATCACTTTTACATTTAGGAAGCGAGGCTCCATGGCTGCATGTTCCCGGGAAGAGCCTTCACCATAGTTTTCTTCCGCTACGACGATCGAGGAAATACCATTTGCCTTGTATTGTTTCGCTACGGCAGAAACTGCTTCATATTCATTGTTCAGTTGATTCAATACAGAGTTTGTCTTCCCGTTGAAAGCGTTTACGGCTCCCATCAACATATTATCCGATATATTTTCCAAATGCCCACGGAAACGTAACCATGGACCGGCCATCGAGATATGATCCGTCGTACATTTACCTTCAGCCTTGATAAGAAGGGGCATATCCGTGAAATCCTCTCCATTCCAAGGAGCGAAAGGCTTTAATGCTTGTAGGCGGTTGGATTCCGGATCGATGTTCACCACTACGTTCTTACCCGTAGGTGCCAGATAGCCGTTATCCTTTACCTCGAAACCTTTCGGCGGAAAATCCGTGCCTTTCGGTTCTTTCAGTTTCACAACCTTACCATCCTCTGTCTTCAAGGTATCGGTCAAAGGATTGAAACATAGATCACCTGCGATGGTCAAGGCCAGTGTCAGTTCCGGAGAAGCGACAAAAGCATGTGTATTCGGATTACCGTCCGCACGTTTAGCGAAGTTACGATTGAATGAAGTAACGATCGAATTCTTACGGGTATTATCATCCGTATGACGTTTCCATTGTCCGATACAAGGACCACAAGCATTCGCCATAATGGTTGCGCCAATCCGTTCAAAATCACCGATAATACCATCTCTTTCTGCCGTATAACGGATTTGCTCGGAACCCGGGTTGATGATCAAGGGTGCCGCTACCGGTATTTTATCCTCATAAGCTTGGCGAGCAATAGATGCCGCACGGCTTAGATCTTGATAAGAAGAGTTGGTACAGGAACCGATTAATCCGACCTCCATCTTTCGGGGATAGCCATTCGCTTTTACTTTTGCGGCAAACTCCGAGATAGGCGTAGCTGCATCCGGCGTGAACGGACCGTTGATATGCGGCTCCAATTCGGAAAGGTTAATAACGATTACACGATCGTAAAACTTATCTGGCTCGGCACGAACGTCCATATCCGCTTCCAGATATTCACCGATAGCTTCGGCCCAGCTCGCTACCTCGTCACGTCCCGTGGCACGAAGATATTGAGCCATTGTATTATCGAATGGGAATAAGGAAGTAGTCGCTCCTACCTCGGCACCCATATTACAGATCGTAGCTTTTCCGGTCGCTGAGATTGAGGCGGTGCCCGGACCGAAATATTCGATGATAGCGTTCGTTCCACCTTTTACGGTTAAGATGCCCGCTAGCTTAAGAATCACGTCCTTCGGCGAGGCCCAACCATTCAAACTACCAGTTAACTTAACACCAATTAGTTTCGGCATCTTCAGTTCCCATTCCATTCCGGTCATGACATCCACGGCATCGGCTCCTCCTACTCCGATAGCGACCATTCCAAGTCCTCCGGCATTCGGGGTATGTGAATCAGTTCCTACCATCATACCGCCGGGAAACGCATAATTTTCCAATACCACTTGATGGATAATGCCTGCTCCGGGTTTCCAAAAACCGATTCCATATTTATCGGAGACCGATTTCAAGAAATCATAGACCTCGCTATTGCTTTTGGTAGCCGTATTGATATCCGTTTTGGCTCCCATATTCGCTTGGATCAAATGGTCGCAATGCACGGTAGCCGGTACTGCGGATTTTTCTTTTCCGGCGTTCATGAATTGTAAAAGCGCCATCTGAGCGGTGGCATCTTGCATAGCCACACGATCGGGACGGAAATTCACATAATCCTCACCTCTTTTGAAAAGGCGAGTCGAGCTTTCATCGTATAGATGCGCATATAAGATTTTCTCGGCCAAGGTCATCGGGCGACCACCGATACGTTCGCGGGCTGTGTCCACTCTTCTGGGGAAATTCGCATAGAAATTTCTAAGCATGTCAATGTCGTACACCATATTCATATTCGTTTTTTATTGTAAGCCTTTTCGCAAATATATTTATCTATAACCAGCTAAAATGTAATAAATAAGACATCTGCCAATGAGTCTTTGTTTTTATTATCAACAAATATATAATATAATGAAATACAATTTGTTCGATAATTTCTATGAGGTTATAGAGGTTATTTATAATCTCCCGGATAACTTAGAAAAACGGGCTAATCGCACGTTTATTAATAAAACGTACCATTAGCCCGTTTTGTTCAAGCCTTGGAGCTGTTTTTTCTACTTATCGAGACTTTCTTTCCATCTTTGGGCATAACTATGCAAAATAGATGCGATACCCTTTCCGATCCGGACATAATCTTCCCGTTTAAGGTTGGCTAAAGATGCGCGGATAGACCACTCGGGAGCATCAAAACCTCCTCCGTTCAGTAAAACCAAGGAAGTTTCCTGTGCCAGACGGAAAACGACATCCAGAGGTTCGTAATTCTTTTTTAGATATTCTACGAAATCATCCCCATAGAATTTCTTAGCCCAGACAAGCATATCGATCTCACTATAATATCCCGCACGCAAAGGGTCGTCTAATAAGGTGAATCCGGTGCTTTCCCACAATGTGTGTAAACGCTCGTGGATCATATCCTGCATCCTTTTCTTATAGGTATTTTCCGCATCTAATAGAGCGAAAGACGCAAACAGAGACATTTGTGTTTGCTGTGGCAAGGAAAGACCGGCCGTATGATTCAAGGCTACTTGACGGCTATCGGCTACCATACGATCAATAAAGCGGATATCCTCGGGATGTAAGGATAGACTGCTATATCGTTTTTTTAGAAGCTCCTGTTTATCTCTTGGCAATTCATGGATCATCCGGTCGTAAATATTATCTTGATGTAAAGCGATTACCGCCAATCTCCATCCGGTTGCCCCGAAATATTTGGAGAAAGAGTAGACACATAACGTATTCTTTGGTAATTCGGCCATCATCGAGCGAAAATGCGGAATAAATGTCGCATACACATCATCCGTAATAATCATGAGGTTGGGATTGTCGTTCCGTACGATCTCAACGATCCTATTCATCAATGCTTTTGTCAATCCGTATGAAGGCGGGTTGCTCGGGTTTGTTATGAAAGCGGCTTTCACGCTAGGATCTTTCAGGACATCTAAATCCTTTTCTTGATATTGCCACGTGTGATAGCCGTCTTTTGTCATCTTCAAGGCTTTTATCTCTATGACATTAAAAAGATAACGAGCCTGTTCCGGAATCTCTATATAAGGAGTGAATACCGGAGCGAAGAGAATGATCTTGTCTCCCTTATTCAACAAGAAATTCTGCTGCAAGGAATCGAAGATATAACACATGGCGGCAGTTCCGCCCTCGGTAGCGAAAAGGTCGAATATTCCCTCAGGGGGCTGGTTATCACATAATTCTTGGTCTAAATAATCCCGCACGAGCATTTCCGTATATTTCAAGATACGATCGGGAACCGGATATTGATCACCAATGACACCTTCCGCCCATTCGTATACAAGCTCATTCTCATCTACACCTTTTTCCGTGACCAGATATTCATAGGTACCCTTCAATAAAGTAGCGCCGGGAGATTGCGCATGTTTCTTTAGAAACTGTACGAAGCGAGACGCGATCCTTTTGCGGTTGGGAACCCCTGCGGCTCCGGCCATCTCATCTGCCAATTCGGTTTCCCGCTGGCATTCCTCCAAGGCGAACTGCCCTAATAGGAAGAATGCCTCCCGTGGAACCGTACTGATCCAGTTTGGATTTCCCCTTCCTGCGTTCAGCATGATGTGCGTACTTTTACGAGCGCTCTCATCCGCTAACTCTATCAAGATGTTCTTTAGCTCGAAAGGGCTAATCTCCGACATCTTTTTCTCATATTCTCTCGTGACATGTATTTTCTTCTTGTCCATACATTATATATATTACATGATTAGCACAATAACGACACCCCAGATGATTAATAAAGTATTACCCACCGCATAGGTAACGGTATAGCCTAAGGCTGGAGTCTCACTTCCTACGGCATCTTCCACCGCTCCTAATGCGGCGGTTGTCGTACGTGAACCTGCCGTGCAACCTAAAGTGATAGCCGGATGGAACTTAAAAACGTAACGTCCCATCAGAATACCGATGATAAGCGGGATAGATGTCGCTAAAGCACCGATAATAAATAAACTTATACCGACTTCCTTCAATCCGGTCACGAAACTGGGACCCGCCGTGATACCGACTACGGCGATAAACATATTCAGTCCCAAATTATTTAATATCCAGACGGAAGGCTCCGGAATACGCCCGAAGGTCGGATGCTTGGAACGAAGCCATCCAAAGACGAGTCCGGCTATCAAAGCGCCGCCACTCGTACTCAGGCTGATCGGGACACCTCCGAAATGAATCGCGAGCGAACCTAAAATTCCCCCTAAGAAAATACCGATACCCACGAAAATCAAATCGGTCTGATTGGTTGGGCGATCGGGATATCCTAAAGTCGTAGCCGCTTTATTTACCTCTGATTTCATACCCACCAATTCCAACATATCACCGGAATCTATCACCGTAGCGGCCAAGACCGGGATATTGATACCCGCACGCCTTATGGACTTGACGCTAACACCGTGCATGAACGATTGATTGCGTAAATAGCAGATCTTTTTCCCCACGTATTCCTTATGGATCACTAGTACGGGTAACGTCTCTGCCGGAAAATTGAGCAATTCAATGTCATTGACCTCGTCGCCAATCCAGTTCTCCTCTCCGATCACGAATTCCCGGCGACCGCTTAGGACAACCTCATTTCCGGTATGTAAAACCAAATCCGGTTTAACATCGGTTAGTACATTATTAATACGGACACGCTCCACGAACAAATGCCGTCCTAATTGGTCCAGATATTCCTCCAACTGCTTTACGCTTTTACCCTCCTTGAACCATTCATTACTAATCTTATAGGCCCGGAAAGTTACCGGACGGGCGGCAGGCATAAAGCCCGGTTGCTCGCTCTCGTCGTTATTTCCCATTTTAGCCTCTAGCTCTTTACAGGCTTTTTTCACGTAGTCGAGTCCTCCTAAAAGACGTGGCCCGATATCACTCACCAACCATGCGGATCCTGCCGTACCGAAAATATAAGTTACCGCATAGGCCACGGGCATCACGTTGACCATAGCGCTTTTATCCGTATCGCTAATATTCATCTGTCCGATCGTATCTTCGGCAACTCCTAATACTGCCGACATCGTCTGGGAGCCCGCCAATAATCCTGCGGCCTCGCCTGCGTTATATCCCATAAGTTTCGCCAGTAAAAAAGGAGCGATCAAGCAAAACACACACATGACGGCGGCGAAAAGCATTTGAGGAAGACCTTCCTTTTTCAATCCCCGGAAGAACTGTGGCCCAACACTATATCCTACAGCGAAGAGGAACATCAAGAAAAAGACGGACTTTAACGGTCCGCTTATATCGATTTTTAATTGCCCGATCAATACACCGACCAATAATACGCTGGTAACCGTTCCCAGCGTGAACTTCTTTATCTTAAACTTGCCAATCCAGAAACCGAGAGCTAAGGTTATGAAAATAGCTAGCTCCGGATAATGTTGAAGTAAATTAGTTATCCATTCCATATCTATTTATTTGATGTTAAACAAAAAAGATGCTATTGAAACAGGGATTCTTTGAAAGATGTTGTTACTTTTCGGGATTATTTATATAAATTTGCGACCGCTTAGGTGATAGAGTTTGTCTACCGACAATTCTATAAAAGGGAATCCGGTTAGAATCCGGAACAGTGCCCGCTACTGTGAAGCTCTTGAAAAGGAAAGCGTTCTGCTATGCCACTGTCTTAAGAAAGATGGGAAGGTTGCTTTCCGAGCCAGTCAGGAAACCTGCCAAGCGAAGTAATGATTAATTCCTCCCGGGGTTAGGAGTAATTAAGAGGATAGAAATATCACCTATATCTAAAAGATGTTGGAGACGGAATAATACGTTGTCTCCGTGGGATTGATATGTAATCTAATTATTAATATATTCATATGATGAGGAAACACTTACTATCTTTCTTCCTGCTGGTCATCAGCCTAGTTTGTCGTGCGCACGATGGCGAGAATTTTGTAGCATCCGATTTATTCGCCTCTTTACAACCGGGCGATAAGGCCGCTTTATTGATGGTACATTTTGGAACAACCCATGATGATACCCGTGCCTTGACAATCGACGCGATCAATCAAAAAGCGAAAGAAGCTTTCAAAGATGTTGAGTTGCGTGAGGCATGGACTTCTCGCATTGTAATGCGCCGCTTAAAAGCTCGTGGCGTAGAGAAACTGAACCCGATCGAGGCCTTGGAAAAATTAAAGACTGATGGTTATACACATGTCTTGATCCAATCCACGAATATAATCGAAGGTATCGAGATGGAATCCTTACGTAAGGATGTTGCCACCATGAAATCTTCTTTCAAGGAGATTCGTATCGGTAATCCTTTATTGTATACACCGGAGGATTATGAGGCGGTAATCGCCGCTATCATAAAAAATGGGGCGAAAGAAGGCGCTACTTTATTGGTAGGCCATGGCACTTATACACCGGCGACGGCCCAATATGCTATGTTGGATTATATGTTGAAGGAGAAGGGATTCAAGGATTATTCCGTAGGAACCATCGAGGGCTATCCTACTTTTGATACGATGGTAGCCCAAGTAAAGGCCAATGGAACGAAGAAAGTCTTGTTGATGCCATTTATGTTTGTTGCCGGAGACCATGCGAAAAACGATATCGCCGGTGATTGGAAAGAGGAATTGGAAAAGAAAGGCTACGAGGTAAGCGTATTTATGGAAGGTCTGGGACAGAATCCGGATATCCAGAAGATCTTCATCGAACATGCCCGTTTCATGGCTAAACATAAGATGATCGATATCGTTGATAAGAAGAAAGCTTATGCGGTAGAGAAGGACTAAAAAAGTTCACTACACAATGTTTTTTATTCCTTTCGGAAGAAAAAGTAATTCCTTCCGAAAGAAACTAAATTTTCATTCGAAGGAAAATGGAATTTCTTTCGAAAGGGATTTCACATGCATACAATAAACAGTTATAATGCTAAATATATGAAAAGAGTTTTGACAATCTTACCGTTGACAGCCTTATGTATCAGTACGATGCAGGCGCAACACAAGAATGAGTACACGAATTTCGCCGATACGACATTCAATATTCAAGAAGTCGTAGCGACCGCCGCACGCAAGCCACGTCCACAAATCACGAAGTTGGACGTACCTATGAAATATCTTCCTATTTCAATTAATAGCATTACGGCGAGTAGTTTGGAGTTGCGAGGTATCCGTAATATCCAAGATGCGGTACGCTTTATGCCGGGCGTACGATTCCAGACATCTTATGGCGCATTTCAACAATTGTCGATCCGTGGTTTCGATCATTCTATCATGATGATAGACGGTATCCGCGATGAACGTTCGGCAATAAACAACTCTTATCCCGTACCCGATCTATCCTGTATCGAGTCTATTGAATTATTAAAGGGACCGGCTTCTGTACTTTACGGACATTCAGCCGTAGGTGGAACCTTGAATATCGTTCGTAAATCCCCGTCAGAGAAACAGAGCGTTAACGCCCGATTGGCCTATGGTAGTTACGAGAATAAAGAGGCGACGCTTGGCATGGGCGGTAAATTGGTCGGTCCGGTCAATTATTACGCCAATGTCAACTTTTCCGATCAAGAGGGCTGGCGTGATAATGGCAACCGTCGCTTTTCCGGTTATCTGGCATTGCAAGCTAAAATGACGGAACGTGACCTATTAGATGTTCGTGGAGGTTTTAACCGCGACTTCTATGGAACGGAGATTGGTCTTCCCGATTTAATGGCAAATGATGTATATAATGCGCAAACAGGACAGTTATATCTCCATAAAAATGATATGCTACCGGGACTTGACCGTGAGGCTCGCTACAATAACGAGTCCGACTTTATGAAGAATCACGCTTGGAACATATCAACGCAGTACACACATACTTTTTGGAACGGTGCGAAACTAACAGATCGCCTTTCTTACAATAACGACGATATCAACTATTTTGGGACGGAAGCCCTCGACTATCTCGAAAGTGATGATCCGATCTATGATCATTATTATATGAAAAACGGCCAGAAAAAATATATCTGTTTGGACAGTGTATATCTTTCTTTCCCGCTTCGCTTCTCCCATATCTCCAAGACTGTCGCCAATACGCTCGAGTTGAGCGGTAAATTCAAGACGGGTGAGATAAAGCATACGTATATGGGAGGTTACTCTTTCGTTGCCTTGAATCGTACTAGCTATTCGGGCTATAATTTAGGGGATGATGTTCAGGGTCCCGGCCTTTATTCGCATGTATCCGTTTATGATCCGCATAGCATGGGATATATGACCAGCAAATTCTCTAAAGCAACGGTTACGCATCATTATTCCAACAGCCTTTATCTTCAAGATATGGTTGAGTTCAACGAGCAATGGAAGGTATTAGCCGCTCTACGTTACGACTTTTTCCGTTATATGTCCGCCAGCGCTACAACTCCTACCGGACGACGTGAGTATGAGGAACATTCAAGCTTCAATATGATAAAGAATAAGGCGTTGACTTATCGTTTCGGAGCGGTCTATCTGCCCCATCCGAATACATCCATTTATGCTTCTTTCGCTTCTTTCTTCAAACCGATCCGTACGTTCTATCAAGATAATGTCGTTTATGTAGGAGGTGATGGAAATCGTTTCGAGCCTGCTCGCAATGAGGAAGTATTTAAGCCGGAGAAAGGATACCAAGCCGAGGTGGGGCTTAAATATCAATTGAACAATATATTAAGCGCCAATGCCAGCTTGTTCTATATCCGGAAGATGAACAGTACGGCTACGTTGACCAACAACTATCAAGTGGAGGTAAACGGCGAGACTACCACGATGAGCGTAATCGGACAGGTGGGTGTACAAGATTCCAAGGGTTTTGATTTTGATGTCACTCTTTCTCCGGTAAGCACGTTAGCGCTGACGATCGGTTATGGATTGAACGACTCCAAGATCCGGGAGATGAAAGAAATAAAGGATCCGGAATTGATCGAGGCTATCTATGGCAATAACCCGGATGAGACAAAGCAACAATTGAATAGCCAAGAAGGAAACTGGCAGAGCAACGTACCGAACCAGACTTTCTACGCATACGGCAGTTATACCATCCCTCGGGGTGTCTTGAAGAATCTGGAATTTCACTTGAGTAGCAGTTATACCGGTAAAGTATACCGTAATACGTCAAACAACTCTTGGTTCGATCCGTATTGGGTAACCGATTTCGGTATGTCTTATTTGTTGAACAACAATATCCACCTAACGTTCAACTTGAATAACTTGTTTGACAACAATTATTATAACCAAGCGCTCGGACAACAGATGGTGCCAAGCATGCCTCGTAATTTCCAAGTGGCTATCTCCTATACATTATAATATATAGAACATACGCTCATGAATCTATTGACAAAGATCATGCAATTTATACACAGGATACTGGGCACGGCGCTCAGTATCCTGTTCCTCGTTTGGTTCCTATCGGGATTGGTAATGATCTACCATACGTTCCCGCGAGCGGATCGGGCCGATAAACGGGCGAAGATGGATATTCTCTCTCCGGAGAATCTTCCTTCGTTAGACCAGATAGAGAAACGTTTACCGCAGAACGAGCGGATAAACCATGTTACCTTAAACAGCTATTTGGGACAAACTGTTTTTCATCTCCGGACGGAGAAAGGGAGCTATGATATTCCTGCCGACTCGACGGAAAGATTACCCGTAATCGACTGGAATCATATCCAACGTGTGGCATCACTATGGAATACCTCTTCCATAGCGAAGGTAGATTCCTTGTACACCTTGGACCAATGGATTCCATTCGGTCGTTTAAAAGAGGAATTTCCGATCTATAAATTCCATTTCGCCGATCCGGAACGACATGAATTATACATATCCTCTAAATCCGGGGAGGTTTTGCAATATACGGATAAAAACAGTCGTTTCTGGGCTTGGCTCGGGGCGATCCCTCATTGGGTCTATTTCACTTCCTTGCGGCAAGACGCTGAATTATGGATAAAGGTAGTTGTCTGGTTATCCGGAATCGGGTGCGTTATGTGTATCGCCGGGATCTATTTAGGAATACGGGATTTCCGGTTAGCGAGGAGACGTCATTTGATTTCCCCTTATAAGAAGTTCTGGTATAAATGGCATCATATTCTTGGGGTGTTATTCGGTTTATTTGTCCTCACCTTCTGCTTTAGTGGTATGATGTCTTTGGCTCGTGTACAGGATTGGGGGTTGAAAGCCAAGCTCGATATAAACCCGGTTCAAGAACTGCGGAAGATGGCTCCTTCCCCACTCGATTATCCGTTGGATTACAGGGCGGTCATACAAGCCTATCCCGGCCAGATCCGTCAATTGGAATGGAGTAGTTTTGGTGATATACCCTTTTACATCGTACAAACAGACACGAAGGATATTGTCGTGAACGCAAATAAGAGTGACGGGATATCTTTATTGAACCTGCGACCGGAAGAAATCCGTTCCGTATTGTCTCAGATACATGGTATCGGGACCACGGCTGATATCAAACTGTTGGATGCTTATGATACGTATTATATCTCACGAAAAAGGAATTTAGAACTCCCGGTCTGGAAAGTATCTATTCAAGACGTGGATAATAGTTGTTATTACATTAATCCCCGTAATGGACAATACCGTTATGTAAATACGCCGTCTTGTTGGAACCATTGGATGTATCCGGCATTGCATAGCTTGAATCTGAAATTCTTGGTAGATCATCCGGTCTTATGGAATATCGTGATGTGGGGAACCATGTTGGGAGGCACGTTCGTTTCCTTATCCGGTGTATGGCTTGCGATAAAATATATCAGGCGAAAAGCGAGAAGAAAGAAGTAAAGCCTGTATATTTGTATTATATTTATTGAGAACATTGTATTATAAAATAGATTTGAATGAATAAAGGCAAGATTATAGTCGCCGGAATCGGCCCCGGTAGCGAGGCCGATATAACGCCTGCGGTTTTGGCCGCTATCCAAAGCTCGGATGTCATCATAGGATATAAATATTATTTCCGTTTTATCACCCACTTGCTTCGTGAGGGAACGGAATGTATAGATACAGGTATGAAACGTGAGCAAGCTCGTGCCGAGCAAGCTTTCGCTTATGCCAACGAGGGAAAGACGGTTTGCGTGATCAGTTCCGGTGACGCCGGTATTTATGGCATGACTCCTCTGATTTATGAGATGAAGAAAGAATCCGGAAGCGAGATCGAGATCGAGTCGTATCCGGGCATCAGCGCTTTCCAGAAAGCTGCGTCCTTGCTTGGCGCTCCTATCGGACATGATTTCTGTGTGATTTCCCTCTCAGACTTGATGACTCCTTGGGAACTGATCGAGAAACGGATTCGTGCGACGGCCATGGCCGATTTTGTTACGGCGATCTATAATCCAAAAAGCGAGGGACGTTATTGGCAACTCTATCGCTTAAAAGAATTGTTCCTGCAAGAACGCAAGCCGGAGACTCCGGTCGGTTATGTACGTCAGGCCGGACGGGAGGAGCAAGAAGTATTCGTCACTACGCTCGCAGATCTGGACCCCGAGCAGATCGATATGTTCACGGTAGTCTTGATCGGAAACTCACAAACATATCTTTCCGGGAATCATATGATCACTCCCCGGGGATATTATGGCGAGATCAAACAAAAGAAAATGGATACGGGTATCGGACAGGACATCATGATCCGTAGTTTCCGTACGATCGAGAAGGAATTGAAAAACCAAGAGATCCCGTTGGATAAGAAATGGGCGTTACTCCATGCCATTCATACGACGGCCGATTTCGATATGGAAAATATCCTTTATGCCGACCCGGATGCTGTCTCTACATTATATAATAAGATCAGCGGCGGGGAAGTTCCTACGATCATCACCGATGTCACGATGGCTGCTTCCGGCATTCGTAAGGGAGCTCTGCAACGTCTGGGTGTCGAAGTGAAATGTTATCTTCAAGACGAGCGGGTCGCTGAGATGGCTTCGAGCAAAGGAATTACCCGTACCCAAGCCGGTATTCGTCGGGCCGTGGAAGAGCATCCGACCGCTCTGTTTGTCTTCGGGAACGCTCCGACCGCCCTTATGGAATTATGCGATTTAATACGTAAAGGTAAAGCCACTCCAGCTGGCATTATCGCGGCTCCGGTAGGTTTCGTACATGTGCAGGAATCCAAACATATGGTGAAACCTTTTATCGGTATACCGAAACTAATCGTGGAAGGTCGTAAAGGAGGTAGTAATTTAGCGGCTACGTTAGTGAATGCCATTCTTTGTTTTAATGACGCAGAACAACTAAAGCCGGGAAGAGACGTATGAACCAATTTTATGTCATAGGGCTGGATGATAATATGCGGCAATACTTTCCGCCGGAGATATTGGAGATAATCTCGTCCCACCGGGTGTTCTCCGGAGGCGTGCGGCATCATGAGATCGTACGTTCGCTCTTGCCCGAGAAAGCGGACTGGATCGATATAAAAGTCCCGTTGGACGAGGTCTTCGATCGCTATCGTTCGTACGACGGTCGGGAAAGCATCGTTGTATTCGCTTCCGGAGACCCTTTGTTTTTCGGATTCGCCGTTACGATTCAAAACCGATTGCCGGATGCGCAAATCCGCCTGTACCCGTCATTTAATTCCTTGCAACTCTTGGCACAAAATCTATTGATGCCTTACCACGATATGCGGATCGTCTCCCTTACCGGACGGCCTTGGCACGAGTTCGATCGTGCTTTGATCGAAAGTGCGTCTAAGATAGGCGTGCTCACGGATCGGGAACATACGCCTACGACTATCGCTCGCCGGATGCTGGAATACGGCTACGATAATTATACCATGTTTGTGGGAGAACGGTTAGGAAATACCGAACGGCAGAGCATCCGCCAATTCAGTATACAAGCTGCGGCAATGAATAATTTCGTTCATCCGAATTGCTTGATTCTCCGGAAAGAGCGTGACGGGCATTCCCGTAAGTTCGGCCTGCCGGATTCCGCGTTCGAGCATTTGAACGGACGGGAGAAGATGATAACCAAAATGCCGATCCGTTTGTTATCTTTAAGCATGCTGGATCTGAGAAACCGGGAACGTTTTTGGGATATCGGCTTTTGCACGGGTTCTGTCTCGATAGAGGCTAAATTGCTGTTCCCGCATTTGCATATCACGAGTTTTGAGATTCGGGAAGAGGGACGAAAGTTAATGACTGAGAATTGTCGTCGTTTTGGGACTCCGGGTATCGAGGCTATAATCGGAGATTTCTTATCGGTGGATTTATCAGCGTTGGAGGCTCCGGATGCAATCTTTATCGGCGGACATGGCGGGAAATTAGTGGAGATCCTTATGGTAGTTTCCAAAAAGATGAAAGAGAACGGTGTCATCGTCTTCAACTCCGTATCCGACGAAAGCAAAGCGCTTTTAGAGGAAGCGGTCCGCCAAACCGGTCTTCGGATATCCGCCCAAACCCGTATCACGATTGATGATTTTAATACGATTACCGTGAATGTTATTTATAAATTATGAGTACAATATCAATTATTCCAATATCCGATAGCAGCCGGGGGCTTGCTGAGCGAATTCTTGCTTCTTATCCCGAGGCGAAGATCTTACCATTCGGCTCTTTCTCAAAAGAGGTTTTTCACGAATCCAGTAGTTTGGTATTTATTGGAGCGATGGGAATTTGCGTACGCAGTATCGCTCCCTTCGCGGAAGATAAACATACCGATCCGGCCGTGGTTTGTATAGATAGTACCGGCAAATACGTGATTCCTGTTTTATCTGGACATATCGGTGGAGCGAACGATCTTTCCAAAGAGTTAGCGAACCTATTAGGAGCCGAAGCGATTATTACGACACAAAGCGACAACGCAAACCTATGGGCGCTCGATACATTAGGGAAGAAATACGATTGGACCTTGATCGCCAAAGATAGCAATGCCGCCATCTCCACTTTTGTCAATGGAAAACCGACAGCGCTACTCCTTGATATACGAGATAAAGGAACGGATTATTTGGAGCGTACGGTCCCGTCTCATGTCTCTATCTTTTATTCCTTCGAGGCGATACCGCAGCAAGACTATGAGTTATTGATGATCGTCAGTCCCCAACAATACGATACATCCATCCCTACGATCACCTATATACCGAAAGTCCTCCACCTAGGAATGGGTTGCCGCAAGGATATGCAAGGCGATCCTACGGTCGTTTACGAACATATTAAAGATGTATTGCGTGATAAACGCCTATATCCGGAAGCTTTGGCGGATGTAAATACAATCGATTTGAAGAAATGCGAACCGGTGCTGACATTACTGGCTTATGGAGTTATGGAATGCCCTTTCCACACCTATACATCGGAGGAGCTGAAAGATATCCCGGTACCCAATCCATCGGAGAAAGTACTGGAGGTAACCGAATCCCCAAGTGTATCGGAAGCTTCCGCCATTTATGCGGCTCATGGCGGTCCGCTTTTGGTCGAGAAGCAAAAAGCGGATTTAGGGAAAGGAAATGAATATACCTTTGCCGTAGCGTTAGATCGGGCGGCCTGCCGCAAGGGACATATCGAGATCGTAGGAGCCGGTCCCGGCGATCCGGACTTGATCTCTATCCGCGGACGGCAAATGTTGGAGAAAGCGGATTTGATCCTGTATGCAGGAAGCCTCGTCCCGAAAGAACTTACCTTATGCGCGAAGGCAGGCGCTACGGTGCGAAGCTCGGCGGATATGAATCTGGAAGAACAGTTCGCGTTGATGAAAGAGTTTTATGATAAAGGATTGTTTGTCGTTCGTTTGCACACGGGCGATCCTTGCATCTATGGAGCTATTCAAGAGCAAATGAATTACTTTGATCAATACGGGATGGATTATCATATCACTCCGGGTATTTCCTCTTTCCAAGCCGCCGCCGCCGCTCTTTATTCCCAGTTCACGATTCCGGAGAAAGTACAAACGATCATCCTCACTCGTGGCGAAGGACGTACGCCCATGCCTGAGAAAGAGCAACTGCACAAACTGGCTCAAAGCCAAAGTACGATGTGTATCTTCTTAAGCGCCGGTGTCGTAGAGAAGGTCCAAGAGGAATTATCGCGACATTACGCTCCAACCACTCCGGTAGCCGCTTGCTATAAATTGACATGGAAAGACGAGCGGATCTACCGTGGGCAACTGAAAGATCTCGCGAAAATCGTAAAAGAGAATCATCTTACACTGACAACATTACTTGTCGTCGGGGATGCCATCGATAATCGCAAGGGTCTATCCCACTTATATGCGGATGAATTCAAACATCTTTTCCGTAAGTAATGATACTGATCCTTGGAGGAACGACAGAAGGTCGTGTGGCTGTGCGGGTAGCGGACGAGGCAGCCGCTACCTATTACTATTCTACGAAAGGAACTTTGCAATCCATTGAATGCGCGCATGGAATCCGTTTGACCGGAGCCATGAATGCGGAGGAAATGGAGTGTTTTTGTCGTGACCACGCGATTAAGCTATTGATTGATGCGGCACACCCTTTCGCTCAAGTGTTACACCAAACGATCGAAAAAGTATCGAAATGTTTACAGATTCCGGTGATCCGTTACGAACGTCGGTATCCACCTCGTGATGAGGACTTGATTTGGTGCGATAGTTATGCAGACGCAATTCACCAAATGGAAAACAAAGGTATCCAACGGCTACTTGCCCTCTGTGGCGTGAACACCCTTGCCCCGCTCCGCCCTTATTGGCGATCGCATACCACTTGGTTCCGTATATTGGAGCGGGAGGAATCTTTGTCGTTGGCCGAGAAGCAGGGCTTCCCCCAAGAACGTCTGGTTTTCTATCGAGAAGGTGAGGATGAGTTAAAGTTGTTGGAGCAACTCCATCCGGATGCGATCTTGACAAAGGAAAGTGGTTTCTCCGGCTATTTTACGGATAAAGTGAACGCTGCCCGCCAATTCGGAATACCAGTATTTGTCGTGAAGCGTCCCGCATTACCGGAAACTTTCTACCGAGTGTATGGTGAAGACGGATTGCGCAAACAAATCGAACGCCTATTACCCGAATTCTTTCCCTTGAAAAGCGGATATACGACCGGAGCTTGTGCTACCGCCGCCGCAAAAGCCGCTTTATTGGCCTTATTATCACGGAAGGAACAAACAGAAAGCCAGATAACATTACCCTCGGGAGAACAGATAACGTTGCCGGTAGCCTATACCGAATGGGCCGGGTGTTCCGCCACCTGTACCGTGATCAAGGAGTCTGGGGATGATCCGGACGTGACGAATCATAGCCGGATCCGGGTTACTGTTCAATTATCTCTCGATGCATCCGGTTGTGCCATCGCCGTGGCAGAGTCGTGCCACGGTGATGGCACAGCTGTGCCAAGCCGATGGCACAAGCGTGCCACGGTAATGGCACAAGAAGAATATTGTCAAGAAACAGAAAGCGACGATACGGGAAGAGTCATCTTCCAAGCAGGTGAAGGAGTCGGAACCGTGACCCTTCCGGGACTCGGCTTGAAAGTCGGCGGCCCGGCTATAAACGCCACGCCCCGTAAGATGATCCGGCAAGAGCTGATTCCACTCCTGCCCTCACCCGATTCCGTCGCTATTGTCACGGTCTCGGTTCCCGGTGGCGAGGAGTTGGCGAAACGTACCTTCAATCCGAAACTTGGAATTATCGGGGGAATCTCCATTATCGGGACATCCGGAATCGTGCGTCCTTTCTCATCGGACGCTTTTATCGCCTCGATACGGAAAGAAGCCAGTGTCGCCAAAGCGATAGGTTGCGAGACGTTGGTTATTAATTCCGGGGCGAAGAGTGAACGCTACCTTCGGAGCTTATACGCTTCTTTGCCTCCACAATCATTCGTCCATTACGGGAACTTTATCGGAGAGACGCTAAAGATCGCTGCCGATTTAGGTTTCAAGCAGGTTATCTTAGGTATCATGATCGGCAAGGCGGTGAAACTTGCGGAAGGTTTCCTAGATACACACAGCAAAAAAGTCGTCATGAACAAAGGCTTCCTTCAAGATGTAGCGAAAGAAGCGAAATGCGAGGAGGCGACCGTAGATGCAATCAATCGGATTACGTTGGCCCGTGAATTATGGGAGCTTCTTGCGGAAAAAGAACAAAATCGTTTCTTCCCATTACTTTTACAAAAATGTAAATCGTATTGCGCTCCCATCCTTCCCGACGGCGAACTAACCTTGCTGTTAATATCCGAAGAGGGCAAGGTCTTATACCAATCTTAGTTGTAGAGACGCAGCACGCACGCTACGTCTCTAAACCCCCCAGACTGTAATAGCATTTCTTTTTAGCTGTTTATTCTTTTTTATTAGGGATTCTTTAAGAATACATATTAGGAGGATTTCGTACTTTTGCCCTCTAAATATTGATTAAAATAATGTTTAGATATCTTTTAATTTATATGGCCTGCCTTCTATTCGCCTTTTCCGTAAAGGCGCAAGGTATTTCCAATGACACGATTCCGAAAGAAGTGCTGATGCTGGATGGTAAGCCTATGACCGAAAAGCAAATACAACGTTATCATAAACAATTACATAAAGATTCCATACGGGCCAACAAAAGGATCTGGTGGTCTATCCTTGGCGGACCGTCTTACACACCGGAAGCCTCCTTTGGCGTAGGTGGCGCGGTTTTGGCTAGCTTTCGCTTAAACAAGAATGATACGATATCCCAACGATCGTTTATCCCTGCGGGATTTAACATCACCTTAAACGGGACGTTCGTTTTTGCCGGTGCCGGTACCTTATTCTTCAACGAGAATCGCTTCCGTATTTATATCAGTTACGGTTATCGGAACGAACCTTCGCATTATTTCGGGAAAGGCTATGAGACGATCGAGCAAATCGAGAAAAGCGATTCGACAACGAAATTCCATAAGAGTTCTTTCCAACTATATCCCCGTTTCGTATGGGAAGTTAGGCCTCATTTATATACGGGTCCTCTTTTTGATATTAATTTCAGCAAATCAGATGATATCAACCCGGTGATGGCCGAAGATCCTTATTTCAATAAGTTCAAACGAGATTATGTCAATATCGGTGTCGGCGGCTTGATTCAATACGATACACGAAATGACGTGGCGACCCCAAGTTCCGGTATGTTACTAAGCGCGATCGCTAAAGTGTATGGAAAGTATTTAGGCGGTGCATATAATTATGAGATGTTCGAGTTAGAATACCGCCAATTCCAGCAAGTATTTCGTCCTCGTAGCACCTTGGCATGGATCGCCAAGACACAAATCGGTGTGGGAAACGTTCCTTTTACGGAGCTTCCTTCGTTTGGCTCTCCTTTCGATCTTCGCGGATACTATTGGGGCAAGTACCGTGACAAGACCATGGCGTATGGGATTCTGGAGTATCGTCATATGTTCGGCAGCGTGGAGAAATATAAGAGCGGTAATTTCTGGGCGAAGTGTGGTTTTGTTGGCTGGGTCGGCACGGGTACGATCGGAAACGCTCCTATCGTAGACTGGAATAAATGGAAGTTCAACTACGGCGTAGGCTTACGTATCCAAATGCAACCCGGCAAGAACTTCCGCCTAGACGTAGGCAAAGACCCGAACCAAAAAGGGATGGCGGTTTATATGAATATGACGGAAGCCTTCTAAAACCAGAAGGCTCCCGTCTACGATTTATGGAAGTATAACCTTGCGTTAAAATTATCGTTTAAAAGCCGGAAATATCTTAATATCGATTTTTTTCACTAAGTTTGCGTCGTCGAAGGGGTGCCATACTATATGGGCTGAGATCATACCCTTACTACTTGATGCGGGTAATGCCGCCGTAAGAAAAACGAATGTTAGATGGATAAAAATGAAACGTACCGTTATCCGGTAGCTTTAACGATCGCGGGCTCTGATAGTGGCGGTGGTGCCGGAATACAAGCGGATATTAAGACTTTTTCCTCGCTGGGGGTTTTTGGAGCCTCGGCGATAACGGCTATAACCGCTCAAAACACACAGGGAGTGCGAGGGATCCAAGCGATCTCTCCCGAGATTTTGAGAGGACAAATCGAAGCTATTCTTGAGGATTTCATCGTAGATGCCGTAAAAATAGGGATGCTACATAACAAGGATGCCGTAAAGGTCGTATCTGAAACTTTATCTTCCTTCCAACAGACTTCTATCATTTTAGATCCAGTGATGATATCCACGAGCGGAAGTAAATTATTGGAGGATGACGCCATCCGAACCATCATTGATGAGTTGTTCCCTAAAGCGACACTGCTTACTCCGAATATTCCCGAGACGGAATATCTTTCCGGTATAAAAATCAATAACGAGGCGGATATCTTACTTGCCGCCCGGAAATTGCAGGAAAAAGGATGTAAGGCTCTATTGATCAAAGGGGGGCATATTCCCGGAGTAGAAACGGTGGATCGGTTATTTATCAATGAGAATAATCCGATTTGTCTGGCCTCGCCAACAGTGGAGACTTTCAATACCCATGGAACGGGCTGTACGCTATCGTCCGCCATCGCCGCTTATATGGCACTCGGCCATTCATTGGTGGAAGCCGTACGATTAGCCAAGGAATATATGAATAACGCGCTCGTTCACGGGGCAAATGTATGCATGGGAAAAGGGCACGGACCTGTAAACCACTTCTTCTCACCCTCTGCCCTTCATAAAATCCGATGGAATCATGAATAAGCTGGTCGTAATTACTACACCTTATTTTTTCGCGGATGAAGCTTCTTTGATCGAACTTCTATTTGCGGAAGGAATGTCTCGTTTACATCTACGTAAACCGGATTGTAAACGTGATGAATTGGAGGGCTTATTGGATAAAATCTCTCCGGCTTATTACGACAGGATCGTTCTTCATGATTGGTTTACCTTGGCAGAAGAAAGGGCTCTAGGAGGAGTCCATTTGAACAAGAGGAACCCGGAAGCTCCACCTTTATATAAAGGTAGTATAAGTCGTTCTTGCCATAGTCTGGAAGAGATTATCGAGTATAAACCGGTATGCGACTATGTATTCCTTAGCCCGATCTTTCAGAGTATATCCAAAGAAGGATATGGTAGCGGATTCCCCTTAGATGGATTGCGAAATGCGAAGGGCATCATCGATGATAAGGTGATCGCCTTGGGAGGAATCTGCTCACAAACAATAACGAAATTAAGAGATATCCCCTTCGGCGGTGTCGCCGTTCTCGGGGCCCTTTGGGGAAACGATCCCTCCCTTCTAGTCGCGGATCAACTCATAAAACAATTCAAACGATTACAAGTATGGCCTTAAATTATTATTTCGGATATGATGAGAATGGAAGAGTCGGTCGGAGAACAACCGGATTACGCCCTCCTTTTGGTAGGAGTAACCGCTTGATGTTTATAACGCATCGTACACCTAAATATACGGAATGCGACGAGGTACGCATGGCAATCCAAGGAGGATGTTCGTGGATACAATTGCGTATGAAAGACGGGATCTATGAGGATACCGTACGTAAATGTGCCACTATCTGTGCGGACGAATGTGAGCGAATCGTGGATTTCTGCGTAAACGATGATCTGGAAGCCGCCGTGACATGTGGCGCTACGGCTTGTCATCTAGGCAAGAATGACATTCCCTTGGATATCGCTTGGGAAGTACTGAAAGACAAGTTGGATTCCAATGCCATCTTCTATATCGGGGCTACGGCTAACACGTTCGAGGATATCCGGCTGGCCGTAGAACGAGGCGCCTCGTATATCGGACTAGGGCCGTATCGCTTTACGGGTACCAAGAAGAATTTGAGTCCCATCTTAGGCTTGGATGGTTATCGTAAAATTATCGCTCAATGCAAGGAGGCTGGCATTGATATTCCTATCTTCGCGATAGGTGGTATTACGTTGGAAGACGTAGGCCCTTTGATGGAGACGGGTATAACCGGAATCGCTGTTTCGGGCGCGATTATCAATGCCCCCGATCCCGTGGAGGAAACCCGCCGGTTTATTGAGGAAATCAATAAGTACTAAACTAAATACATATGGCTACTAAAAAGAATATGCGTATTTCCTATCCGTCCTCGGAAAAGATTTATATCCCGGGCGAGATCAATAAGATCAAGGTTGGTATGCGTAAGATTAAATTGTTGGACACGGTAACCTTGGATGAGCATGGAGAGCGAATCTTCAAGAAGAACAATCCGGTAATCGTTTACGATACGAGCGGCCCGTATTCCGACCCCAAGATATCGATTGATATCGCTAAAGGACTTCCTCGTATACGTGAGGAGTGGTACGGTAAGCGTAAAGATGTGGTTCAATTGCCGGAATTGACTTCCGCTTATGGCCGTGAGCGATTGGCGGACGCGAGTCTGGATTCCCTGCGTTTCCCCAAGCGATACTTGCCTTTCCGGGCTAAAGAGGGTAAGAATATCACCCAGATGTATTATGCGAAGAAGCGCATTATCACTCCGGAAATGGAGTACGTGGCGATTCGTGAGAACCAGCAAATCGAGGCTTTGGGACTGAAGTCTTATATCACGCCGGAGTTCGTCCGCAAGGAAATCGCCGCCGGTCGCGCGATCATCCCGGCGAATATCAATCACCCGGAAGCCGAGCCGATGATTATCGGTAAGAAGTTCTTGGTAAAGATCAATACCAATATCGGCAACTCCGCTCTTTCCTCCGGTATCGACGAGGAGATCGAGAAGGCGATATGGAGTTGTAAATGGGGCGGAGACACGTTGATGGATCTCTCTACCGGCGATAATATCCATGAGACGCGCGAGTGGATTATCCGTAACTGCCCGGTTCCGATGGGTACGGTTCCTATTTATCAAGCCTTGGAGAAGGTGAATGGTAAGGTAGAGGACCTTTCTTGGGAGATCTATCGGGATACGTTGATCGAGCAGGCGGAACAGGGCGTGGATTATTTCACGATCCACGCGGGTTTGTTGCGTAAACATGTGGAGCTGACGGCGACTCGCCTGACGGGGATTGTCTCCAGAGGCGGATCTATCATGGCTAAATGGATGCAGCTTCATGACGAGGAAAACTTCCTGTACACACATTTCGCCGAAATCTGCGAGATACTAAAGGCATATGACGTGGCGGTCTCTATCGGAGACGGGCTTCGCCCCGGTTCTATCTATGACGCGAACGACGCGGCACAATTCGCCGAGCTTCACACGATGGGAGAACTGACGAAAATAGCTTGGGAGCAGTTCGTACAAGTGATTATCGAAGGCCCGGGCCATGTTCCCATGAATAAGATTCATGAGAATATGAAGGAACAACAGTATGCCTGCCATGGAGCGCCGTTCTATACGCTGGGCCCGTTGACGACCGATATCGCTCCTGGATACGATCATATCACGTCGGCTATTGGTGGTGCGCAAATCGCTTGGCATGGGACGGCTATGATCTGCTATGTTACGCCGAAGGAACATTTGGGATTGCCGAATAAGGAAGACGTGCGTAATGGGGTGGTCGCTTATAAGATAGCGGCGCATGCCGCTGACTTGGCGAAAGGGCATCCCGGCGCTCAAGTACGTGATAACGCGTTGAGCAAGGCCCGTTTTGATTTCCGCTGGAAAGACCAGTTCAATTTGTCCTTGGACCCGGAAAGGGCTTTACAGTATTATAAGGAGAGTGCTGTTACGGATGGAGAGTACTGTACGATGTGCGGTCCTAATTTCTGCGCTATGCGGTTAAGTAAGGATTTGCAAGGTTGTAAATAAAATACTGTTTTGAGGGGATGAGACGGGGCATGCCCCGTCTCTACAATTGAGTGATTTGTTTTCCGCATTCGTAGCCTTCCTCATATAGTTCTTCCAGTTTCTTTGTGTCGCTTCCGGTACGGCCGACTTTAATTGGGTTTTGCGGACGGATGACGAAGGCTTTTCCTTCGGCCTCCAGTTGGTCTATGTAATCCAAGACCTCGTTGTACCGCCGGTATCGTAGTCGCAACTGTTCCCGGATCGCCGGGTATTTGTTATAAATAAAGCCGGGAAGGTAAAAATCTTTCTCTTCTTTCCGATAGCCTTTGTTACGGGTAAGGATGATGACGTTCTTGGAGAAGCCGTCAGCGATAGCCCGTCGGATAGGGATGGCGTCGCATACGCCTCCGTCGACCATCGGTATCCCGTCTACATACGTAATTGGACAGAGGATCGGTAAGGTGCAAGATGCTTTACAGATATCCACCAAACGTTTCTTATCTTTCTTCTCCTCGAAATATTCCGCTTTACCCGTCAAGCAATTGCTCGTGACCATAACGAACCGATCCTTGGACTTGAAATAGGTATCGTAATCCAACGGATAATACAAATCCGGATAGACATAAAACAAGAAATTCAGATCGATATATCCCCTTCCCCGTAAGAAATGACGAAGACCTATGTAATTCAATAGGTCGATATTGCTAAAACGGGAGCGTCCCCGCTGGCGGGAAGCATACGAGATTCCGTTACTCGCGCCCGCCGATACTCCGATCGTATAAGGAAACCAAATATCATGATCCATAAAATAATCCAATACTCCCACCGTAAATATGGCACGCATTCCGCCACCTTCCAACACCAAACCTGTCTGACTATCTATTTCCATATATATACCTCTGAATTAAAAAAGCCATTGCTGGGTTCCCACCAAGCAATGGCCACAAAAATATAATAAATCAGCGATAAATAATAGTTCCTTTTTAGAATTTACTTGGTCACTTCGTTCACTAAGGGACGGCCTTCCTCGAAATCCTTGATGTTCCGCAAGGTAGTCTCGGCGATATTATGCAGAGCCTCTTTCGTGAAAAACGCCTGATGGGAAGTAACGATCACATTGTTGAACGAGAGCAGACGGGCCAAGACATCATCATCGATAATCTTATCCGATTTATCCTCGTAGAAATAGTCTCCCTCCTCCTCGTAGACATCCAATCCAGCGGCAGATACTTTCTTGGTCTTCAATCCCTCGATCAAGGCGTTGGTATGAATCAGTAACCCGCGTCCCGTATTGATAATCATTACGCCGTCTTTCATCTTGGCGATCGAATCGTCGTTGATCAGATAACGGGTCTGGTCAGTCAACGGGCAATGCAAGGAAATGATATCGGACTCTTTGTATAACTCGTCTAAAGAGACATAGGTGATCCCTTCCTCCTTGGCGAATTTCTCATCCGGATACAGGTCGTTTGCCAATACACGCATCCCCAATCCTTTTAAGATATGAATCAATATCTTGGCGATCTTTCCGGTACCGATAATACCGGCGGTCTTGCCATGCATATCAAATCCCATCAAGCCATTCAAGGAGAAGTTGCCATCTCTCGTACGCCAGTATGCCCGGTGTATCTTACGGTTTAACGATAACATCAAGGCCAACGTATATTCAGCGACCGCATAGGGTGAGTAGGCCGGTACGCATACGACCGGTAATTTCCCCCTGGCGGCATTCAAATCCACATTATTAAAACCGGCGCAACGAAGCGCCAACAGTTTCACACCATTGGCAACCAAAGCGTCTATTACGGCGGCATCAGCTGTGTCGTTCACGAAAATACATACTGCGTCTACCCCTTGGGTTAAGACGACATTATTGATATTCAAATGTCCTTTATAGTAACGAATATCGAACTCATACCGCTCATTGATCTTATCGAAAGAAGCGATGTCGTAGGGTTTAGCACCAAAAAACGCGATCTTATACGCCATATAACTTTAGTTTTTTAATATAACTAAATTAAGTCCTTGATTGTTTATCGAAAAAGAAATCCATTCGTTTAATTATAGTACTTTTGTCCGCTGGGTAACAATATAGATGAGCATGAATCAATCCCATAAAAGATCTTTTATAGCAGTTCTTATTTTTATTGGCTTTCTCTTGTTTATGGCATTTTGGGGCATCGACCTGATCTTAGGGGCGTATGCGGGACATAAATTGAGTAAACTTGCCGAAAGGCATCATCTTGACATACGCTATGATAAGATCCGGTTGATGGGGCTGAGTACCGTACGTATGGAGGGATTGACCGTTATCCCGATTGATGCTGATACGTTGATACATGCGGACAGGCTTCAAGCGAAACTGGAGCTTGGCAGATTATTGCTACTCACCCCTTCCATAGAGAGTGTACAAGCGGATAATTTGCATATTCATTTTATTAAGAAGGGAGAGAGAGCTAATTTTGATTTCCTTTATAAACCATCGAATCACCCAGGTGAGCCAGAGGAAACAGCTGTAGATGATAAGGAACGGGATTACGTGCGCAAGGCTGAACGCTCCCTTAGTCTCCTTTTCAATTTATTGCCCGGAAATGCCTTGGTACATGATTTATGTGTTTCTTATAGTAATAAAGGAGATGAACTAATACTAGAGATACCCGAACTCAATCTTACTAACAATCAATTCTCTACGCATATAAACAGCACGGAGAACGGAGTTCGCAGCGAATGGATTTGCGAAGGCTCTCTCTCTGATAAGGAGCGACTCGTGAAAGCCCGTCTCTACGCCGACGAGCATACGAAGATTCCCCTTCCTTTTCTGGAATATCGTTGGGGGGCATCGGTACGTTTCGACACCTTGGCCTTCGAGCTTAAGGGACCTAAAATAGAAGAAGACATACAATCCTTACTCGGAAGCGCCTATGTGAGCGGGCTTACCATCCACCAAGAGCGTATATCTCCGGACACGGTCTTACTGGATAAAGGCTCTATACACTTCCGGACAAACATCGGTAAGAACTATATCGAATTAGATAGCGTCAGTGATATCCGGTTTAATCATCTGGATTTCCATCCTTATCTGAAGATCGTTAAAGATACCAGTTGGCAAATCACGGCCTCTGTGAATAAAAGGGATTTCCCTGCGGATCAACTGTTCTCCTCCCTGCCTAAAGGCTTATTCTACAATCTGGAAGGCCTGAGAACAGAAGGTACCCTCTCCTATCATTTTCGATTGGATCTGGATTTCGGACAGGTAGACAGCTTGATCTTGGAATCTACTTTGAAAGCGAAGGACTTCCAGATCCTTGCCTATGGGAATACGGATTTGCGGAAGATGAATGAGCCATTTGAATATACTGTCTATGAGCAAGGCGAGCCGGTACGCTCTTTCGAGATCGGTCCGGCGAATCCCTCTTTCCGCCCGTTCAACGCCGTATCCCGTTATCTTCCTTTAGCGATCATGCAGAGTGAGGATGCCGGCTTCTTTTATCACAACGGTTTTATTCCAAGCGCTATCCGGGAATCGTTGATACAGGATATCAAGGAACGACGTTTCGCCCGTGGCGGCAGTACGCTCAGCATGCAATTGGTGAAGAATGTATTCTTGAGCCGTAATAAGACGATCGCCCGCAAATTGGAGGAAATGTTAATCGTATGGCTGATCGAGAGCAATCATCTGACCTCTAAAGAGCGGATGTTTGAGGTTTATCTGAACATCGCCGAATGGGGTCCCATGATTTATGGAGCCGCCGAGGCCTCACGTTATTATTTTGCGAAGGAACCTTCCCAATTAAACCTTGCCGAGTGCATTTTTATGGCCAGTATTATCCCCAAGCCCAAACAGGTCCGCTATTGCTTCGACGGGTTGCGGTTGAAGCCGTATTATGAGGATTTTTACAGGGTAATACTGGATCGCTTGGTAGATCGCGGACTTATATCTTCGGAAGAGGCGGTAGGGGTAACGCCGGAGTCTGTCGAAATAACAGGTCCGGCTAAGGAATACCTGACGGCTACCCAAAGTCGATCTCCACGCTCGTCCCAACCCCTAGATCAGAAATAATATTCACCTTCGCCCCATAGGTGCTCAATATGCGTAGCGAGAGGCTTAGCCCGACACCATGCCCGGCGTATTCCCGGGTATTGCTCGCCCTGTAAAAGGGTTGGAAGATTCGTTTCAACTCCTCGGGAGGAATGCCGATACCTCGGTCGGATATGGTCAAGACACTGCCTCGAAGCCGCATCTCTACCGGTTTATCGTCCGAATACTTACAGGCGTTGCTCAAGATATTCTTGATCGCTATCTTCAATAAATAGGGATTGGCACTGATCATATAAGAGAAATTATCCGGGGAGAACGAGATCCGGGCCGAGGAGAACTGCATCAAGAAGTCCGCTAGGAAGATCGTCTCCATCGCGCTTTTCTGGATCTCCTTATCCCCGTGCGACAGGAACAGCAGGTGTTTGATCAATTGTATGATACGGCTCGTCTCCGTGGCGATACGTCTTAATGCCGCTTGGTATTCCTCCGGGGAGCGCTCTTTCAGCAGGCTGATCTCGCATTCGCCTTGAATGGCTGTCAGCGGATTGTTCAACTCATGCGAGGCGTTGCTGATAAACGCTTTCTCGCTTTGGTAAGCCGCGTCGATCCGGTCTACCATCCGGGTCGCATATAGTCTGCCGACAAGATAGATCAATACCGAGCTAACCAATATCAATCCCAGCAACAGCCAGCCGATCCGATGCTGGATATCCATCCCATACTGATTCCCGGAAAGGACAATCACGATGAAATTCCCCTCGTTGTCGGGATAATACAAAGCCGCTCCCATTTGCGTATCGTGCTTGAAGTGAACGATATCCTCTTGGTATAGAGATCTCACCTGCGTGGCGTCCAGATAACGGGACAGCACTTGCCGGGTCTCCAAGCTATCGGCGTTCAGCAATATCTCGGTAGCGACGGGAAGGGTTTCCTCGTAACGCTGTTGGATACGGGCATAGCTCTCGTCGTCGGTCTCGTCCTTCTCCCAATGCTTCTGTGCCGTGGCATAGGCTTTTTCCGTCAGGTAAGAATAGTACAGGCGAGAGATATAGCTCGTGGAAACCAAATAGAAGACAAGCGTCACGACGGCTATCACGCCTATGGTAATGGCCGAGTAAAAGAGAGCGATCTTGTTTCCTGTCTTCATGCTTCCATCATATAGCCCACGCCCACCACGGTATGGATTAGCTTAGGTTCGAAGTCCTTGTCTATCTTCGTGCGCAAATAATTCACGTAAACATCGACCACGTTCGTATTGGTATCGAAATCCTTGTCCCAGACATTCTTTAGCAAGTTCATCCGGCTCAAGGCCGTTCCTTGGTTCTGTATGAAATATTCCAAGAGCCTATATTCCTTTACGGTCAAATCGATGACCTGCCCATTCCGTATAGCCCGATGGCTTGGAGGATCTAAGACCAGATCCCCGCACCGGAGAGCCATATGGACGGATTCGTTTCCCGATCGACGTAATAACGCCTTTATGCGGGCCTCGAGTTCTTGGAAGCTGAAAGGTTTTACCAGATAATCATCCGCCCCGGCATCCAGCCCGCTAACGATATCCTCGGTGGTTCCTAAGGCGGTCAGCATGATCACGGGGGCATGGTAACCGAACCGTTGCCGGTACTGTTTGCAAAGTTGCAGGCCATTCATCTTCGGCATTATAATATCCAGAATCAGCAATTGGAAATCGTTCTTCTGTGTCAGTTCCCAACCGGCGGCACCGTCGTAAGCGACATATACCTCATGCCCGAACTCCCGCAAGCCTCTTTCTATAAAAGAGGCGATGTTTATCTCGTCTTCTACTAATAATATCTTCGCCATTGTATCGTATGTATTAATAAGAATGTCCATCATTAGTAATGCGTACTTAGGGTGATGCTAATCGTATCACAGAGGTGAATCGTTCTTTTCACGGTTGTGATACGATCGTTTCACCTCTGTGATATGATCTTTTCACAGCCGTGAAAAGATCAGTAAGTATAATCCTTTCGCATAATAACTCCAGTCGCCCTCCCTAATAGTTCCGGACTTTCTTGCTACAAATATAGCAATTACAACCTACGTTGCACTAATTTACCGTTCTTATCGTAAAGCATTCGTCGATAAAAAGCCTCCACCATCAACGGAAAGACAAAGAGGGTGAAGAACGTGGCTCCTATTAATCCGCCAATGATCACGATCGCCAAAGGACGCTGACTTTCCGATCCGATACCGTGGCTCAAGGCGGCCGGAAGCAGGCCGATAGCGGCCATGGAGGCGGTCATTAATACGGAACGTACCCTTGATTTCACGCTCATCTTGATCGAATCTTCCAGAGGATGCCTCTCCCGCAGGTTATTCTTGATGTCCGATATCATGATCACGCCATTCTGTATACAGATACCGAAGAGGGCGATAAAGCCGATACCCGCTGAGATCGAGAAGTTGAAATTCGTGATTAATAGGGCCAAGATACCTCCGACGGCGGCGTAAGGCACGTTCAATAAGACTAGTCCGGCATCCCGGGCGTTGCCGAAAAGGACGAATAGGATCACGAAGATGATCGCTATACTTACGGGGACGACTTGGGCCAAGCGTTTGGTAGCCCGTTGTTGGTTCTCGAAATCTCCGGTCCATTTCAAGGTATAGCCTTCGGGGAGCTTTACCTGCCTCTCCACTTTCCGCTGGGCCTCCGCCACGGTGCTACCCATGTCGCGGCCCCGGACCGAGAATTTCACGGCGCAGAAACGAGCGTGGTTATCCCGGTAGATAATCAACGGGCCGGTAATCGTATGGATATCCGCCAGCTCGCGGATAGGAATCATGGAACCATCCTTCGCCGGAACCAGTATCTTGCCTATCTCATTCTCGCTACGGCGAAAAGCGGATTCGTAGCGGACCATGATATTGAACTTACGCTCGTCCTCATAAAGCAGGGAGGCGCTCTTACCTCCTATCGCCATCTCGATAATGGATTGTACGTCCTCCTTGGCCACGCCGTAGCGGGCTAAACGAGACTCGTTCAACTCGATCCGCAGCTCCGGCTGGCCGATATTCCGGATAACGCCCAGATCCTCGATACCGTCTACGGTCTCCAAGACCTTGAAAACTTCTACCGCCTTTTTCTCCGACTCGTATAGATCCTTACCGAAGACTTTCACGGCGATGGAACCTTTCACGCCGCTGGCCGCTTCCTCTACATTGTCCGAGATAGGCTGCGAGAAGTTAAAATCCACGCCCGGATAGATCGCCAGATCCTCTTGCATCTTCTCGATCAGGCCCGCTTTCGAGCGTTCGCTTTCCCACTCTTTCTCGGGATATATATCCACATGAAACTCGATGTTGTAGAAACCTGTCGCATCCGTGCCATCGTTCGGCCGGCCGGTTTGCGACAAGACCTGACGAACCTCCGGATAAGCCGCCAGCTTCCGGCGCATCTGGTTGGCCAACGTAACGGATTCATCCAAAGATATACTTTGCGGTAAGGTCGCACGGATATAAATAGAGCCCTCGTTCAGTTGCGGGAGAAACTCGCTGCCCAACAAGGTGAAGCACCAGATACCTACGGAGGCTACCAGCGTGGCGAACGTGATTGTCCGCTTCTTACGGGCGTGGCACCAGTCGAAAATACCGATCGACTTCCGATTGATCCACGCGAGGAACGGATTATGTTTCTCACGCACCTCTTTCTTTAATAGCATGGAAGATAGGACGGGTACCAATGTCAACGTAAAGATCAACGCTCCCAACAAGGCGAACCCCAAGGTATAAGCGAGCGGGCTGAACATCTTTCCTTCCACCTTCTGGAAAGAGAAGATCGGGACCAAGGCTGTGATGATAATCAGCTTAGAGAAGAAAACCGCTTTCGCACGGTCCTTCGCCGTATGACGGATAATACCCATCTTACTCATCAAATTGAAAGCGGGCATGCCGACTTCACGGGCTTTCCGGTCCAATGCCACGAAAAGCCCCTCCACCATCACGACGGCGCCATCGATAATAATACCGAAGTCGATCGCTCCCATAGATAAGAGGTTGGCGCTCATCCCCATCGCCCGGAGACAAATAAAGGCGAAGAGGAGTGCCAACGGGATAATGATCGACACGATCACCGTCGTACGCCAATCCGCCATGAAGATTAATACGATGAAAGTTACCAGCAGAATACCTTCCGCCAGATTATGTGTTACGGTCTTGACCGCCAGATCTACCAGATTTTCACGATCGTAGAACGATACGATTCGCACGTCTTCCGGCAAGGCGTTTTGTTGAATATCCTTGATCTTATCCTTCAAGGCGGCGATTACCTCGCCGGGGTTCTCCCCTTTTCGCATGACAACGATGCCTTGTACGACATCATCTTCCTCCATGCGGCCGACTTGCCCTAGGCGGGGAAGACTGGATTCGTGCACGGTAGCCAAGTGCTTGACAAGGATTGGCGTGCCATTGATATTCTTTACGACGATATTCTCGATCTCTTTTACATCGTTAATCAAGCCGATACCCCGCACGACATAGGCTTGCGAGCTTTTCGTGATCACGTCGCCGCCTACGTTGATATTACTTTTCGCGATAGCGTCATAAAGTTCCAAGGTCGTTACCCCGTAACTGATCAGTTGATTCGGGTTGACGCTAACCTCGAATGTCTTTACCTCTCCTCCGAAGCTGACGATATCCGCTACACCGGGTACGGCCCGCAACTTCCGCTCGATCACCCAATCCTGCAAGGTCTTCAATTCCCGGACGGAACGCTTATCGCTACGTAATGTATAGCGGAAGATCTCGCCGGTCGGGCCGTATAAGGGCTGCACTTCCGGCGTGACCCCTTCCGGCAGGTCGGCGTCGTTCAAGAGATTATAAACTTGCTGGCGGGCGAAGAAATCATCCACCTTATCTTCGAACATCACGTTGATGACGGAAAGACCGAAAAGGGTCGTGCTCCGGATATCCGTCTTTTTCTGTACCGGGTTCATGACGATCTCGATCGGGATCGTGATAAACTTCTCGATCTCCTCGGCGCTCCTGCCCGGCCATTGGGTGATAATCGTCACCTTCGTATTCGTCACATCCGGAAACGCGTCGATCGGCGTATGGATAAAGCTGGTGATACCGGCGATTACGGCGATCGTGGTACAGAAGAAGATAAAGAATTTGTTCCGGAGGGAGAACGTTATGATATTATCTATGAATGTATGCATATCGTCCGGTTACTTTAATTCGTTATACACCAAGAGAGCGTTCCGATCTACGATCCGATCCCCATCCTTCAAGCCGGATCGCAGGTAACAGAACTTCTCGGTTTGCTTATACACCGAGATCTCACGCATTTGCAAATATCCCTCCTTCGAGACATAGACAACGTATTCTTTACCATCCTCGAAAATCACGGCATGGGCGTTTACGCAAGGCATACTTTCTCCTTTTACCGCGCTCTGTACATATACGTTCGTAAACATTCCGGGTTTAAGCATATACTTCTCGTTCCTTAATTTGACTCTTACGCTCATGGTCTTACTTTCTCGGTCTAGCATATGATAGACCTTATCGATCGTTCCCGTAAACTCCATATCCTTATAGGCCAAAGTGGTGATACGAACGGTAGCCCCCTCTTTTACCTTGCTGATATCTCCCTCATAGACATCGGCCATCACCCAGACATCGTCGAGACCGGAAATGGTAAACATCTCCTCCCCTTGATCAGAACGGATCTGCATATCCCGGTTTATATTCTTATCGATGATAAAGCCGGAGACCGGCGCTTTCACCACATAGGTAGATGGGTCTGTTATGTTATAAATGGAATACATTTCTTGGATACGTTTGGTCTCGGCCTCGGCATCGGCTTGCTCTTGCTGGGCTTGCAGGAAGTCCCGGTCGGAAGCCATACCGCTCCGGGCCATATCTTGGGTAGCCTCCAAGTTACGGTTAGCGATAGCCAGTTGATGCTCGGCCTCCTTTCGCTGCTTGTCGATATCAGCGATCTCTCCGCTCCGGATCACCGCTAGGACATCTCCTTTCCCTACGTAATCGCCAACTTCTGCGTGAATGGAGGTGACATTTCCACCAAATATCGGATACACATGAGCCACTCGCTCCGGATTGAAACTGACACGGCCATTGAGCAATAACTCGTTGGTTAATGGTGTGTCACGAACCGTATCCAATGTTATAATCTCCTGTAAACTGTCATTTAATAGTAAAGGTTCCCGGGTATCGACCGAGGTGGTCGCCTGTTTCCCACAGGAACATACCAAGGGTACTAAAAGGATGCATGTGATTAGATGCTTATTCATATCATTTGATTTGCTTTTAATAGTTGAATACATGGCTACCCGTTACGGTATTTACCTCCTCCAAGGCCAGTAACACTTCTTTTTGAGTTTGGTAAAGTTGCAAGCAGGTTGTTTTGTAGGTCTCATAATAATCGATAAACTCAAGGAGACTGATATTCCGTTTTTGGTAATTCAAGTTCACGCCTTCGATAATCAAGGCGAAATCCTTCTCCAATCCATAGTTCGAGGAACGATAAAGCTGAATCGCCTTTTCCAATCGGGCATAGCTGGTGAATAATTCATTCTCGGCCTGGCGGCGTGTGTATTCTTCCTTATGGGCCTTTTGAGCGACAGATATTTTCGCCGCCCGGATATTCCCTTGATTCCGGTTAAATATAGGAAGGGAGACGCTCAATCCGATCGCCCAATAATCATTGATAAAGTTACCGGCCTTATCATACGTACCCTTTACGCTCACTTCCGGGAAAGCGAGGGAACGTTGTAATCTCACGTCCGCCTCCGAAGCCTTGATGCTTACTTGCGCCAACTTAAGATCCGGACGTTCGTATAATAAAGAGGTCAATTCAGAGAAAGGGACGGAGTCCATATCGATCTGGTTCAACACAGACTCATCGAATATCGGCTCGAAGGTATCATTGCCGGATAATCCTAATAAAAGCCGCATGTCTCCTTGAAGGGAGATAACTTGATTGGCGATATCATTCCGCTCTTGCCGCAAAGAGAGCAATAGGGCCTCGATACGGGACTTCTCTAATAAAGAAACATTCCCTTTCTCATTCTGCTCCTTGAGAACCTCCAGCAGATGAGCCAAAGAATCGATCTCACGATCGTAAATGGATTGGGATTTCCGGGTGAAATAAAGCGTTACGAATTTCTCCTTCAACTCGCTCCGGAGGGTTCTTAATACTTCCTCGAATTGGTAAAGGGCCATTTCCTTATGGATCTTCTCCAAACGGACACGTTTGTTTCGCTGTCCGGCGATATAGATCAACTGTTCCACCTCTACGATCGTTTCCCCTTGTTTCCCGAAATCAAAGTAATGCCCGTTCAACCGGTTATAAACATTTTGCTCCAAAGAGACCACGGGATTCTCGAAAAGTTTGGCCTGTACTACTTGGGCCTCGGCTATATCGATATTATACCGTTCGGCTATCACTTCCAGATTGTGTTCAGAGAAACGTTGCTCGGACTCTTTCAAGGAGAGGGAGACAACAGAGGCTTTCGCCCCAGAGAAAAGAAGAGATAAAAAAAGTAAAAGAGTGACTTGTCTGTCCATTTGCGTTAAATTTTACGCAAAGGTAGAAGTCACTCTTTTATCGCTTATGAATATTTAGTTAGAATACTCTTAGGCCAAATTAGAAATTTATTAGAGAGATTTAAAGTATAATATTGTTTTCTTTAATCCTTCCTCCAAACAAACCGTAGGTTCCCACCCATCTAATTTCTCTTTGGCCAACGTAATATCGGGCTTACGTTGCTTGGGATCGTCTCCCGGCAACGGGCGGTATACGATCTTAGAGAAGGAGTTTGTCAAACGGATCACGATCTTGGCCAACTCGTTCATCGAGAACTCTCCCGGGTTTCCGATATTTACCGGGCCGATAAAATCATCCGAGGTATTCATCATACGAATCATCCCCTCGATCAAATCGTCTACATATTGGAAACTACGAGTTTGGTTTCCATCCCCATAAATCGTAATGTCCTTATTTTGTAATGCCTGTATAATGAAATTAGAGACGACACGGCCATCGTTCGTACTCATATTAGGCCCATACGTATTAAAGATGCGGATGATTTTAATGCGAACCTTGTTTTGGCGATGGTAATCCATAAATAAGGTCTCGGCGCAACGCTTGCCCTCGTCATAACAAGAGCGAGGCCCTATCGGGTTGACATTTCCCCAATAGCTTTCCGGCTGCGGGTGTATCATGGGATCTCCATACACCTCACTGGTAGATGCTTGTAATATCTTAGCGTTCACCCGTTTTGCCAGACCTAACATATTGACCGCTCCTAACACGGATGTCTTGATCGTCTGTATCGGATCTATTTGATAATAAACTGGAGATGCGGGACATGCCAAATTATAAATCTCATCGACCTCGGCTTGGAACGGTATAGAAACATCATGCCTGATCAACTCGAAATGTGGATTTTTCAGCAGAGGAATCACATTCTCCTTACTTCCCGTAAAATAGTTATCCAGACAAATTACTTCATTTCCTTCTTCTAAAAGACGGGCACATAAATGAGAACCGATAAAGCCGGCGCCCCCGGTGATAAGTATTTGCTTCATTATATTAAATTTATTTCGTGAATTTCACCCTATAAGGTGGATCCGGACGTAAATAATCTATATCCAGATAAGGAATCTTAGGATAGATCAAGTCCAGATAGCGGAGGTCTAAGGGGCCGGGAACGACTTCTATCCGTACCTTAGCGACACCTTTATCGATAAAATCCAATATCTCGGCGGCGCTCGCTGATACATCAATGATTCGTTTTCTATAACGAGGTCCACGATCCGTTACGCATACAATGGTACTTTTCATATTCTCCAAGTTCGTGACTCTTAAAAAAGTACCAAAAGGATACGTACGATGCGCAGCGACTAATTCTTCTTTATCATGAACCCTTCCACTGGATGATTTCCTGCCGTGGAAACGATGATGGTAATACGAAGCAAGTCCTTCCTCCTGTGCCCATATTCCTTCTCCACACTTAACTGCGGCAAATATAAGTAATATGTAGAACAAGCGGAAGGACATGTACCTTTTTTAATCAATTATTGAAGCATTTTTCCATTATATTCTCCGTTCAAAGTCCTTAGAAAAACAACGATTTTTTCAACTTCTACATCATTGATCTCCTTTCCGATCTGGAACTCATGCATGATACGGATCGCATCCTCTACAGAGGCTACCGTTCCGTCGTGCATGTACGGATAAGTCAGCATCACGTTACGAAGTGTCGGGGTTTTGAACTTATGACGATCGGATTCTTTCTTAGTCACGGCATAGCGTCCGTTATCACCGTCCGTCAACCCTGTATTCCGGTAATCGAAATAGCTGTTCTTGATACCCATGAACTCGTAAGATTGACCACCGACATTTACACCAACGTGGCAAGTAGCGCATTTATTGTCCTTGAATAGTTGATAACCCTCTAATTCTTCCGCTGTAAGCGCATTTTTATCTCCCATCAAGTATTTGTCAAAACGACTCGGCGTAAGCAAGGTCTTCTCAAACTCAGCGATAGCGTCCGTGATCGTAGATTGAGAATAACCTTCCGGATACACTTCCGTGAATTTCTTCGTGAAATCCTTATCTTGCGCTAAAGCCTCGCAAATCTGGTCGAATGAGGTACAACCCATTTCCACTGGGTTCAATGGAGGACCAGCCGCTTGCTCTTTTAGGTCTGCCGCACGTCCGTCCCAAAATTGAACGAAATTAAGCGCCGCATTATATACGGTCGGAGCGTTAACACCACCGAACTGTCCATTAATACCTTCCGAATATTGCTTACGGTCTACACCACCTGTGTTCAATCCGTGGCAAGTAGCGCAAGAGATCGTATTGTCCGCAGACAAACGAGTATCATGATACAGGGCAAAACCCAACTCTACCTTCGCCGGATCTGTAGGCAAGCTCTTCATTAGAGGCTGAAGAGGCTCATTCTTAAATTCTTCCGCTACGGTTTCGGTCGTGAAACGATCTTTACGGACATTCTTCGCCCATGAAATGATCACCGCTTTCTCATTGTCGTCAAGGCTGGTTCCCCAGTGCATCGGCATATGGGAATACTTAGCCGGGGGCATAGAGCCGCTTAGGGCCGTATTCTCCACCTTCGCCAAATCAACCTCTGAAACGGGCTGCCCGTTCTCCAAGGCTTCCACCATAGCAGTCAAGTCCACATAGTGAACGGCCTCCTTCATGTCTGCCTGTACTACGGGACCGATCAACGGTAAATTACCGTAAAATGGCAGAGGCGCATTTTCAGAGTGGCAGGCCAAACAGTCGTTTTCCCGCAGGATAGAGGCCACCTGCTTACCTTCATTGTCGGCAAATTTCTTGTATTCGGAAGAACCGCACGAGGTAACCGCAAAGGCTAAAGCGCAGAGTCCTACCGGTAATGCCGTCATTTTAGCATAAATTGTTTTACGCATAACTATATTTATTTAGATTTATTAAGTGCAAATATAGAACAATTCACTTACATGTACCCTAAAAGCCTTGGATTTCATTGATCAGTTTTATCTATGGGAAGATAAATAGAATCTATGCGGTAGGCTTCCATCCGCAGCATCGCGGCAAGCTTCTTCCTATAATGCCCAGTATGAGGTTCTAACAATGGGCAATATAAGGATGTTACAATGCCCATTATAAGCAGCTAACAATCGCAGTTATAAGCAGCCGCCAATCGCTATGTGGATAATCCGATTTTTTTATATAGCTTTGTCTCATTATGTATAATCAATAAATTATAAGGCAAAGATGTTTAAGAACAAAGTTGTATGGATTATCATCGCTATCGTAGCGATATTATTCTTTTGGGTGAAAGGCGTGTATAATAATATGGTAACTCAAGACGAAGGCGTGAAAACCGCATGGAGCCAAGTCGAGAACCAATATCAACGCCGTATGGATTTGATCCCGAATCTGGTAAATACGGTAAAAGGATACGCTGCGCATGAGAAAGAGACTTTAGAAGGTGTGGTCAACGCTCGTGCCGAGGCGACGAAGACTACGATTGATCCTTCTAACCTTACTGAGGAATCCTTGAAGAAATTCCAGTCCGCACAAGGTGAGTTAGGAAATGCCCTCTCCCGTTTGATGCTTGTTTTAGAGCGTTATCCAGACTTAAAAGCGAATCAAAACTTTATGGAGCTTCAAGCTCAATTGGAAGGGACCGAAAATCGTATCTCAGTAGAGCGTAAACGTTTTAATGAGGTAGCTCAGTCTTATAATACCTATATTCGCCAATTCCCGAACAATATTTTGTCCGGAATGTTCGGCTTCCAATCGAAAGCTTATTTCGCCGCTGAATCCGGTGCGGAAAAGGCTCCTAAGGTAGAATTCTAATAGCCATTCGCTGAATGAGTGAGATAAAGAATATAAGATCTAGACGCAAGTGTCCGGTAAGCCTTTTATGGATCAGTTTATTGCTGGTTGGTTTTGCCTCCTCTATTTTCGCGGCAAAGGATTATTCGATCGAGACCATTCCGAACGTACGTCTTTCCAACCGGTTGAACCATGTCAGTAATCCGGATGGTATCATTACCCCGGATGACGCGGCACGTATCAATCAATTATTAAATGTAGTGGAAGATAGTCTCGGTATCGAGGTAGCTGTCGTTGCCGTGAATAGCATCGGGGATCAGGATGCCCGGATGTTTGCTACGGATTTATTCAAACATTGGGGATTGGGACAAAAGAGCAAGGATAATGGTTTATTGATCCAGTTGGTGACGGAACCTTCCCAACGTTCGGTCGTTTTCGAGACGGGATATGGCATCGAGGGTGTCTTACCCGACGCGATTTGCTACCGGCTCCAGCAGCGGTATATGATGCCCGATCTAAAGGCCGGGGATTATAGCGCCGGCATGTTGAAAGGAGTCATGGCGGTTACCAAGTATTTAATGTCCAGCGACTATGAACGGGCAGGCATGACTGGCAACCGTTCTTCTTCCTCGTCCGATGATGATTTTATGTGGATATTCGTGGTGGGAATTATCGGGATGATCGGTTTCTCGGCATTTATCGCATACTTAAAGTATCGTCCGAAGGCATGTCCCCGTTGTGGAAAGAAAACCTTTGTGTATATGGGGCAGCAGGTGATCCGGGAAGCGACTCGTTTCTCGGAAGGTCTGGCCGAAGATGTATACCGCTGTAAGAGTTGCGGGTATACAGAGAAAAAAAATCGTACCATCGACCGCATACACCGAGGAGGAGGTGGCCCTATTATTATGGGTGGCGGTGGTGGTTTCGGAGGTTTTAGCGGAGGCGGCGGTGGCGGCTCTTGGGGAGGTGGAAGCTCCGGGGGTGGCGGTTCGATTAGTCGTTTCTGAAAATACGATTATTCGCATTATTTTATACAAGCGGTCACGTAAAACCTTATGTGACCGCTTGTGTTTTCGTATCTTATTGCTCTTTCAGATAGTAGTCGGAAAGTATATCCCGTACCTTCTCGGGAGTAACCCTTCCATAGACCTTCCCGCCGATCATGACCACCGGAGCCAATCCGCAAGCACCGACACAGCGTAAGCAATCCAAGGAGAACAAACCGTCCGGTGTAGTCTCTCCTACCTTTATTTCCAATTGACGTTGCATTTCTTCCAGAACATTTTCTGCGCCACGCACGTAACAGGCCGTTCCCAGACAAACCGAGATGGGGTATTTCCCCTTGGGGGTCATCGTAAAGAATGAGTAAAAAGTAACTACGCCATATACCCTTGAGACCGGGATATTCAATTCGGCGGCGATAACCTGTTGGACTTCCGGTGGTAAATATCCGAACAAGCCTTGGGCGGCGTGCAAGATATTGATCAACTCCCCGGGATCGTTGTTGCGTTCAGCGCATATCGCATGTAGCTCCGCTACTTTTGTTTTAGGCAAATGTATCTCATTCATGGCTTATTTACTTTTTTCAGTTTCTATATACATACCGATTACTTCCTTACGATCTATGTAATGTGTATGCAGTAATTTGTGGGCTTTCGGTCCGCAAGGCTCTCCCAAATACTCGCTGTATAATTGCTGGATATACGGATTCTCATGGCTCTTGCGAAGCGGTTTGTTAGCGTCTTCCCGGTAAAGAGCGGCAGCACGCCGGCGAAGTACCTCCATACGGCCTCGGTGGAACGGTTGTCCGCCACCGCCGATACAGCCTCCCGGACAAGCCATCACCTCGATCGCATGATAAGGAGAGGTACCGTTCTTCACCTCCTCGATCAATTTGCGGGCATTCCCCAGACCATGAGCGATACCGATCTTTACCGGAGTCCCATTAAAATCGATGGTAGCGCTACGAATACCTTCCAGCCCGCGTAACTCCTCGAAGTCCACTTTATCCAGATTTTTCTTCGTATATAATTCATAAGCAGTACGGCAAGCGGCCTCGATAACACCGCCGGTAGTACCGAAGATCACGCTCGCTCCGGTAGATTCACCCAACGGGCGATCGAACTCACCATCCGGCAGTTCATTGAAATCTATATTCGCATAACGGATTAAACGGGCTAACTCACGAGTATATATCGAATAATCTACATCGGGATTACCTTCCACGCTAAACTCCGGGCGGCTAGCCTCATACTTCTTCGCCAAACAAGGCATGATAGATACGACTACCAAATCCTTACGGTCCACTCCCAACTTCTCGGCGAAATAGCTCTTGGCAATCGCTCCGAACATTTGCTGCGGGCTCTTGGCTGTAGATAAATTATCCCGTAACTCGGGGAAATGTTGTTCCACAAAGCTAACCCAGCCCGGACAACAACTCGTCATTAACGGTATTTTCACCTCTTTGTCTCCATTCAAGTAACTACCTAGGCGATGTAATAATTCCGTTCCCTCTTCCATAATGGTCAAGTCGGCGGCAAAGTCCGTATCGAATACATAATCAAAACCCAATTGACGCAAAGCTGAAACCATCTTGCCTGTAACCAATGTACCCGGCTCATACCCGAAATCACGTCCCAACGCTGTGCGAACCGCCGGCGCTGTCTGGGCGATAACAATTTTAGTAGGATCGGCCAAAGCGTCCAAGACCGGCTGTTGCGTATTACGTCCGCTAAGTGCGTTTACAGGACAGACGGATACGCATTGTCCACAATAAGAACAGGTACTTCCGGCCATATCCCGTTCGAAAGCTGTCGATACGGCCGCGTTAAATCCACGGTTCACGGCAGTCAAGGCGCCAACCGTCTGTATCGTATTGCACATGGTCTCACAACGGCGGCACATGATGCATTTGTTCATGTTCCGGACAATAGAAGGGGAACGATCTATCATAAATGTAGACATTTCTCCCTTATACCGGATCTCGCGGATTCCTAGGTCGTGTGCGATCTTTTGTAACTCGCAATGTCCGTTGCTACTACATGTCAGGCATTCCGCCGGATGATTCGAGAGGATCAGCTCCATCACCGTCCTGCGGGCATTCATTACCCGAGGGGTATGTGTCCGTACGACCATACCTTCCGTACATTCCATTTTACAGGATGGGGCTAAATTTCTACGTCCCTCGATCTCTACGACACAAATACGGCAAGCTCCCGGATTATTCTCATAATGCAAATCCTCCAGTTTCATATAACAGAGTGTCGGGATATGGATACCTACACTTTTTGCCGCATCTAAAATGGTGGTTCCTCTCGGCACTTCCACCTCTTTATTATCTATGATTAATTTAATTGTTTCCATGATTGTAAATGAATTTAGTGGACATAAATCGCTCCGAACTTACACTTCTCCATACAGGTACCGCAACGGATACAAGCTTGCGGATCGATAATATGAGGAATTTTCCGTCCACCTGTAATCGCATGCACCGGACAAACACGGGCACAGAGCGTACATCCTTTACATTTCTCCGGATTGATGAAATATTGAGTAAGTTCCCGGCATTGATGAGACGGACAACGATGCTCCCGGACATGCGCCAGATATTCATCGTAGAAATTATCCATCGTAGATAAAACCGGATTCGGAGAAGTCTGTCCCAAGCCGCATAAAGCGGTATCCTTAATCACCATCGCCAGATTCCTTAGACGGGTCAAATCCTCTTCGGTTCCGTTTCCACTCGTAATTTTCTGCAATATCTCATGTAAGCGTTTATTACCGATACGGCACGGTGCGCATTTACCGCAAGATTCCTCGACCGTAAAGTCCAGATAGAACTTAGCCATGGCTACCATACAATCATCCTCGTCCATGACGATCATACCTCCGGAACCCATCATGGAACCAGCGGCAAGCAAATTATCATAATCGATAGGAAGATCAAGATGCTTCTCGGTCAGGCATCCCCCCGAAGGACCTCCGGTTTGCACGGCTTTGAACTTCTTTCCATCCTTGATACCTCCCCCAATTCCAAAGATAACCTCACGCAAAGTCGTACCCATAGGAACCTCGATCAGCCCCACATTGTTTACCTTTCCCGCCAAGGCGAACACCTTTGTTCCTTTGCTTTTCTCCGTTCCGATACTACTGAACCATTTAGCGCCTCTTAACAAGATCACCGGGATATTCGCATAAGTCTCTACGTTATTTACATTGGTCGGACAACCTTTATACCCGTGTTCACTAGGGAACGGCGGCTTTACGGTAGCCTCGCCTCGCAAACCTTCCATACTGTGGATCAAAGCGGTCTCCTCTCCACAAACAAAAGCTCCGGCACCGTACCGGATCTCGATATCGAATGAGAAATCAGTCCCAAATATATTCTCGCCCAGCAATCCATATTCTTTCGCTTGCCGTATGGCGATTTTCAAACGTTCCACGGCTAGCGGATATTCGGCACGGATATATACCAAACCTTTGCTAGCTCCCGTACAATATCCATTAATCGCCATAGCCTCCACAATCGAATGCGGGTCGCCCTCCAATATGGAGCGATCCATAAAAGCGCCCGGGTCGCCCTCGTCCGCATTACAAACCACGTATTTTTGAGGCGCTTGTACCTTACGGGTAATCTGCCATTTCAAGCCTGTCGGGAAACCACCGCCCCCACGACCCCGTAAACCACTATCCATGATTTCCTTGATTACTTCCTCGGGAGTCATTTCCACAAGGGCTTTTCCTAACGCTACATAGCCGTCACGAGCGATATACTCATCGATATTCTCCGGGTTGATAAAGCCACAATTTCGAAGGGCGATTCGTAGCTGTTTCTTATAGAATCCGATATGCTTGGAGTCCGGAACCAGCTCACGGTTCTCTGGATTCATATAAAGTAACCGTTCCACTTTACGGCCTTTTACCAAATGCTCCCGTACGATCTCGTCCGTATCCGATGGTTGAACTTGTACGTAAAAAGTGTTATCGGGGATCATCTTAACCACCGGACCCTTCTCGCAGAAACCGAAGCATCCGGTACGGATCACTTGTGTATCCTCTAATCCGTATTGCTCGACGGCGGCTCTCAGATTCTCGATGATCTGCTCGCTTTGTGATGCACGGCAACCTGTGCCACCGCACACCAATATATAATTCGTGTATTGTGCCATTTATGTAAGATATTAAATTTCTTATTCGGGTTTTACGGTGGTGTAAGTTACAGGAATGATGCCGTCTACCAAGATACCCTTACGGATATACTTATCTATGATCTCTTCTACTTTTGCCTTATCGACATAACCGAATACCAACGGCTCCTGACCCGGAAGCTTGATTTCGATAGTCGGTTCCGCATAACAATAGCCCATGCATCCGGTTTGAGTTACCAACGCATCGATTCTCTGCCGGTCTAAAACCTCGATAAAATAACTCATTATCTCCTTGGCTCCGGCAGCTATACCGCAAGTGGCCATAGAAACCTTAATTTGTACGAGCTGATCAGGGGTATTGCTTTTTTCACGCAGATCCAAAGACGCACGAAGAGATTCACGCATTTTCTTGAGATCATCTAATGTCTTTACTTTGTTCATGGTCATATTCTATTATTTAAGGAAAACACCGTAATGTCATTTGCACAAACATACGGAATCTCTTTCAAATAATATCATATTTCCGTGAATTTTTCTTCGATACGTGATTGAGATATCTTGGAATTGGGAGGTACACTATGGGTGAGCCAGATGTTACCCCCGATAATAGATCCTCGGCCAATAGTGATCCGTCCTAATATGGATGCGTTGGAATAAATGGTCACATAATCCTCGATGATCGGATGACGGGGCAAATCTATCGGAAGTCCTTCCTCGTCCAGCGTAAAACTCTTGGCTCCTAACGTCACACCTTGATAAAGGCGGACATGGTTTCCTATAATGGCGGTTTGTCCCACGACAATACCCGTTCCATGATCGATACTGAAATATTCTCCGATCTGCGCCCCGGGATGAATGTCGATCCCGGTTTGCGAGTGTGCCATTTCCGTAATGATACGCGGGAGTACCGGTACGCCTAGCTCGAATAATTCATGAGCGACCCGTTGATGTAAAAGCGCATAGACCGCCGGATAACAGAATATAATCTCACTCACGCTCTTGGCTGCCGGATCACCATCCAAGATGGCCTTTACATCGGTGGACAGTAAATATTTGATATGAGGAATCCGGTTAATAAAAGCGATCGAGATCTCGGAAGCCCGGTCCTTGGAATCACAACAACGCTCTACCTCAAAACAAAGTCCATTATATATTTGCTCTTGCAAGAGATCATAGATCTTTTCCAAATAGACTCCCGTATAATATTGGATAGAGCCTAATTGAGCCTCTTGTTCCGTACCAAAGAATCCGGGGAAGATAACCGTACGTAATAGGCGCATGATCTCATGCAACGTAGCGACTGAAGGCGATGGCTTCTGATGCAACGGGATATATTTGTATTCCGGTAGATCAGGAGCCGACAGCCGTTCTACGTTCTTCTGTATCTGTTCTAAAATCGCTGTTCTATTCATCTTTAATTATCCCAAGTAGGATCGTAACTGATTAATGAGTTAGAGGCATTGCCCAAACCGATATAGATATAATTATCCAAGACATACATGCAATGTACAGACCTGTTAGCCGCTGGTAACTGGGATTTCTGGCTCCAGTTCTGAGAGTCCGGATCATAGCGCCAAATATAACCGTCCCCGTCTACGCCATATACGTAATTACCATAAGCGATAGCACATAAAAGCATCCTTCCGGGGAACGAAGCCTCCTTTTCCCAAGCTACAGCGTTCTTGTCTGTAGACCAAAACTGTGTCGTATATTCCAAAGAAGGATCCGCTTTATTAATAATCCCCAGTCCGGCATATATACGGTCACCAATTACAACGGATATTCCGCCGTATTGTTTAATCGGGAAATTAGATTTCTTGCTCCAAACGAAAGCGCTCGGTTCATAAGTCCAGACTTCATCGATTAGTTCGTTACCTCTACGTCCACCTATGAGGAACGCTTGATCTTCCATTCTGCAACATGCCGCCCGATACATACCTTTAGGCCGTTGCTGGTCTGTTTGTACGGCGCTCCAAGAATTATCGGATGTGGAGTATACATATAAACTGTCACATATCTTTCCCGTGTTATCCAAACCACCAAAAGTCCATAGGCCAAATCCGATGCTGAAACATGCTTGGCCCGATAATTTCTCAGGCTGAGACCTTAAGGGCAACCATTCTTTCTTAGAGGTCATATATCCCCAAAACTCATCGGTGTATTCCCTACCCGTGTCACCGCCTAACAAGAATCCCGTGCTATTAGCCAAGGTACAGAAAGAGGTAGATCCCGGTATCCGGAAAGCTCCCTCAAACCTTGCCCCTGCTCCAAATATATCCGGAGTTTGGAAGCGAACTTCCTCTCCGTAAGCGATACCATTCTTATTTTTAGCGTAAGCCCTTAAATAATAGCTCGTGCCTCCTCTCAATTCCTTTATCGTACCCGTAAACGCTTGTGTACCGGAAGAAAGAGCTACCGCTCCTTCACAATTACCAAAGGCCGGACTAGGACTAGTTCCCCAACATACACCGGCCTCTGTAACCGGTGAGGCACCTTCGGCTAAGACCTCTCCTCCTACCCATGCGGTACCGTTTTTAATAGTAGACACCTCCTTCGTATTGACTGTAGGCAACTCACTTTCCAGAATCGTATGGATACCTTCGCCTGCGCTATAGGTAGTACCTAAAGCGTTTGTCGCATAAGCACGTACGTAATACCCTTTCTGCTGTTGCATATCATAGATTTTCCCGGAAAATTCTCCGATACCCGCTCCGCAAATAATCGTATCCCCATTTTCTATTGTCGGCGATTTATCAGCACTAAAGCAGAAACCACATGCCGTGATCGGAGAATCTCCCTCGCTTATTATTTCCATGGAGAACTCCGCATAGGTAAACTCTGTCGCTATTTTCTTGAATTTGTTATCATCTAATACAGGACGACCATTCGTGGTCTTAAAGGTCTCGACTTTCGCCCCGTTATACTCACCATATTTACTTTTTGCGTAAGCTCTAACGTAATAGGTAGTTTCCGGTTTTAAATCAGAGATCGTACAATAGAACGAATCGGCTTCCATGTCTATACGAATCGTGGAGTCGGATGCTGAAGGCTCCGGATTCAGCATTAAGTAAATACCCCTTTCCTCGATTTCGGCTTCCCCTTGTTTGGTTATCATACCTCCACATTGAACGGAAGTAGACATCACGTTGACTGGCAATAAGGTCTTAACGCTTCCTAATCCATCTTTCGTCTTAAAAGGTAAAATCTCTCCATAAGCGGTATCTACCGCATTGATCGCATAGGCCCGGATATAGTAATCCAGATCATTGGTTAAGCCCTCGATCGTAGCCTCATATTTTACCTTACGCTTGGATACGGCTTTTTTATTTTTCTCTATCACAGTAAAGGTAGATTCCGTGCTCCAACAAAAACCGGCCTCTGTCACGGGAGCGCCGTTTTCTTGCAAGACCTCCCCCGATACTGTCACGGAACTAGCCGTGGACTTCAATATCTCGTCTGTCTTAACAGACGGTTTTTTAGCGTTTCGAATGCCACCATCTATATCCGGATCATTCACGCATCCGGCCATTAATAAAGCCGCAAATAGAATAGAGAAGAGTGAGTATATATGTTTCATAAATAATCAATATTAAAAGAATACACCTAAGCCAGCGTTTAGATCCAAGTACTTAAAATTAACCGTATTGCATCCAACGCTAATAAATACAGAGTTCGTTATTTTCATCATCAAGTCAACCTCGGCAGCGACCCCTTTGTATGAGGAATCAATATTCCGGCACCATACCTCTCGTGTACTATCGTAGTTTTCATAGGAATGGGTCGTGAACGAATGTAGTAAAGCTCTTTCACCATATCCCAAACCAACGGAGGCATATAACCACGGAAAGCATTTTACGATTAAACCGGCCGTTCCGGCTATACTATTTGTCTTCGAGGATTTACCTGTATTAAGCTCATAAGATTCCCCTTCCGAATTAGAGAACTTAATAATCTGCCCTTGGTTATTACATTCGTCCGTATAATTCATAAAAGACATATTCGTCTTGAAACGGACATACCAACCGAAGCGTTGCCCCATACCTCCTACCGTGATTCCATAAGGAGATTCGATCGAATACGAGTATCCCGCGAAAAACTCCATTCGTTTCTTAGGGGATACCGCCGCGGAATCTATCGGTTGGGCCTCCGGTTCCGCCGGCTTTAACAATATCTCTTGGTATTCTTTCCAATAGGTTGCTAGCTCCTCACTTTTAGGGGTTCCGATACCTTCCGAATAATAAATGATTAATTTAGAGATGGCATCCGGATCATCTTCCGTAGCTTTGACCGTCAGGCAGTTTAAACATTTATTCATCAAGCTACGCATGGAAGGCCGCATTCGCTCGTTGGAAAGCCAAATCGTAGTCAGCTGATCAATACTGTATGCGTCGCATTGCGATACGCCTTCCTCGTACCACATTTTAGCGTCACTATAATCAAGACGTTTCATCGCTTCATCTCCCTTACGGTTGTATTCCGTACGCTGTTGCGCCAGCAGTCCGAGGGGAAATACCGCACATATCATCAATATCCAAAGTCTTTTCATATAATAGGTAAATACATGTTTAGTTGTTCATAATATTACAATCAATAATAAGTAAGGCCTTCGCTAATCAATGATCCGTCAGAATTATAAATATCAAACAAATTGTCTTCCCGTTCGAATGCCCGGCCGTTATCCGCGATACCGACACTTAGGTATTTGCAAGGAATACGTTCCTCGGCTTTCGAATCGATCGCCCCGTATCTGTTATTTGACTTCTTACGTACGATCTTATATCGTCCGAAAGCCATTTTCTCCTCATACAGGGCCTTTTTGTCCGCTATACGTTTCTCCTCGGTTTTCTCATCGCAAGCGATGATCAACCGGACTACCTCTTCCGTAAGTTTCGTATCCTTTGCTTCCGACAAATCTTTCTTAGCTCCCGAATAATCAGCTTTGGCCATTTTTTCCTTACCGGAGGCGATTAACGAGTTATATTTCTCATTCATCTCATTTTCCGATGGCTGATCCGGGAGAACATTCTCTTCTATCGTATGCTCTGTTTCCATAGGTCGTTTCTCTTCCACTTGAGGCTCTTGTTTCTCCGCTTCCTTTATCTCAGAGATAGGAGGTTCCGTATGTAAAACTGGGTGATCTGGCATTTCTACTTCTTTTGAGACATTGCTATCCGGCTCCACAGCTGAAGGTAAATCAATACTCTCGACAACCTCTTTTGTGGGCCTATTGCTATGCACTAAAAGAGCTGTAGCGGATCCTACAACGACAAATATAGCGATTCCGATAGGAATTATTTTCTTTCTGGAATTATTCTTTTCTGTTATTGGCTCCACGGTAGGTGGATTAGCCACATTGACAACAGTCTCTTCATCATCCGATCCTACTAATTTAGAATCTACAGGTGATGAATAAACCACCGTTGTTTCCTCATTCACAATCTCGGGAGATGGACTTGGGACAACCTGAACTTCCTTTTCCGCTTGAGAAAAATCCAAAGACGCCAACATCTCGCCCACCGTCTCAAAGCGATCCGCAGGAATGATTTGCATCGCTTTTATGATAACAGCCTCTGTTTTCGGGCTGATCGCCGCATTGATTTCAGAGGGGTTTCGCAAAGGACGTGCGGCACGTAGTATAGATTCTGTAGGGATTGTTCCCGTTAACAGATTATACATCGTGGCTCCCAAGGAATAAATATCCGGACGGGGCGAGAACACTTGTGTTCCTTCGTTATCGTATTGCTCTATGGATGCGAATCCTTTAGAAAGGGTTAACATCGTAGTGCTGGTCTCTTCCTGCTCGATATCGTAACGTTTGCTGACTCCGAAATCGATCAAGCGGGCGTTCCCGTTCTTATCGATCAAGATATTGCTAGGCTTGATATCCAGATGCAAGATACTCTTATCATGAACGAATTGTAACGCCTCGCCAATTTGCCGTACATATTTAAGGACCGTAGCTTCGGGCAATATCCCGTTTTTCTCAAGCATATATTTTAGCGAGAAGCCGGAAATATACTCCATGGCAATATAAGCCGTATTGTTTTCCTCGAAAACCTCCAACACGTTTACTATATAGGGATGGTGAACTTCCGATAGGATCTTTGCCTCTTTGATCAGTTTTTCCTTGAACTTGTTAAATAAGACCTTTCCCGTCTCCGAATGTACTTTTACGGCTTGGGAACCGGGTTCTCTATAACAATAATCCTTGAAGAAATATTCCTTGACACAGATAGGGACCTCCGTCTTTACGGTACCTAAAGATCCTTTAACTTCTGTGTACCAAACTCCTCTGTAGGTTATGCCAAAACCACCTTGACCAACCACATGAGTAAGTCTGTATTTTCCGTTTTGAAGAAGATGTCCGTCTGGCAGATTCATAACCTTGAATAATTCCATTTAATCTGCCAAAAGTACGTTATTTATATAAAAGAATAAAGAAAAGAGAGAATATTTTGCTTAAAACCCATGCTATCTTCCACTTTTTGAATAGGTATGATATAAAAAGAAAAGTTATCCCGGGTCTTGCCGTCACAGGCTTCCATGAGGGCGTCCTTTATTTCCGGAACAGATAAACGACCATTAAATATCTCTGCGATCTTTTCATTCTTCAGTCTTTCAAGAACCCCGTCCGTACAAAGAAAGAGGAAATCGTCGGGTTGAATATCGTTCAAGGTAATAATGTCCGCTTCTGTTGGAGTATGAGTGCCTTGTATAGCCCGGATAATCACATTCCGCTGGGGGTGGGTTAACGCTTCTTCCGGAGTGATCTTACCTAATTTAACCAATGAATTTACCAATGAATGATCTTCTGTTTGATATAAAATCTCCCCCTTCCTCAGATGATAGATCCGGCTATCTCCGATATGAGCCAATACGATTCCGGAAGAAGCGATATAGGCCATGGTGAGCGTAGTAGCCATACCCATCGCTTCCGGATGCTCTTGAACATAGGAGTCGAAACAGACTTCCGCATAATGTACGGCTTTATGGATAAACTCAGGCGTGGGATCATCCTTTAGGAACGTAGAAAAGAAAGTTTGTATGGACTCGCAAGCTAATGAGCTGGCTACCTCCCCTTTCTCGGCTCCACCCACACCATCGCAAACCATAAACAATTTTTGGTCAAGGATCACTTGTTCGGGAAGCGGGTAAATGGAATCCTCGTTATTCGATCTGCCTCCTTTTTCCGTAATAGCACATGGCTTACCGATCGTTATAATCATAACAAATGAGTTTTATTCATTAAAACGTAAGACGGTGCGACCAATAATAATCTCGTCATTATCATTGAGCACGACCACCTCGCCATTCTCTAGGTAACTGTTATTATATAACGTATGGTTTTTACTATTATTGTCGGTAAGGAAATGTTTATATCCACCTTTTGAATCTTTTTTCACCTCAATGCAAATATGCTCGCGACTCATCGTGCGATCAGCCGTGATAATTGGCATCGTAGCTTGTGAGGCGTTCGACTTCCGGCCAATGACAACCTTCCCTTCGTGAAGAGGAAACGCTTGTTCAGGTGTATCGCCGTCTGGAAGAACCGTCAGTCTGCCGATTCCAGTCTTGACAGGTGTCACTAAAATCGTATCGGAATCGACTTCCTGATGATTACTTTTCTCGGATAATAAGGACAAAGGAATAGGCTCTTTGCATTTCGGACACTTAAAGGAGGTAATGCCGAGGGGAATCTTCCCCTCGTCTACCTTTAATCCTACATGGCAATGTGGACATTTAACCGCGATCATACGATAAACGAAATATCTGCGCCATCCATATCCGTAGAGTACAGATCCATCATATCTGTATCGGAAAGCATAACCGTATCGTCCGCCAAGGTTATAAAGTCTGAATGATCGAAAGACTCGATGCTACTATCGTCTATAACTATGGCATCGCCTAGGTCGACACCTCCTCCTTCCACGTCTATTATGACAGCATCCGCTGGCATGACGTCATTGCCGTCTAAAGTTACGAATGTATATTCCTCTTCTTGCATAACCTTTGTTCCTAATATATTAATATTCCGAAAACAAAAGTACAAAAAGCAATGGATTAATAAACTTGTTATTCTCTCTTATAATCAAACATTTGGGTTTCATGTACAAAAGAGGCTGTTTTACTATACGAAAAGAAAAGGCTCATTCTCTCACCCATTTGGCCTTACAGGAAGAAACTGGGCATTGCTTTCGGTTTTTCAATGATTCCCAAGGGATCTCACCTAAGAATGTCCCACATTTCGGACAAACATAGTCTATCTTAAATTGATTGGCGATATCCTGCAATTGCTGGGGAATCTTGGCCGACTGCTTGGCTCCTAGATAGATTCCTACCGTAGGGGCACAAATCGTTATCAGGAGGCTGATGCCGAATAGTTCCGGGCTACCTTTCCCTAAGAAGCCTATCACGACCCCCACTATTCCGGGCAAAGCAAATGGTAAGGATTGAAATAATCTGGTCTTAAACTGATTAGAGGATTGAATCTTAACTTTTGCTTGAATATAATCATCGTAGACTTTTTTCAATGCGGCAAATTCATCGCTATAATCATTATTGTATTTAAGCACCTCGGAAAGATTTAAGACATAGCTATCCCCCAAGCGAATATGATCCGTAGGAGTAACACGTTTCTTTACGATCTGGGCTCCATTCACGAACGTACCGTTAGTAGATCCCGTATCCTCCAATAATAAGTTGCCACCATCCTCACGTATCAGACGGGCATGATGGCGGCTTACATGAGGATCGTTTGCAATAAAATCGTTGTCTTTTGCTTTTCCTATCTTTATAATCATAGTCTTATTCCTTTTCCTCTTCCTCTTGAGGCTTTCCCATCTCCTTCTCAAGATTATCTTTCAGCACTTTCAACGGATCCTTGGATATTACCAACTCTTTAGGCTTACCCTCTTCCGTCAATAATAATAAACGCTGCTTAGGGAGATTTATTTGTAAGATATGATTTTTATTTATGATATGACTTTTTCCGACACGCATTAATATCTTGTTACAACCAGCGACCTGCTTCTCTAAGATCTCTTCTATTTTTCCGATATTTATAGCGAAGGTAAATTGGATGCCATTTGACAACAATAGTTTCGTATAGTTCCTGTCTGCTTCAAAATAAAGGATCTGACCAATCTTAATGCGCAACAACTCATCCCTTGTTTTTATAATTAAATACCGCTCCATACGTAGAAATTGTTTTTTCGTTTCTCTTTCAAAAACAAATATACGGTATTTTCTTTATTTAATAGGTATCTTTTGGGGGAAAGATTGGTAAAGTGCACCAAAAACAAGAGCCTTTTCCCTGCTCAGAAGAGACACCGATACGCCCTCCCAGCTTTTCAATTATATTTTGGCAGATAGAAAGTCCAAGCCCTATGCCTTGCTTTTGGTTTCGTCCTTTATAAAAACGATCGAACACATGAAGTTTTATTTCCTCCGACATTCCTTCCCCCGTATCGGTCACGGATAAAAGAACCTCGTTCTCCATGGCTTGATATGACAAGATGATGCTACCTATAGAGGTGTACTTAATTGCGTTTGTTATAAAATTGCCAAGAACTTGTTTCAAACGGATACGGTCGGAGCGTAATAAAAAGGAATCCAAAGATTCCGGATAGGTCAAAGCTACCCCTCTCGGTACTTTGATCTGGAAAGAAGCTACCGTTTCTACAATAAGTTGTCTTAGATCAAATTCCATGAAATCAAAGGTCATGGTACCAGACTCGAGCTTAGCCAGATCCAATACATCATTAACGATACCCAATAATAACTCATTATTGGTCTGAATAAGATTAATATACTCTTGTCTTAGCTCACCATCCTCTTCATCCCCTAAAAGAGAAGAGAATCCGACAATAGCGTTTAATGGCATGCGGATCTCATGGCTGATGTTTGCCAAAAAGGAGGATTTCAAACGCTCTGATTTCTCGGCCTTCAGCATTCGTTCTTCCATCGCTTTCAGTTCAGATATATCATAATTCATCAGTAATAGGATGGGGCTTGATTTCTCCAGACCCGCCTCCATTATATCCAGGCGAACCCATTTCCATCCCTCGCCATCCCTAACCCGGACTTCCCCTTGATCATGATCAGTTTCTCCATGGACAAGTCGGCTCAAGGAAGTTTTCAAGCATTCACGGTCTTCTGGCTTGACATTGGAATATATGCCTACTATCTGGCTCAATGGAGTTCCCGGAACTTCACCCATATTCAGATACCATTGTTCCATCGCCACTCCTTCCCCAGTGGACAAATCATACTTTGCGCAGCCGATCTTGGCACGATGACTTATCTGAGGAAAAAAAGGCTCGAACTCTATGCCTAATGTCGTTTTCATATATATCCGTTCTCATTATATTTATGCAAAAAGAGGGTTTAACCATAAAAAACGAATGAATTAATCGTTCGTTTTAATTAGTCGTTTATATCGATTATTTTATAGGGAACATATAGGTTTAGTAAAATACCCCAAAAACCGCATCAAAATTATATTCTAAAGTCTTTTTGACTTTCATAAGTAAATGTTTTTTGCGATATTTGCAAACGACTAATTAAAACGAACGATTAAACTAGTCGTTTTGTTGCCTTCCCCACCACTTCAATATCCTGATATATAAGATTATACCATATGGCTATAAAAAAATAGAGGGTAGATTGATCACTCAATCCACCCTCCTGTCTATCGTGTGCTTAAACTATTAAAAATCAACCCCTTGATTAGTCTTCTAGAGCCGCTTGCGCCGCCGCGATACGAGCGATGGGCACTCTAAAAGGTGAACATGATACGTAATTCAAGCCAACTTTATGGCAGAACTTAACGGAAGAAGGCTCACCACCATGCTCGCCGCAAATGCCACATTTCAAATCCGGACGGATGGCACGACCTTTCTCAGTTGCCATACGAACCAGCTGTCCTACACCATTTTGGTCTAGTACTTGGAACGGATCGACCTTCAAAATCTTCTTCTCTAAGTAAACCGGTAAGAAGGAAGCTATATCGTCACGAGAGTAACCAAATGTCATCTGAGTCAAGTCATTCGTTCCGAATGAGAAGAATTCAGCGCTGGAAGCGATACGATCCGCTGTCAATGCCGCACGAGGAATCTCGATCATCGTACCTACCTTGAATTCGATACGATCGCCAACTTCCTTGAATAGCTCTTCGGCCGCGGTACGGATCACCTTCTCTTGTTCCTTGAATTCATATAAGATACCTGTTAATGGTACCATGATTTCCGGTTTAGCCTCAATACCTTCTTTCTTCAAATCCAAAGCGGCACCTAAAATGGCCCGAGTCTGCATTTCCGTAATTTCCGGATATGTATTACCTAGACGGCAACCACGGTGACCCAACATCGGGTTATGCTCGCAAAGAGATTCCACACGTTTTTGGATCTCCTTAACGGACACGCCCATAGTCTCAGCCATTTCCTCTTGACCTTTCAAATCGTGAGGAACGAACTCATGCAAAGGAGGATCGAGCAAACGAACGGTAACAGGACATCCGGCCATAGCCTTGAAGATACCCTTAAAGTCCTCTTTCTGATAAGGAAGGATCTTCGCCAACGCTTTCTTACGACCTTCAGCGTCCTCGGCCAAGATCATCTCACGCATAGCTTTGATCTTCTCACCCTCGAAGAACATATGCTCCGTACGGCAAAGGCCAATACCAACGGCACCGAAGCTACGAGCGATCGAAGCGTCGTGAGGCGTATCAGCGTTTGTACGAACTTGTAATTTTGTATATTTATCGGCTAAAGCCATTAACTCCTCGAAATCACCTGATAACTCAGCGGCTTTTGTCTCAACCTGTCCGACATAGACTTCTCCGGTCGTACCATTGATAGAGATATAATCACCTTCTTTCAAAGTCACGCCATCAACGTCTACAGTCTTATTCTTATAATCGATGTTCAAGGCACCAGCACCGGATACGCAGCACTTCCCCATACCACGAGCTACAACAGCGGCATGAGATGTCATACCTCCACGAGCGGTAAGGATACCTTCGGCGACAGCCATACCGGCCAAGTCTTCCGGAGAAGTCTCAATACGGACCATGACAACCTTTTTGCCATCGGCATGCCATTTAGCGGCATCATCAGCGAAGAATACGATCTGTCCGGTAGCGGCACCCGGTGAAGCCGGCAAACCTTTTACCCACACTTTCGCCAGTTTCTCGGCTTTTTTATCGAATACAGGGTGAAGCAACTCATCTAATTTATTCGGCTCGATACGGTTCAACGCTGTTTTCTCATCAATCATACCTTGATGCAATAAGTCGATAGCGATTTTCACCATAGCGGCACCGGTACGTTTACCGTTACGGGTTTGCAAGAACCAAAGTTTACCCTCTTGTACGGTAAATTCCATATCTTGCATATCCCGATAATGATCTTCCAATTTCTCTTGGATAGCGTCTAATTGCTTATAGATTTCCGGCATGGCTTCTTCCATGGACGGATATTTAGCGATACGTTCTTCTTCTGAGATTCCGGCACGTTCAGCCCAACGTTGTGAACCGATCTTCGTGATCTGTTGCGGGGTACGGATACCTGCTACAACATCCTCACCTTGAGCGTTAATCAAGTACTCGCCATTAAACAAGTCCTCACCATTACCCGCGTCACGAGAGAAACAAACGCCTGTAGCGGAAGTATCGCCCATATTACCGAATACCATGGCTTGTACGCTAACCGCCGTTCCCCACTCGTCTGGAATACCTTCCATCTTACGATACAGGATAGCACGCTCATTCATCCAGCTATTGAACACGGCACAGATAGCGCCCCACAATTGCTCATAAGCGCAAATCGGGAAATCCTGTCCGGTCTGGGCCTTAACGGCTGCCTTAAATTTAGAGACCAATGTTTTCAAGTCTTCAACGTCAAGCTCGTTATCTAACTTAACGCCTTTCGCTTTCTTTACTTCCTCGATGATCGCCTCAAACGGATCGATATCCTCTTTGCTTGTCGGTTTCATGCCTAATACGACATCTCCGTACATTTGAACAAAACGACGATAGGAGTCCCAAGCGAAACGAGCGTTGCCCGTCTTACGAGACAAGCCTTCCACTACCTCGTCGTTCAAGCCAAGGTTCAATATCGTATCCATCATACCCGGCATGGACGCACGGGCACCGGAGCGAACTGAAACTAACAGAGGATTGGCAACATCACCGAACTTAGAGTTCATTAACGTTTCGATATTAGCGATCGCCTTCTCAACATCCGCTTTCAGCAACTCTACGACTTTATCTTTGCCTAACTCGTAATACTCTATACAAACTTCTGTTGTAATCGTGAATCCCGGAGGAACCGGTACACCAATCAGATTCATCTCGGCAAGGTTAGCGCCTTTACCACCCAGCAGATTTCTCATATCTGCCTTACCTTCGGCTTTTCCATTTCCGAACGTGTAAACTCTTTTTCTTTCCATATTCGACAGTATTGAATTTAGATTCTAGTTTTGTTGATTTCAACTGTTATATTGCTATCTCAACTTTGCAATGCTGCAAATATATGCTATTTCTACTTTGCAAGCACGAATAGCGTTAAAGATTTTTACATGTTTTACAACTATTCTTTACCATTTATATCCAGCAAATGCTTACATTTGCGTGCGGAAGTTTGTTGACGCTTCCATTTCCCATCGGATTTCCCGCCTATCTCTTTGCCCCTTACATATAATATATGTCTTATGCTGATATAGGTAGACACATTCAATAACAATAAAATGTGTAATTAT